>Ga0180430_10000798_pt1 | contig 33329 bp, 37 predicted proteins | sample SS_ome_9_FD_132999 | JGI IMG/M metagenome (GOLD analysis project Ga0180430, IMG submission 132999) | Hypersaline lake sediment archaeal communities from the Salton Sea, California, USA - SS_1_S_2 metaG | ecosystem: Environmental > Aquatic > Non-marine Saline and Alkaline > Hypersaline >... | reverse complement strand
TGATCCCGATTGCGGCCTAAGCGGATCAGCCCCGCTTCACCTGCCGTGACAGGTTGCACGGGATGCACCGCTTTACCTCGATCACTTGCCCAGGAAAGGCCGGGAAACCGTTTCAGCCGCTTCGCCTTCCCATGATGGGCCGGAAATGGCCCTCCGGGACATCACGGCACGCGATAAAACGTTGCCAATATGTTACCAATCGGCGTTCCGATCGAGAGGCTATTTCCTGTAAATGCCTGCTTGTGAGGCAGTTGAGGAAAATAGGGAATCGATATCGGGGTTCGATTCCCCGTACCCGCACCAAGCCGCCCCCAGCCCTCGTCTCGGGCGAGGAGCCGGCCAAAGAGTCTACTTTGCCGAGAGCAGTGACGTGATGAACTCACGCCGTCCCGCGAGGGCGACGAGGGCGAGAACGCCGAGCACGATCGCCATGGGGTAATCGGACTGGGTGAGGAACACGTGATAGAACACGATGTTCACCACGATGGGTCCGAGAATCGCGAGGCCGAGATTCACGTAGCGCCCCGCCAGCAGGAGGATTCCGCCGAAGAGCTCGAGAATCTTCATGGCGGTCAGGTAACCGGATGCAAAGAGCGCGCCCATGAAGGCGGCGGCATCCCCCTCGAGTTCCGGCAGTGGCAGAAACTTCAGCCAGAAGTTGAGGCTGAACACCACGAAGATCAGTCCGAGGAGATAACGGGCGACGAGTGGAATGTATTTCATTTGTCGATTGGGTTGATTTGCATCGTCAGGATTCTCAGCGGAGATCGAAGAGCAGGGCCTCGACCGGGACTTCCCCGGCGACGAGACGATACTCGCCGTCCGTTTCCGCACGGGCTCCATCTCCGGCCCCCAGTGTCGCCTCGTTGAGTCGCACGGGTCCGTCGATGACCTGCAACCAGAGGCCGCGCCCATCCACGAGATGATGCGAAACCTCATCGCCCGGTTCAAGCCGAATGCGCCAGACCTCGGCATCCTGCCGGATCCGGGCCGATCCGTTCCGCCCGTCCGGTGAAATCACCAACGCCCTGGCGTCCGACTCGCTTTCAGCCGACGGGCTCCACTCGGTGTAGGAAGGCTCCAGGCCCTTCTCGCGAGGGTGAATCCAGATCTGGAGAAAGTGCAGCGGATCGTTCGCGGAGGGATTGAATTCGCTGTGGGTCACCCCGGAGCCCGCGCTCATCAACTGGATCTGGCCCGGTTTCAGTATGCTGCCATTGCCCATGCTGTCCCGATGCTCGAGGGCGCCGTCGATCACGTAGCTGAAGATCTCCATGTCGCGATGCGGGTGGGTGGGAAATCCGGCACCCGGACGCACGCGATCCTGGTTGATCACGCGAAGAGACCGAAATCCCATGTGGTCGGAATCGTGATAGCCTCCGAAACTGAAGGTGTGTTTCGAGTCGAGCCAGCCGTGTTCGGCGTGCCCTCGTTCGGCCGATTTCCGGATCGTGATTCCGTCTTTCCTGTTCCGTGTCGTCATGGCTTGCGTGGAATGCGTGGTTCTCATTACGCTTTCAGAGTCGCCGGAGGAAATGGCCGTCTCCAATACTTCCTCCTTTCGCTGTTCATTACCCGAGGTTATGAACTCGCAGGCAATCCCGAACATGGAAATCCACCAACTCCGGTATTTCGTGGCAGCGGCGGAAGAGGGCAGCATGACCCGCGCCGCCGCCCGCCTTCATCTCTCGCAGCCGGCCCTGAGTCGCCAGATCGCGGCACTCGAAGACGAGATCGGGGTCGAACTGTTCGCACGGGTCTAGAAGAGGATTCATCTCTCGGAAGCGGGACGATTCTTCCTCACCAAGGCACGCCGGATTCTCTGCGACATCGACACGTCCGTGCAACAACTCCGGGAGCAGTTCGGATCGGCCCGCGAAACCGTGCGGTTGGGATTCCTTACGCCCTTTCTCGACGATATCGTAGCACCGGCGATCCGGACCCTGCGGGAACGGGACGGGGCGGATGTCGCCCTCTTCGAGTTGTCTCCGAGGGATCAGCTGGACCGCCTGCGAGCGGGGGAACTCGACGCCGCGGTGCTTGGCAATTTCACGCCTTCGGATCGCGACAACTTCGCCGTCACCACCCTGATGCGAGCCCGCATGGCAGCCGTCGTCCCTTCCGGCCACCCCCTCTCCCACCGACGCCGCATCGATCTCCGCGAGTTGTCCGGGGATTCTTTCGTTTCCCTGTCGGAAATCGTCTTCCCCGGTCGCCGGACATTCTTCCGGGACATTTGTATGCGAGCCGGTTTCGAACCGGAAATCGTCGAGGAATGCGACTCCCTGTCGCTCCTGCTCGCAGCCGTATCATCCGGCTCGGGAGCCGCCTTGCTACCGCTTCACAGCCGGAAGATTCCCCACGCGGGGTGTCACTTCCTTCCGATCCGTTCGCCCGCCGCCCATGCCGAGGTCGTCACGCTCACACGACGGGAAGACCGGAGGCGAATCACCGGAAATCTCCTCGGAGCCCTGGCGGACTCGGCGAGCGAAATCGAGTCGTCGTAGGTCGAGCCTACGCCACGAATTCGCGGGCGATCGCCGAATCGCCGTCCGCCTGCGGCTGAAAATCGCGGACCGGCACCATGCGCTCCTCGAGCAGGCTCTGCGATACCCAGGATGCGAAACGGGCGAAGTCTTCCTTTCTCTCTGCCTCGCGGGTGACATGTTGCCAATCGAATTCGCGGCGCGCCAGGGGGACGGCCAATCTCCGGATCGCGAGAAGCCGTTGAATCGACTCGAATTCACGATCGAGCAGATTCTCGATCACCGCAGGCTCGGGAAGGTCGTCGAGCACATCCGCATCGAGACCGAAACTGATCACCCCGACTCCGTATCGTGCCGTGAAGCGACGGATCTCGTCGATCATCTCCGGATCCTCCACCGGCATCGCGAGAGCGATCTCACCGTAGTTGGCCCAGTCCGAGGCCGAGAGACACTGGTGCAGAAGTTCGAACAGGTCCGACCGGGACAGCTCGAGCCGCATCTTCAACCCTCCCACGCGAAAGGGAGCCTGGCCGAGCCGCCGGCTCACCTCGAGACGGCGGCGATCGATCACGAAACCATCGTCGACCCGCTCGCCCGTCGTCCAGTTGATGACCGCAGTATCGGGAATGCGCCAGCGCGCCGCCTGCACATCCTCGGAAAACGACTGCTCGAAGGAAAAGGGGAAACCACCGAGCGCCTCGTGATAGCGGTGCACGAGTGCCCGGAACTTGTTGGCACGCTTCATCAGCAGCTCGCCGTCGATTCCCGCGACTTCCGCCCCGCTGCCGTCGCCCGCGGAAGCGGGAAAGAAATTTCGCGCACTGTGAAGGGAATGGATCGTCGATCCCCGGAGATAATATCCCTGCCCCTGCTCGACCTTGACGATCGGAGAAGAGGGGTCGCACGACATGATGGAAAAGTGATACCGCAGGGTCGCGTCGGAATAGTCCTGCTTGAGACGGTGTTTCACCAATTCGATCAACTCCGTGCCCTTGATGGCCTGGGCCGGGTTGCGGGGAAGAATGTCGGGGAGGATTTCCTTCAGTTGATCGCGAAGATTCATGGCAGGTTGGGGCTGTCGAGAGGCAGGAAGCCGTCGTGGACTCACCGGAGAGACGGACGGTTCTCAATTTTTATAATCGAGACAGGATAATTGCCTTCGGTCAAGCAAATACTTGAATTAGTTAATAATAAAGCGCCCCATAATTTTAATTTTTTGCAAATTTGAGAAAAACTGGAAAACGCAGTGCCCGAACCCTGCCTCGACACACTTCCTGTCCTCTCCTTTCCGGTCCCTCACTCGCCTTCCGGGAGATTCCGCCAGGTGATGTTGCGGTACTGCGCGCGGGTGATGAAACTGGCGATCCCGACGGGAACACTCAGCTCGATATCGCCGGGAAGAAGACTGATCTTTCGCCCCTCCAGGGGCAAATCCACCATCTGCGTGTCGTCGATCCACGCCGACAGCTGCGCATCCGTGACTCTCACGCGGATTTTATACCACCGGTCGTTTTCGAATCCCTCGATATTCATCGTCTCGTTTTCCGAGGCATTCAGATCATCGACGCACGAGATGCCGACGACCCCTCCACCCCATCCCCCGACGACGAAGGTGGCGAAACTCTCGCCCACGGGAAAGGTCAACGCGCAGAAGAAGTCGTTCCCGTCCAGTTTCATCGCATCGAGCTCGATCTCGTAGTTCGATGTGCGGGGCACTTCGCCTCCCCAGTGAACGCCCGTCATGATCGCACCGAACCCGAACTCCAGGTTTCCGTCTTCGTTGATGAAGACATCTCCCTCGCCGCCGAACTGGGTCTTCCTCCACTCGCCGAGATCCGCTCCGTTGAACAGGGCCAGTTCGCCCGGATCTGTCTCCGCCTCGCCCGTTTCGACGATTTCGACCGTTTCGCCGGACTCCCCCTCAACGGAATCCGCCTCCCCTCCGGTTGTTCCCACATCGCCGGCGGCTTCCACCGGGACTGCAGCGCTCTCGCCCCCTTCCGCTTCGTTCACGACAACCGCCGTCCCCGCGCCCGGCGTCCGCACGACGCGCGTTCCACCGTCCTCCTTACTCTCGACCGACCAGACGAATACCCCCGGTTTGCTGAAAAGAGCGAAGTGCATCGCGACGCCTGCAGCGAAGAACACCGCCAGGAAGAGGAAAATTCCGTTTGCGAGTTTCACGCGGGCATCTTTTCCAAGTTTCGAACGTCACGCAAGCGTTTTCCCCTTCCGCAGGACGGCGGGAGCGCTCGAGACACGATCGACTGCGGACCGTCGGTCTGGAATTCCCCTCGCCAGAACCGCGCTTTCGCGTGTAGATTTCTCCGATGAATTCTCCCTCCTCCGCCCCCGAGCATGTGCCCGTTTCTCCGGCCTCACCCGAAGCCGCAGTCGAGGCGGCCGAAGAACTGCGGGCCGCGACCTCCGCCCTCGTTCATGAAGCAGGTGAGCGAGCCCTGACAAAAGGACGACACCTCGTCGAGACGGCGGCAACGGCGCAAGACGAGATTCGGAGCGTCGCCGGAGAGTCTCTCGACGACGCCCGAGAGAAAGCCGAGGAGATCCGGCTCCAGACCGAGTCGCTGGTGCGCAGGCATCCACTCAAGGCGCTTCTCGCCGCGACAGGAATCGGCATCCTGATCGGACGGATCCTGGGCAGGAGGCGCTGACGCGGACCGGCACTCCCGTCCGGTTTTGCCTTGCCCGCCGTCATCGGGCTTCGCATATTCTCAAGTTCGGCGTCCCGACGCGCCTACCCGGACAGGAAATATTTTCGATCCGTCTTGACAGGATCACCGGCCCTCCCTCTATCCTCACCTTGTCGTTTTGTTATGTCAGAAACAGTCCAACCGCTCGAGCACGTCGACGAATACCTGAGGCTCGCCCAGGAATATGATGTCTCCGACGTTCACCTGGCTCCCACCACCAAACCGAAGTGGCGCCGTTTCGGCCTCCTCCAACCCATCTGGGAAAACGCCGAGGAATTGAGCCCGGAAAACACCGAAACCCTGGCCCGGAACTACCTGCCGGTTCCGGAATTGCGCCGCCTCGAAGAGAAAGGAGACGTGGATTTCGCCTACGACCCCGGTTTTGGTCGTTTCCGTGCTTCCGTCGTCAAGACGAGGTTGGGCTGGGAAATGGTCTTCCGTGTCGTTAGCACCGGCATTCGCACGATGGAGGAGCTGGGCCTGCCCCACGCGATTCAACCGCTTCTCAAGTACCACAACGGCCTCATTCTCGTGACCGGAGCCGTCGGCTCGGGCAAATCGACCACACTCGCCGCCCTCATCGACCAGATCAACATCGATCGCCACGATCACATCATCACACTGGAGGACCCGATCGAATACGTGATCGAGTCGAAGGGATGCCACGTCAATCAACGCGAGGTCCACACCCACACCGAGAGTTTCTCCAACGCCCTCCGCGCGTCGCTCCGGGAAGATCCCGACGTCATCATGGTCGGTGAAATGCGGGACCTCGAGACGATTTCCCTCGCCATCACCGCTGCCGAAACGGGTCACCTGGTCCTCGGAACGCTGCACACCGGTAGCGCCGCCCGGACCCTCGATCGAATCCTCGACGTCTTTCCCACGGAACAGCGGGAACAGATCCGGATCATGGTGTCGGAGTCTCTACGCGGCGTGATTTCCCAGCAGCTCGTGCCGAAGAAGGACGGAACGGGTCGCGAACTCGCCCTCGAATTGCTCGTCAACACCCCCGCCGTCTCCGCCCTTGTCCGCGATGGGAAGACCTTCATGCTCCCCGGCGTCATGCAGACGGGCAAGAACGTCGGGATGATCATGATGGACGACGCCCTCGCCGAACTCTACCGGGCGGATCGTATCGCGGGCGAAGAGGCGATCGGCCGCGCAATCGATCCCGGAACCCTCCGCACAAACCTGGGCCTCTGAGCCGATCTTCCGTTCCCTTTTCATTCGACCCACTTTTCTCATGGCCGTCATCGACCAGTATTTCCAGCACCTCGTCGCATCGGGAGGTTCCGACCTCCACCTCAGTGAAGGACAACCCCCCAAAATGCGCGCCCACGGTGCCGTCGCCCCCATCGCCGACGGGGTTCTCGAGCACGACACACTCAACCACATGCTCGGCGAGATCTGCGACGACAAGGCCTACGAGCGCTTCCTCGAGAAAGGCGATCTCGACTTCGCCTACGAGATGGACAAGGAGTCGCGCTTCCGCTGCAACTACTTCAAACAGAAGAACGGTCTCGGGGCGGTTTTCCGTCTCATTCCCACGAAGATCAAGACAATCGAGGAGTTGAACATTCCGCAAACGATCGAACGCTTCGGCGATCTCCGAAGCGGCCTCGTCCTCGTGACCGGTCCAACCGGATCCGGGAAGTCGACGACCCTCGCCGCCCTGATCGATTACATCAACCGGACCTACGCCCGCCACATCATCACCGTCGAGGAACCGATCGAGTTCGTTCACAATCACAAGAAATCGACGATCACACAGCGCGAGGTGCCGATTCACTGCCCCTCATTCGCCGACGGTCTCCGCGCCTCCTTGCGGGAAGACGCCGACATCGTGCTGGTCGGAGAGATGCGTGACCTGGAAACGATCTCCCTCGCCCTGACCGCCGCCGAAACCGGCCTCCTCGTCTTCGGCACCCTGCACACCAACAACGCACGGAAGACCGTCGACCGCCTCGTCGACGTGTTTCCCTCCGACCAGCAGTCCCAGGTGCGGACCATGCTCGCCGGCTCGCTGCGCGGTGTGGTGGCCCAGCTCCTGCTCCGCCGCGACGACAAGCCGGGCCGCGTCGCGGTCAACGAGATCCTCGTCGCCACGCCGGCGGTGGGGGCGGTGATCCGCGAGGGTTCCACCCAGAAACTCTACGACATCATCACCGGAGGCAAGGCGCACGGCATGCAGTTCATGGACGACGCGATCTGGGCGAAGATGGTGGAAGGAATCGTCTCGCCCCTGGAAGCCTACATGAAGGCGATCGACAAGTCACGATTCCGAGCCGCCCTCCCCCCCGAATACGAGGAGCTCGGAAATTCCGGCGGAGGCGTCAAGGACGATTGACACGCGGTGCATTGCCCGGCTTTCGGTCCCCGCCCCTCGCCTTTCCGTTCCCTTCCGTCGTCACCCTGCCCCGTCCCCGGCGGTGACGAGGTTGGTCGTGCCGTCGACTTCCCCCTTGCGAATCGACGCCGCCTACCTACGTTCCGGGCAAAAACCGCTCACATCCGCATGGCCAATCGCAGAGTACTCGTCGCCGATCCGATTTCCGACCGGGGAATCGCACTACTACAGGAAACCGAGGGCATCGAGGCCGACGTCAAGTTGGGCCTGGGCGAACCGGAGTTGATCGAACTCGCGCCTCACTACGAGGGAATCATCGTCCGTTCGGGCGTTCGCATCACCGCGGCGGTCATCGAAGCCTCCGGGGGAACGCTTCGCGCCGTGGGCCGGGCCGGAGTCGGGGTCGACAACATCGACATCGATGCCGCGACACGGCACGGGGTGGTGGTCATGAACACCCCGAGTGGCAACACCATTTCCACGGCGGAACACGCCTTCACGTTGATGATGTCCCTCGCCCGCCACATTCCGCAGGCCCACCGCTCCGTCATGGAGGGTCGGTTCAAGGAAGGGCGCAAGGCCTACAAGGGTGTCGAAGTCTACGAGAAGACGCTGGCCATCCTCGGCATGGGCCGGATCGGCAGCGAGTTCGCCAAGCGGGCCAACGCTTTCGGAATGCGTGTTCTGGCATACGATCCCTACCTGTCGGAGAACAAGGCCAAGGCCCTGAGGGTGGAACTCTGCGCCACCGCGGACGACGCGATTCGCGAGGCCGATTTCATCACCCTGCATCTTCCCAAGACATCGGAGACCACCCACATCATCAACGAGGAACGGATCGCCCTGATGAAGCCCGGCGTGCGCATAATCAACTGTGCCCGGGGAGGACTCGTCGACGAGGAGGCGCTACTCGCCGGAATCGAGAGCGGGAAGGTTGCCGGTGCCGCCCTCGACGTTTTCGAGGACGAACCTCCCGCGGCCGACCGTCCCCTCCTCCAGAGAGAGGAAGTGGTGCTGACACCCCACCTCGGCGCCTCGACCGAGGAGGCACAGGAGAACGTCGGAATCCAGATTGCCGAGGCGATCCGGGACAGGTTGCTGCACGGTGCGGTGGTGAACGCGGTCAACATGCCGAACCTGACCGAGGATACTCTCGAACAGATCGGACCCTATCTCCGTCTCGCCGAGACTCTCGGAAAACTGGCGTCCCAGATCGCTCCAAAGCAGCCCGACGTTTTCCGTATCGACTATCACGGCAAGGTCAGTGAGATCGACACCACCCTGGTGACACGGGCCGCCCTCAAGGGCTTTCTCGAGGTCGGGTTCGAGTCTGGCTCCGCCAACTACCTGAACGCCCCCACTCTCGCGGAAAACCACGGGATTCGCATCACCGAGTCCCGTCCCGCCGACGAATGCAACTTCACCGACCTCGTCGAGGTGACGGTATCCAACGACCGGGAGAGCGTCGACGTGAGCGCGGCTTTCTTCGGATCCGAGCCGAGACTCGTCAAAGTCCGCAACCGCAAGGTCGAGGCCGTTCCGGAAGGCCACCTGCTCATCCTGGAGAACACGGACGAGCCTGGAATCGTGGGAGCTATCGGGAAGGCGCTCGGGGATTTCGGGATCAACATCGCGAACATGTCACTGAGCCGGAACCAGGTGGGGGGGCAGGCCCTCAGCGTGATCAACGTCGACTCCGAACCGAGCGAAGCCGCCCTTGGAAAAATCCGCGAGATCCCCGGAATCCAGGGTGCGCTCGCGGTGGAACTCTAGACACCCGACCCAGGGGTGCCATCCGGCAGCGAATGCCGGCCGGTGCCACGCCCGCTATCCCTCTGCGGTGAAACGGTTCTCCCTAGAATGGGATGTCGTCTTCCTCCTCGTCGATCGGATTCCCTCCTCCCCCGTATTGCGGGGCGGTCGGGGAGGAATCCTCCCGAGGCGCCGCCGATGGCGCCTGCCCGGACGGGGGACCGGAGGTCTCGTAAGACGAGGAATGTTGTCCTCCTCCCGCCTCGTCGCGCCCCCCGAGGAACTGAAAATTCTCCCCGATCACCTTCAATCGCGATCGCTGCTGACCGCTCTGCTTGTCTTCCCAACTGTCGAGATTGAGCCGCCCTTCCACGTAGAGGGGACGCCCCTTGCGAATATACTCGCCGAGGACCTCCGCCTGCCGGCCCCAGAATGTGATGTCGACGAAAGTCGTGTCCTCGCGGCGCTCCCCTTCGTTGGTCGTGTAACTGCGATTCACCGCCAGCCCGATGTCGGTCACGGCCGACCCCTTGGGCGTGTAGCGCACTTCGGGATCCCGGGTCACGTTTCCCATCAACATTACCTTGTTGAGACTCGGCATGCGAACACTGTATAGGAGGGCAGTGGCAGATTTCCAGACGTTTTTACCCTCTCTGCCGATTCGGGGAGTCCCGGCCCATGCCGATCATCGGCCAGAGAATGTAGAAGGTGCTCCCGACGCAGACACTACTCAGGATCAGCATGGCGGACACGTCGGCATACTGAACCAGAAAGAACCCGAGGAAGGGCGCCGCCAGGGTGCGGAGCCCGGCGAAAAAGGTGTGAACGCTCATGTATTCCGTGACGTGGGCCGGATCGGCGAATCGTGTCACGAAGAGATTGAACATGATTTCGCCTCCCCCGCGAGCCAGTCCGAACAGGATCGTTCCCGTCACGATCAACGGTAGTTCCCGCGACCCGAAATAGCAGAGGATCCCGGCGAGGAAGACTCCGTTGAGAATGAGGCGTAGGCGGAAGAAGTCGATCCGGTCGAAGAGCCACCCCCAGAAGAAGGTCGAGACCAGGCGTGCCACCGAGGGAAGAATCCCGGTGACGAAGGAAACCGTGACCACGTCGAGAGCGACCCCGTGTTCCGGATTGACGAGGTAATCGACTCGAAGTGCGTTGGCGGAAAGCACACCGATTCCCATCATCATGAACGCCACGATCACCCGTGCGAAAACGCGATCCTCCCGCAACCAGCGCATCGCGGGAACGACCGACGAGGCGCGCCCCCTCTCCCCCTCGAAGGGCACCGAGGGAATCGTCCACTGCACCAATCCGGCAACGCCGGCGGCGGCCGCAAAGATCCAGAGGAGGTGAACGTAGCGTCCGAGATCCTCGTCCAGGTAATGGCCCAGCATCCAGCTCGCGACGATCGCGGCGAGCGCGCGCAGCACGATGTTGATCGAGAACAAGCGGCCCCGGGTCGCACCGGGGTAATTGAGCCGGAGGTAGTGCGCCTGGAGGGGGATGGCCATGCCGATCACACCGATCCCGAAACTGGTCCCGACGACGAAGCACCATTCGCTGCGTGCTCCGGTGGCGGCCAGGACGAATCCCCCCATGCTCACGAAGTGCACCAAGGCCGCGGCCCGATTCGCCCGGAAACGCCGCCGCTTGAAGAGCGGAATCACCACGACACCCCCGATCAATCCGATCGCCTGACTCGCCATCAGGACGGCCTTCACGCCGGGACCGGACTCGAATTGCTTCACCGCGATGACGATCGCGAAGGTCGCGAGAGCCGTCTCGAGAACGCCTGATGCCAGGGCGCGGACGGCTTCCGCCCCGAATGTTTTTCGCGTGACGGCCGGGTCCGGAAGATGGGAATCATTCACGGAGCGTCTTCCTCCGGCGGGGGCGGTGCACCATCCGGGGCGTCGGAACCGTCGTCGCCCTCCGTTCCGTCTCCGGTCGCATCCGCGTCCGCTTCCCCTTCCTGTTCGTCGTCGCCTTCCGAATCGGACTCGGCCTCGAGGGCCGACTTCTTCTCGGCGATCCAGTCGCTCCACTGGTGGAGTTCGTAGCCCTCGGCCAGTCCTCCGATCTCCTCGATCAGGGCCGCACAGGTTTCATGCCAACGCGCCAGATCCGGAGGTGTCCTCGTCTCCTCCGCCGTCCCGGGGAAGACCATGTAGGTGACGTGCAGGTCGCTCTCGGGACGATTGTAGGGACTCGCATTCTCGTTGATCTCCTTCGCGATTCGCAGGGATGCCTCACCGGCCTTGTAGGTCGGCCCCGCATCTCCGACGATGGCAGGAAAGAGCCGGTTCTCGTGCGCGATCACCGCGAAGTCTCCGATGGCGGGACCGAACGGGTTCTCATCGCGCCGCCCCAGGAAAGAGAGCGGGATGACCATGAACGGATCGGCTTCAGCGATGAGGAAGCTCCGGTTCTTCATGTCGAGAACGCCCCTCTTCAGGAAATCGATCTGCTCCCGCAGGTAGCGGTTTCGCTCGATACTCAGCCCCGTGATCGCGAACTCCTCCTCGTAGGCCTTCAGTTTTTCTTCCCAGCGAGCGAGGAGGGGATTCGGTGTGTCGGTCTGCTTGCGCCACCCGTAGCTCGTGAAGGGCTGGTAGAAATCCGACATCGTGATGTAATCGTCCAGTTCCGGCCAACGATCCCCGTCGGACCCGTCCGAAACCACGTCCATCTCTCCCTGGATCAACAGGACTTTCCGCTTCGTCTCGGGGTGCTCGATCTGGAGGATCGTTTCGCAATCGTAGAGATTGTGCCGGGAGAGCACCTTGTCGAGACGGGTCGCATTCTCCTGGATCCTCTTCGTCTTCAGTTCGTAGAGATGGTAGAAGAACGGCGAAACCTCGGCGCCATCGACGAGGGTGGAAAACTCGGAGAACATCTTGGGAAGATGAGGATTCAGGGAGCCGAGGGCTCCCACCGATTGATTCGGTTTCGGCATCGCGAAATGCAGGGTCAGTTCGATGCGGTAACTCTCGTCTCTCTCGCGCTCGAGACTTGGCGTCTGTCCCTCGGACTGTTGAACCGAGGACTCGACGCCGATTCCATTCCACAGCTCTGCCGTGTCGACCTTTTTCCATGACACCCAGCGGGAGGGCATCGGCTCCTTCACTTCGATTTCGACAATTTTCTCGACGATCTTCTCCACCGGGACCTCGACGATTTTCTCGACCACTCGGACTTCCGGTTCGGGTGCCTCGAGGCCGAGTCCGTCGGCGATCGCCTCTTTGACCCTTCCACCGGAATTCGTGACATCGATCAACAGGAGGACCAATCCGGCGCACGCCACGCTGCACAGAACGAGAACCGCAAAGAGCTTGAGGCAGCCACGGGACGAAGTCTCGGCCCGCCGGTTTTGACGGTCCTGGTTCCCTCCGAGTCCTTCGAAATTTCGGTCGGCTTCGCTCATGGAAACGTGTGAGTCCGAGTGTGAACCGTTGCCCTCGTTGAAACGTGCTCTACACTCAGGGGAAAGCAACGCAATTGCTCATGACCGTCAACCAAATTGCCGAACAACCGCCGTTCACCACCGCCGACGGCTCGACGATCCGGAGTCTGCTCGACACGACGAACGCCCCGGTGAAGAAACAGAGTCTCGCCGAAGCGACGCTTCCCGCGGGAGGCTACACGGAGCGGCATTACCACCGGTCCAGCGAGGAATTCTATTTCATCCTCGAGGGTGAAGGCACCATGGAGATCGAGGGTGAACTGCGCAAGGTCCAACCGGGGGACGCGATTCTCATCCCGGCAGGATCACGACACCAGATCACGGCCGACAGCGGAGCCGGATTGCGCCTTCTCTGCTGCTGTGCGCCGCCCTATTCGCACGCCGACACATTTTTCGATTAGCGTTCCTGAAGTTTTCCGTTAGGTTCGCGCTTGTTCGAATGTCGAACTCGCCATCACCGCTATGAAATTGCTTGTCGCCCTTCCTCTCGCCATCGCCACCTTCGCGCTCGCCGGTTGCACCAACGAGAAAGTCACGATGGGAGGAGTCCCGGCGTGGATCGCCGCGGGTGCGCAGATCGAAGAAGAACCGGAGCCCTACCGGCCCGATCCCGCGGTCATTCACTTCGAAACCGAAACCGCTCCGCTCGAGTGGAAGATGATCACCGACAAGCGCGAGTATGCGGCTCCGAAGCCCAAGCCGGCTCAGAAGCCGAAGCTGGAACCCGATCCCCTCGAGCGGGGTCGAGAGTACCGGATTCGCCGGCTCTTCCGCTAGCGAACCTCCCGCGCATCGCACGGGAATCCCAACCCCACGTTTCCCATCCGGCGGCTACCGGCCGGATTGTCCATCGCCCAATTCCGCCCGAAACGAGGCAACTCGGCCGACCTCCCACCGGGGCGGCCTCCCCTTTTTCTGTTCCGCGAGCCATCCGAGCGCGCGCACGTGATCGATCTCGTGGCCCCCGTCAAATAGGGTGAGACGCGTCTGCCCGGACACGCGGCGAAGGAGGGGAACTCGCCGATCGGCGGAATCCGCATCCGGTTCGACGACGAATCGGGACCAGCTACCGGGTGGGACCTTGTCTCGATAATAGGCCTCGATCTCCTCCTCCGGAAAACGCTCCGTAGGTTTCGCGGTCGCGTTCCACGCGTGAAGAGCATGGGTGAAGGGAACGCTTCCGGAACGACCGTCCTCGATGCCATGCCAGATATCGAGGGGAAAGGTCCGCGGCTCACCGAGCCAGGAAACCGGCGATCGATCGCGAGTCTCGCGACGCCACACCTCCGATCCGACGGGTGCCTCGATGGCCATTTCGATGTCTCTCGCATAGCGATCACGGCCGGCATCCCGGGTCTGCCGGTGCCACGCGTCGATATCGGAGATCCCACACCAGGCACTCACCGCGGCCCACAACTCGGGCAATCGCGCCGCCGCCAGCATCGCGGCGTGTCCTCCGCCCGACACGCCAACCGCGTAGACCCGGCTGGAATCGATGGCCCTGTGTTCTTTCGCCCAGGCGACCGCCGCGGCGATATCCGCGATCACGAGATCAGATCCCATCGCCTCGGGCGTACGGTTCGGCCCCCGAAAATCCGGATGGAGAAACGCCCAATCCTGAAACTGACACCATTCCGCGTAGACCACCTCGCCTCCCCTCTGCCGGTAGTTGCCCGACCAGGTGTGAAGGGCAACGAGCAGGGGCACCGGGTCCTCTCCGCCGGGCGCCCAGAACAGGGCCGGCTGTTCCGTTCCGTCGCCACCGGAAAGAAACTTCACCTCCCGAACGCCTTCGGGATAGGCCCGTTGTTTCGGTTCCGCCTTCACGCCGCCGCCCTCTTCCGTCGCACCCAGCGGCATCAGGGTGATCACGGAAACCCAGACGGACCAGGCCGGAAAGTTCTTCATCGATCCGGTCAGCGCAGCGTGATCTCGATCCGGCTGACGAACTCCGTCTCACCCACGGCGGTCGCATCCGCTTTCGCGGTGGGCTTCGTGACGGGAGCCGGTCCGGATGCCCGCAGCGTCTCGCCCGGCACCTCGCCTTTGCGCACGAGCCACTCGAGCAGCGCGAGCGATCGGGACCAAGCGATCCCCTTGGCATTCTCTCCCCCCTCGACGTAGAAGGTCTGCACGGTGACATCCTTCTTCGGCGATAGACGAAGATACTCGGCCACCTTCGTCAGGGTCGGTCCGGCCGCCCGGTCATCGACCACCGTTCTCGCCTCCTCCTGGAAGACAGCATCCGCAGGAAGAGTGATCCGGGCGACGAGGGCCGCCTCGCTGATGCTCAATTCACGCCGCAATTCGGCCAATCGCTTCTGCACTTTCGGATCGAAATTCCTTTTCACCGGCTCGACCGTCTGCATCGCCGCGATCTCCCCCTCGACAATAGGCGCATCCGAGATGCGAACGGGGCTGGTCGTCACCGTCGCGGGCTGGGAAACCGGCGGTCCCTGGACCCGGGGCACCCCCTTTTTCCCGGGAAAGTTGTTCGTTCCACCCGAGGGAAGAGTGGCCCCGGGCACGCTGACGCCTGCTCCCCCCTCCAGAGTGCTCGACGACTGGGCGGGAATCGTGACTCTCCCCTGGCCGGAGGCGACGCTGCCGGACAACAGGATCAGCGCACACGAGAACAGGACCGAGGAGAGAGTTGGCGCGAAAACGGGTTGAGAGGTCATGAATCGGAATCTTTGTGTAACGGGGTTTGTCGCGAAGCGAAAAACGGTGACGCCTTGTATCGTAACGAGAATGCCACTCGACCACAAGACTCGAAAGAGCCGTCGAAATCTCGATTTCCGATTGAGAATCCACACCGTCTCGCAACACTGGAGAACGCCTCGATGTCCACCTACTCGACCTTCGAAACCATCGTGCCGGTCCGGCCCGACGATATCGACATGAACCGCCACGTGCACGGCGCGAAGTACTTCGACTACGTGCTCGCGGCCCGTTACGACCAGATGGAGCGCTGCTATCGGATGTCGATGGAGGCATTCCTCGAGAGGGGCCTCAGTTGGGTCGTGAAGGCCTCCTACATGGAATACAAGCGCGCGCTCGGTATCGGCGACCGGGCCGTCGTCCGCACCTGCGTCGCCTCGATCGACGGATCCGAGGTGAAAGTGGAGTTCACCATCGTCAAGGAAACCGACGGGAAGCTGGTGGCCCGCGGCTGGTTCGCCTACGTTCTCGTGAAGGCCGCCAACGGCCGTCCCCAGCAGATCCCCGAGGATATCATCGAACTGTATTCCATCTGACCTTCCATGACCCGCGAAGAAGCCATCACCCGGATCGAAGAGGCGTGCAAAGTCATCGCCCTGGAGATGATGAAGATCACCCCGGCCGCCCGGCACCTCGGGGACGAGGCAACGACGGCCGATATCGTCAAGGCGTCCTACCAACTCACGATCGAGATGGAGGTGATCAAGAAGAAGATCATTCAGTTGAAGGGCCGTGACGACTCGACGGAGCTCTAGGTAGCGCGGGTCGCACGCGGTCACCCGCGCAGCTTCGCGAGGATCAACTCCGTCACCCGCTTCGGGTTTGCCTTGCCGCGGGACAGTTTCATCACCTGGCCAGTCAGGAAGTTGGCGGCCTTGTCGTTTCCTTCCGCCACCTCGTCGGCCGGTCCGGGATGGGAAGCGATCGCCTCGTCGATGAACGACTCCACCTCGGACTCGTCGGCCGGCTCGAATCCCCTGGCCTTCGCGATGGCGGCGGGCTCCGCCCCGGGTTCGTCCCACATTGCGGCGAAAACCTGCTTCGCCTGGTTGTTGGATATCGTTCCCGCCTCCACCAGATCGACCAGGGCGCCGATCCGTTCGGGGCCGAGTGGGCATTCCTCGATCGACTCATCCCGCTCTTTCAGGGCTCCCAGGAGATTGTTGATCACCCAGTTTGCCACCTTTTTCGGGGATCGCGATCCCGCCGCGGCCGCCTCGTAGTAATCGGCCAGCGCCACTTCGGACGACAGGACCGAGGCGTCGTAGTGGGTGATCTGGTAGTCCTTTTCAAATCGTCCGGTCTTCTCGTGCGGTAACTCGGGCAGGTTCTCCCGGATCGCCTCCAGCATCTCTCCGGTCTGCACCGGCAGGAGATCGGGATCGGGAAAGTAGCGGTAGTCGTGCGCGTCCTCCTTCGTCCGCATCAATTCGGTTTGGCCGACATCATCGTTCCAGCGCCAGGTCGCCTGCGTGATGACACGTCCCTCATCCCGTTCCTCCGCCTGCCGCCCGATCTCGTAGTCGATCGCCCGACGCACCGCCGACACGGAATTCAGGTTCTTCAACTCGATCTTCGTGCCGAGGGGAGCCGCCTCGTCCGGGCGAATCGAGATGTTGACGTCACACCGCATCTGGCCCTTTTCCATGTCGGCATCGGAAACCCCGCTGTAGACCAGGATCTGGCGCAGCGAGTTCAGGTAGGCGACGGCCTCCTCCGGCGATTCGATCTCGGGCTCGGAGACGATCTCCATCAGCGGAGTGCCGGCCCGGTTGAAATCGATGGTCGTGTATTTCGCGTGATGGGTGGACTTGGCGACGTCCTCCTCGAGGTGAATGCGTGTCAGGCCGACCACCTTGTCCGGATGGGCGATGTCTTTCTGCGCATCCTTCGGGTAGGCGAGTTCGTACAGCGGGACGCCCCCTCCAAGACAGAGGGGCAGATCGTACTGCGAGATCTGGTAGTTCTTCGGCATGTCCGGATAGAAGTAGTTCTTCCTGTCCCACTTCACCTTTGGCGGCGTCTCGCACCCGAGGAGTTGTCCGGCGAGGATGGTTCGTTCGATCGCTCCGCGGTTGAGCACGGGAAGAGCGCCGGGCAAGCCGAGGCACGTGGGGCAGGTGAGCGTGTTCGGCGCCTCGCCGAACCGGACCGGGCAGGCGCAGAACATCTTGCTGTTCGTCTTCAACTGGACGTGGACCTCCAGGCCGATACTCACGAGATAGTTACTGCGGGGCATGAATCGAGGCGGTTTGTCGTGTGTTGGAAGAACTCGGACGATGCCGGATCGGCGTGCCGCAATGTGCCTTCAATGGCCGGATGGGCAACACGGGCAGAATCCATCAGTTCACCCGTTCGATCCGTTCGGGGAATGGCGCGAATGATGCCCCTGCAGATCTGCTCCAGCTTCATCCGCCGGATCTCCCGGCGCAATTCGCGGTCCGGCACGGCCCGGTCGAGAGCGGGATCGGTGAGCAGGAGGAATCTTCTTCGTTCCGCGACCAGGCGGCGGAGTAACGGATCCGCGAAGGCCGTCTCCACTTCCTCCGCGCCGGGAAGGGCGGAGGTGTCCTCCCGGTAGGCGAGGTAACGGGAAACGAAACCCGATTGTTTCATCGTCAGGAGAGCGGCCAGGTTGCGGTTTTCTCTTCCCGCGACCGGATCGACCGCGTCGAGCATGTCGGCAACGAGGATGATGTCCTCGAGGTCGTCTCGCCACCCCGCGAGACGGGGCCAGGGAGGGAACTGGTTCGTCGCGGACTCGATGCCGGGCTGGCTGAGGGACGACACGTAGTTCAGCTCCTGCGTCGTCCCCGCCCATCGCAGGCACAGAAAGAGGAAGAAGACCATCGGGAGGCTTCCCCCCAGGGAGAGCACGCCTCCGGGCAAACCGTCCACGAGGGGATGAAACACGCTGTCGGCATTGAAAACAAACTCGAGGAGAAACCCCGCGGCAAGCCGCACCAGGATGAAGGTCAGACTGGCACCCAACCCCAAGACGAGCATGATGAGACGCGTGTCCCAGTCGAGCCCCACCCATTCGCGGACCAGCATGAAACCGTGTTCCATGCCCAGGAGAAGAACCACCATGCCCGCCGAGGCGGCGATACCGCCCGCCAGGATCTTCGCGACACCGTGCTGGAACGCCACGGAGAAAACCACGAGCACGAGAACAAGAGCGACGGCGAGCGGAACCATGACCGGAGAGAATGGATGGAGAAGGACGCCGACTATTCTCCGCACAAGGCCTTCTGCCGCATGGCGTGATCGCAGAGGACCAGTGCGGTCATCGCCTCGACCATGGGAACAGCGCGCGGCAACACGCAGGGATCGTGACGTCCTCGTCCCTTCAGTTCGGTATCCTCGCCCTCGCGACTCACGGTCTGCTGGGAGGTCATGATCGTGGCCGTCGGTTTGAAGGCCACGCGAAACACGATGTTCTCACCGTTGGAAATTCCCCCCTGGACCCCACCGGACCGATTCGAGACAGTTCGCACGCGCCCGCCCTCCATGTGGAAGGCGTCGTTGTGCTCACTCCCGGTCAGGCGTGTCCCGGCGAAGCCCGAACCGATTTCGAACCCCTTGGTCGCGGGGAGACTCAGCATCGCCTTGGCAAGATCGGCTTCGAGCCGGTCGAACACGGGCATTCCCCACCCTGGTGGCACGTTCCGGACGACGCACTCGACCACACCCCCCGCCGAATTGCCTTCGCTGCGCATCTTCTTCACGAACTCGACCATCGCGTCGACCGCCTCCGGATCGCCCGTCCGGACGATGTTGGACTCGACGGTGTCGAAAGTGACCGTGCCAGGATCGACCGCCGCCTCGATCTCGTGGATCGACTTCACGTAGGCGACGATTTCGAGCGATTCGCTGAAGCGACTCGACAGCACCTTCTTTGCAATCGCCGCGGCCGCCACCCGTCCGATCGTTTCGCGAGCGCTCGCCCGTCCTCCGCCCTGCCAGTTGCGGATTCCATACTTCGCCTCGTAGGTGTAGTCGGCATGGGAGGGACGAAACTTGTCCTTCATCTCCGAATACGCCTCGGGACGCGCGTCCTTGTTCCGCACGAGAATGGCGATGGGACTGCCGAGAGTCTTGCCTTCGAAGACTCCCGATAAAATTTCGGCCTGGTCCGCCTCCTTCCGCGGCGTCGTGATTTCGCTCTGGCCCGGACGGCGACGATCGAGATCGCGCTGGATATCATCCTCGGACAGCGAAATACGCGGAGGACAACCATCCACCACCACGCCGACACCACCACCGTGCGACTCTCCCCAAGTCGACAGCCGAAATAACTGCCCGTATGACGAACCCATGGTGAACCCGCACCTAAGCGGTTTCCCCCCTTGCGTCAACCTGCTTCACGCCTTCATCCATTCCGGAGTCCCTTCCTCGCGGCGCTTTCCTCGCCCCTGCAGGAAAACCGGGAAGCTGCGGCTACTTGTTGAACCGGGCCATCTCGCGTTGGATCTCCCGATTCTGCACTCTCTTCTTCAGGTCCTCCCGACGATCTCGCTGGTTCTTTCCCTTCGCCACCGCCAGCTCGACTTTCACCCTCCCGTTCTTCCAGTAGAACCGGATCGGCACGAGCGTCACACTCTCCTGGTCGAGGAGCGCCTTGAGCTTGCGAATCTCCCGCTTGTGGAGCAGGAGTCGCCGGTTCCGCCGGGGAATGTGGAACTCGTGACTCGCCTGCTCGTAGGGTCGGATATCGCAGTGGTAGAGCCACATTTCCCCGCGATCGACCCGGGCGAAGGAATCGGCCAGATTGATCTTGCCCGCACGGATCGATTTGACCTCGGTACCTTTCAGCTCGATTCCCGCCTCGTATTTGTCGATGACATGGAAATCCCGCAGCGCCTTCCGATTCGTTGCAATGTCACCAGTTCGCGAAGCCATGTTGTCACGGGGTTTTCCCGTTCGGATTTTCCCGTTCCCGGGCAAAACGATTCTACTCCCGGCCCGCGGTGGGGGCAACGCCCCGTTGGGGAGCAAAAAAAGACGACGAAAATTTGCCCGTGCTGTCACACTCCACGGGAAGGGAACAATCGAAGGTAACAACTCCTTCCCGGCCACTATCCCCCCAGGCTGGGCGAGGGCTCCACGCGAGCGCCTACAAGCGAAAAAATAAGGAATACCTCGGTGCCGCCTCACGGCGACACCGAGGCCCTCCTCCTTAGAGCAATCGCGACGAACGCTAAGACGTTGACGTGCCGCCGTTTTCGCTCAAATCGCTTGTAGGCGTTTCGCGTCGCCAGCGCAAGAAAATTCCCTACTATTTTATTTGATCTCCTTGATGCGAATCTTGCGCCAGTAGACATCGAACGGACCGGTGCCTTTCTTGATGCCATGAACCTGGAGGCCGATGTGGCCTTTCGCATGCGTCTCGTAGATCATTTCGTCCGCGAGATCCGCCACGGGATTACCGTTGATGTAAGTCTGGATCCGGGCGCCCTTGGCCACGATCCGGTAGCGATTCCACTCGCCATTCTTGATGAAATCGTGTGAGTGGCCCTTGTCCTTCGGTTCGGGCGAAAGCCACCCCCGCCCCGTCGCTTCGCCGTAGATGTAGCCGGATTGGCCCGGTGAGGATTCGATCTCCACCTGCGGTCCAAAGAAGCGATTCAGGTCCTTCGCCGGCTTGCCGTCGCGTCCTGACCACGCGAGATCTTCCTCGGTCTTCTCGCGCGACCGGATTTGAACACCCGAGTTGAGGCTGTCGTGGACCTTCACCTCGAACTCGAGGATAAAATCGCCATACTGGTCCTCGCTGAGCAGGAAGGTGTTTGGACTGCCCTCGACCGTCTCCCCCTTGATGGCGCCACCCTCCACGGAGTATTTCGCCGATCCCAGGGTAGAAGGCTTCCAGCCATCGAGCGACTTCCCGTCGAAGAGTTCGGTCCATTCGCCGGCTTTCGCTTCATCCCCTTTCTCATCGGCCACCGAGAGCCGAAAAGTCGACGAGAGCGCGACGAGGGCGAGAACGGTGAGCACGGTAGCGAAAACAGTGAGTTTCTTTTTGATCATACTGGTGTGGGTTTGTGAGGAAAGATTGTAGGCCGTGCCCGCTCCCCTGTCGATGACTTCATCGCGGAGCAAGGGCCACCGCCGGAGTCAGGGAACGGGAACGATCCCGACAAAATTCCGGACACGCTTGAACGGCTCGATGCGGACACCATCGACGCCTGTCCCCGGATTGTAGTAGAACCCGCTCGATGTCCCCCCGTCGAGGTTGAGGGCGCGCTCGATCGTACGCGGCCCGAATGCCTCGACCAGGATCCGGGACAGATCATCGAGGGTGAAGGAGTCACTGGTGCCGAGCGCGTAGCGATGCCCCCCATCATGGAGGACGAAAGTTCGACGCCGCGCATTCTTCGTCGACAAACCGGCCACGGTTTGGCCCCTGTCGATGAGAAAGGGACCCGCCTGGATCAGCTCGATCGCGCCTCCCTGGTATTCGCTGCGACGAATGATCCGCAAGCTGCCCGACGAATCGACCAGGAGGGCTCCGCTGAGGAGCTTGGCGCTTCCCCACCTGCCCGTCGCCTTCGCCTCGCTCACCATCAGGCCGGATGGAGCGAAGTTCTCCAGGAAGAATCCGCCATTGCAGCCCGCGAAACAGCCATGGACGCGCATCGCCTCGGCGAGGGTGGGATAGCGCGGCTCCACTTCATCGCCGTTATCGATGATCCGCAATCGCGATCGTCTCCCGTCGAACCAGACCAGGGAAAGGCTGCGACGACTGAAGAATCCGTTCTCGCCCTGCCGCCGCACACTCAGCCTCTGGAATGCAGCGTGCTCACCTCGAGCGAGTCCCGGCGGAGTGGTCTCCTCGACCTTCCAGTCACCAGCGCATAACGAGAGCGAACCCGCCGAGAGGAAGGCAAAGGGGATCAGGCGCGACAGTCTCATGCACGGGGAACGGAACATTCCAGGAACGAAAAAAGAAGGGCGAATCTTTGGCCCAATCAGGAGTGGCAGGTTCCACCCGGCTTCTCCGCAATGGCAAGCAAAGTTTGGAAGTGAGGCGCCTCCTCCTCCCGGTCGACCACGGAGATTCGTTCTCGGCGAAACCCGGTATCCCCGAGGAATCGCCGAATCTCGAGTTCGGAAAACCCGAGCCAGACGTCCGCATAGAGTTCCCGGGCGTCCTCGAACGAATGCTTCAGCAGGTCGAGGATCACGATTCGGCCTCCCGGACGCAAGACGCGAAACGCGGCGCCAATCGCACGCTCGGGCTTCTGGGCGTGGTGCAAAGCCTGGCTCAGAAGGGCCAGGTCCACCATCTCGTCATCGATCGGGGGATCCTCGATGTCACCGAGGCGGAACTCGAGATTCGTGCAACCCTTCTCCCCCGCCTTCCGGCTGCCGAACTCGACCATCCTGCGAGAGTTGTCGATCGCGATCACCCGCTTCGCCCGCTGGGCGAGCAACTGGGAGAGGGTCCCCTCGCCTGCTCCGAGATCGGCGATCACCATCGGCTCCATCAGCTGAAGCAGAGTTTCGGCGACCGCCTTCCAGGACTTGCCCGGACAGTAGGTCCGCCCGAAACGGCCAGCCAGGGTATCGAAGTAGGCCCGCGCCCGGTCCTTGCGCTTCTGCAGGGCGAGGGCGAGGGCGGCGATGTCGTCGGCGGTCTCCGGCAATTCCTCCGAGGCGGCATCGAGGAGCCCGTCGATTCGCGGGTCGATGGGTTCCGGCCCACCCCCGAACGCGTAGATCATGTTCTTACCGGACCGCCGGTCGGTCACCAGCCCCGCGTGTTTCAACTGGGAGAGATGCGAGGAAATCCTCGATTGCCCCATCGAGAGGATCTCCTGCAATTCGACTACGGAGAGTTCCTCGTGCCGCAGGAGCGCAAGGATTCTCAACCGGGTGGGATCACCGATCAGGCGGAGGGTTTTTAGCGTTGACGACATGGACTCTCACCGTATGCTATCAACGCATCACGATTTGTAAATACATCATGGCAGACCGATACATCTTCTCATCCGAATCCGTCACGGAAGGGCATCCCGACAAGGTATGCGACACGATCTCCGATTCCGTCCTGGACGCCTGCCTCGCACAGGATCCGACCTCTCGCGTCGCCTGCGAAACCATGGTCAAGGACAACATCGTCGCCCTGGGTGGTGAGATCACCACGAGCGCCGAGTTCGACTATCAGGAAGTCGTCAGGGAGGCCATCAAAGGGATCGGTTACACCAACGACGACTGCAAGTTCAACGCAGCCGATTTCTTCTTCCTCAATGCGCTGGGTCAGCAGTCGCCCGACATCGCACAGGGCGTCGACGATCGAGCCGCCGACAACAAGACCACCGATGAACAGGGAGCGGGCGACCAGGGTATCATGTTCGGGTACGCCTGCACGGAAACCGCCGAACTGATGCCGGCGCCCATCGCCTGGTCGCACAAGCTCGGAAAAGCTCTCACCGATTTGCGCAAGAACGGCACCCACACGTGGTTGCGTCCCGACTCCAAGACGCAGGTGTCGGTCGAATATGTCAGCGGAAAACCCCACCGCATCACGGCGGTGGTCGTTTCCACGCAGCATGCCGCCGAAATCACGACCAGCGAAATTCGCGAACTCCTCAAGAAGGACCTGATCGAGGCCGTTCTCCCCGGAGAACTGTTGACCGACGACACGGAATTGCTCATCAACCCAACCGGACTGTTCATCATCGGCGGTCCCGAGGGAGATTGTGGATTGACCGGCAGGAAGATCATCGTCGACACCTACGGGGGTATGGGACGCCACGGTGGAGGCGCCTTCTCCGGTAAGGATCCCAGCAAGGTCGACCGGTCCGCCGCCTACATGGCCCGTCACGTCGCCAAGAACGTCGTGGCCGCCGGCCTCGCCGAAAAATGCGAACTCCAGCTGGCCTACGCGATCGGCCACCCCCATCCCGTCAGCGTTCACGTCGATACATTCGGCACCAACACGGTCGGCGAAGAGAAGATCGAGGCTGCGCTGAACAACCGCGACCTCTTCTCCTTCAAACCGGCCGACTTCATTCGCCACCTCGATCTGCTCCGGCCGATCTATCGGAAGAGCACGAACTACGGACACTTCGGCCGCGAGGAGGACACCGATGCGCTCACCTGGGAGAAAACCGAACACGTCGACGAATTGAAGAGCGCCTGCCAGTGAACCGACAGGCGTAGAACCTCGGACGGAGGGCCCGGCTCTCACGACCCAAAACACTCCCAAGCCTCAAACCATTTTATGACAGCCACACTCGAAGCAGCCAAACAGGACTACAAAGTCGCCGACATCGGCCTCGCCGAATTCGGACGAAAGGAAATCGGAATCGCCGAGCACGAAATGCCCGGCCTCATCGCCACCCGGGAAAAATACGCCGCCGAGCGACCGCTCGAAGGGGTTCGCGTGATGGGTTCCCTCCACATGACGGTGCAGACCGCGGTCCTCATCGAGACCCTCGTCGCTCTCGGCGCCGATGTCCGCTGGTGCAGCTGCAACATCTTCTCGACCCAGGATCATGCCGCCGCCGCCGTGGCCGCCGCGGGTATTCCCGTGTTCGCCTGGAAAGGTGAAACGCTCGAGGAATACTGGGAGTGCACCCTCAGTGCACTGACCTGGCCGGACGGGAAGGGACCGGAGTTGATCGTCGACGACGGAGGGGACGCGACGCTCCTCATCCACAAGGGAGCCGAGTTGGAGGAAGGCGATCGCTCTTTCGTCGACGCCGAAGCCGGCAGTGAGGAGGAGGCGGTCATCCAGGAACTCCTCAAGCGGGTCCTCGCCGAGACCCCGGACAAGTGGAACAGCTACCTCAAGGATTGGAAGGGAGTCTCCGAGGAGACGACCACCGGCGTGCACCGCCTCTACCAGATGTCGGAAGCCGGTAAACTCCGGATTCCCGCGATCAACGTGAACGACTCCGTGACGAAGTCGAAATTCGACAACCTCTATGGCTGCCGCGAGTCACTCGTCGACGGCATCAAGCGGGCGACGGACGTGATGATCGCGGGCAAGGTCGCCGTCGTCTGCGGATACGGCGATGTCGGCAAGGGCTGCGCGCAGACACTGGCGGGCCACGGTGCCCAGGTGGTCGTCACGGAGATCGATCCCATCTGCGCCCTCCAGGCCGCGATGGAGGGATTTCGCGTGCTTCCCGTCGAAGACACCCTCGGCTGGGCCGACATCTACGTCACGACTACCGGGAACAAGGACATCATCCGGCTCGAGCACATCCTCGCGATGAAGGACCAGGCCATCGTCTGCAACATCGGACACTTCGACAACGAGATCCAGGTGGCGCCGCTGAATTCTCACGAAAGAGTGACCAAGGAAAACATCAAGCCGCAGGTCGATCGCTACAACCTGCCGAACGGAAACCAGGTCTTCCTTCTCGCGGAAGGCAGGCTCGTCAATCTCGGCTGCGCCACCGGTCACCCCAGCTTCGTGATGTCGAACAGCTTCACGAACCAGACGCTCGCCCAGATCGATCTCTGGAAGAACAAGGAGGTCTACGCTCCCGGCGTCTACGTCCTGCCGAAGAAGCTCGATGAAGAGGTGGCCCGCCTCCACCTCGAGAAGATCGGGGCGAAACTCACGCAACTCACGCCCGAGCAGGCCGACTACATCGGCGTCCCGGTCGAAGGCCCGTTCAAGCCCGAACTCTACCGGTATTGATCGGTCGCCACCGGAATACGGCAATCCGGCATTTCCACGAAAGGGCCGACGGGGAACCGTCGGCCCTTTTTCATGGTGACTTTGCGAGTTCAAGCACCCGTTCTCTCACCCTCCGGAGAAACTGCTCGTCCGTCTCGGCTTCAACCGGAAACATCTTCTCCCCGACTCGCAGACCGATCCGGTGTCCCTTCTTCTGCAGGATCTCGCGGGGAAGCCAGGCCGTTCGTAGAAACGGGTGAACCCACCCGAGCAGGTGAAACAGCACGGAATTCGTTCCCGGGATCCCCACCGGCACGACCGGGGCCCCGGAGCGGCGCGCGAGCGTGACGAGCAGGTTCGACCAGGCCGACTCGCTCGCGCGAAACTCTCCTCGTACCCAGTGTCCGACTTCCCCGGAAGGAAAAAGGCCCAGGGCCCCTCCCCGAGCGAGATGGACGAGGGCGGAACGAATCGCGCTCACGTTCTTTCGCCGTTCGAGACGGTCGTCGGAGAAGACCGTCATGGGTATCATGATCTCCCGCGCGGACTCGACGCTGCAAAGAAACTCGTTCGCCAGCACCCGCGCGTCGGCCCGCCGATGCGTGAGAAAATGCGCCAGTGCCACCGCGTCGGGACCTCCGAAGGGATGGTTGGCCACGACGATCACCGCACCCTCCCGGGGAAGGAGTCCGATGGGGGATTCCTCCGCGTGCACCTCGTATCCGAGTTCACGCCGCAGAGTTTCGAGGTAATCCGCTACGGATGTCTCCCGATCCCGCTCGCCGGCTCGTTGCAGGTGTCGATTCAGCCGGCCTACACCCAGCAGCGACTCGACCAGGAAAAGGAGCAGGCGAAACGGAATTCCCTCACCCTGCAACCAGTGAAGCTCCTCGCGGATGTCGATCGTCCGCTTGTCCGACTTCATCCGGCCGAAGTGATCGTCTCGTCCCCGCGCCCGCGATCGTCCTGCTCGTCGTCGGGCACGTCTTCCTCGACCGAGGGCTCCGAGTGCGTCTCGAACCACTCGTGCCGTGCATGCTGGCGGATCGTTCGCCACAACTCGCGTGCCGGTGAGGGCTCCACCCCGCGTTCCCGGTTCGCGGCACCGATCGCGTAGGCGATTCGCCACTGGTCGAACAGGTCGCGATACGCCTTCCACAGGGGATACCCCGGTTCGTAGATGTGGGTGGACTCCGAACTCACACCGTTCAACTCAAGAACCTTCCATCTCTGACCGCGTTCCAGGTCTTCCGCGGAAGCCACCCGCAGGTCGTAGCGCCCGAAATAGAAACCTTCATAGCTCCGGCTCAATTCGTCGATCGCGGCGCGCAACTCCCCGGTCGCCCGGCCCCGGGCATCGTGAAACACCGCTCCCCGGCAGTGAGTCCCCAAATTGGTGAGGGGAACCTCTTCACCCTTTTCCGGAACACGAACCAGGTGTGCCGCCCACCGACCCAGGAAATACTTGGCCATCCGGACTCCTCGAGGATGATCGAGGATCAGTTCCTCCATCGTGCGTTCCCCGTCTCCCGTCACCGTCGGCATCGACTTTTCGGCCACGGAGAGCAGATGCCCCTCTTCCTCTCCGGGGAAGCGGTAGTAAAAGACGCCGAACTCCCGCCCCTCGACAAACTCCTGTGCGATGACTTCGTGACGACAGGTCTCCAGGTAACGGAGGGCCCACTCCCGTGACCGCACCACCGCGACTCCCTGGCCTCGCTCTCCGAGATCGGGTTTCAGCACCACCGGGAACGAGATCGACTCCTTCGCCAGGAACTCCTCCAGCACCGCCATTCTCGCTTCGCTCTCTCCTTCCGGGATCGACACGAAGCGAGCGACCCGTTCCCTCCCGATCTCCGTCGCCGACAGCCTCGTCAGGATATCCCGCTTGGATTCGAGCGCGAAACCTCCGTGTGGCATCGCGGGATTGGTCGCCGTGAACAGGGTCAGCCTGCGATGCCGGACGCCCAGCCAGAGCAGGTAGAGCAACACGGGAGGGTAGAACCGCCACATCGGCCAAAACTCCCACTCCCAGAAACGGCGCCACGCCCCGTAGAGAAGCCTCCGTCCACGGTGGGTCACGAAATACTCGATCATCTGCACGCCCATCCAGACGGCGACGATGATGAGGGGCACAGCCACCAGTGCGATCTTCTCGTAGGTGGCGAACCAGTGCAACAGCACCTCTCCCGCGAGCATCGCGCAGAAGGCGAGGAGGGGTGCCCAGACGATTCCCGCCACCGCCATCCAGAAACCGAAGAGCCAGAAGGAGTAGCGCAGCATCCCGGCAGCGAGGTAGACCGGGTAACGCGAGCCCGGCAGGAACCGGGATGTCACGATAAGTTTTCCCCCGTGCCGGAGAAACAGCTGCCTTCCCTGCTCGACCCGGCGGGGCCGCAGCCACCACCGAAGCGGAGGCCGGCTGAGCAAGCCCTTCCCCCCGATTCGACCCAGCCAATAGAGGCCGACATCCCCGAACCAGATTCCCAGGAAGCACCCGAGCGCGACGACCCAGAAGGGGGCGAGACCGTTTGCCGCGATCACCCCGCCGGTGATGCACGTGAGATCCTCGCTGACCACGGTGGCAAAAGCGAGTGTCACGCCGATCTGCCACGCATCCATGCTCTCGGCCTCGCGGAGCCGCTCGAACACGGCCTCCGAGGGGGAACAGCCGGCACACATCAGCACCGATGCCACCGCCAGGACCGTCAGGAGGACTCGCATCGCCGTGCGCCCGATGGAGGTGCGGCAGATCATGCTGTTCGGGGAAGGACCGATCGTGAAACTCCGGGAGCACCGGTCAGTCCGGGAGATTCGGCCTCGTAAAGGAATGCGATCTGCTCGCGGGTGATGGTGATGCGACTCACACTCCAGGTCTGCGCATCGGGACGATTCATCCGAACGGTGTAGGCATCCGCCCCACCGGACGCGTCATGATGAAAACGCCAGTGGGCACCGCACCTGTCTTCGCCTTCGCCTGCGGCGGCCCCTTCCAACGGTTCCACGACGCGGTGAAACGCTCTCTTCCTCGCGTCCAACACTTCCGCCGTGGCGAAAGAAGAGGAACACATGGGCATCTCGGGGGGAATGCGGGACACGGCGCGCGAACAGTCGCCCAGCCAGCCGAAGACTTCCACCGATTCTTGCGAAGGAAAGAACCCCGCCAGGCGAAAAGGAGGATAGGCCCGTCCGTCAACCTGCCCGATCCGCTCACGGCATTCCTCCCCGCTCGTTATCGAAGCCAGGTCACGCACCAGCAGCCCCCGGCTTCGCCACCCCCCGGCGGGTTCTTCCCCGGGTTCGATGTCGTAGCCATTCAGCAGCGCGAAAACCACCCCATACTCGTTCGCCACGATCCACGTCCCCCCGGCTCCCGGATCCGTCGGGGCGAGATAGGCAACCCCGTCGACGTGGCCCTCGGACGGGGGAGCTGCCACCGGGCGGTCCTTCTTCTCGTCGCGATTGAAAAACACCTCGTACCGCTCGGAGCTCTCGATCCACCATGTCAACGTGCACATGCTCGGGAAGCTTCCCCTCCTTACGCTCACTCGGTCCTACGCCAGCGGGGGTCCGCACAGATCGATCCCGAAAGCGTCGAAAAACGCGCCCGGATCGCCCTTCTCCCCCGCCACCAGGCGCGAGAAGAATTCTTCCGACCTCCCGGCGGGAAGGAGTTCGAAGTGGATCGTGGCGGGAGTCTCACCATCATTCCGAAAAGCATGCACCGCACCTGCCGGGACCAGGACCGATGCACCGCTTCCCCGCACGACCGTTTCTCCATCGAGCTCGAACCGGATTTCTCCCTCGATGACATGAAACACCTCGATCTGATCGCGGTGGACATGGCGTGGCGGGCCCCCACCCGGAGGCACCGTTTCCGAGAACACCGCGATCGCACCACCGGTCTCCGCCCCCATACGAGACAGGTAATGTCGAATGCGCTCATGCGTGGAAAGAAGTCAGGGTGAGGGCTCTCGGCCATCATCGGCTACGGCCGGTGAAACCGGGACGGGCGGAGGGACGAGGGTCGAACCCGGCGGAGGTGGACGAAGCGCATCGCGAACTCGTTCGCCGCGTCTGCCTCGAAACTCTCTTCGGTGATGGTCTCCCACTCGATCCCGTCCGCGTAGTCGGGGAACCGGGCGCGTCCCTCCACATCGGCCTCGATCCGGGTCAGATAGAGGTCGTCGGCGTAGGGAAGCGCCGCCGCATAGACGCTGGCTCCGCCGATGACCGACAATTCGTCGGCGCCGTCCTCTGCCGCCTCGGTGATGGCCTCGTCGACCGAGCGAGCGACCCGCCCGGGATCAGCCCGAAACTCCTCGTTCCGCGTCAGCACGATCGGGGTGTGATCGGAGAACCAACCCGACATCTCCTCGTAGGTGCGGCGACCGAGCAGGAGGTGTTTTCCCGCGGTGAATTCCCGGAACCGGGCCACGTCGCGCGGAAGGTGCCAGGGGATCCCTCCACTTCCCGTGCCGATGACCCGGTCCCGGGCCATCGCCGCGATCATCGTCACGTGCATCCCGTAATCTTGGCGTCTTGCCCAACGCCGCTCAATGCCCAATTTGGCGAATCTCGCCGGGGTCGACGTGAAGAACCCGGAGAGAACCGTAGTCGTGCAGGGTGCCCTTCATCCGCACGGGAAGCGCAACATGCTCCAGCACGTCATCATTGATCGCCTCGCCGCCCGGTCCCACGAGCAGGACCATCTCCTTCCGGTCCACGAGCAGGACCGGCGGTATTCCGCCCCGGATGCAGTTGATGGCGCAGGCGCGATGCGGCTTGAGCGAACCGGGATTCATCACGCCAAGCCAGCACTTCGAATCGACGATCTCACCGGTCAACTGCACCGTCTCCCCGGGACCCGCGTCCCAGCCGCCGCCACTTTCGCCGGAATCTCCACCCTCGCGAGCGACCGTCTCGACGACCTCGATCATCGCCCCGCCCGAGTCCTCGTTGTAGATCAGCGTGCCCCGCAGGGTCACGGGTTGCAGGTGAAACTCCTCCGCCTTTTCCGCCGGATAGCCGAATTTGAAGGGGTTCACGAGCAGGAACACCGACTCGCCGCTCGTCTCATCGGGCTCGTCGGTGACGAGCATGGGAACCGGTGACTGCATCAGGATCCCCTGGAACTCCTTCACGTTGCCGAATTCGAACCAGGCCCGGCCGATCGTCTGCTGCATTCCGGCGAACAGGGCGGCCAGCGCCACCGCGCCAATGCCGAAACCGAGCAAGGACTTCCGCAGGTAGCGTCCCGTCGCGGGCGGAGCCTTCCCCTGCCAACCGATGAAGAACTCTCTGTCTTTTTCTGCACTCATGACTCTTTGCTCTGTTGCTTTTCCGCTGCGGTCTTTTCCACTTTCGTCCAATCGATGAAACGGCTGATCTTCGGCCAGTCCCGCTCGAGCACGCGCATCCACTGGACGTCGCGCACCAGGGTGCCGGCCAGGAATCCGCCGGCAAGAAAGGCCCCCATTTTTCCCACCCCGCTGTCGATTCTCCAGGCCCACACGGAATAACCCGCGGTGATCACCACGAGGAGCAGTTTCCACTTCAACCGGGGAAGCAGGGAAAGGCCGGCCCCGTCATGGCGATCCCTCTTCTCGATCAGGAGCCGGCAGTATTCGGCTTCACTCGTGCTCATCATTCAGGATGCGATGACGACCGGCTCCACGTGCGTTCCGGCCGGATTCGGTTTCGGATGCAACCAGACCGAGCCGTCCTTCACCCGTATCCGGAAAGTGGGTATCTTCTCGGTGAACGGTTCGGGAGATCGCCCGTCGTCCGGTTTGTACTGGTATCCGTGCCAGGGACAGGTGAGGCAACCGTAGATGAACTTTCCCTCGGCGAGCGGCCCGTTCTGATGCTGACACACGCCGGAAACCGCGGAGAGCTTGTTCTCCCAGCGCACCACCGCGACACGCTCCCCACCCAGCGAGACACCGTGCGCCCCGTCGACGGGAACCTCGTCCACCCGGCAGACTTCGACGAAGCCGTCATCGGCCGGGTCACCCTTGACGGGACGATCGATGCCGCGATCCCGAAATCCCGCGACGAGATGCAAACCCGTCAGGAAGGCAAAGCCCAGCACCGTGAGAGCGGCATACACCACAGACAACTCCGACTGAAGAACGCCGAACGCGACATGAATCAGCAGGGCAAGGTAGGCGACATAGACACCCATGTGGAGGGTCTTCCAGATCGGGGCCGTCAGGTTGGCCAGCCAGAAGTCGTGACTGGTCGCCGCCATGACGAAAAGAATGGCGAGGGCGAAGAATCCGAAGGCCTGAAAAGGAAAGGCCCCCAGCCCGCTTCCGGCGTCACCCACAAAGATACTCACGACCGGATTGGTATCGCCGCCCGCGTGATAGGTCACGATCGCGAGGAAGGCGTGGACGAAACCGAGGAAGAACATCGTGACCCCGAGGTGCCGCCGGTTGTAGAGAAGCGGCAGCCAGCGTCGGTCGAGCCGCGCCATCGGACCGATCGCGAGGATGAAGTGCAACAGGAGAATCCCGGCTGTGCCGAAGGCGCGAATCAGGACGATCTCCACCGTCGCCGCCGGGTGAATCGCGAGAGTGATGCCCGTGAAGAGAGCGAGATAGGCGACCACGATCGCGAGAAGGATGATGTCGTAGCGCCTCTTGAAGGGGTTCCACCCCACCGCTTTGTAGGAAACACTCATGGCTGTTCGTTGGTCTGTGCCGGCTCCTCTACCCCCGCTCCCTCGAGGAGATTCCTTACTTCCGCCCGGTAGGGATTTGTCAGGGCGATGACGAGTATGGCGATCCCGCCGAGGGCGAGAGCGATCCAGAGAATTCGGTGTCGGGTGCGATGGTGTGCCTGCATCTTCGTTCGTCTCGGTTATGAATCACGACTGGCCAGGCGATGAGCCGACCGTTCCTCCGGCGGTGGGGAGCCGCTCCTCCAGCGCCCCAACAAGAGGGGCCAGAAGACCAGGCATCCTGGCAGAATGACAAAGCGAAATCCCCAGGTGGCCTCGGCGGCGCCCGGGTCGATGCGCCTGGCACCGCCGAAGAAGGCGAACGCGATGCCGAAGACGAGGCCAACCAGGAGATAGAGTCCGAGAAGAGCGAGGAGAATCGGGATCATGATTTGTCCGGGAGCGAGTCGGGATGACATCCCCCGGGAGCCGCGGCGCAGACGGCACGCGCCACGATCGGGGCAATGGCGG
>Ga0180430_10000795_pt1 | contig 33435 bp, 17 predicted proteins | sample SS_ome_9_FD_132999 | JGI IMG/M metagenome (GOLD analysis project Ga0180430, IMG submission 132999) | Hypersaline lake sediment archaeal communities from the Salton Sea, California, USA - SS_1_S_2 metaG | ecosystem: Environmental > Aquatic > Non-marine Saline and Alkaline > Hypersaline >... | reverse complement strand
TCTCCGCGCCACTGCGGCCACGTATCCGCACGCAGGGGGGGCGCCAGCACGAACATCAGGCCCACTCCGGCCAGGGCACGAAAGGTCAACGTCGTCATGGCAAAAGCCTAACCGAAATCGTCATCCGGGCAACGGCACCCGCGGGTCCCGCGAACGCGCCGAAGGCCTGGTCTCATTCTCCCCTCTCCGTCGGCCGAGCCGATTCCCTTGACTCGGCTCCACTCCCGTCCCGCGGGAATCAATCTCCATTGCAGTCCGCCTCGCCGCGCTCGGTTTCGGCTTCCGAGCGGTCGACGAGAGCCTGCCGACAACAACCCCTCACTGTGTGGAGCCGGGAAAGAAGTGGAAAGTCTGCGGCGACCGGGCCGACTGGGCGGGGCCAAAGATCGCCCGGGAGGAAGGACGATGCGCACCGGAGTTGGGGCTCACCCGTTTCGCTCCCGGCCGGCACCAGCGGCACTGGCGGCACGAATGGGTGATCGCTTGGCCGGGACTGCGCCGCAATTGACCGGAACTGTGCATCGATTGTCCGAATCGATCCCCCCCTTCGCCGGTTCGAGTTGAACCGCTTTTCCGCCGTCGCCATGCTACGGAAGCGATGGACACGGACACGACCGTTCTTTCTCCCGAAGAGGCCCGGTGGCACCACCTCGAGGCGGCGGAGGCGACGCGCCTGCTCGAAAGCGATCTTCGGCATGGCCTCACGGACGAGGACGCCGCGGCACGACTGCAGCGCTACGGACCCAACGTCGTTACGAGTCGTGGTGGCACGCCCGCGTGGAAGCGCTTCCTCCTCCAGTTTCACCAACCGCTCGTCTACATCCTGCTCGCCGCCGTGGGCGTGACTGCGGCGCTGGCCGAATGGGTCGACTCCGGCGTGATCTTCGGCGTGGTCCTCGTCAATGCCGTCATTGGTTTCATCCAGGAACGCCGGGCGGAAAAGGCGATCGAGGCGCTCAGCCGCATGGTCACGACCCAGGCCGTCGTTCGCCGCGGGGGCCGAAAGCTCCCCATCCCCTCGTCGGATCTCGTCCCCGGCGACGTCGTCCTCCTCCAGTCCGGCGACCGCGTTCCGGCCGACCTCCGGCTCTTCGACGTCCACAATCTGCACTGCGACGAATCGGCCCTCACCGGCGAGTCGCTCCCGGTCGGCAAGCACACCGATCCTCTCGACCACGATATCGCGCTGGCCGATCGCAAAAACCAGGCCTTCGCCGGCACCCTGGTGACCGCCGGGCAGGCCGAGGGCCTCGTCTGGGCCACCGGCGACCGCACCGAGACGGGCCGCATCGCCTGGCTGATTTCCGAGGCGGTGGAAATCTCCACTCCGCTGACGCGCAAGATCGCCCAGTTCAGCAAGCTGCTGCTGTGGGTGATCCTCGGCCTCGCGGCCCTCACCTTCGCCGTCGGCGTGGCGCGGGGAGAGTCGGCCGTCGAGATGTTCATGGCCGCCGTCGCGCTCGCCGTCGGCGCCATTCCCGAGGGACTGCCCGCGGCCGTCACGATCGTGCTGGCGATCGGCGTTTCCCGCATGGCGGAGCGCCGCGCCATCATCCGCAAGCTTCCTGCCGTGGAGACGCTCGGGAGCACGACCGTGATCTGTTCGGACAAGACGGGTACTCTCACGGAGAACCAAATGACCGTGCTCGCCATTCGCGCCGGGGGCCGCATCTACGAGGTCTCCGGGGGTGGATACGACCCGGAGGGCGAGATCCGTTTCAAGGGAGAGACGATCACGCCTGCGGAGCATCCGGCGCTGGTCGAATGCCTGCGCGCCGGCCTTCTCTGCAACGATTCCCAGCTCGTCTTCGAGGAGGGACGTCACCAGGTGCAGGGTGATCCCACCGAGGCCGCCCTCCTCGTTTCCGCCGCCAAGGCCGGCATGGTCCACTCCGAGACGGTCGAGGAGGCTCCGCGGCTCGACATGATTCCCTTCGAGTCGGAGCACATGTTCCGCGCCACGCTCCACGGAGGCGGCGACGACACGCGCCGCATCATCTACAAGGTCGGTGCGGTCGAGCGATTGCTGGAGCGCTGCGACGAGGCACTCGGGCCCGACGGGCTTCCCGAGGCTCTCGATCGCGACGCCATTCGAGCCGAGGTCGAAACCATGGCGGCCGGAGGTCTGCGGGTGCTCGCCTTCGCCCGGATACACGCCCCGTCCGGCCAGGACCGCCTCGACCACGAGGACGTGAAGACCGGTCTGACCTTCCTCGGCCTGCAGGGGATGATCGACCCGCCTCGGCGCGAGGCGATCGAGGCGGTCGCCAGCTGTCGAGTTGCGGGGATCGCGGTCAAGATGATCACCGGGGATCACGCGGTCACCGCCGGTGTCATCGCCGGGCGCGTCGGCCTGTTCGACACGGAAGGAAAGGTCGATGTGCTCACCGGGCGCGAGCTGGAAGACGTCCCCGACGCCGATCTGCCCCGGGTCGCCGACGAGACCGAGGTCTTTGCCCGGGTGGCCCCCGAACAGAAGCTCCGACTCGTTCAGGCACTGCAGTCGCGCGGCCACGTAGTCGCGATGACCGGCGACGGGGTCAACGACGCCCCCGCCCTGAAGCAGGCCGACATCGGGGTGGCGATGGGCGTGACCGGCACCGACGTGGCCAAGGGCGCCGCCGACATGGTCCTCACCGACGACAACTTCGCCTCGATCGAGGCCGCGGTGGAAGAGGGTCGCAGCATCTTCGACAACCTCACCAAGTTCATCGTCTGGACCTTGCCCACCAACCTGGGCGAGGGCGGGATCATCCTCGTTTCCATCCTCCTCGGCCTCACCCTGCCGGTTCTTCCGGTCCAGGTGCTCTGGATCAACATGACCACCGCCCTGCTTCTCGGCCTGATGATCGTCTTCGAACCCCGGGAGCGAGGGCTCATGAACCGCCCCCCGCGCGACCCGACTCGCCCCCTGCTCACCTTCCCCCTCATCATGCGGACGGGTCTCGTGTCGCTCATTATCGTGGCCGGCGGTCTCTGGCTCTTCCAGGACCAGTTCGCGCTCTCGGGCAACACCGAAGCCGAGGCGCGCACCGCGGTGGTGAATACCATCGTGCTCGTCGAGACCGCCTACCTCTTCAGCTGCCGGTCGTTGCGCCGCTCCCTCTTCTCGATCGGCCTTTTCACGAACCGCTGGGCGCTCTTCGGAGCCGGCACCATGATCCTGCTCCAGTTGCTCTTCACCTACACCCCCGTGATGAACCACCTCTTCCACACCACACCGCTCGAGCCCGAAGCCTGGTTGCGCATCGTCGGGGTGGCCCTTTTCTCGTTTGCGGCGGTGGAACTCGAAAAGTGGATTCGTTTCGGTCGTCACGGTGGCGAAGGCGCGCGGGCCCCATGAACTCGTGATGATGAAGAAGGTCATCGAGGATGGCGCGCCGGGCAGCCCGCGAAACCTCTCGACCGGAGCACGTGCCGAAGAAACCGCGGGAGCTGTCATTCCGACGCTCCCCGGTGGGGCTCCTCGCAATCGACGGTTGCCACCAAGCGCAATCCGACGTCAGTCCTCGTCGTCGAGCGTGCCGCGGGAACGAGGTGCTCGTAGTCTTCCACGCTCCCGTTCTCGAGGCAGCACCGGATGATGTCGCGGCCGACCGGATGGGACGCCCGCCTGCGGTCAGGATTCCCCGGAGTCCTTCCGGGTTTCCCGCGCTACTCGCTCTTCACCGGCCGGACGAACTCGACGGCGTTCGGTCCGGAAACCTCGAGGGAGGCCCTTTCCCCACCCGTCAGGTAGCCGAGACGAAACGGGTGGAGGCCCGCTTCGAGCTTGGCGGTCGCCTCGTGAGTCCCGCCGTCTTCACCGGGCGAGTCACCGTCGATCACGAGAGCCCGATGGAGATGGAGGACGGCGGCGTCCGGCGCCCTCACGGTGAAAGTGTAGTCGCCGGGCACCGTAATCCTCACGCATCCGGAAATCTCCACGGCACCTGAGGAGGGAGCTTCGAAGGCGAAACCTTCGCGCCCCGGCTCGACGAGATCGGCATCGTCCCGTGGAACAACCGGCACCCACGGGAATTCGCCCGCAAGGAAGCGCAGGTCGACTCCGGGCCCTGTCGTCCGCTCCGACAGCGCCGGTATTGGCTCGTCGTCGTAGGGTCGCGGCGCGTCCGGATCGGAGCGGCGCATCCGGAGGACGGCGTCCTTCATCCGTTGCTGGAGTGTGCGAAACTCGTCGGAGCTGTCGGCGAGATCCTCCATTTCACTCGGATCGCGGGAGACGTCGAAGATCCGGAAGGGATCCTCGTGGCCCTGGATGTCACGGCGGAGCCCCTTGTAGCCGTCCAGAAAGACGACCTGCATCTGGCCGCGCTTCTGTTTCCGATGACGGGGAGCGAAGTCCTCGTAGTCGGGCGTCGCGCCGCGTTGGGTGAACTCGATGTAGGTGGTGGGCGTCTCCTGCTCTCCCTCACCAGTCAGCAACGGAAGGAGGGAGACACCATCGGACTGCGCCTGGAGAGGGGCGCCCGCGGCAGCGAGGAAAGTGTTGAGCCAATCGTGGAACTGGGAATGCCCCTCGACCGAACGTCCCGCCGGGATGGTGCCGGGCCACCACGCGAGGCTCGGCACGCGGATGCCCCCCTCGAGCGTGTCGCGCTTGATCCCGTCGAAGGGACCGTAGGCCTGGAATTGACTGGCATGGTAGGCGGCTCCCTTGATGTAGGACTCCCGATGGGGTCCGTTGTCGCTCGAGAAGACCACGAGGGTATTTTCGTCGATGTCGAGGTCGCGCAGAAGGTGGGTCAGGTCCCCGATGTGATCATCGATTCTGCGGATCATACCGGCCTGGCGCTGCTCGAGGTCGGGCCAGTCCTCGTGGTCGGGATGGACCCAGCCATCGATGGTTCCCGTGGCGGTGTTGATCATCCGACCGTCCTCGCCGGTCCACTGTACGCCGCCGTCACGTCCACCACCCTCCGGATAGGGACAGGGCGGCAGCTGCAGCGCGGCATGCGGCGTGTCGTAGGCGAGGTAGAGAAAGAAGGGACGCTCCGGATCCTCGCGCACGGAATCGGTGATCCATTTCTTGGCATAGGCGGTGAACAGGTCGGAGGTGAAGCACTTCTCGAGCTGCGCGGAGATTTCCTCGCCGTTGTGCCAGACTTCCTTTCTCTCGCGATGATTCTCCGAGCCACCGAGATCCCAGGTGTGGGCGGGGTAATGGAGGTGGCCGTCGCGGTGACGGACATAACCGAGAAAGTCGTCGAACCCGCGCTTGGTCGGGTAGGCCGGCCACTCCTCGGCCGACGCGCCCTCGCCCTGGAGCCCGTATTTTCCGACCAGCGCGGTCCGGTAGCCGACCGTGCGCAGGGTGGACGCGAGAGTGTGATCGTCGGGCAGTGCCTTGTCGAACTGGCTGTCGCGAATCGACGCGTGTCCCTGGTGCAGGCCGGTGAGAAGAGAGGCGCGGCTCGGGGCGCAGACGGGGGCCGGGCAATAGTGGGCCCGGAGCTGGATGCCTTCGGCGGCGAATCGGTCGAGCTGGGGCGTCGCGTGCTTTCGCTCCGCGTCGCGTTCGTTCTGGAAGAGGACACCGAGATCGCCCCAGCCGAGGTCGTCGCAAAGAATGAAGATCAGGTTCGGTTTCTCGGCCGCGCCGGCGGTGGCGAGGAAGAGAGCCGAGAGAAGGCTGCTGAAGAGGAGGCGCGTCTTTTGCATCACGATGGCGGGATCGTCCCGCTTCTCGCGCCGGTCGTCAAGGTCTCGCCGCACGCGAACCGGGCCTCGACCCGGGTGCGAAACCGCGAAAGATGTCTCCTCCCCCCGTTCCGCCGCAGAAGGGCACGATTTCTCGATCGATCCCTTGTGATCGACCGATCCCCTTCCGCGCTGTTGCGCGCGGGGCCTCGCGAGAAAAGCGCTCGCACGTCTTGCCGCCTACGCCCCTCGCCACGCCTCGCGACGGATTTACCTGAGCCAGGCGGGCCACTCTGTTCAGCGATGACGGAGATCGCTCAGGATTCTCAGTTCCTCTGCCGAAAGAGCCCGGTCGAAGACAGCGACCCCGCCAATCCAGCCCGTGAACCCGACGCTTCGCGCGCTGTGAATGACGCGCCCGATCGTGAAAGGACCACCGCTCCCGTCATCTTTCGGCTCGTAGATTCCGTGCGGATACCACCAGGGATTGAGACGCAGGGCGATGAGGTCTCGATGCGTCTCGAGGTAGTTGCGTCCGTCTTTCCGCAGGGTGACCTCGACCCGGGTGTAGGCATACTCGCGGCGCTCGACCCGCTCTTTCGCGTCTTCCCGGACGACTTCGACCGAAACCGGAACGGACTCGGGCGGGTCGTAGAATTGGCCTTCGGGAAACCCCGGGTCCTCCTCCGCCTCGACTCCGGGAGTCTTCCGGTAGTGGGCCTGCATGTAGGCGTTGTAGGCATAGGAGAGCAAGTTGTTCTCCTTCGGGTTTTCCAACCAACGGTCGCCGGATTCGCCATTCAGCCAGTTCGTGAGTTCGTCGCTCTCGTTGTCGAAGGTCATCGCGAAACACTCCCACGACTCCGCCAGCACCTCGGCGGGACTGTCCGAGGGGACGGCAGCGGAGATTCCTGCCGAGTTTCCCTTGTGGAGGGCATACCGGTTCAGGAAGGAACTGGCTCCGTTCTCCGACACGTGACCGCAGGCGCTGCCGGGTTTGTTGAGCCCGGCGAAGAGCGCATACTGGCGCTGGCCACGCTCGACTTTCCGGATTCCCCGGGTCTGCTTCTGCTTGAGATCGGTTCCCTCGTGCCAGATTCCGGCGAGAGCGTGGTTGCCGCTTTCCCGGATCGCCCAGACGACGACGGAAACGGAGGCGGAGTCCCCCTTGATGTCGAGGGGAGTGTCGTGCAGCCTCTCCCGGGGAACGTAGAGGAAGGGCCGAAAGTCAGGGTCGGTTTCCTTTCGAATCTGGATCGCTTCCCCGAACGGCCCGTCTCCGAGCAGCGGGAAATCGGCGTAGGTGGCCGCTCGTCCGGATCCCCAGTAGGTGCGGGTGTAGTTCTCGCTGTCGAGAGGATACCGGTTCGAGGCTCCTTCGGGAACGTGGGCGAGAAATCGACGGTCCCCGTCCGGTTCCCGCTCGACGAAATCCCAGAAGGCGACCAGGCCGGGAATGTCCACGACCGTCGCGATGCGGTCGGACGCAGTGGGTTCCTTCGCGTTGAGGACGGCGGAGGCGGCAAGCCATCCGATCAGGAAAAGCAAACGAAACGTCATCGAATACGGATCGTTGCGGTAGGTCAGGATTTCAATTTTGCTTTCGCGCTACCGCCACCTCTCGCTGGCCCGGTCAGATGGTTTTCCCGCTTCGCTTCGCAGCTCACTCCCCGTCCGGCAGCTCCCCCCGATAGACCCAGCCGGTATGCAGGTGACTCGGCCCACCGAAGGCATCGAAGCCACCGAAATACCAGACCCTCCCCTGCTCTTCGGGAAAGGGCGAGGGCCGAATCGTGCGGGTGGCGCGGAGGCCTCCACTGGATCGATTCGGGATGGGATGAGCGGGGTCGGAGATCTGGCCGATGCCGTAGTCGCCCTCGCCGTAGCGGACGAGATACCAGGCGCTGGCACCGAGTTCGTTCGTCCCGCCGCCATACATGCGACCGCCCTCCGGGTGACGGGTGCCGAGCGGGATCAGGGCGATGGAGTCACCGGTTGTAGGATGCCGGGCCGGGACCATGTCGTTGTAGGCGATGATGGTCATGGGGCCACCGCTCTCCGGCGGGAAAGGCCAGGCATCGAGCCAGCCCGAGCGGACGTCGTAATCGACGATCACCTTGTCTCCCTCGGCGCCGGGATCGATCCGGTCCATGGTGCCGGGTTGCTCGCGGGCGCCGAGGAGAACGCCGTCGACATTGGTGAGGCCACGCAGACCGAACCAGGGACGCGGGGTGTCGGGATTCGGAGTGGACCATTTCCAACCGGAGACGCGTTCCCACTTCGGCTCGGGTCCGTCGATGCGACGAAAGAGCCCGCCGTTCTCCGGCTCGGTTGGTTCGAGATCGACGGTGAGGTAGAACGTACCGTCCAACTCGGCCATGGCCATGAGGCGGCGCTCGCGTCCGGCGATCTCGGGTTCGTCCACGTCCCAGCGGATCCGGCCGGGGGCTTCCGGATCGTAGGCACCGCGAAAGAGCATCCCGTTCGACGCCGCGGCGAAGACGTGATGGATGCCGGTGACGGAATCGAGGTGGGAGGAAAGGACACGCACCTCGGGTGATCCCGGTCCGTCATGATGACCGGCGATGGTCTTGGTCCATTGGCCGGTCTCGTCGTCGCGGGCCCAGACGGTGATGACGCCCACCTCCTCGCGTCCGCCGACCCCGGCGAGAAGAACGGAGACCGGCTCGTCGAGTGTCGCGCCCGTGGCGTCCGTGGTGAAGCGGATCGAGGCAAGACTGCCGGCGCGGCCGGTCTGCTCGCCGAAGTTGTGCTCGCGTTCCCATTCGGCGTCCGCCGCTTTCTTCACCGCGATGGAGGCGCCGGGCCAGGGGAGGCGTGTTTTGTCGTGATTCCACCCTGACAGAGTCGCAAACAGCATCCCCTCGTGGGTCTCCAGGTGCATCACCTCGGTGCCGGTCAGGAGGTTTCCGTTCGCATCCGTTTCGCCCGTGGGAAGCGACCGGGAGAAGACGAGATCGAGAAGCGGGTCGCCCGAATCGGCGGTGCGGAGCGGCTTCTGTCCCTCGGTCTTCTTCCACGGAACATAGATCTCAGGATTCGCCCTCGCCGCGAGGGTCGCCTGCATGTCTTCGAAAAAGCGCTTCCCCTCGCGGTAGGAGACCTCGCCGTCGGCATTGCGGTCGGCGCCGCGGATCTCGCGCGGGTTGTCGAGTTCGTCCCGGGTGATGGTGCGGCTCTGGTCGACGTCGAGTCGGGTGAGAAAGGTACGGAGATCTTCGCCAAATTCGGGGATGAGGGTGCGGGTCTCCGCGGCGGGCTTTCCGCCGACTTCCTCCAAGGTCACGAACCCGTCGCCGTTGCCCCGGCGATCCGCTCCCCGAAACCACTTGGCCTGGCCCGATTCCTCGAAGGTGAGCCTGCCGTCGCCGTCGGCGTCGAGTTTCCGAAAGCGCTCCTCGAGGGAGGGCTGTTGGGCGAGCAGCGGCACCGAGAGAAGGGATCCGGCGAACAGGAAAGCGTAGAATGAACACGCGGTGAAAGGGGCGAGAGTCCACGGGGAGCGAATACGATGAGGCGAGCAGACGGCAGCGCTCTCGACTCGATTCCTCCTCCTCCACCTCGAAGGGCAGATAGCACTTTGTGAAGGTCTAAGGACAGCCATGAAAGATTCAACACCATGACGCGCCGAAGTTTCGGGGTGGTGGGATGACACAGCAGACCGTCAATCGGCCGATGAGCCGCCTCGATTGCTGGCTGGAGGGCTGAACGCACTTTTTTGGGCAATTTTCTGAATCGCCGTAGTATCCCCACATCGACTTACTCGAAGGAGATGGCCCAGCCCGAGAACCAACAGGAAGAATTCGTGAAGCTGTTCTCCCGGCACGAAGGCAATGTGCGGGCTTTCGTGGCTTCGTTGCTTCCTCACTGGGAGGGCGTCGACGAGGTGATGCAGGAGGCCAGTCTGGTGATGTGGCGTAAGTTTGATCAGTTTGATCCGAATCGTCCGGGATCAAACTTCATCGACTGGGCCTTCATGATCGCCCGATACGAGGTTCTCCGGTATCGCCGTCGAAAGGCAACGGACCGACTCGTCTTCAGTGAGGATGTCTATGAACTGCTGGCATCCGAAACCGGTGAGATCGCCACCAGTCAGCCGGACCGGCGGAGAGCATTGCAGGACTGCCTGCTGAGATTGGAACCCGCACAGCAGGAATTGGTCCGAGTGTCGTATGCCGATGGGATTTCCATCAAGGATGCCGCAGCCAAGGTCGGACGAACGCCGACGGGCCTATACAAGGCACTCGCAAGGATCCGCAACATTCTGCATGAGTGCATTGAATCATCGCTGTCAGAGGCGCAACCCGGGAAAGCGACATGAATGGAGAAGATCGGCCGCAGTGGCTACTGGACGGGTATTGCTCCGGTAGCCTCAGTGATGAGGAGTTTGCGGAGTTCGAAGCGCACTTGCGGAGCGACGAGTCGCTGCGTCACCGGCTCATCAAGTATCGGATGCTGGAAGCGGACCTCCGCGATCATGCACAAACCGAAGTGCATGTGGCTTCCAGGGCAGAATCCAACCAGGTTAATTGGAAGTTCGTCAGGTGCCTGCGACTTGAGATTCTGACGATGGCCGCAGTGATTGCCGTCCTGCTCATGGCCGTGGTCATCATGGCGGTTCGAGACTCCGGAGAAGAGCTCACGGTGGAGAAGTCCACACCGGGCCTTGATGCCGGTGTTGCTGTTCTGACTCGGGAAATCAATGCCCGGTGGGAAAATCGGGAGGTGCGCCTGGGCGATGCCATGCCCAAGGGCCTATGGCGACTCAGTTCGGGCACGGCAGAAATCGACTTCTACAGCGGCGCCTCAGTGATCCTCGAAGCCCCGGCGGCCCTGGAGATTCTGTCCGAGAATCGAGGGATCCTTCACGCCGGAAGATTGCGGGCCCATGTGCCTCATCATGCCCACGGGTTCACCATCGCGACCCAATCCGTGGAGCTCGTGGACATCGGAACGTCCTTCGGGATGGAGATCGGAGCCGATGCGGAGACATCAGTGCATGTGTTTGACGGTGAGGTTGAACTCTATGAACCAGAAAGTGATCGACAGCGGGGCAAGGGCGAAACCCTCTTGGCTGGCGAAGGGCGTCGCTTCACCCTTTCAGGCGATACCGTGCCCATTGAGGCTGACGGCACGCGATTCATGACTCCGGCAAACTTCCGGGAGCAAGCCCGGGCTTTGGAGCGAGAGAAGTATCAGCGGTGGCATCGTGACTCCGGGCAGATGGAAAAGGATCCGCGCCTCGTGGCGCAATACCAGTTTGAAGAAGGCACAGGCCGTGCGTTGATCGGCCGGTTCGGCAGTGACTTCGACGGTTTGCATGGCGCCGTGATTGGAGCCCGCTGGAGTGAGGGCCGTTGGCCCGACAAAGGTGCGCTGGATTTCAAACGTCCCAGCGACCGGGTACGCATCGAGGTGCCTGAGTCCATGGAGTCGATGACACTGGTCACCTGGGTCCGTGTCGATGGACTCGACAACGCCTTCAATTCGCTGTTGCTCAGTGATGGCTGGGACCGTCCCGGTGCCGTTCACTGGCAAATCCTCAACACCGGTGAAGTGGAGTTGGCGGTATGGCATGGGGAAAGAACTACGAAGAACTCGCGGGCCCCCTTCGTGATTTCTCCTTTCGATTTCGGACAGTGGGTGCAGCTGGCCGTGGTTTATGATGGCAACGCGGGAACAGTATCGCATTACCGGGACGGTCAGCTTTCCGGCATCGTCGAGCTGCCTGCGGTCGTGCCCCTTTCCATCGGCAAAGCGGAAATCGGAAACTGGACCCCGACGCAAGACAAGGCGCGCCAGGTTCGCCAGTTCAACGGACGGATAGATGAACTCTTGATCTTCAACACGGCGTTCTCGGATACTGAAATCCACACGCTCTATCAATATGGAAAACCGTAAACCGCACCAGAAGTGCCAGGGATCCTCCGGCAATCTGGTATTCTCCATCCTGGCATTGGCCGCTGCGCCAATCACCGCACAGGAGAGCTCGCTTCCTCCCGGAACCATGATTTTGCCAGAGTCGGCGCTCCCCGCCTACGAGGCTGACATCGATCACGCCAAACTGATCAGGAACGACGCAAAAGGAGTCCTGAAGTTGGGGCAAGAGGTCTACCAGTTGTCCTGCCACAACTGTCATGGAGACCTGAACTCTCCGGGGTCGGTGCCGAACTCGCTCCGCTTTGCCGAGGGAATGTTTCAGCATGGCAACGATCCATATACCATGTATCAGACGCTGACCCGGGGCTGGCGTCTGATGGTCCCGCAACCACAACTGACGCCACGGGAAAAATACGCCGTGATCCACTACATTCGGGATCACTTCGTCAAGAAACACAATCCCGATCAGTTCTTTCAAGTGACCGATGATTACCTGGCTTCGCTGCCGGCGGGAGACAGCCTGGGACCGGTGCCGGTCAAGCGCGAGCCGTGGAAGGACATGGACTACGGCCCCTTCCTCATCGGCACCTTTGAGATCGCTGATGAGGCGAAGCGCGCCCAACCCTGGCCGAAGGGAGCCAAACCGGATTACGTCGCACCTGACGCCAACATCGCCTACAAGGCCATCGCGGTGCGACTCGATCCTCCTGGAGCGGAGAATGCCGGCGCCGGTGGCGTGTCACGGGGATCCACCTGGGTGGCCTTCGAGCACGACACGCTGCGCGTCGCCGGAGTCTGGACCGGCGAAGGGTTCATCGACTGGCAGGGAATCAACTTCGATGGTCGCCATGTGGTTCGGCCGCGCACCGTCGGCGAACCGGTGTTCGAGACGGCTGACGCGCCGGGCTGGGCCAACCCGGAAACGGGCTCCTTCGACGATCCGCGCTTCGAAGGGCTCGATGGGAGACGCTTCGGCCCATTGCCCCGGGACTGGGGCCGATACCGGGGCTTCCATAAACACGGCAATCGCCTCGTCGTCGAATACACCGTCGGTGACGCCATGATCCTCGAAAGCCACGAGCTCGGCCATGATGGTGAGTTTGTCCGGCAGTTGAATCTCGGGAAATCGGAGCACGACCTCGCCCTGCGTCTCGCCAACGCCGGCACTCCGGTGGTGGTTGCCACTTCCACCGGAGCTTCGATCAAGATCGGCGAATCCGATGGTTTCGTGGTCGCCCGCATCTCGTCGGAGTCGACTCCGCTCAACCTCGCCTTCAACATCGGGGGAGCCGCCGAGCCGAAACCAAAGGATCTCGCAGGTTTCACCGAGGGTGGCCCGGCCCAGTGGCCCGATCCCGTCGAGTCCGTGACCATCCGCGGCGATCAACCGGGTGCCTTTCAGTGGGATAGCTTTCCACCGCCCTTTCTCAATCCCTGGAAGAGCCGGATGCGGGCTAGCGGCGTAGATTTCACGCCTGACGGCAGCGCCGCCATCCTCTGTTGCTGGGATGGGGACGTCTGGCGCGTCGACGGAATCGCCGACGAAACCGCCTCCACCACCAAGTGGCGCCGCATTGCCTCGGGGCTCTACCAGCCACTTGGCGTCCGGATCGTGGGCGACGATGTGTTCGTCTCCTGTCGCGACCAGATTGTCCGGCTGGTCGACCGGAACGGGGACGGGGAAACGGATTTCTACGAAAGCTTCAACAGCGACCACCAGGTCACGGAACACTTTCATGAATTTGCCATGGGCCTGCAGTCCGACGAGGAAGGCAATCTCTACTACGCCAAAAGTGCGCGTCACGACCGCCTTCCACTGGTCGCCCACCACGGTACCCTCATCAAGGTCAGTTCCGACGGTAAACAAACCGTAATCCTCGCCAACGGGTTCCGCGCTGCCAATGGGGTGTGCCGCAACCCGGATGGAACCTTTTTCGTGACCGACCAGGAGGGGCACTGGACTCCGAAGAATCGGATCAACCGCGTCGTGCCCTCCGGGCGTTTCTACGGCAACATGTGGAGTTATGGTGCCCCGGACGACACTTCCGACGAGGCGATGGAACAGCCCCTCTGCTGGGTCGACAAGGGATTCGATCGTTCACCCGCGGAATTGCTCTGGATCGACAGCGAATCCTGGGGCCCCCTGAACGGGCGACTCCTCCATCTCTCCTATGGCCACGGCCGCCTCGAAATCGTGCCCCACGAGGTGAGCGACGGCACGTGGCAGGGAGGCATGTGCCGGTTGCCCATTCCCGATTTTCCCACCGGCACGATGCGGGGTCGTTTCCACCCGGGGAACGGCCACCTCTACCTCTGTGGCATGTCGGCCTGGGGCACGGCCCAGATGCAGCTGCCGGGCGGACTCTACCGGGTGAGAGCCACGGGGAAACCCATGCATCTCCCCGTCTCGATGCGGGCGCACCAAGAGGCCGTCGAAATCACCTTTTCTGATCCGATTGGCAAAGACTCTCTGGAGGAGGCTGGCGAAGTGATCCAGGTGCGCACTTGGGCTCTGGAACGCTCTGCGAACTATGGGTCGAAGCGCATTGACGTGCGCGAGCATGCCGTCGAATCGGCGACGCTGTCTGATGATGGCCGCATTCTCCGGCTGAAGATCGCCGATCTTAGCCCGGTCTGGCAGATGTCCATTCAATATGAGCTCACCGGCCCGGAGGGCGAATCGGTGGTGGGCGAAATCCAGAATACCATCCACACGCTGGGCGAATGACATTTTCAATCATCGACTCATGAATCGACTCTCATCAACTTCCCCACACCCGCCGATGACCCTCGCGGCAATCGCGATATCGGTCGTGTTTTCCGTCGCGGTCACGGCTTCCGCAGAGAGGCCGAATATCCTCTTCGTCATGTCGGACGACCATGCGGCGCACGCGGTGAGTGCCTATGGAGGTCGGCTCGCGAAGATGGCACCGACTCCGCATCTCGATCGCCTCGCTGCCGAAGGGGCGCGGTTCACCCATGCGTTTGTCACCAATTCCATCTGCACGCCGAGTCGGGCCGTGCTCTGGACGGGAAAATACTCCCACCACAACGGCGTCTACAAGTTCACCGGGCTCGATCAAAGTCAGCCGACGCTTCCCAAGTTCTTTCAGGCCCATGGATACCAAACGGGATTCGTGGGAAAATACCATCTCCACACGAATCCGGTCGGCTTCGATCACTGGTCGATCCTACCGGGCCAGGGCAAGTATTTTGATACCGAGTTCGTCGAGATGGGCGACGAAGATCCGTCGGGAATTGTCCGGAAAGGGAAAAAGACCGCCAATCCCGGGTGGCATTCGACTGACATCATCACCGAGAAAGCGCTGGAGTGGTTTCGGAATGTTCGCGACCCGGAAAAGCCGTTCTTCTACATGCTTCACTACAAGGCCCCTCACGACCTCTGGGAGCATGCCCACCGCTATAATGACGACCTCGCCGACGTGGACATCCCTGAGCCGATGAACCTGATGGACAGTGGCTCGGGTCGTTCCCCGGCGATCGAGCAATCGACCCAGGAGATCGGAGGGCGCTCTCATCACATCCAGTTCACGCCGGAGATCAAGGCGATGCCCGACGGACCCGAGAAGCGCCGGCTGGTCTACCAGGAATACCTGAAGCGATACCTTCGCTGCGTGAAGGGCATCGATGACAATCTCGGCAAAGTCCTCGCCTATCTCGACGAGTCCGGTCTCGCCGAAAACACAATTGTCGTCTACACCTCCGACCAGGGCTTCTTTCTCGGGGAGCACGGCCTCTACGACAAACGCTTCATCTACGAGGAATCCCTTCGCGTTCCCCTGCTGGTGCGCTGGCCGGGAGCGGTCGAGCCGTCGAGTGTCCACGACGAACTCGTCCTCAATCTCGATTTCGCGCCCACGCTTCTGGACATGGCAGGTCAGGCCGTGCCCGATGACATGCAGGGGCGCAGCCTGGTGCCGCTGCTGCGCGGAGAGTCGGTCGCTGACTGGCGCGAGGCGATTTACTACCGCTACTATTTTTCCCACTTTGATACCCCTGCGCACACGGGTCTTCGAACTCGAAACATGAAGTTGATTCACTTCGAGGATCTCGACCATTGGGAACTCTATGACCTGGAAAAAGATCCCTCAGAGATGAACAACCTGGTCGAGCATCCCGAGTATCGAGAGCGGTTCACCAGCTTGCAGGCCCGGCTCGAACAACTCCAGAAGGCGGTTGGCGATGATCCTGAAAATATCGGCGATCGTCCCCGGACCGGGAACCCGGAACTCGACGCGGTGGCTGCGAAAATGGAGGAGAGAATGGCGATCAAGCGGGAGGCCCTCCACAGCCCCAACAAGACTCAATAGAAGCGCCATGAAGGGAATCTCAGATCAACTCATGCGGCGGGGTGTTGTCCCAAGGAAGTTCACCGTTTTCCTGGCCCTTGCCTCCTGCCTTTCGCTGAGCCCTGCCGTTCAAGCCCAGGATTCGGAACCACCCCACGCCGTCTTCGTCGTCGGCACGCCCCACTACAACCCGGCGGCGACGATGCCGCCCCTCGCCTCCCGGCTCCAGAACCTCGGATTCCGCTGCACCGTGGTGGAGCCGGAATGGGATCCCGAGAGGAATCCGGACGGCATCCCGGGTTTGGAAGTCCTGCGGGAGGCCGACGTCGCCATCTTCTACCTGCGTTTCCTGACCCTGCCGGAATCCCAGTTCCGGGAAATCCGGAACTACCTCGAGTCGGGCCGCCCCGTCGTCGGCCTCCGCACCAGCACGCATGCCTTCGCCTACCCCGAAGGCCACCCGCTCCAGGCCTGGAACGACGACTTCGGCCGGCGGGCCCTGGGGTCGAAGTATTTCATCCACGGCAAAGGCACCACCAGGGTCCAGGCGCCGGCCGGGCACGAGATCCTCACCGGATACGATTTCACCACGCCCCGCCCCCTCGCCGGCACGCTCTACCTATCCGACATCCCCGAAGATGCCACCGTGCTCCTCACCGGCACCGGGGCCTTCAAAAAGACGGGCACCGTGACCAACGCCTTCGGCACCCACGAACTCCAGGCCGAGATGACCGACGACGTCGCCTGGACCTGGACCAACGAATGGGGCGGTCGTGTCTTCACCACCACCCTGGGCGGTACTCACACCTTCCGGGACGCGCATTTCGTCCGCTTTCTCCTCAACGGAATCCACTGGGCCGCAGGCCAGCCCGTCCCGGATCCCGCCCTACCAGCCGAGCCAATCCAGGTCAATCCCGGGAACCAGAAGCCCGTCGCGAAGGCTCCGGCGAAACTCAAGTCGCGTCCATCCGCAGGCAACAGGAAAGGCGAGTAGAATCCGATGCAGTCCATCTCAAATCCGAACAACCGAATCTTTCACCGCTCGAGGTCGATTGCCATCTCCCTTGCGTTGTCTCTGCTCTCCGGATTCCAGGCATGGGCTTCCAGCCCCAACATCCTCCTCATCATGGCGGATGACCTCGGAGCGGAGAATCTGCCCTGCTACGGCAACACCATCTATTCGACTCCCCACCTGGATCGGATGGCCGAGGAGGGAGCCCTTTTCGAGAATGCCTATGCCTCTCCTGTCTGCACGCCCACCCGTGCCATGATTCTCACTGGCCTGCACCCCAATCGCACCGGGTTTCTCGAAAGACTGGACAGCCCGGATGACCCCGGGAAAACCAGTCGGTTGCCGGTACACCTCAAAACTTTCGGCCATCTCTTCCAGGGAGCCGGTTACGCCACCGCGATCGCCGGCAAGTGGCATCTCGGGGATTTCCAAAGGTATCCCGACCAACCGGCTTCGCATGGCTTTGATGAATACAGTCTCTGGGTGCAAAACTGGGACGGGGTGAGGCCGAGCCGCTACTTTGGGCCGCATCACTGGGAGAACGGTAAACTTCGGATTCTCGGCGATGACGTTTTTGGCCCGGATCACCATGCGGAATTTCTCATGGACTTCATGGAGCGGAAGCGGGAGCGCCCCTTCCTCGCCTATTTCCCCATGAACCTGATCCACACTCCCTTCGTCACACCACCCGGCGACCTGGAAGCGGCGAGGGTCAACTTTCCCGACGATCTCGGCCAGAAGGAGAGGATCAACGGCCTCATGGTCCACTACATGGACCGGATCGTGGGTCGGCTTCTCGCCAAACTGGACGAACTGGAACTCACCGAAAAGACCCTGGTCCTCTTCACCGGGGACAACGGGACCGTCCGCACCCTGACCAATCGCCTGGGAGACTTTCGCTTGCAGGGTGGAAAACGGACCATGAATGAGGCGGGCACCCGGGTTCCCTTCATCGCCCGTTGGCCGGGGAGAATCCCTCCTGGTAAAAGGGACGCGTTCTTCACCCTGATGGACGTCCTCCCCACGATCGCCTCCGTCGCCGGGATTGAGCTCGATCACGAAGTCGATGGCATGGATCTCTCCCACAATCTTTTGGGAACCGACGGCACGGACCGCGCCCGGGTCTTGATGGCGTTCGAAGGACGATGTTACTTCGTCCGGGACCGGCGTTTCCGTCTCCATGAAGACGGCCGGTTCTATGAGGTCCCGGTGACGAGCGATGAAGGCCGCTACGGGATGAACATCAGTGACGGGGAAGCGAACGCTGCTGCCAGGACAACTCTACAAGGTCACCTCGAAGAGTTTATGAGGATCCGTCAAACCGATGATTCCTACACCGTAATCCCCTTTGGAACCCACGGTGATCGGTTCAAGAATGAACAGCAACCAAAGCGCGCCCCATCCAGAAGGCCTTAATATGATCTTTTTCGCAAAAGCTTGTCGCACCCTTCTTTGCGGGGCCGTTTTCTTTTCTATCTCTGCTGTCGTCACCGCGGCGGACCGGCCCAAGGTGGTCGTCTTCTTCACCGACGATCAGGGCACGCTCGATGCCCATTGCTATGGGTCGACCGATCTCTACACCCCGTCGATCGACGAGCTTGCAGCGACGGGTGTTCGGTTTACCCAGGCCTACTCGCACCTCTATTGCTGCCCGGCCCGGGCCATGCTGCTGACCGGCCGCCATCCGCAACGCACCGGGATCCACGACTGGGCGCAGAACCGGCCCAACGACCGGGGCAAAACCGTGCTGGCGCGGAGCGAGGTCACCCTGGCGGAAGCCCTGCGCGACGCCGGTTACCAAACCGCGCTGTTCGGCAAATGGCACCTCGGCGCGGACGACGCCTCTGAACCGACCGAACATGGGTTCGAGGAGTTTTTTGGTCACCACAGCGGTTTCATCGACAACTACCTTCACTACTTTCTTCACGGCAAAGGTTTCCACGACCTTTATGAGGGCAAGAAGGAGATCGATCGCAAGGGCGAGTACTTCCCGGACATGGTCACCGGCCGGGCCCTCGATTTCATCGAGAGAAACCAGAGCAATCCGTTCTTCCTCTACTTCGCCTCCAACCTGCCCCATTATCCCGAACAGTCCGACGCGAAGTTCGACAAGCGTTACGAGCACCTCGAGATGCCACGTCGTGATTACGCCAAAACGATCTCCACGGTGGACGATCACCTCGGGCAGCTGCTGCGAAAGCTGGAAGAGCTGGGGCTGAGAGAAAACACGATCGTGATCTTTCAGTCCGACAATGGACACTCGGCGGAGGATTACCAGATCAGCCACCCGAAACATGCCAGCGGATTGCCCATCGGGCACAACTACGGTCCCAACAAAGGCAGCGGCAACACCGGCAAATGGATCGGCCAGAAAGGCACGTTTTTCGAAGGCGGCATTCGCGTGCCAGCCATTGTCAGTTATCCGGTGGAATTCCCAAAGGGAGCCGTTCGCGACCAGGCCATCACGGCGATGGACTGGATGCCGACCGTGCTGAACCTCTGCGGGGTCGAGCGCCCGGATCTCCCCTTCGATGGGCACGATCTTCTGCCGGTGATTCAGGAAAACGCCGAGTCTCCCAACACGGTGATGCACTGGCATTGGGCCCACCTCTGGGCGGTCCGTGAGGGGGATTGGAAACTGGTGCAAAATCGAAATGTTCCGCTCGCGCTCTACCACCTTGGTGATGATCGACCAGAGCAGGAAGACCACCTGACGACTGAACCGGAAATCGTCTCGCGACTGCAGTCGCTCCACGACGATTGGGTGACCGACGTGATGCCGGAGTCCGATCCCACCCTGCTCTCGCTTCCCGAGGCCGAAACTCCCGGCCTCGTGGTCCACAGCGGGAAAAGACCCTTCGAAGCCTGGCTCTTTGAAGGTGAGGACGCGGGCCTGGAGATCACGGTAGAAAATCTGGCAAAGATGTCAGAGCGCGGTTTCCTCCTCGAAGTCAACGCCCAGGTGGACCAGGTCGAGGGAACGCTTTTCCAGTGCGGGGATACGGAAAATGGAGTGCGGTTGCGGATGGAAGACCAGCACCTCCTCTTTACCGTCACTTCGGGTGGTGAAACGGTGTCCTTGCGTTCACCCGAACCCTTGGTTCCAACCAACTGGTATTCGGTAATCGCGGAAGTCGATGCCGATGCTCATCTGTATTTGGTAGTAAGAAACCAGGATCCCGTTCACACCGAAGGTCCCGGTCATTTTTCTGCAACTCCACAGGGCCCCGTCCTCATCGGCGATCATTTTACCGGTCGGATCAAGAACCTGAACGTCACCATTCCTCGCCAGTCATCTTCGAATCGTTGAGGCTGCTCCCAGAATTTGAAATTATGAAACCATCGATCCTCACCGTCACTCTTGTCATCCTGGGCTTCGTCGCTCATGTCCAGGCCGCAGAACCCGTCCGCGTCCTTGTCTGGGACGAGCGACAGGACAAACAGGCCGAAGCCTATGAGAACTTCCTCGGCAACGAGATCGCGAAACGCATCGAAGAACTGGACTCCGATCTGGAGATCCGGTCGGTCGGAATCGATGACCCCGAGCAAGGGCTCACCGCAGAAAATCTCGACTGGGCCGATGTGGTCATCTGGTGGGGGCATGTCCGCCAGTGGGAAATCTCCCCGGAGACCGCCCAACGAAAAATCATCAAGCGGCTCAACCAGGGCACCCTCGACCTGATCTTTCTCCATTCGGCACACTGGGCGACGCCCTTCATGGAAGCCATGAACGAGCGGACCATGGTCGATGCCCGGGAAAATTTTCCGGATCCGGAGAAGGGAAAGCCGGTGGAATTCGAGTTCGTCCAGTCCCCCGGTCGCTTTCCACCATCGGCAGATTCCATCGTGACCCCAGCGTATCTCGCTCTGAAGCGAGGGAAGAACGTGGAAACGGTGCGAGTCGATCTACCCAATTGCTGTTTCCCCTCCTACCGAGCGGATTATGGACCGAGTGAGTTTTCCGTGGTCGATCCCGAACACCCCATCGCCGAGGGAATTCCCGAAACGATGACGATCCCGATGACCGAAATGTATGACGAGCCCTTCCATATCCCGGATCCCGACGAGGTGATCTTCCGGGAAGACTGGGAGGGGGGCGAGCACTTCCGCAGCGGCATGCTCTGGAATATCGGAAAAGGACAGGTGTTCTACTTCCGTCCCGGCCACGAAACCTACCCGATCTTCAAACAGACGGAAATGATTCAGATCCTGAGGAATGCCTGCCGTTGGCTGGGAACCGAATAAGGAACGCCCGATCATCCTACTTCGGCACAATAGCGGATCGCTATTCTGCGAAAGTGCGCGTCCCATTGGCGTCGAATTGGCGAAACCGTTCCTCGACCAAGGTATCGGGCGCCGCTTGGAACCCCACCACAGGCCCAAGACAAAGAAGGGTCAGAGTAGTGCGAAGAAGCTCTTTTATTTCAGAAACTGACGTGGGTTGCCGAGACCGGTTTTAGATTTCGACTTCAATCTCAATCCGGGCAAAATAGATGAGGCCCCAGTCCTCGCGCCGCTCCACGCTCCGCAATGCGGTCAGGAGATTCGGCTGCGCCCTGTGCTGCGTTCGTATGCCGTTGGTCTCGACCACGATCGGTTCGCGAAAATCCACCATCTCCGGGTGGAGCCAGAGCGAATAGCGGTCCACGTGTTTCGTGGTGACCTCGAACCGGTTTCCTCCCCGGTTCTCCGCGTCGATGCGGGCTCCCTCGAAGGTGTCGCGGCTGCGTGTCGCGGAGTAGTCGAGCCAGGCCTCGCGCGTCGGCGCCTTGCGGATGGTTCCCGATTTGACGAGATGGTCCACCGGGATCGGTCCCGGCGTGTAGGCGTCGATGCTCAACCAGCGATCGTGGAGGGACTCCGCCTGCCGGTAGGGATCCCCACTCGTCTTGGGATCCACAACCTCGTAGATGCCGCGTGGGGTCATCGCGGTGACTCGCCGCGCGTAGGGATCCCGCACCTTCCCGATGAGGAAGCCTTTCTGCCCGCGGAAGAAACCTGCCGTGGCGTCGAACCACTTTCCGTCCCTGCGATTGACGTCGTTGTGCCCACCCTCGGTCTCGACGTAGAGGTGGTCGAAGCCCAACTCGGTCAGGATCTCGTGGGCAAAGCGGGCATGACAGACATCCGTCATGCGGTTTCGGCAATCCTCCGGGCTATTCCAGTAGGAATCGTGCTTCCCATGCCAAATGTAGACGGGCGTGTTGCGCATCGCATCAAAGGTCCCCCAGGTCCAGGAGCCGCCGCCGATCCCCACCGCGGCAAAGCGATCCGTGCGCATGGCATGGTTGTAGGCACCGATGCCCCCCATGGAATACCCCCAGAGCACGACACGATTCGGATCGATGTGGTAGCTGTGCATGAACTCGTTGACGAGATCGGAGAGGTAGCGTTCCGACGCCGGCACGGCCCATCGATTGGCCAGCTTGTCGGGAACCGCCCCGGGGGGAAAGTTCACCCCGTGGCAGGCTTCCGCCGCGACCAGGATATAGTCCCCCGCTTCGAGTTCGCTCAGCTTCCCCTCCACCGAGCGCCGTTTCACATTCTTCCCCGGCTTGTAGGTCCCCCCGCCGTGTAACCAGAGGATCAAGCCCATTGGTTCGGCCGGATCGTAGTGCGGCGGCACGTAGAAGTTGAACGGGTGATCCTCATTGCGAGCGAGCAACCTGGGCACCTGGAAGGTGTCGCCCTTGATCTCCCGCCCCACGATGGAGGCGTGCTCCGGGCTTCCCTTCGGACGGATCGCATCAATGACGACGCCAGGATCGCCCGAGAAAGCGGAGAGTGTGTCCTCCCAGTCTTGCCGACTCCCGGGCTCCGCCTGCAACCAGGCACGGGCGGCAGAGACGGCTTCCTCCACGCTCTCGTCCGCATGGATCGGGAACGCAGCCAGAGCCAGCACGATCGACGTCCCGATCGCACACGCTCTTCTTGCAGGTGCCCCTATCCGTCTCCCAACGTGCCTGGCTGGAGTCGCATTTTGCTGCCACTTCATCACGCGAATCATGGCACCCTGAGATCCGCGCAGACAAGCTCACTTTGGCTGCGAGCGAAAAGGCGTCCGTCCGCGAGGGCGAGCGGCGCCCAGCTTTGCTTGGCGCGATCTTCGAACAGCGCCGTCCGGCCCAATTCGCGGTAGGCCTCGGGCGATGGGTCGATGAGAACCAGCTCACCGGTTTCCCCGTCGAGGGCAATCAGCAAACCATCCGCGATCAGCAAGCCGCCCCGGTCGAAGTTCGGTTCCTCGCCCGTGTTCCAGAGCAAATTGCCCTCGAGGTCGAAGCTCCCCAGCCCGGCCTCCGGACGACGCGAGCGGCGGAGGGTTTCGTTCGTGTTGAGGTTCGCGAAAAGGTGGTCGTCGTGGAACAGCGGCGTGTGAACCTGGCTCCCGGCCGCGTCGTGTCCGCCGAGGTCCTCCACCTTCCAGCCGTTTTCACCATCGCGCGCGACGCGGACGATGCGGGAACCCACATCGTAGCCCCCGGTGATCCAGAGTCGGTCGTCGCCCAGCGCCACCGGATGGGTGATCTGGGCAGGGTTGTCGTAGCCGGTCCAGGTCCAGAGGATGTCTCCGCTGGCCCGATCGATGCCGTGCCAGGCACCCTCGCCCACGCCGGTCTTGCCGAACAGGATCACCTGCTCGACGCCGCCGAGGGTATGCACGGTCGGGGTGACGTAGGACGCGCCGCCGAGGTCGTCGGTCTTCCATCTCAACTCGCCGGTCTTCTTGTCGAAGGCATAGAGGAAACCGGCGCCATCGTTGATGGCGGGAGCAATGACGAGTCCGTCGTGGCGCAGCGGCGACTGGCTCACGCCCCAGCGCGGGGGGATTTCGAGTTCCGCTTCCTCGATCAGGTCCACCCGCCAGCGCAGCTCGCCCTTTCTCCAATCGAGACAACGCAGCTCGCCGACCACGCCGAGCGTCCAGACGAGATCGCCCTCGACCGAGGGAACGGTTCGCGAACCCGAATACGGCAGGCGCACGTTTCGGGTCGGGTATGTGTAGCGCCACAGCTCCTCACCACTCGCGAAGTCGAAGCAGCGCAGGGCTTCCTCGTTGGTGGCGGGGCGGTCGAGGAGAAAGACCCGGCCCTGGTCCACGGCGATGCCGCCGAATCCGCCGCTCACTTCCGCACGCCACGCGACGGGAGGACCGGTGTCGGGCCACTCGCGGGCGAGGGCGGGTCCGTCCGGGGCGACGCCGTTGCGATCGGGACCGAGAAAGCGCGGCCAGGGCGAAACGGTCGTTTCCGAGGCCGGTCCGTCGGCGAGTCGCACGAAGGTGCCGTCCGCTGCTTTCTCCTCGGCCGTCCTCTCGGCCACCTTGGGCGCGTTCATGGCCTGGCGGTTCGTCCACCAGGTGAAGGCCTCGGTCCCCGTGATCCGGCCGTCACCATTGTCGTCCATCGCCTCGAAGAACTGGGCGCGCGGCAGTTCTTCTTTCGTGAGAAAACCGTCGCGATCGCTGTCGAAGCGGCGCAGGAAACGCGGCAGCCCGAGGGCCTCGCGGGCGGTGGATTCGGCCGAGTCGTCTTTCGTTTCCACGCGCGCCTCACGGGTCGGAGGAACGGGCGACTGGGGCGTTTCCTCGGCCAGGCAGACGGAACTGGCCAGGAGGAGAAGGCCTAAGGTTGTCTTATGTGGGCGTCGCTTCATGGATGAGTTCTTTTTGTTTTTGGCCTTTCGTAGACTCCAACCTCCTTGAGGAAGATCGCCGCGTCTCCGTCCGGGCTCTCCAGGCGAAAGCGAATCTTCGCATCCTGGGAAAAGACGACGTCTCGCTTCAGGCGGAGGTATCCATAGTCGGTCGAGCCGTTCCGAAAGTCTCCCTCGCCGGAGTCCGAACCTGGCGTCAAGGTCAAGAGATTGGTCCACGTCTTGTTGTTCCAGAGGTCGACAAGCAACTTCGCCTCCGCAGGGACGCCCTCGGGGAGGTAGCGAAACGCGACCTTCCATTCGTCGCTCCGCGAAAGATCCATCGGTTGCCGCTGCTCCAGCGCCGCGCCGGGCACAAGCCGCACCGCCTCCTTTTCGGCATCGTGGACAACCCCTTCGTCCTGCCGGGCAAAACCCTCGAGGTTCTTCGAGAACGTGGCGTGGAGGACCTCTCGAAAACGGTGCGGGTGGTAGATGTCGTCGAGGAAACGGATCACCGCGCCGGAAACGCCCTCGGGGTCGTCTTCGGGCGAGTAGTGACCGGTCCGCAACTGTGGTTGTTCCAGGCCAAACGCTCCCGGAATGTCGGAGATATATTCACTGCGCCGGTTTTTGAAATCGGGGATATCGAAACTTTCCCAGATCACCATGTACGGTTGGGAGAAGGCACCTGTCAGATAGTCCCAGGCTCGCTGATTCGCCTGCGCCTCTGGCCAGGTGGCGTCTTCCGGCACCATCTCGGGAAAAGCCCGGATCGACGCCTGGTGGTCGCCGGTGGGATAGGGGGCGTCGTAACCCGCTTCGACTTCTTCCGGACAAGGCGGCAACCCCAATCGCTCCCGGGCTTGATTGCGGCAGATCACGGCGCCGATCGGCACTTTGGGAACCGAACGCACAAATTGCCGCCAGCGGGAATGGCGCTGCGCGAGACCGAATCGACCGCGATTGAGTCCGGCGTTTCCGTTGATGAAGCCGTCGAATCGTTCCGGATAATGCTCCGCCATGAGACGGGCGCCCAGCGGATGCCCATAGTCGTGACCGAACAGGACGACGGACTTCAGATTCAGCTCGGGATCGTTGTCCAACTGCGAAAATGCCTGACGCAGCCACTCCAGGTGCCGCTCGTAGGAATAATCCGATTCGTCGCTCGGTTTGTCGGATCTTCCGTGACCGACGTAGTCGATCAGGATCGTTCGATAGCCCGCTTCGTTGATCGGCGGCACCACCTTGCGAAAGAGAAACGACCAGGACGGGTTCCCGTGCAGCATCAGGAGAATAGGCGCGTCCGCCGGCCCGGACACGGCATAGTGCATGCGAATCCGTTTGTTCCCGGTCGGTAGATTCGGATCATCGACAAACAGGTAGCGCGGCTCGAAGTCGTACTCGGGGAGACCGGCGAATGATTCGTCCGGCGTGCGCAGCAACTCCATCGCCTGGCCCTTCGCTCCGACCTCCCCGCCGGCCGCATCGGCAGCAGGGGCCTCGCGTCGATGCTCTTGAAAGAAATCCCACATCAGATCGTTGGCCGAGATATCCCGGGTGGAAGTCCCCAGGAAGGATGCCGCACCCGCGGGTGGAACGCCCGGCCAGGTGTGTCCGCCGCCTTCGATCTCGATCAATACCACTTCGGTCCCGTTCCGGCCGTTGCCCCACGTCTTGCGCGTGACACGGGTACCGTCATCGGGCGCGGCATCGGGCAGCACGTCCACCTCGGGCGTTTCGTCGCACTCGTTGGCCCGCACCCAGGCCTGGATGGAGTGGTCCACGGAGCGGAACTCCGTCACGCCCCTCCCACCTTGACGGTTGGTCCCGTAGCCGCCGTCGAAGGGCGCAAACCGGTCCGCCGTGCCGTGAAAATGCATCACCGCCACGGGTTGCGAGGGGGCGATGGTCTCCATCATCAAGGGCCCTCCCACGGGAGCGATGGCGGCAATCCGCTCCGACAGCTCGGCGGCCACGCGATAGGCCACGATGCCTCCGTTGGAGAGTCCGGTGGCGAAAATGGAACTCTCGTCGATGGCGGCTACCGTGGCCAGATCGTCGAGCAGCGCCCGCACGAATCCCACGTCGTCGACCTCGTTGTGCATGGCGTAGCCGCAGCACTCCCCGCCGTTGAACGTCAGGCCCCGATCCGGATTCGTACCCGTGCCATAGGGATAGACGACGAGGAATCCGGCCTCGTCCGCCTTCTCGTTGAGCCCGGAAAGAGGCACCATGGACCGGGGATTTCCCCCGCCTCCGTGGAAGGCGATCACGACGGGGGTCTCGCGATCGGCCGTGTAACTCGGCGGAACATGGACCTGGTAGCGGCGTTCGCGTTCCCCCACCTCGACGGTGCGGAGGTGATCGCCGGGGCCGAAGTCCTCTGAGGTTTCCGGGTTCGAAGGGCGCTGCGATTGCGCGATCGCCATGGCGAATTCCTGAAAGCTGAGAAAACCGTCGGCGTCCTGATCGGCCCCCTCGAGGCGGGACCGCAACGGCGGGAAGCGATCCCGTTCCTCCATCGATAGCTTGCCGTCGCTGTCGGTGTCCACCCGCTGAAAGGCTTGACCCAGGCGCGAGCCATCCTGGGACGATCCGTCGGGGGCCGACAGAAGGAGGGTGGCGACAAACAGGAAAAGGGTTCTCATCGCAGGCGTTTGCGATACGATGAAGAGAACGAGGACTGCGATGAGTTTGATGATCATTGTACTACAAGGTCGAGTTGATGTGTCTGGTCTGCCGCGACTTCCTCGAACGTAAAGGTGCCGCCACTAAGCAGAGTGATGGTGACCTTCGCTTGCGTGGCTTGCCCGAGGCCAAAGTGCGCTTCCATCGGGCCGCTCGATTTGTAGGCATGGGCGCTGAAGATCGTGCGGAGCTGGGTGTACTCCCCGGTCGTGGCAGTGACGCGGGCGCCGGCGAGTTCGTGATGGGTCACGCCGGTGAAGCGGAGACGCAGCCAGTGGTTTTCGGATCCCATGCCGCCCGTACCGAGGAACACCTTGTCGCGGTAGCGCTCGGAGGCGTCCTCGCGGAGAAAGCCGCCGGAGTTGTCGGGATCGGCGGCGAAGACGAGATCGAGGCGACCGTCGTTGTTGAGGTCGGCGGCTTCGCCGGAGATGCCCTTGGCGTCGATCCCGCTGACCTGCTGCGGAATCGGCTCGAAGGTGCCGTCGCCCTGGTTGCGGTAGAATACGGAACGCCCCTCCCGACGCGAGGAACCGTCGCGCCGATCCATCGCGATGAAGTCCTGCCAGCCGTCGTTGTCGAAGTCGCCGAAGACGAGGTCGGCCCAGTAGGGACGTTCGTCCATGGGAGAGAGCCGCTTCCGACCGGGCTGGTTGGCGTAGTTTGGGCCCATGCGCGGTTTCCAGTTCGCGAGATGCTCGGGAACCTCCATCCCGTGAAACTCGTACCGCTGCCGGTGGCTCCAGTTGAGCGACTCGAGTCCGGCCGCGGCGGTGGCTTCCTCGAACTGGAAATCCCCGAGGTTGCGCCAGAAACGTCCCCCTACGTCCTCGGCACGCGGGGCCCAGCCGGGATCGCTGGGACCGATGGCGAGGATGTCGAGGAGGCCGTCATTGTCCACGTCGGCGAGCGCGAGATAGGGCAGGCCGGGCGCGGGAGATTCGGGGACGAGCTGCTGCTTGTCCTCGCTCCACCGGACCCGGCCCTCGATCGCGAGCCCGTTGCCGGTGATCTTCTCGAAGCGGGCCTCGCCGGTTTCCTTGAGCAAGTTCTTCCAGCACCAGATCCCCTGGCGGTATTCGGCGGGCGAAAACTCGGAGCGCGGATCGCGGATGTCGATGTGGCAGGCCTGGATCAGGTCGAGGTCGCCGTCGTTGTCGAGGTCGGCGAACTGGATGTCGGGGCCGGCCTTGTCCTTCTCCGCATCGTGATACCAACCGCCGAAGTCGGGAACCCGATCCGTGCCGCCAATGTCGTCGAACCGTCCCGAGGTCAGCCCTTCTGCGCCAGGTTGAAACAGATAGAGTCGGCTGTGAGGAAACCCGCCCATGGTGTCGCCGATGTTGTCGCAACCGATCGCAAGATCGAGCCAGCCGTCGCCGTCTACGTCGCCGAAGGCGGTCCCGCGATTGTAGGCCTTGCCATTGTCCGCCCCGAGGGCGCCGGGCACTTCGCGGAACCGGTCCCAGGCGCCGTCGCTGAGAAGCAGAGTGTTGCCGAGGATTTCCGCTCCGGGTCGCACCCGTCCGGCCGTGACCGGGGCGTGCCGGCTCAGGAAGAGGTCGAGCCAGCCGTCGCCGTTGAGGTCGATCAGGTTCGGGATTTGGGCGGAGCGCTGGATGTTCTGATAGGAGAAATGCTCGCTGTCCAAGTCGAGAGGATGCTCCCGGAAGCTCTCGCCCTCCTCGTTCAGAAGGACGCGAAGCCGGTCGTCCTCGCGAATGGGGCGGCCGCGCGGTCCCTTGGGCAGGTGGATGCCCGGGGTGCTCTGCACGGCGAGGTAATCGATCCAGCCGTCCCGGTTCAGGTCGGCGAGGGCGAAGCCGTTGGTCCCGGCCTCGACATCGGTCAGGCCGGGGATCTCGGCCCGGCGGAAGAAGGTGGCGGCCTGCTCGTCGCCCGTGGGCTTGTCCCCGTCCTCGGCATCGTCGCCGGGAGTGGGCGCAGGCTGGTTGCGGTTGCGGCTGCTGTAGAAAGTCCACACCTCGGTGCGGGAGGCGAAGCCGTCGCCGTCGGTGTCGACCTGGTCGAAGACGCGCGCCTGGGGAAATTCCTCGCGCGAGAGCTTGCCGTCCTGGTTCGCATCGGCCCGGGTGAAGGCCTCGCGGATGCGGTCCCTGTCGACGCCCGCGCGACGCTGGTTCGGTCGCGACGGGTTTTCCTTGAGCTTCCCACCCGGCTCGGCGTTGTCACGATCCTGGCGGATCCACAAGGGATCCATCATCTGTGAGTCCCAGGCCGCGTAGGCTTCCTCCAGTTCCGCGAGCTTCTCCGGCTTCGCCTCGGCGAGATCGGTTTGCTCGGAGAGGTCGCTGGCGAGGTCGAAGAGAAAGGTGCCGTCACGCGGCGTCTGGACCAGTTTCCAGTCGCCGAGCCGGGCCGCGTATTGTCCCCCCGAGCGCCAGAAGAGGGCCTCGTGCGGTTGTCCGTCGGATTCGCCGGTGAGAAAGGGCACCAGGTCCACGCCGTCGATACGCGGCTCGGCTTCTAGCGCTACCCGGGCCGCCGCGAGCGCGGTGGCATGCACATCGAATCCCATCACCGGCTTCTCGTAGACCTCGCCTTCGGGAATCACGCCGGTCCACTGGGCGAGAAACGGCACCCGGATGCCGCCCTCGAAGACCTGGCCCTTCTGTCCACGAAGCGGATCGTTGAGCGATGCGTTCTTCGGGGGGATGCCGCCGTTGTCGCTGTAGAAGAAAACGAGCGTCTCCCGCATCTCCTCGCGTTCGCGAACCGTCTCCATGACCCGTCCGATCGCATCGTCCATCGCCGCGAGCATGGCGGCGAGGGTGCGGCGGCGGGGATCGGCGATGTCGGGAAAGCGGGCCTCATACTTTTCCGTCGCCTCCATCGGATCGTGGACCGCGCTGAAGGAAAAGTAGAGAAACCACGGTTCGTCCCCGCGTTGCTCGAGAAAGTCCACCGCTTCATCCGCGAAGGCGTCCGTGAGGTAGTGAAAGTCGTCCTCCAACTGTTCGCCGTTCCGCCAGATCGGGCCGTTCGAATAGCGACCGCCCGGCAGGTAGCTGCGCGCGCCACTGAGGAACCCGTAGAAGTGCTCGAACCCTCTTTCGTGAGGCCGCAAACCCTCTTTGAATCCGATGTGCCACTTGCCCACCATCCCGGTCGCATAGCCGGCGGCCTTCAGTGTCTCGGCGAGAGTCGGGATGGACCGGGGCAGACCGAAGTTGGGAGCCGCGTAGCGCTCCGGTCCCGAGTTGTGCTCGAATCCGAAGCGGTGTTGATACATCCCGCTCAGGAGTCCGGCCCGCGAGGGCGAGCAGACCGGATGGGTCGCGTAGCCGGCGGTGAAACGCACGCCGCCTTCCGCGATGCGGTCCAGGTGCGGCGTGGCGATGTCGTCGCGGATCCCGTTGGCCCCGAGATCCGCGTAGCCGAGGTCGTCGGCAAAGAGGAGGAGGATGTTGGGCCTTTCGGCGGCCGCGGAGAGAATCGGGACGAGACCGAGGCACAAGGCAAGGCGAACGGCTGAGCGACAAAGGGAGAAACGGGCCATAGGCTCGATCGAACTCGAGCCGGGGCGGGAAGTTCCTCGTCTACCGGAAATACAGGGCACGGAAATGCGCCCGCCTTTCTCCGCAACTTTCACTCCCGCTCCTGCCGCCGCACCCTCTCGAAGAAGGCGCGCACGTCGCGCACCAGCAGTTCCGGCGTCTCCATCGCCGCGAAGTGACCGCCGCGCGGCATCTCGGTCCAGTGGATCAGGGTGTCGCCGAACTGGCGTTCCACCCAGGCCCGTGGCGGGACGTTGATCTCTTTCGGATACCGGGCGAAACCGAGAGGGGCATGAGGTCCGTTCGTCTCGAAATGGCTCATCGTGACCGGGCGGGGCGAGTCGCGCCGGGACTCGAAGTAGATCCGCACCGAGGAAGGCATCGTCCCGGTGACCCAGTAGATCATCACGTTGGTGAGGAGCTCGTCTCTGGTGAAACGGCTCTCGAGGTCGCCGCCGTGATCGCTCCACGCCCAGAACTTGTCGACGATCCAGGCGGCAAGTCCGGCCGGGGAATCCTGCAATCCGTAGCCCAGCGCGAGGGGGCGGGTGCCCTGGATGCTGCTGTAGCCCTTGTGATCCGCCAGCTCGGTCCGGCGGGTCCGGAAGCGCTCGAACTCCTCCGCCGAAACCCCTCGTCCCGGCTCCTCGCGAGGCGCCCGGGCCGGGGGAAAATTGCTGTGGGCGCCGATGCAGTGCGCCCCGTCGTTCGCCGCGAGCCAGCGCACCATGCTGCCGCCCCAATCGCCTCCCTGGGCGCCGTAGCGTTCGTAGCCGAGCCGGGCCATCAGCTTGGCGAGCCCCTCCGTCATCCGTGTCGAATTCCAGCCCGGATCGGCCGGCTTCTCCGAGAAACCGAAACCGGGCAGCGAGGGAATCACGACGTGGAAGGCGTCCTCGGCGGTGCCGCCGTGTTTCTCCGGCACGGTCAACATCGGGATGATCTTCGTAAACTCGACGAACGAACCGGGCCACCCGTGCACAAGAAGGAGCGGCGTCGCCTTCTCGTGTGGTGATCTGACGTGGAGGAAATGGAGGTCGAGTCCATCGATCTCGGTCGTGAACTGGGGAAAGGCGTTGAGACGCTGCTCCTCGATCCGCCAGTCGTAGCCATCCTTCCAGTAGGCGACGAGACTCTTCATCCAGCGGAGGTCGGGGCCGTGGTTCCATCCACTCCCGTCGACCTGGTGCGGCCAGCGAGTCCGGTCGAGACGATCGTCGAGATCATCGAGGACGTCCTGACCGATCTCGATCGTGAAAGGACGGATCGCTCCGGGCTCCTGCGCCGTGGCGGAAGCGACGATCCAGAGGCAGCCGAGGAGCCCGAACAGACAGGATTTCATGGCTTCTCGATTGGGGATGCCTGCGACCGAGCTCCACCAGCGAACGAATGCCGCCCGGAGGCCGACACGGGTCACCCGACCCCTCTCAGGCCTTTATCTCGCTGATCTGCTTGGTCGCGATGCCGACCGGCCGGTCCAACGGGATGCCGGCGCAGTCGAGGAGAGTGGAGAGGAGATCGCCCTGGTTGCCTCGGGTCGTGTCGAGGTAGCGTCCCGTCCTGACCGATCCTCCACCCTGGCCCGCGAGAATGAAGGGGAGGTTCTCGCGCGTGTGACGGTTTCCGTCTTCGAGACCGGAACCCCACATCATGATGCAGTTGTCGAGCAGGGTGCCCTCGCCCTCGCGCAGCTTCGCCATCTTCTTCACCATGTAGGCGAACTGGTCGATATTGAACTTCGTGATCGCGGCGACCTTCCCGACTTTCTCCTCGCCGTTGTTGTGGTGGGTGGTGGAATGGTGGGTGTCCGTGAAGCCCAGTTCCGGATAGGAAACGCCGTTCGGTGTCGAGCCGATGTAGGTACTTACCCGCGTCGTGTCGGTCTGGAAGGTGAGCACGTTGAGATCGCACATCACCTGCATGTACTCGCTGCGCTTGTCCCCCTCGGGGATCCGGATCTCGATCGGCGGTGAGTCGGCGGCGTCGCGCTTGCGAGCACTGACGCCGGCCTTCTCCAGCGCGGCCTCCTTCTGGCGGGACTCTATCGCCGCGATGCGCCGCTCCACCGAGCGCACGCTGTCGAGGTATTCGTCGAGTTTCTGCTGATCGCCCCGGGCCAGGGTACGGCGCAGGTCTCTCGCGCCGCCGAGCACCCGGTCGAGCATCTCGCGATCGAGAGGGGTCGCTTTCGTGGCGCGGGCCGCCTCACCGCGTTTACCGAACAGCCGGTTCAGGACGTTGCGCGGATCGGTCTCCGCAGGGACGGGCCGGTTCGGCGAACGATAGCTGCAGTGCGAATAGTAGGCCTCGTGCAGGCCCTCCTGGTTCTCCTTCCACGTCTGCGGCATGGTGGCCAGTTCCAGCGAGGGCAAAAGCGTGTGGGCGCCCACGAAGTTGGCCATGATCTGATCGGCCGAGATCGCGATATTGATCTCGCTCCTTGTGTCGGAATCGGGGAGCCAGGCAGTCAGCCAGGTGGAGAGCTCCAGGGCGTGCGGGGCACCGTTGAACGGCGAGATCGGCACGCCGGAAATCCCCTTCATCATGAGGCACTGGTCCAGGACCGGACGCAGCGACTCGATGGCGGGCGGCGGGGATTCGAGGAAGCTCTCGGGAGACTTCGGCCAGAACTGATCCATGATGACACCGTGGGGCATGTACATGAAACCGAGGCGCAGCGGCGGCCTCGTGGGACTCGCCCCCGACGCGTGGCCCAGGGAATCCAGGA
>Ga0180430_10000792_pt1 | contig 33505 bp, 26 predicted proteins | sample SS_ome_9_FD_132999 | JGI IMG/M metagenome (GOLD analysis project Ga0180430, IMG submission 132999) | Hypersaline lake sediment archaeal communities from the Salton Sea, California, USA - SS_1_S_2 metaG | ecosystem: Environmental > Aquatic > Non-marine Saline and Alkaline > Hypersaline >... | reverse complement strand
CTGAATTGTCGCTGGAGAAACGTATCTCCGACTACGATCAGCGGATTACTTCCAACAAGAAGATCATTTCTCGGTTGGGCCGTCAGATATCCAACCTGCGGGGCAATATCAACAAGACCGAAGCGCAACTGCAGGACAACCAGGTGAACTTCGAGCGGACCCAACGTCGTTACCTTGGAAATCTTAGACAGTTCTATTTAGCCTCTCGGCAGCCGGCACGATCCGTCACCTACCAGCCCAACCTCGAGTCGAGGCTCAAACGTCAGGCCACCTATCTACGGTGTCTCTCCGGGTACGAACTCGAAAACGTCGACCAGGCGTCCAGGCTTCTCGCCGGTACCGTGCAGAAACTGGATGATCTGTCCGGTGAGCGCTCCAAGGTGGCCAATCTGAAGAAGAAGAAGGAAACCGCCGCTTCGCTGGACCGTCGTCGCCGTGAGAAAAAGGAAAAAGAACTGGCGTCGGTACACCGGCAGAAGAGCGAAGAAGCGGATCGAGTGATGATGCTCTCCCAGGCTGCCCGCGAGATGGAAAAGATCATCGCCAGCCTCACCGAGGAGCCCAGGACGAGCCCGACCCGTCAGCCCGACCAGCCTATGGCGCCGTCGGTGATTGCCTCCATGAAGGGAACGCTTAAGGCTCCCGCGAAGGGGAAGATCGTTGTCGGGTTTGGCAAGAGCATCGATCCTGTAACGAATCTGCGATCCTATTCACCGGGAATCACGATAAAGGGGAAGGCCGCCAGAAACGTCCGAGCGGTAGCCTCGGGCAAAGTAGCCTATGTCGGGGAGTTGCGCGGTTACGGCAATTTTGTTATTGTCGATCACGGCGATCAGTATTTCAGTACTTATGCCGGACTGTCGCAGACCGTGGCTACCAAAGGCCAGTTGGTTCAGACCGGATCGCTTCTGGCTAAAGCCGATACCGACGGTCTGGTACGCTTCGAATTGCGCCAAGGACGTGAGCCCCTTGATCCGGTGAAATGGATAAAGCTTGATTCCTTCTGATATAGCCCGCATTCAACCCCGAGCCTGGAAACTTCTCTCTCGTGCGGTCGAGAATGACCGTGTCGCCGGCACTTATCTCTTCTATGGTCCCCCCAAGGTCGGCCACTGGCCCCTGGCTGTGTCATTTGCTGCCCTTCTGAACTGCGAGACCCGGCCCCGACCCGCGACCGACGAGGGACTGCCGATACCATGCGGCGAATGCTTCGCTTGTCGCAACATCTTCGGACTAAACTTCGAGGGATTTCTGGTCGCGCTTCCTCTGGCGCCACACAAGAAGGCCGACGAGGGAATTGACCTGGCCAACGCGATACTGGAGGAGAAGAGGGAAGAGCCGTTTCGACCGATACGCTGGAGCGGCAACGACATGATCCGTATCGAAACCGCTCGCGAGGTCCGACGCCAGCTGTCGACGCGGGCTCCCGGAGGAATGACTCGGGTTGCTCTCTTTCATCACATGGAGAAGATGCGGTTGCAGTCGGCCGACGCGCTTCTGAAGATGATCGAGGAGCCGCCCTCCGATACCGTGATCATTCTCACTACCGAGAGACCGGAATCGTTGCTTCCGACAATCCAGTCGCGCTCGCAGATGATTCGCCTGGAACGATCAGATCCCGCGATTGTCGCATCCTACCTGGAGAGCAACCTGGAGGTTGAACCGGATAAGGCTGCGCACCTCGCGAGACTGGCCGAGGGTTCGCTCGGTGCCGCTGTTGAACTGGCCGCTCAGAGAGAAGATGATGACAGCTCGCGTCGGGCGGTGGGACATCTTCTGTTCAAGTCGCTCTTTCTCGATTCCAAGGCCGAGACGGTTTCGCTGGCTGCCACCATGGTCAATCAAAGGGATCGGGCTCAGTTCGTTGAACTCCTGAATTTGTGGCAATCGCTGATCGCCGATTGCAGCCGATATTCAATCTCTGGAGACGAAGCGGGCATTATCAATTCCGACTTCCAGGCGGATATCGTCAAGCTGTCCAGTCGATTCAACGGGAGTCATCCCGCCCGGAGCATGTCCTCGGCGATCAAAATAGCCCTTGATGATATGGCCCTCAACGTGCATATTCTTGGTTCATTGTCGGCGCTTGTTCTTAGGCTCAAGTCGGCTATAGAAGCCGAACCGGCCTTGTAAACGCGACGCATCACAAGGGACCAAGATCATGGCCGAACTATATCTGGTTGAATTCAAGGGCTCCCGACGGGAGCTCTTCTACAATACTTACTATCACAATCTCACTCCCCTGGAGTATGTTATCGTCCAGGCGGAACGAGGCGAAAATCTCGGGCAACTCCGATCCAAGGTCGAAGAAGACTCCGAATATGCCGAAGGGGAGCGTCCCCGTTCGATCCTGAGGCCGGCCTCGGAAAATGATGTCTCTACCTACCGTGACCTGCAGCAAAAAGAGCTTCAGAGTCGTAGCGAGGTTATCGAAATCGTAGGCCGACACCGCCTAGAAATGAAGATTGTCGATGTCGAACTGCAGTTTGACGGCAACAAGATGACGGTTTACTTCACCGCCGATCACCGCGTCGATTTTCGTGAACTGGTCAAAGACCTGGCTTCGCGCTATCGGACACGGATCGAGCTGCGCCAGATCGGTGTACGCGATGAAGCCCGTCGGGTGGGCGGTTACGGAATATGCGGTCTGAATCAGTGCTGCAACTCATTCATACGTGAATTCGCCCCCATTTCTACGCAGCATGCTCGCGAACAGGATCTTCCGCTTAATCCCGCCAAAATATCAGGCAACTGCGGTCGCCTGCTCTGTTGTCTTCGCTACGAAGCCGACGTCTATACCTCGTGTAAAAAGGCCTTCCCCCCGGCAGGCAAAATCGTAAGGACCAAACTGGGGGACGGGATAATCGAGCGCATCGATGTCTTCAACGAAGACGCAGTCGTGCGCGGAGAGGACGGTATTCGATTCCGCTGTCCGGCCAAGGACATTGAATCGGTCAAGGGTATGCCGGACTGGAAACCGCCGGTTGAAAGTCCGAAATCCGAGCCTGCGCCCGAACCTGTCGAGGAGGGCTCGGAAGATCCAGAGCAAGACGACTTACCCGAAGAAGAATAGATCTACAGGAGCCATTGTGCCTAAACCATATTATGTAACCACGCCGATCTACTATGTGAACGGCGAGCCGCACATAGGTCATGCCTATACCACCATTGCAGCTGATGTGCTGGCGAGGTTTCACCGCATAGCCGGCCGCGAAGCGTTCCTGCTGACCGGGACCGACGAGCACGGTACCAAGGTCGCGGAAACTGCGGCCAAAGCCGGACTGTCCGAGATCGAGTTCTGCGACAAGATCGTCGCCTCGTTCAAAGCGGTCTGGGAAAAACTCGATATCAAGTACGACAACTTCATCCGCACCACCTCAGACAAGCACTGCAAGGGAGTCATTAAGATCCTCGAGGCGATCCTCCAGGCCAAGACCGATGACGGCCAGGAAGTTGTATACTCCGACTACTATGAGGGGCTCTATTGCACCGGTTGCGAGAAGTTCCTGACCGAGAAAGAGCTGGAAGACGGCCTCTGTCCGTTGCATCAGTCTCCGCCGGAAAAACTGAAAGAAAAGAACTACTTCTTCCGCCTGACCGCCTTTCTTCCGGAAATCAAACGTCGGATCGAATCGGGAGAACTGACGATTCTTCCCGAGGAACGCCGCCGCGAGGTCCTCGGTCTGATCAATCAGGATCTGCCCGACTTCTCGCTCTCACGCGAACGAGTGAAATGGGGAATTCCGCTTCCCTTCGACAAGTCCCAGGTCGCTTATGTCTGGGTCGATGCTCTCTCCAACTATATCACGGGCATCGGCTACGAGGACGACCCGGACCATTTCGACAAATGGTGGAATCAGGGCGAAGTCACGCACCTGATGGCCAAGGATATCCTTAAGTTCCATTGTCTCTACTGGCCGGCCATGCTTATGGCCGCCGGCATCAAAGTCCCGGAGACGATGTTCCTCCACGGCTACTTCACCGTCGATGGCAAGAAGATGTCCAAGACGCTGGGCAACTTCATAGATCCCATCGATCTGGTTGATGAGTTTGGCCCGGATGTCGCCCGTTATCTGCTGTTGACTCAGTATCCGTTCGGAGTGGATGGAGATATCCAGGCCTCGCGCTTCGTGAATCAGTACAACGCCGACCTGGCTAACGATCTGGGCAACCTGGTCTCCCGGGTGGCGAAACTGGTCATCACGCATTGTGACGGCAAGATTCCTCATCCCCATAAGGAGATCGAAGGCCTGGCCGAGTTGCTGGCGGCGGCCGAACGTCTGCCGAACAGTGCCTACGAGCACATCAAGCACTACCGTATCGGTCAGTCGATAGGCGAGGCAATTGCACTGGTGCGTTCCGCCAACAAGTTCTTCAACGACACTGCTCCGTGGAAACTGGCCAAAGAGGGCAAGACGGAGGAGTTGGGCGGAGTACTTTACAGCTGTTGCGAGTTAATTAGAATCGTGTCTATCATTCTTCATCCGGTGATGCCCAACAAGATGCGGGAAATCCGCAAGGTGTTGTCGCTGGATGATTCGACCCTCACCCTCGACAACGCCCGAACCTTCTACCAACTGGAACCGGGCACACCGATCCATCTGGATCAGGCGTTATTCCCGCGTCTGAAAGCGAAGAAGCAGGAATCCAAGCCCGCAGCCAAGGCTGATAAGTCTTCGGATGAAGGCTTGATAGAGTACGATGACTTCGCCAAGGTCCAGCTTCGGGTGGCCGAAGTACTCGAGGCCGAGAAGGTCGAAGGAGCCGACAAGCTCCTGAAACTGCAGATAGACATCGGTACCGAGAAGCGCCAGATTGTGGCCGGGGTAGCGAAGTACTTCACGCCCGAGGAGATTGTCGGCAAGCGCGTGGTTGTGGTGGTCAATCTCAAGCCGGCTACGATCAGGGGAGTGGAATCGAACGGAATGCTTCTGGCCGCCAAGAAAGGCAAGAAGCTGACTTTGGTGACGCCACTCGAGGACCTCCCGCCCGGGGCCAAGATCAGCTGATGATTGACTCCCATTGTCATCTCGATTTCGATCATTATAATGGCCGCCGTAACGACGTTGTTGCGGCGGCTAAGCTCGCCGGTGTCCACACTATAATCAATATCGGTGTCGATCTGGCCACATCCCGTCGCTCCGTCGAGTTAGCCGAGCGATTCGACAACATCTTTGCCACGGTGGGTGTCCATCCTCACGACTCCAAAACCCTCGACGATGCCAACTTCGAAGCCATCAAAGAGCTGGCCGGGCACAAGAAAGTCAAAGCGATCGGTGAGATCGGCCTGGATTTCTATCGTGACCATTCACCTCGTGATGTCCAGCGACGGGCCTTCGCACGCCAACTTGAACTGGCTATCGACCTTGAAATGCCGGTTGTAATCCACACCCGGGAGGCCTTTCGCGACACGGTGGATATCGTGAAGCCCTACACTCAAGCTCTGGAAGGCGGCGTGTTTCACTGCTTTCCCGGAGATATCGATCAGGCTCAGGAGGTCTTCGACCTCGGGTTTCACATCTCCGTCTGCGGTACCATCACTTACAAGAAATCGACGTCGGCCGTCATGGTCGCACAAGTGCCGCTCGAACGGGTGCTGCTGGAAACGGATGCGCCGTTCTTGACGCCGGTTCCTTTCCGCGGCAAAACCAACAGTCCGGCGTATATTCCCTATGTGTGCCGAAGGCTGGCCGAACTCCACAACAGCTCTGCCGACGAAGTAGAACGCATCACCGACATCAACACCCAGAAGCTATTCCGCCTGGTCGATACTTTCGGAGGCTGATATGTCTCGCTATCGCGCCAAGAAACGGTTGGGGCAGAACTTTCTGGTGAACGAAGAGGTTGTGGCTCGCATTCTCGACCTGATCGATGCCGGCACTCGCGACACAGTTGTGGAAATTGGCCCGGGCCGCGGTGCTCTGACAGGCTCACTGGCGGATTCGGCCCACAAGCTGTATGCCGTGGAGTTTGACCGCGATCTGGCCCCGCGACTGAAGGATCGATTCGCCGAAAACACTAACGTCACGATATTGCAGCAGGACTTCCTCAAGGCCGCTCCCGATGATTTCGGCGATGGACGCCTCTATGTCGTGGGAAACATCCCCTACAACATTACCTCGCCCGTGATCGACTGGTTGTGCGAACACAGTTCAAGAATCGAGGGAGCAGTTCTCATGGTTCAGCGCGAAGTTGCCCGAAGGATCTGCTCCAAACCGGGCGTAAAAGACTGGTCACCGATGGCGATCTTCGTACAGATTGCATTCCGGGCTCAGGTCGCTTTTGATGTCCCTGCGGAGGATTTCGATCCGCCACCCAAAGTACACTCAAGTGTGATTCAAATGACGAGCGTTGATTCTCCGAAAGCTGACCTTCCTGACAACTTTGTCGAAGTCGTACGCGCTGCCTTTGCTCAGAGAAGGAAGCTGTTGGTCAACAATCTCGTGCCGGCACTAATCTCTGACTCGGAATACGTTGAATCAATGATGGGCAAACTTGGTCTGGATCGCAAGGCCCGCGCGGAGCAAGTCACAGTCGAGCAGTTCGTGCAGTTGGCGCGACGTCTTCAGTCGATTGATCGATCCTGACCTCGTCCCAACATTATCTTTTCGCCCCTCGGCCAACTCTGTATAATAGTCTACAGATAACGTTGTTCAACGGAGGAGCCCAATAAGTGTCGTTTCTAACTGCAAATATCAACCTGGCGGCATCCATTCGAGAGCTGTACGGCAAAGGAGAGCCGGACCCGGTGCAAGCGGCGGTTTTGGCCGAGATCGCCGGAGCCGACGGCATCGCTGTCCAGATCCGGACCGGTCGGCGGGTCGTCAAGGATCAGGATCTGTTCCTGCTCAAGAACAGTGTCAAATCGAAGTTCACTATAGAGATGCCTCCCGCCGAGGAGATGGTCAATCTCGCCCTTGAGGTCAAGCCGGATGCCGTGATTCTGGTAGCCGATTATGCCGGCAGCCAGGGTACGGTCTCGCCGATCGACTTCGACGTGGCCGAGATCGATTACTCCGAAACCGTCTCCCAACTTCACGGAGCGGGTGTTGAGGTCGGGTTCCTGGTTCAGCCGGAGCCTGCGCCGGTGAAAAAAGCCCACAAGTCCGGGGCGGCCGTGGTTCAAATCGATTGCTCGGCCTATGCTTCTGCTCGGGAAGAAAAGGATGTTCAGGACGAGTTCGATCGCATCGGAAAGGCGGCCTCGCAGGCAGGCAAGTCCAACATGACCGTTGTGGCCGCGCGAGGTTTGGACATTCGCAATCTCAGAGCCTTGGTGGAAGCTGATCTGTTTCATGAATTCTCGGTTGGCTTCGGGCTGAGTTCGCGAGCCATGTTGGTCGGCTATGACCGGGCCGTGCAAGATTTCCTGCGGCTTATCAATCGCTAGAAAGGTCCGGTTAGTCGAACGTGACAGAGCGAATTTCCGAGCCAATCTTGATCAAAGTGGATCCTCTGGACAAACCCGTCCGACTGGACAAATGGCTTGCGGATCGTGAGGAGCTGGATCTCACGCGCAGCCGCATTCAGCGACTAATCGCAGATGGTGATGTCACGGTCGACGGGTCAACCCCGGCCAAGAACCTGAAAGTCAGAGGGGGAGAGGCAATCGAACTGACCGTTCCCCCGCCTCAAGTTACCGAGATCATCCCCGAAAACATCACTGTAGATATCTTGTTCCAGGATGATCACCTGGCGATTGTCAACAAACCGGCCGGAATGGTCACTCATCCGGCGGTGGGGAATCGCTCTGGTACGCTGGTCAATGCGCTGGCGCATCATCTGGGCCAACTGGCCGAGTCGGATGCCTATGAGCGACCGGGGATTGTCCATCGTCTCGACAAAGAGACCTCGGGACTGCTGGTTGTAGCGCGCACGGTGGAAACGATGGCCAGTCTACAAGAGATGATTCAACAGCGCGAAGTGAAGCGCACCTATTGGGCCCTGATATGCGGCCACGTCAGCGAAGACGAGGGTGTGATCGAACTGCCGATCGGTCGTTCGCTGAAGGACCGTAAAAAGATGACCGTGACCAACCTTCGCAGCCGCGAGGCCTCGACCGCTTATCGCCTCCTGGATCGCTTTCGCTCTTATGACTTGTTGGAGCTTTCACTTAACACCGGTCGCACCCATCAGATTCGCGTGCACATGTCACACATTGGACATCCGGTATTCGGTGATCCCGAGTATGGTGGTCGCGAGAAGTGGCATCGGGGATTGTTCGCACCGGAACGCCCGCTGGCCAAGAAACTGCTGGAGACGATGGACCGCCAGGCGCTCCTGGCCAAACGCCTGGATTTCAAGCATCCGGTAACCGAAATGGACCTCAGCTTTGAGGTAGATCCGCCCGAGGATCTTCAAAGCCTGCTCGACATCCTCGATTCAGAGGGACGCTGAGGCATCTCAGTCTATCTTCTTCAAAACCGGGATCATTCGCCACGACTTCTTGGTGCTGTCAAACTGCTGCTCGACCCTGAGGTCGCCGTACATGGCAACAATCTCGAAACATCCGGCCAGTTGCAGAAGAGCACGCAAATGTCCTAATCCCAGACGACGGGTCTGATCCGGGCTGGTTAGCTCCGTCACATCCCCGTTGTCCTCCAGCTTCATTCTGACCGTTCCCGCATCGATCTCTGTGATCGGATCGAAAGTCGAGTCGCTGGCCCAGTCAATGGTCAGCTTCACTTGCTCGTTCTCCATCTCCCAGACATCCTTGGTGCTCTTCTCGACATCGTAGATGTCGCGGGGGTGAGGCAGCTCAAGAATATAGAGTCCGTTACTCACCAGGTTACGAGCCACCGACCGAAAGTGACGAACGATGTCATCGTTGGTGAGCAAGTAACCGAAGGTGGCCATCATGCATATAGCCAGTTCCGCCGGCTTCTCCAGACTGAAGTCACGGAAGTCGGACTCGATTATGCCCCCGGGCAGGTTGTCACGGTCGTAGATCGACTGAGCATATAGAGCCATCTCGGGCGAAATGTCCACACCGTAGCCGGGAATTCCCCGGCGCGCAAACTCCCGGGCGTATTGCGCAGGGCCACATCCCAACTCCACCATCGCTTTGATGTCTGCTAGTCCCGCCTCACGAGAAGCGTCGATCAGAAAGTCGACAGACTGCTTATAGTCCCGCCAGGCAAAAGCCAGTTCGTACAGTTCCGGTTTCTCATAAGGAGAACGCGCCATTCCCAGCCTCTTTTTCGATTGTTGACTTAACTACGGGGCAAATATATATATCGCGCATGGCAGACAATACCAAAAAAACACATCTGACCTACGCCGATACCGGAGTCGATATCGATGCCGGCGATGAGGCTGTAGAGCGGATCAAGAAACTGGCGAAGAAGACCTTCAACAGCCAGGTTTTGACCGGAATCGGCGCTTTTGGTGGTTTTTACCAGCCCGACTTCGCTTCCCTTGAACAGCCCGTGATGATCTCGTCCTCCGACGGGGTAGGCACCAAAGTAAAGCTGGCCGTGATGACCGACATCCACAACACAGTGGGACAGGATCTGGTCAACCATTGCGTTGATGACATTCTGGTTCACGGTGCCCGGCCATTGTTCTTTCTCGACTACATCGGGACCGGCAAACTCCGTCCCGAAACCATCGCCGGCCTGGTTGAAGGACTCAGCGTTGCCTGTGAGGCGGCCAAGATGCCTCTCCTGGGTGGTGAAACCGCCGAGATGCCCGATCTGTACGGCCCCGGCGAGTATGATCTCGCGGGTTTCATCGTGGGCGTGGTTGACAAAGAGAAGATCGTCGATGGCAGCAGTATCGCCGAGGGGGACATCTGTCTCGGACTCCCTTCGAACGGCCTGCACACCAACGGATATACGCTTGCTCGCAAGGTTGCGTTCGACATCGCCGGACTGAAGCCGGACGATCACGTCGAGAGCCTGGGATGTACCATTGCCGAGGCCCTGATGGCGGTGCATCGCTGCTACGAACCGATTATCCGCCCGCTCCTGTCGAAGTTCGATATTCACGGGATGGCCCATATAACAGGCGGCGGAATCCCAGGAAATCTCAATCGGGTCATGCCTGAGGGCCTGTGCGCCGAAATCTCCAAGTCTTCCTGGCCGGTACCACCGATCTTCGATTTCCTCAAGAAGGAAGGAAATATCGATCCCGTCGACATTTACCGAACCTTCAACATGGGAATCGGTTTCATAACGGTAGTTAGTCCCGATCAAGCCGATGAGGTGCAGCAGGCCATAGAAGCCGGAAGCGAGAAATGCTACCGCATCGGTAAGGTCGTAAAAGGCTCTGAACCGGTTACACTCCTGGAATAGGTACCAATGGTCTTACTTTGCATTCTGGACGGATTCGGGATTCGCGATTCAGCGGAGAACAACGCTATCGCCGCCGCCAACACTCCCAACCTTGACAAGCTCCTGAAAACATGCCCCCATGCTCCTCTTGAATGTTCCGGCCTGGCGGTTGGACTTCCCGAGGGACAAATGGGTAACAGCGAGGTGGGTCATCTCAACCTCGGTTCCGGGCGCGTGGTCTACCAGGATGTCACACGCATCGACAAGGCAATCGCCGACGGTGATTTCTTCGACAATCCTGCCCTGTCGGCGGCATTCGATCGGGTCGCGCTCGAGGGACAGGCGATTCACTTGTTTGGGCTGCTTTCCGATGGCAAAGTACACTCCTCATTGGACCACCTGTACGCGTTGGTCGAGATGGCCAAGCGTCACAAGGTGGAACGGCTATTCCTTCACGCTTTCATGGACGGTCGTGACACTGCCCCCGATTCCGGTCTGGGCTACATGCGCCAAACGGAAGAGAAGTTCAAAGAGATCGGTTTGGGCACGGTTTCCACCGTCTCGGGAAGATACTGGGGGATGGATCGTGACAAGCGTTGGGAGCGAGTTGATCGAGGTTACCGCGCAATTGTCTTAGGTGAGGCCCTTGCAGCCGATGATGCCTGCGCCGCGATCCAGGCGTCCTACGACAACGAAGTCACCGACGAGTTCATCGAGCCGGTTAAGATCAACTTGGATACACCCTGCAAGGGACTGCTGTCCGATCGCGATGCCGCCATCTTTTTCAACTTCCGAGCCGATCGGGCTCGCGAGTTGTCGCAACTCTTTCTGGGCTACAAGATCGACGGCTTCGACTACCCTACGGCACCCAGTATCGAACTGGTGACCATGACCAACTACGATGTGCGCATGTTCGAGGCCAAGGTGGCTTTCCATCCGCAGAAACTGACCAACATTCTGGGTGGTGTCGTTTCCGGCGCGGGCTTGAAACAACTGCGCACAGCCGAGACCGAGAAGTATGCCCACGTTACTTTCTTCTTCAACGGCGGTGTCGAGGAACCTTTCGGGGCGGAAGACCGCGACCTGATTCCTTCACCCAAAGTAGCGACTTATGATCTGCAGCCGGAAATGTCTTCGGTAGCTGTCACCGACAACGCGGTCGACAAGATCGAGTCCGGCCAGTATGATTTGATCGTTCTCAACTATGCCAACTGCGACATGGTCGGACACACCGGTGTGATGGAGGCCGCGCGACAGGCTGTCGAAGCTGTCGACACCGGCGTTGGAAGACTGATGAATGCAGTCGAAAAGCAGGGCGGGGTGGCAATCGTAACCGCCGACCATGGTAACGCCGAGCAGATGGTCGATCCCGATTCGGGAGGTCCTTTCACGGCCCATACTACAAATCTGGTGCCCTGTGTGCTGTTCGACCCCTCGGGTCGACTCGGCAAGGTCAATATCCGTGAGGGTGGTATCCTGGCCGACATCGCTCCCACGGTTCTCGATATAATGGGCCTGACTCAACCCGCGGAGATGTCCGGAAAGAGCTTGATCGAAAGAGGTTAGTCCCTGGCTAATATCCTGAAAAGCATCGGTCGTTTCTTCGTGCCAGAAGACGTCAAGGTCAGATGGCAGCGATTAGAACTGATCGTATGGGCTTTTCTCCTCGCGGTTTCTTTCAACAGTTCCCCCTTTGGCGTGCTTGCCTGGTTCAGCCTGGTACGACCGCTGTGGATAATCGGATCGGTTCCGGCAGGGTCCGCGTTTAGCAGCGCATACTTCTTCTCCTTCTTCTTCGTAGGCTTTTCCATTTGGTGGGTTGCTCTGGTGACCACGCCGGGCACGATTGTCGCGGTCCTGGTCGTCGGTTGTTACTACAGCTCGGCGTTTATGCTCTATCGAAGACTGTATCAAGTCAAACCGATTCTGGGATATATCTCGTTCCCGCTGCTCTGGGTGGGAATCGAGTACTTCCGCACCCTCTCCGAGTTCGCTTTCCCGTGGTCCGACCTGGGATATACCCAGAGCTACTTTCCGGTGATGATCCAGATAGTCTCCGCGATCTCGGTTCACGGCCTCTCACTCATAATCGTGGCGGTGAACGTGCTGCTGCTACAGATGTTTCGCTCCGAGCTGTTGATCGAGAAACGTCTGACCTCGACCTTCGTCGCTCTGGGCCTGATTCTGACCGTCGGTCTTTACGGATGGGTCGCCCTGCCGCCTTACCCAGAGAAGGGGGAGATCAAGCTGGCCCTGCTGCAGGGATCGGTACCGTTGGAGGTCAAATGGGCACCCAACAATCAGGAACACAGCTATCGTCTCTATGATTCCCTAACACAGGCCACATCCGACAGCGGGATTCAGCTTTTCGTCTGGCCAGAAACGGCAGCGCCGTCGTACCTGTCGCACGATCCGACCTCCCGTCGCCGCGTGGCCGGAATTGCCGAACGCTCGGGCGTGCCTCACCTGGTCGGTGCCCTCGGGGCCACTCAGGTAGGCGACCAAACCAAGACCTACAACTCCTGCTATCAGTTCGAGTCGATCGTTCGCCGACCGGTTCGTTACGACAAGATAAACCTGGTGCCGTTCTCCGAGCACGTGCCGTATCAAGACCATCTGGTGTTTCTCAGGAAGGGATTTCTTCAAAACTACCTCACCTTTCTCGATCAGGACGGAGTGCAGTTTTGGTCAGACTTCTATCCGGGCGACTCCATCCTACTGTTCGATGTCGATGACTATTCCTATGGCGTGCTCATATGCTTTGAAGCGGGGTTTCCGGAATACAGCCGTGAAATGATCCACAAAGGCGCCAACTTCCTGGTGGGAATCACCAACGACACCTGGTTCGGGCGCTCGGTGGGGATTCATCAGCACTCGCGGATCTTCATCACCCGGGCAATAGAGAATCGTTGCTGGATGGCTCGTGTCGCCAACACCGGGCTGACCTATATCGTCGATCCCTACGGCCGGATCCGACACGAACTTGAGTTGTATGAAGTAGCAGTGCTGGTCGGAGAAGTCGGCTCGCTGGATGAGTACTCGATCTTCACCGAGTACGGTGATATTGCCGGCAAAACGAGTTTTGTCTTCACTCTGTCTCTGGCCGGTGTTATGGTATCAATATGGATCGCAAGACGCACAAGAAAACTGTTCTCCTAGGCCTCACCATCCTCCTGTGCCTGTGGGCCTCGATCGCCCACTCGGCTACAGGCTGGAAGTCGCTCACATCATTTGGTGAAGTTCGGCGTATGCGAGTGGTGGGGGACTCGGTCTACATGGCCACCTCGGGAGGACTCCTCATTGTCTCCGACACTCAGCAAGAGGGTGTTTCTCTAACCAATGTCGACGGTCTGGGTACGGTCGATCTCGGTGATGCCATAGTCGACGCATCCGGCAGGCGGTGGGTTGCCGGTCTGGGAAGACTGGTCCTCCTGGATGAAAACAATCCACGCCAGTATCTTTTCTTCAACCAGGATGATGAGTCGATTCGACTCCACTGCCTGGCCGATGACGGTGATTTCCTTTGGATTGGTACCGAAATCGGATTGGTGTATTTCGCGAAAGAAGTAGACGGGGGACAGATCCAGGACAGCTACGGGCGTTTTGGCAACTTGCCCGATTTTCCCGAAGTGCTCGATATCAAGATCATGGGTGACTCCCTGTGGCTTGGGACTTCCGCCGGACTAGCGGTTGCCGATAAGGCCGATCCCAAGCAACTCAAGTTTCCCGGAAGCTGGACCGTGTTTGGTTCGAATCTCCTTGGAGCCGGTCGCATCAACCGGGTCGTGCGTTACGACGGTTTCGTTTACCTGGCCACCAACAACGGCCTCGTCCAACTAACCTTGAATCCCAGTGACACATCGGCGACAAAACTGCCGATCGGACCGACCTCAGGTTTCTCCGAACTGCGAATCGACAACGACTCCCTGTTCTATTATGGCAGCATCGGTATGGGTCATGTTCTGAACGGTTCAATGACGGCCCTACCAACGACCGGCATCACCGGCGCACCGACAGTGGGAGTCAGCACCGGAACGGTTCGATGGTTGAGCAGTGACAACAGCGGCCTGCACTTCAAGGAAGCCGATCAGTTCGAGTTGTACTCCTTCACCGGAATGCCGGTAAACCGAGTGGCCGACATGGCCGTCGGCAACGATGGCGTCCTTTCGGTCGCCTTTCCCGATAATCAACCCGCCAGGCCGCTGGCCCAGTACCGAAACGGAGGCTGGCAGAACGTAGTATCGGTATCCCTCAACGCCTCGTCTACTCGTGTGATGTCCGATTCGGCCGACAACGTGTGGGTGGGTACTTTCGGCAACGGGCTCCATTGGTATGACGGCACCAACACCGAGCGATACAACAACGTCAACTCCACTCTGGTTGGCAACAACGACAACGAACCTTCGTCGCACGGCTTCGTGGTGATATTTGGATTGGCCACCGATGGCGGCCACCTTTTCGCAGCGGCCTACCGCGCCTACAACGACCACCCGCTCATCGTTGCCGATATGGCCGACCTTTCTTCGCTATCCTCATGGGATGCCTACGGACCGGCCGAAGGGCTAAATCACACGTTTCTGAGCAGCCTCGACGCTTATCCCGGTGAAGTAGCTGTGGGAACCGAGCTTGACGGCGTGTATATCTGTCGATTTGGTGAGAATCCGCTCGACCCGAGCAGCGACATTTGCACGCGATACACAGAAGACAACTCGTTCCTGATCTCAAACTCGATCCAGACCATGCGTTACAGTCCGGACGGCACCTTATGGGTGGGTACTCCCGCCGGGTTGTCGCGATTCGACTGGGGAATCGAGAGATTCATTGACGTCGACCTTCCGCTGGGCGTGGATCGTGATGTTAGAGCCCTTGAGTTCGACGGTCGCGGCAATCTGTGGGTGGGGACCCGCGAAGGATTGGCCCGTCTGAGCGCGACCGGGACAGTCTGGGATGTATTCAACAGCCTCAACAGCGATCTTCTAAGTAATGAAATCATCGCCGTGAAACATGCGGTGCGTTCCGGAGAGACCTATGTGGCTACGGCTTCTGGAATCTCCATTATCCCGTCGCAGTTTGGTCAGCCGGTCTTTGATGTCGAACAAGTGATCGCCTTTCCCAATCCGTTCGTAGTGCGTTCCTCCGATGATCGCGTTCGCTTCAACTTCGGACTCGCCGGCACTGTCAGCATCTATTCGGTCGCGGGCGAGTTGGTGCGGGAGTTGCCGGTCAACGAAGGATGGGACGGTCGCAACGAGTCCGGAAACGAAGCGGCCAGCGGGGTCTATGTCTTCGTTCTCACAGACCAGAGCGGTAGTATCGGTCGAGGCAAAATCCTCTTGGTGAGGTAGCCCGTGGAGTGTCTCCGTTTGACAGATGCGGAGGAAGTTCCCGCCCCGTTGAGGCGGCGGCTGAACGATTACCTCTTTTCGGCGGAAGCCTTCGCAGAGCTGTGGCGAACGGCAGGCGGCAGCCCGGTTTGGTGGCTCGCTCGATCAGAGGAAGAAGCTGTCGCGGTCGTGCCGGGTGTCGAGTTTGGATTTGGACCAATCCAGCGGTTTCAGGCGATGCCCGACGGTTGCTTCCACCAACCGGCAATTACAGATCACGATTCGGCCAATCGCGGATATCACGAGCTGGTCGATACGATTTTCAGTCACGGCTATGCCAAGGCCTATCTGACCGACTACGCCTCCAATGTAGAGCAAGTTCCGGAAGGGACCGAATCGATGTCGCATGAGACGACCCTTGTCGAGGTGGACGATTCCTCATGGCGACCCCCGGACACCAAACTTCAGTCCCAGATACGCAAAGCCGAGCGGGAGGGCATTGCCGTTCAGAGATTCGACTACCATCGTCACATGCGATGTTTCATGGGGCTCGTCGAGGAGACCGGTCGGCGTCAGGAACAGGCTCCCCGCTACGGTCCGGAGTTCTACGAGTGTTTGGCATCGATGTCCGACAACGACAAGCGCATCTTGTGGTGGTATGTAGAGCATGATGGCCACCCGGTGGCATCGCAGATCAACTTCGATCTGGGCGATCAGCTGCTCAGTTGGCAGACCTTTTCGGATCGATCGTTCTCGCACCTCAAGGCTAACCAGTTCTTGCTCTCTCGCCTTTGCCGCGAAGCGGCTGCGCGATCGATCAAGTTCGTCAACCTGGGGCTTTCGCCGCCGGATGCGGAAGGCCTCGAATACTACAAAAGACGCTGGGGTGGAAGCAGCTACAGTTATCGTACCTACTTTCGCAAGAGTGGATTGGGGAGGCTGCTATGAAGGCGCGTCGATTCAAGATCCTGCTGTTGGCCGATTCCCGCGCTTTCCACACCGAGCGAATCGTGAGCGAACTGCGTCGCCAGGGCTGCCAGGTTCTGACAGCATCTCTCGAGAAGGGAAGTATTCACCATTTCCACCTCAAGTCGCGCGGCCCTATACGGAAGCTGCATTACGCCTTCTCCTCGTTGCAGGTGCGCCGCCTGATCGAGCGTTTTCGCCCCGATGTAATCAACGCCCATTACGCCTGCGGCTACGGTTTCGTGGCCTCGCAAGCGACTCGCAAAGGGCAAGTCCCGATCGTGCTAAACCTGTGGGGTAGTGACGTTCTGATCGTGCCCCACTGGTCAACGCTGCACCGTCTTAAGACGGTCCGGGGGTTGGCCGCGGCCTGCCATGTCACGGGAGACTCCGAGTACCTGGTGGAGTCAGCTCGAAAGCTCACGCCTCTAAACGAAACCTCGGTTATCCCCTGGGGAGTCGAACGGCGTTTCCTGCAGGAGTCATCTTGTTCCTCCAAAGTTCACAAACCGTTACGGATAATCACCCCTCGAACACAGGCGAAGATCTATAACAACGATTTCATTCTCGACACTCTGGAGCCGATGGTTCGAGAGGGCAAGATCACTCTCACTTTCCCGGCCTTTGGTGCCCTGGCTAAGGAGTTCAGGAGCAAGGTCAGACGATTGCCGGCATCGGGTGTGACCCTTTATGAGAAAATGCCTCGCGATGAATACATGGAGATGGTCCGGAGTCACGATGTCTACCTTTCGGCTTCTCGTTCGGACTCGTCGCCCGCCTCATTGATCGAAGCCATGGGATTGGGACTGGTGCCGATTGCGGCTGAGATTGACGGCGTCAGAGAATGGCTGGACCTCAGCTCCGGGATCACTTTCCCTCAGGATGACGCCGAATCGCTGACGAACGCGGTGGCAAAGCTGCTCAGGAGTTACGAGTCTTTCGATCAAATCCGAAAGGACAACTTCGCACGCGTTCAGGAAGAGGCCGTGTTCGAAGACAACGTTGCCGAACTGTTGGGCATTATGCGAAAGGCCGCGGGTAAGGATCGATGACAAACCGCCGTGTATTACTGATAGCATACTATTTCCCGCCGCTGGGAGGTGCCGGTGTGGGGCGTCCTCTACAACTGGCAAAATACCTTCCCGAACATGGTTGGGAATGCGATGTGCTGACCGTCAAGCCGATTGCCTATCGCGTTTTTGAGCCCGAGCTGTTGGAGCAGATTCCGGATACCCGCGTTTATCGGGCCGGCTCTTGGGATCCGCAGCGTCTTGCACGTCTGATCGGCATTCGCAAGCTGGCCGACAATCCCACCTCCGCCCAGACTGCCGGTAGCCGCCGTTTTTTCCCCGACAGTAAGACAGGATGGGTATCGCGTGCGATCAAAGAGGGGCTACGCCTGGCCAACCGAGAGCCGTATGATGCGATCATTTCGTCGTCACCGCCGATCTCGAGCCATTTAGTCGGCATGTCCTTGCACCACTCCACGCAGTCTCCGTGGATTGCCGATTTCCGCGACTTCTGGACCAGCTACAAGATTGACGAGGTTTATGACAATGCGGGATTTCGGAAGAGAGCGCACGAGCTTCTCGATCAATTTCGCAACACGGCGATTATTGTCAACTGCAATTCGGCGATCTCAGAATATCATGAAGCAGGAGAGACGATTTACAATGCCGTCGATGATGATCTGGCTCGACTGTGGAAGCCTCCTGCAGAAGGTTCGCGGTTTGTGATCGGGCTACTCGGAACCTATGATCGGCTGGTGCCCCTGGAGCCGCTTTTCAAGGCTCTGTCAAGCGTCATTGACTCCCGACCGGAGTTTCGTGATCAAGTCTCTCTTGTTCACGTCGGACGTGCGGCCGAAGATTACGTGACACCGCTCCTGGAAAAGTACAAGCTCCAGCTGCTATGGAAGTCATATGGTTTCCAGCCTCGCGCCAGGACTATCGAACTGCTCAACGACGCTCGCCTGTTCTACCTGGCCCTCGATTTGGAGAAAGGTGCTGACATCGTCCCCGGTCGGTTGTTCACGATGTTGAACTCAGGCCGACCTATACTGGCGGCTGTAAAGGAGGAATCGCCGGTGGGCAGGTTGGTTTTCTCCGGACGATTCGGCGGCTGCTTCGACGGCGACAACGACATGCAGGTAGAGAAAGCGGCAGAGTTCTTGAGTACTCTGATCCAACTGAACTCCCAAGGCGACCCACCCTATGATCCCGAAGCCCACGGCAGGCATCTCGCCTCAGATATGGCCAAGCAGTTCGCCAAGTTGATCGAGCGCGTGGCCTCCGCAGCCCACACTAAGAATCAGAAATAAGTAACGCCCCCGAGAGTATTCGGAGGCGTCGGAGGGGTGCTGTGAGAATCGCTTCAAGAGCGAAGTCTTGTTAGCGCAATAGCACCATCTTGCGCGTTGCCACTTCGTCGCCGGCTTCTAGTCGGTAGAAGTAGACCCCACTTGCCAGCGTGTTATCTCCCGCAAACTCGGACCGATGGTTTCCCGCCGGCAGGTTGCCATCGATCAACGTGTTCACGCGCCGTCCCAGAACATTGAAGACTTCCAGCCGCACGTCGGAACGACGGGCCAGGTCGAACTCGATGGTCGTACTCGGGTTGAACGGATTGGGATAGTTCTGGTGCAGGGCAAACCGGTGCGGAAGACCGAACGGGTCGTCGTCAACATCGGCGACAATCGAGGGGGCGTGCACGATTCTAGCCACGGTGCATCCGGGCTTCACGGCGGCTACGGTGTACTCGGCCCCGGGGGAGAACTCCAGATCGAAGCTCACAAAGCCCGAGTTGTCGGTCGTACCCTGAGCGACAATCCCCAGGCTGTCGCTGATAACTACTCTCGCGTTGCTCACCAGATGAGTGCTGGTCGAGACGACTACATCGATACGATCGATTCGGGGAATCTCGGTGATTATCAGACTGTCAGGCTGCTCGGAATAGACACGCAATGTCGGATCACCGAGATAGTTCATACCGTAGACGATGTCGCGATAGTAGTAGTAACGCTCCTTCGACTCATACATGGCAACCGGGGCCGGTTCTTCCGGATGCGCGAACAGCGAGTCGAAATAGGCCATTTGCAGCAGGTAGCTGCTGCCTACCCAACCCCAGCGAGAATAGGCCACGAATCCAACCGCGCCGGCATCCGGATAGGCCAGGAGACGGGTCGCCAGATTTCCATCGCCGGCGCCATCGATATCGAAGCCACCGTTGTTGCAGGCCAGCGAGTAGTAGAAACCGGGTTTGTTTTCGGCGGTCAGCTGATCGAGCTGCCCCTGACTCGGAACGTTCTGATCGGTGGTGAAGTGCGACTTGGGCCATTCGTTGTACTCGGCGGTCCGGACTTCGAATCGGGTAGCCATACCGTGGGAGATGATATTGACAATCCCATGGCCCTCTTCCAGTATCGGGTCGAGTTCGTGCGCATCCATGTTGGTGGGGGCGGCATCGCTGCCACGTGACAACTCCACTCCGTGAAGTGTATCGATCTCAAAGTTCGCCGGATAAACCGAGGCGATTCTCTCGTGTTGACCATCGCTTGAATAGTCCCGCATCTGATCGGAGGAGAAAAAGAAGGCCCGTTCCAGATACTCGCTCTCGCCACCTCCCGGCCCGGTTTCATAGGCAATCAGTTTTTCGGTGTAGGCCTCGAACTCGGAAGCTTCGTTGAACGGAAGACGCCCAACCAGCAGTTCGGGTGAGATGTCGGCCTGATCTACATTGCGCTCGCCGTACACGCCGTCGCCGTCAACATCCCAGTCGCCCTCGAGGTCGGCAAAGTAGAGATCGCATAACTGCAACTGGTCCAGTGCCGGCTGATAGCTGACCGCATAGGGATAGGCGTATCTTACCGGAAGAACCGTCTCGTCGCCAGCCAGGAGAACGTAAGTACCTCCCTGGGCGTGGAAGTCCTTCAGGTACTCACGCAACGACTCGGCGTTGTCAACTCCGGGATAGACGGCCACGATCTCTGCGATGTCGATCAGGGCAGTACTGTAACCGGTGCTGTTCTTGTAAGAGGCCAGCGGTTGGAGGGACTCGAACAGTTCAGCCGAAGTCACTATCACATAGTCAACTGCATCGCCGTTTTGGCTTAAGTCGGCCCGATCGGTTTTCGCCAGGGTCGGGTCAGGTATACTCGTGAGCAAATCATCGGGGCTTATCTTTCGCTCCCCGACCGTGATCTCGATCTTACCGTGGACACGCACAATTCCGTTGAAGTCGACGGTGACGGGAAAGAGCTGCAGCGCCGCCCAGCGACGCCCGTCGCGATGGACTTCCTCCAGCACAAGCACGGGAGATCGGCCCGGCTCAAGCGCCTCCTGGTAAGAGACTGGATCGTTCTCAAACATATCGTTGTCGCCGGTATGAATATCCCTGGAATCAGAAAACCAGTCTACAGTGGCGATTTCATCTACCAACTTTGTCGTGTAGCCGATCTGATCCAAGCTTTCGTCTTCAAAAAGCTCGATAAAGGCGTTCAGACCGCTGATTCTGCACTTGGAGTTGGCCGCTATAGGCTCAAGATCGGAGTAAACGATTGATCGGCTTTGACTTTCGACCGTAGCCAGGCTGGCTTCAAAAGTCAAGGCCTGCTCCGCCCCTGCCCCGGGCGGAATCAAGAGTATAGCCAGGGCGATAACGCCCACATATAAGTGTCTCACAAGCACCTCCGTGTTTCACTTAGCACCGACCGTATTAGTGCAAGCTCCGTTCCTTCCGTCCCGGAGGTCTGCTGGGAGACCCAGTGGTCCAGTAATACTCTGTTGTTCAGTGCTTTACGTGACTCGGGAGGTTCTCGTGGGCATATCCATGGGGCTACTCATGCACCTGTGAGGTATAGGGCGTCGGCCCATAGTATGGCTCGTAAACTCCAATCCCGCCGCAAATTGTGGAAAGTGGGAAAAATGTGATATCGACTTGGAGACAAGGAGTTGGCCGGTCAGGAAAGAATGATGTCTTGTTAGCGTCTGCAAACCAGTCACTTAGACGCTCCTTTTTTTTCAACTGATCCCTAAATACTACTTGACTTAAAGTGGGAGAAATGCGATCATTTTAGCGCGAAGTAGGGTAGAGTGGTAGAAAGTGGAGGAGCACTTGTGATCGGTTTTGTCGGCCAATATCAAACCACAATGGATGATAAAGGCCGTTTTGTGCTTCCGGCTCGACTCCGGAGCGCGAAATCTCCCGAAGGAGATCCGCTGGTCACAAGCAATCTCATACTCACCAAAGGTTTAGAGGGATGTCTCAGTCTCTATCCCGAGACCGAATGGGACGAAGTCCAAAACCGCCTTTCAACACTCAGCTTCACGCAAAAAGACTTCCGGTACTTCAGCCGACGCTTTTACTCCTCGGCAAGTACCGTGTCTCCCGACAAAGCCGGGCGAATCCTGATTCCTGCTAACCTCCAGGGAGAGGCCAAGTTGAAGAAGGACTTGCTGGTGATCGGGGTAAACCGGTGGATCGAAATCTGGAACGCCGAGCGATATGAGTACTACCTCGAACAGTTTGCCGGAAGCTACGAAGAAGTAGCTGAGCGACTGTTCACCGGACACAATCCGGAAGGTCAGTGAGGTGACACATCAGCCTGTACTGCTGAATGAAGTAGTCGAACGGCTGGTGACCAATCTCAACGGCGCATATGTCGACGGTACTGTCGGCTCGGGCGGTTATCTGAAACGGTTGGCGACGGTAGTAGGGTCGCAAGCCCGCCTCTATGGAATCGATGTTGATCCCGAGGCGGTCGAGCGAAGCCGGCGCAACCTCTCCAATAGTGGACGTGATGTAACAATCGTTCACGGCTCTTATCACCAGATAACCCAACTGGTCGACCAGTTCCAGGACCGGCAGTTCGACGGCGTCCTGCTGGATCTGGGCTTGTCCTCGGAACAGCTGGACACAGCCGAGCGGGGCTTTGCTTTCGGACAAGACGGCCCTCTCGACATGCGGTTCAATCCGAAGTCAGGCGGAACAAGCGCCGCCGAATTGATCCACACATCGGAAGAAAGTGCTCTGGCCGAAATCATTCGCGATTTCGGTGAGGAAAGACAGGCAAAGAGGATTGCCGGGGCTATAGTCAGGGAAAGACAGATCAGGATGATCCACACCACCGCCGAATTGTCAAACATCGTTGCCGCCGTCGTCCCGGCGCATCATCTAAATAAATCCCTCGCCCGTGTATTCCAGGCCTTGCGAATCGCCGTTAATAAAGAACTCTCAGGGTTGTCCAAAGCCCTTCCGGATATTCTCGACACCATCAACGCCGGCGGCCGTCTCCTGGTCGTCAGCTACCATTCGCTTGAAGACCGAATCGTGAAACGGTTCATGCAGGAGCAGGAAGCGGGCTGCATTTGTCCGCCCCGTCAACCGGTCTGCACCTGCCGCAAGAAACCCCGCGTAAAACGAAATCCCCGCAAGGCGATTACACCCACTCCACAAGAAATCGAGCAGAACAGCCGGGCCCGATCGGCCAAACTCCGTGTCGCGGAGGTACTGGACTCATGAACAGCGCTGTCAGGAAGTTCAAGGAGACGGCGGAGTTCAGGACTCAAGTGCTGCGACGACTGCGCTCGCATCGATACTATCCCTACGCCCTCTTGATCTGCGTCCTTCTGGCCGCCAGCTCCATTCATATCTGGCAACGTGTACGTGTCATGGCGCTGGTGAAGGAAGTCGACATCCTCAAGGCCGAAAATGTCAGCCTTACCGACGACGCCATCAAGTATGAGGCCGAGCTGTCTCGCCTGCTCTCAGCCGAGCGCGTTATTGCCTACGCCCGCGATTCCCTGAAAATGATTGCCGTACCCGCCGATCGCCTGTTCACACTCCAACGCGAGGAGGAGGAGCAGGTGACGCCGGACGAGATCGCTTTGATGCGTAAAGCAATAGAAAGAATCACCACCCACATGCCGCGCCTTACCAGAAGCGAGGCCGCCGCCGGCGAGTTGCGCCGAACGGCGCTTGACTCGCTGGTCCGGATAGGAGGCGAGCGATGAGCCTCACTCGCCAGCAGCGTGTTCGCCTGGGCGTCATATTCGTGATGGTGGCCGCCTTTTTCACGATCGCTGCAGCTCGCCTGGTGCAACTTCAGGTCCTCAACCACTCCGATTACTCGGAAGCCGTCATTCGTCAGTCACAGGGCAAAGTATCCATACCCGCCGCCCGCGGGCTGATATACGACCGCAATGGCACCGCCGTGGCCGACAACATTTTCGTCTCATCGCTCTATGCCTACCCCACCAATCGTAAGCAAGTGGGCGAGATTGCCGGCTTTATCGAAGACCAGTTTGGCCTGGCTGCAGGTACTGCGGTGAGCAAGTTTTCGCTAGCACCGGGCAAATTCCGATGGATCAAACGTCGTCTCTCCGACCCCGTGGCCGATGAAATACGCAGCTCCGCACCTCAGGGCCTCTATCTGCGTGAGGAGAGCCAACGCTGCTACCGCTTTGGTACGGTGGGTCAGCAGGTTCTCGGCTTCACCGACATCGACAACGTCGGCCAGTCCGGAATTGAACTCAGCTCCGACTCCCTTCTTACCGGAAAGAAGGGGTGGGCAGATGTTCGCCGCGACGGCCTCAGCCGGACCTATCGAGTCCGCGAGTCGGCACTGGTTGCCCCCGAGCCGGGTCAGTCGATGGTGCTAACGATTGACTGGCGTCTGCAGGAGATAGTTGAAGATGAAGTTAGACGAGCCGTCATAAAGCACAATGCCAAATCCGGACAGGCAGTGTTTGTTGATTGCATCAGCGGCGACATCCTCGCCATGGCCCATTTCGATCCCAAGGATGAACACCCCGAGAGACCGACCAAGCTCCGCACCATCAGTGACGTTTTCGAGCCCGGCTCTATCTTCAAGGCCTTCACGGCAGCCGGAATCATCGATAACGACCACACCGACTTCGTAGACTCGGTCGATTGTGAAATGGGAGCCTGGCGGATGGGACGCCGTCTCCTCCGCGATGACAAGAAACACGGCTGGCTGAATTTCCGCGGAGTCATGGAGCTGTCTTCGAATATAGGAACCGCCAAGTATGCCCTCCGCCTGGGCGGCGAAAACTTGTATGAAACTGCCCGCCGGTTCGGAATCGCTCAAAAGCAACGCATCGGTATGCCCGGTGAAGCCAAGGGACGGATGCATCATCCCGAGCGCTGGTCGGACTATACCGTGGCTGCCCTGGCTATGGGACACTCGGTCTCGGTCACGTCGCTGCAAATGGCCACCGCTTTTGCGGCTATTGCCAACGGCGGCGAACTTCTCCGTCCGCACCTGATCTTGGGCAGCGTCGACGAGGATGGGTTCGTAGTCGATCGGGCCCACCGCGAAGTTATCGCCCGATGCATGAAACCGTCGACATCGGACAGCCTTCGCTCGATTCTTCGTGGCGTCGTTGAGGTCGGCACCGCAACCCCGGTTAAGTCACCGGTAGTCGAGATTGCCGGCAAAACCGGTACCGCCGAGATTCCCGACCTGATCAACAAGACTTACTTCAAGAATCGATTCAATGCCAGCTTCGCCGGTTTCTTCCCCTACCAGAATCCGCTGATTGCCGGAATCGTCTTAATCGAAGAACCGCGACCGGTCACCTACGGCGGATGGACCTCGGGGCCGGCATTCCGGAAGATTGCCGAACGCTACTGCATTCTCAATCCGGAGATCTTTGCCGCCCCCGAACGGACTCTGGCCGAGCTGGAGGTGAACGACGACGGTACCGTCGAAGTCCCCGACCTCGTGGGGCAGACGGTCGCATCGGCCATGACTTGTTCGGAGCACCACGCTGTCAGATTGCTTGGCGAGGATGACTCCGGGTTCGTAGCCTGGCAATTCCCGGCGCCGAACCGACTCCTGTTCGAAGGCGACGATATACTAATCGCCACCAAACCATCAGATTCGACAAGAGGCAAGATGGCCGACTTAACCGGCCTGACTATGCGCCAGGCATTGGCTCTTTTGGACTATTGGGGAATAGATGCCCGCATCGAAGGGCGGGGTAGAGTTGTAAAACAATCGATTAAACCCGGAAGCAAACTAGAGGGAAAGAGCGTCTGCAAACTCAAGTGCAGATCGTGAAGCACACATGCGGCTCAGTGAGATAACAAAGCACCTGGACGACGCCATTGTAATCGGCGATCCCGAGATCGAAATCGAACACGTCGAGTATGACTCACGCCTGGTGAAACCGGGAACACTGTTCGTCGCAGTCAAAGGCTTCAAGCAAGACGGTTATGCTTTTGTTGCCGACGCCGTCAAGAACGGCGCTGTCGCGGTGTTGGGCGAAAACGAGAGCTGCGATCAAATCGGAACGCATGTTCAGATCCCCGACGCCCGCAAAGCACTGGCCGATGTTGCGGCTGCTTTCTACGGTTTTCCCGGCATGGATGTGAAGGTCTGTGGCGTCACCGGCACCAACGGTAAGACCACCACCTGTCATCTCCTCAAGACTATTCTCGAGCAGAGAAGTAAGACAACCGGTTTGGTCTCTTCGGTAATCTACGATACCGGCAAAGAGACTTTCCCGGCCGAGCGCACAACCCCCGAGTCTCTGGATCTCCAGCGATTGATGCTTCTTATGCGCCGCGCTCACTGTGTCAACGCAGTCGTCGAGGTCTCTTCTCACGCCCTGATGCTTCACCGTGTCGACCACCTGGACTTCCGTGTGGCCGTTTACACCAACATCACTCGCGACCACCTGGACTTCCATGAGACTATGGAAAACTATGTAGCAGCCAAGAAGCTGTTGCTCGATAGGCTCGACGGCGAGCTCAGCTATGCCGTGATCAATCTCGATGTTCCGGAGTTCCGCCCCTTCTTTGGCGATCTCCAGTCCTCCTATATCAGCTATTCGCTCGAGGACGAGAGCGCCGACGTCTATTGCGCCAACTACGAGATTAACATCGACGGAACGATTCTCGATCTGGTGACGCCGATGGGCACCCAGACGGTCAAGTTCCCTCTGGCCGGACGGTTCAATCTGCTCAACGGACTTGCCGCCGCTGCCGGTGGATTAGCCAGTGGCATAGACATCGACAACGTGGTCAAGGGTCTGGAAGCTGCCCAGCCGGTTCCGGGAAGATTCGAAGCCGTTCGCGCCGGACAGCCCTTTGGGGTCTACATCGATTTCGCTCACACGCCCGACGCACTTGCCCGGCTGTGCGAGACGGCTCGCGAGATGACCGACGGTCGCCTCATCCTTCTGTTCGGCTGCGGAGGTGATCGTGACCGAGGCAAACGCCCCCTCATGGCGGAAGCTGCTACTACGGCCGCCGACTACTGCGTGGTGACATCGGACAATCCGCGATCGGAGCAGCCGGTCGCCATTATCGAGGACATCAAACCGGGTCTGAAGGGGGATGCTTATCATATCGAACCCGAAAGAACCAAGGCAATTGAGACCGCTCTGGCTCAAGCCAACGAGGATGACATAGTCCTTCTCGCCGGCAAAGGAGCCGAGGCTTTCCAGGAAATCAAAGGGGAACGGGTACCCTTTAGCGATAGAGACGAGGCAACCATGGTGCTGCATAGACTCGGATTCACAGGATGAAAGTAGAAAGTCAGGGATTGATAAGCTTGCGCTTCGACAAATTGGCAGCCATAACCGGTGGCACATTATACAACACCGCCGGAGCCGCTCGTGCCTTCAAGGGAGTCTCCCTTGACAGTCGAAGTGTCGACCGGGGACAGCTGTTCGTCGCCATCAAGGGTGACAACAACGACGGCCACGACTACATCAACGGCGCTATTACGAGGGGGGCGTCGGGTGTACTGGCCGAAAGGGACTTCTCCCGCCTTGAACACATTCGCGGCGATGTGCCGGTGGTGGCAGTGCCCAACAGCCATACGGCTATGATGGCTCTCGCAGCCAACTATCGTGATTGGCTTCCGACCCGATTCGTCGGCATTACCGGCTCTAACGGAAAGACCACCACCAAGGAACTTGCTTACCAACTAATCTCGGCGGCCGAATCAGCCAGTTATCGCTCGCCAGGCAATCTGAACAACCTGTTCGGTGTGCCGCTCTCGCTTTTCGGCATCTCCGAAGAAACTCGCTTTGCCGTAATGGAAATGGGTATATCGACCAACATGGAAATGCCGCGACTGGCCACGATGGTTCGACCCGACGTGGTCTGCCTAACCAACGTTGGCGCCTCGCATCTCGAAAACCTCGGTACCGTCGAAAATGTAGCCAAAGCCAAGCTTGAGCTAGTGCGACGTTCATCCCCCGAGACGGCCGTGATCGTCAACGCCGACGATCCGGTACTAATGGCCGAAACCTCCAAACTCAGGTCGGACTTCACTACGTTCGGAATGGAAGCTACCGATTGCGACGTTCGCCCCGATTCCGTCGAACTCTTGGAGGACGGATCCAGCCTGGTCGCGATCCAAGGCTATCGTTTCCGACTCCCATTGTCGGGTCGTTTTCAGGTCATGAACTTGCTCGCTGCGTACGCGATCTTCAAGGCCTTAGGGCTGAGTTTCGACGGGATCGACACCGAATCGATCGACCTCACCACCGCACCTATGCGTGGACAAATAGTGCACAAAGGTGACATCGAGTTCGTTGTCGATTGCTACAACGCTAATCCCGCGTCCATGAGGGTGGCAATCGAGACTTTCTTCGAGCGACCGACCAATCAGCGACGCGTGATAGTTCTCGGCGATATGCTTGAGTTGGGCGCCGACGCTACCACCTATCACGAGGGAATCGGCAGGGCCTTGTCGCAGCAGCGATTTGATCTGGCCGTCTTCGTGGGTCCGCTCTCGGCACATATGATGGCGGCAGCCATCGGTGAGGGCGCTTTCACCGATCGCATGACCCATTTCGAGCGAATCAGCGACGCCCGTCGAGCCATTTCCGAACTTCTGCGACCCGGTGACCGAGTCCTGCTGAAAGCTTCGCGCGGTATCGGACTGGAAGTGCTGCTCGAAGAGTTCGATGAGGGAGACGCCTAATGCTATATCACTTGCTGTTTCCTCTCACTGATTACCTGTCCGCATTCAACGTTTTCCGGTACATAACCTTCCGGACCGCCGGCGCCACCGTTACCGCCATTTTCATTTGCCTCATCCTGGGGCCGTTCTTTATCCGGCTGCTCAAGCGATATCAGGTGGCCGAGATCATCCGCGAAGAGACCCCCGACCGCCATCAGCAGAAGACCGGTACGCCGACCATGGGCGGACTGATCATTCTCGCAGGCATCGTCATCCCGACGCTGCTGTGGGCGAATCTTGAGAACTACTTCGTGTTGATGGTTCTCTATGTGACCGTCGGTATGGGCATTCTCGGGTTCATGGACGACTATCTCAAGGTCATCAAGCGCCATCCCAAGGGACTGGTTGCTCGCAGAAAGATGATCGGGCAAATCATCCTGGGAACCGGGTTCGCGTTGGGCGTGCTCTATCTGGCCCCAGAGGGCATGTACGACGGTACGACCGACATACCCTTCTTCAAGAACTGGGAGTTGGTGCTGGGACTGCTGTACATCCCGTTCATCATCGTGGTCATTGCCGGATCTTCAAATGCGGTCAATTTGACCGATGGACTGGACGGGCTGGCGATAGGTCTCAGCGGCCTGGCTTTCTTCACCTTCGCCGGGATAGCCTACGTTAGCGGCCGAATCGATTTCTCCCAGTACCTGCAAATCGAGTACATGCCGGGTACCGGGGAGTTGGCTGTGTATTGTGGCGCCACGGTCGGTGCCGCGATTGGTTTCCTCTGGTTCAATACTCATCCCGCCGAGGTCTTTATGGGCGATACCGGTTCACTCGCTCTGGGCGGGGCCCTCGGTGCCATTGCGATCATCCTGAAAAAGGAACTGCTGCTGTTCGTAGTTGGCGGTGTCTTCGTCATCACGACGCTGTCGGTGATTATTCAGGTGCTGTCGTACCGCTATCGAGGCGGCAAGCGTGTGTTCCGCATGGCTCCGTTGCATCATCATTTCGAATTATGTGGCTGGCACGAGTCGAAAATCGTGACCCGCTTTTGGATACTGGGCGCCTTGTTCGCCCTGTTAACGTTGGCGACGCTGAAGGTACGATGACGATTGAAGAGAGAATAGTTGGCCGCAAGATCGGCATAATCGGTATGGGGCGATCCGGGATCGCCGCCGCCCTCCTGGGTGAGCGCCTCGGAGGCGAAGTGTTCGTTTCCGATGCTGCCCCGGCGGAAAAACTTACCAATCAATTGGAAACGCTCAGCTCGAATCGCATCGAGTTCGAGACCGAAGGCCATACCGATCGTCTGCTCGGCTCCGACTTCATCGTGCTCTCTCCCGGAGTACCTCCTCACCTGGAGATTCTGCGCCAGCTTGAAGGTCAGGGCGTCCCGATCTTCTCCGAAATCGAGTTCGCCTCGTGGGTGTGCGAAGGCCGCATTGTGGCGGTCACCGGCTCCAACGGAAAGACCACTACCACGACCTTAATCGGGCAGATCCTCAACGATGCCGGTCTCGATGCCTTCGCTTGCGGAAATATCGGCCGTCCTTTCGCAGAGATCAGCGACCACGTCGGTTCCAAGGGAGTGGCCGTAGTGGAAGTCTCCACATTCCAACTCGAGAGAATCGATCTGTTTCGGCCTAACGTGTCGCTGATTCTGAACCTCTCGCCCGATCACCTCGATCGCCACGGAACCTTCGACGCCTACAAAGCGCTTAAGTATCGCATTGCCGAGAATCAGGGTGAAGGCGACCAGTTCATAGTCAATCTCCAGGATCCGATCCTTACCTCCGATGACATCCCGACCAGGGCACAGCGACTGTTCTTCACCACCAACGATGAGGAAGCTGCCTCGTTCGTTCGCGAAGACTGGTTGTGGGTGGCCAACGGTGCGGGACCGTCGCGCGTGATCCACGTTGACGATATCGGAATACGCGGTCCGCACAATCTCCAGAACTGTGCCGCCGCGGTTGTGGCTGCCTCGCTGATGGGCGTACCCCCGAACGTCATGAATGACACTCTCCGCAGTTTCAAGGGAGTTGAGCACCGTCTGGAGAAGGTCGACCGGGTTGCTGGAATCGACTTCGTGAACGATTCCAAAGCTACCAACGTCGATGCCGTCTGTTTCGCATTGCAGTCGATAGAGACCCCGTTGTACCTGATCGGCGGTGGTCGTGACAAGGGTGGCAAGTTCGAAGAGTTGATCCAATACGGCAAGGGAAAAGTCAAGGGCGTGATTCTCATCGGAGAGGCGCGAGACAAGATGTTCGAAGCTCTCGGCCAGGAGTTTTCGGCCGAGTTTGCCGGCAGCCTGGAAGAGGCTGTGCGGATGGGATTCGAGAAGGCCGAACCGGGGGAGACGGTGCTGCTGTCGCCCGGGTGCGCCAGTTTTGACATGTTTGACGACTATGAACACCGCGGTCGTGTGTTCAAGAAGGCCGTAGCCGGCCTCAGGAATGGAAAGCAGAGTGAAGAAGTCCGCAAGTAAAGGACATATTGACGAGAAGTTGTTGCTGGCCTGGTTGGCGACGGTTCTGATCGGAGTAGTTATGATCTACTCGACCTCGTCGATACTGGCCGAGAGCCGGTTCGGCTCCCATCTCCTGTTCTTCAAAGCTCAGTTGATGTGGGTGGCCATATCAGCCGCTGCGATTTGGGTAATCACGCGGGTTGATCTCGTCCGCGCCGGAGTCTATTCGGTACCGGCTCTGGCTTTCTCCTTGATACTGCTCGTTCTGGTATTTGCCATGCCCGCCCGCAACGAGGCCCACCGCTGGATTATCCTGGGGCCGATTACCATGCAACCCTCGGAGTTGTTCCGCTTCGCCATGATCTTCTTCCTGGCCCTGACGCTGTCGTCACCGCGGAAAGATCTCTCCAAACTGGGCGACCTGCTGTTCCCGCACGGACCGGTAATCGCCGTCGGATTGATACTCATTCTGGCCGAGCCGGATCTGGGCTCGACCGTAGTCATATTCCTCACCGTTATCGGCATGTTTTTCCTGGCAGGGGCTCGCATGAAGCACCTTGCGGCAGCGTTCGTGCCCCTGGCGTCTATGGGCGCCATTGTGGTTTTCGTCCTCGGCTACAAGAAGGACCGCATTCTGGACTACATGTCATCCCTGGCCGATCCGCTGCTCGGGTCGTACCAGGCCAAGCAGGCAGCGCTCACTCTGGGTGCCGGCGGACTTCTCGGAGCCGGACTTGGCGAAGGACGCCAGAAGCTGTTCTTCCTGCCGTATCCACATACAGATTTTATCTTCGCCGCTATTGGCGAGGAGATCGGCCTGATCGGGTTGCTCGTTATTCTCGGACTCCTGTTCTACATCCTCCGGCGCGGTCTCAAGATCGCCTGGGGACAACCGGATAAGTACGGCTACCTGCTGGCCTCGGGAATGACGCTTGCATTGTTCATCAATATCGCCATTAACATCGGCGTGGTGACCTCGTTGCTTCCGGTGACTGGGCTGCCGTTGCCGTTCTTGTCATACGGCGGCTCATCGCTGGTGATTTCCAGTGCGACCGTGGGAGTGCTGCTCAATCTTTCGCGGAGGGTGAAGCAATGAGCGAACTACGCCCGATGCGTTTGATTTTCGCCGGAGGTGGCACCGGCGGCCATCTGTTCCCGGCTATCGCCATCGCCAATCGAATCCGCGACCTGCTCGAAGGCCGTTTCCAGACGGAGATTCTGTTTGTGGGTACGAAGCGAGGAATCGAGTATCGTCGTCGTGACTCCATCGGATATCCACTCCAACTGATCAACATGCGCGGACTGGTACGTTCGCTGAGTTGGAAGAACCTGCTGCTGCCGTTCGTGATAGTTGGAGCCTTGATGAAGGCCTCCTCGCTATTGGGCCGATTCCGGCCGATGGCTGTTGTCGGCACCGGCGGCTATGTTGCCTGGCCGGTTCTCAATCGGGCCGCAGCACGAGGTATACCGACTTTCCTTCAGGAACAGAACTCATTTCCCGGAATCGTTACGCGACGTTGCGCCGAAGCGGCCGCCAAAGTCTATCTCGGATTCGAGGGCGCCAGGTCGTTTCTCCCCGGAAGCGCCGACACCGTCGTAACCGGCAACCCGGTGCGAACGGAAATCGGGCAGGGCGACCGGAAAGCAGCGCTCGACAAGTTTGGATTGGATCAGAACAAAACGACCATTCTGGTATTGGGCGGAAGTCAGGGTGCTCACGCCGTCAACCAGGCCGTGCTGAAGAGCCTCGACAACGGATCGCTGACCTCAAAATATCAACTCTTATGGCAGACCGGAAAAAGGGACTACAAGGATGTAGCCGCAAAAGCGGGCGACAGGGTAACGGGTCGGTCCCTTTTTCCTTTTGCCGAAAGCATGTCCGAAGTGTACGCTGCCGCCGATCTGGCCGTAGCCCGGGCCGGCGCTTTGACCCTCGCCGAACTGATCGAATGCCGGGTGCCTTCGATTCTGGTGCCTTATCCGTTCGCGGCAGGGGATCACCAAAGGAAGAACGGACAGGAAATGGTCGATCTCGGCATGGCCGAAATGATCGACGAAAAGAACCTTGAAACGCGAGACCTTCTGGCGGAGGCGATTACGCTTCACCAGTCGGATCGATTTGCCAATATGCGCGATGCGCTCAAGAGATATACCGAAAATCGGCGACCGGCCGTGGATGTCATCGCCGAAGATATCGTGAGGACAATCACTCAAGGTGCAGACAACTGAAATCGTAACGGAAAAGATCCAGGGAAACGCTCGACCTGAGTTTGGAAACAGAAAAGCGATGTTCGGAAAGATCAAGAGATTACATTTCGTAGGAATCGGCGGCGCTGGCATGTCGGGTATCGCCGAAATCCTGCACAATCTGGGATTTCAGATCTCCGGTTCCGATATCACGCCCAGCGAGATAACCGGATACCTCGAAGAACTCGGTATCGAGTTCACTTCCGCGCACCTCGCAGCCAACCTCAAGAACACCGACGTTGTCGTGATCTCCTCGGCAGTGGGCGAGGACAATCCCGAG
>Ga0180430_10000790_pt1 | contig 33520 bp, 24 predicted proteins | sample SS_ome_9_FD_132999 | JGI IMG/M metagenome (GOLD analysis project Ga0180430, IMG submission 132999) | Hypersaline lake sediment archaeal communities from the Salton Sea, California, USA - SS_1_S_2 metaG | ecosystem: Environmental > Aquatic > Non-marine Saline and Alkaline > Hypersaline >... | reverse complement strand
GTCGCTCCCTTGCGTCTTTCCCAAGCGCGGCGCAGAGCCCCGGCCAGGCATCGAGCGTAGTGCGCCCCCAACCGTTGCCGCAGTCGCATGTTGGATCGCAGAAGCGCTCTCCAGTGAGGCCGCACGTATTCGGGCATGTAGGTGACGGGGGCCCGGATGGCCCGGACACTGCCGTGGGTGAAGCTCTCCCGGGGCTGGCGCAGGGAATAGATGTCGATGGGGATGGACCGGGATTCCAGCAGAAGGATCTCCGTGCTGATGAAGCTTTCGGAGATGCGGGGAAACCCTTTGAGGACCATGCCCAGGCGGGGCTCACGGGGCCCCGGACCGGATTCGGACGAAGGCTTCATGGCATCGGGTCTTGTGCTCGAGGATGCGGTTGCGGATGAATTCCAAGGCGGTGAAGGGAAAATCGGCCATGCGTCGCCGATAGGCCGACCGATCTTCCAGAAGGCTCGACACCTTGGCGCGAATGGCGGCGGGGGTCATCTCCCGGGGGTGGAGGTAGTCGCAGAACCCCCGGCGGCAAAGCACCTGGGCCCGGATGAGCTGCTCCTCCCGGGGGACCGTGCGAGGGACGATGAGGAAGGGCTTCTTCTGGCTGAGGACTTCGCACACGGTGTTGTACCCTCCCATGCTCACCACGGCCTGGGAGGCCCCGATGAGCCCCTCCATGAACCGGTGGAACTTGAGGACCAGAAACCCGAGGGATTTGCACCGCTTGACGATCTCCTTGAAATGGGAAGGGGAAACGAAGGGGCCCGTGACCACCACCGGTCGCACCTTGGGCGGCACCGCCTCGCCCTCGAAGGCTTTCAGGAACGCGTCGATGACGGGATAGCCGTCTCCGCCGCCCCCCGTGGTGAGGAGGACCACTTGCTCGTCGGGACGGATCTCCAGCTCGCGCCTCACCCCTTCCGCCGCCTGGGGCGAGGGGACGTGGCGCCGAATGTAGCCCGTGAAATAGACCTTGCGGGCGACGGGCTCCGGGATGCGGTATTCCTCGACGGGGTCGTAGAGCTCCCGGCACCCGTACACCCAGATCTCGTCGTAGAGCTCGTCCATGGCCTCGTAGATGCGCTTGCTCTCCCAATCTTCGATGGTGGAGGCAGCGCTGTCCATGATGTCGCGGAGCCCCAGAACGGACGTGCAGGCGCGATAGTCGTTCTTGAGCCATTGCAGGGTTTCCACGGCCTCCTTCTTGAGTCCCAGCGGGGCTTTGTCCACGATGAAAAAATCGGGCTCGAAGGTCTTCGCCGTGGCCAGAATGATGTTTTTTCGGATCTCCAGCACCCGGGCCGAATCCAGCCGGATGGAAAGGGGCAGGTATTGCTCGTTGGTGACCTTGATCATCCCCGGGACGCGCACGAAGTCGATGCGGCGGGGGATCTTGAAGCGTCCCACCAGGGGAGAGCCCGTAAGAATGAGGACGTTGGCGGGCCCCTTCCTCAAGCTTCGGGCGATGGCCAGAGTGCGCCGGATGTGGCCGAGTCCGTAAGTGTCGTGGGAATACATCAGAATCTTGTAGGGAGCCGGGGCGTTCAAACTTTTCCGCCTCCTTTCGGGCTTCGGCTCGGTTCGATTTTCCCCGAAACGTTGCGTAAGGCTTCCATACTACCTGTCTCGATATTCGATGACAACCATGATTTTGAGACGCATCCCCCGCGCATGCGGGCTCGGAGGGGGCGGTCGCCGGTTCTTTTCTCCCTGCGTCTATCCGGGGGCTCGGATCGGCCGGTTCGTCGAGAGCTTCGAAGCGAAGGGTTGAGGAGGAGGGGAGCTTCCCGCTCCCGGAGCGGGAAACGGGGGCGGAAAGTACCGGACGAGGTCCGGGAGATCGCGCATGGGGAAGGAGCCGAGGGCGAGACCGATCTTTCCCCGGCCATCCGCGGCGGCATTCGGATTCAGGTCGAGGGGAAGGAGGACGAGCTCGCTCCGAAGTTTCCCGAATCCCCATGAGCCGTCTTGATCGCCCTTCGTCATTCCTCCTGGATCTCGAGCACCTTGATCAGGTTGGTGGTCCCGCAGGCCCCGAGAGGGACGCCGGCGGTGATGATGATGCGGTCGGAAGCCCTGGCGATGCCGTTTTGCCGCGTCCAGCCTCTGACCATGCCCAGCATCTCGTCGGTGTCCGTGAAATGGTCCACCAGCACGGGAATCACTCCCCAGGAAAGAGTCAGCTGCCGTTGCGTGGAAAGGTGGGGCGTGAAGCCGATGACGGGGCACGAAGGTCTGAAGCGGGACACTTGGCGGGCGGTGCTGCCCGACGACGTGGAAGCCACGACGGCGGCTCCGTCCAAGTCCCGGGCCAGCCAGCAGGCGCTGCGGCTGATGGCCACCTGGGTGGTGGACACCTTTTCGGGAAGAGGCTCCTTGAGCGGTTGCTGGGGGTCCAGGTAGGGCTCGGTGCTCCGGGCGATGCGGTCCAGCATGGACACGGCCTCGGCGGGGTATTCTCCCATGGCCGTTTCTTCGGAAAGCATGAGGGCGTCGGTGCGGTCGAAAATGGCGTTGGCCACGTCGGTGGCTTCCGCCCGGGTGGGGCGAGGGCTGGAAACCATGGAGCGCAGCATCTGCGTGGCGGTGATGACGGGCTTGCCCGCCTGCCGCGCCATGTGAATGATGCGCTTCTGGATCACGGGCACCTCTTCCAAGGGCATTTCCACCCCCAAATCCCCGCGAGCCACCATGACGCCGTCCACTCGGGACAAAATCCGCTCGAGCCGCTCCACGGCCTGGGGCTTTTCGATTTTGGCGATGAGCAGGGGCGGGTATTCCAAACGATTCAGGATTTCCCGCACGGGTTGGATGTCCCTTTCGTTGCGCACGAAGGAGAGGGCCACGAAATCCACCCCTTCCTCGAGTCCCGCCTTCAAATCCTCCCGGTCTTTCTCCGTGAAGGCGGGGACCCTCAAGTCGCTCAACGGCAGGTTCACCCCTTTGTGGGAGTGGATCACTCCCCCCACCAGCACCCGGGCCCTTATCTCGCCGTCCTTCTTGTCCGTCACGACCAGCTCCACCAAGCCGTCCCCCAACAGGATGCGGTCGTCCATGGCCACGTCTTCCGTCAGGAAGGGGTAGTTGACGGGAAGCACGTCCGAGTCGGAGCTTTCTCCCGCTCGGAACACCACTTCCTCCCCGCCGAGCAGCTCCCTTTGCGGGACGGGCAGGGTTCCCAGGCGAATTTTCGGGCCTCCCAAGTCTTGAAGGATGCCCACTTCCTCCCCTGTTTCCCGGGACACTCGGCGTACCCGCCGGATGGCTTCCCGGTGGGAGTCCCGGTCTCCGTGGGAGAAATTGAGGCGGACCACGTTCATGCCCGCGTCCACGAGTCTTCGGATGCCTTGGGAGGAATCCGAAGCCGGACCGAGGGTGCAAACGATCTTGGTTTTTCGAGAGGGCTTGCAAGGATGCATGGGTTGTCTCCGGCCTTTTGCTCGAAGGCGGAAGTCGAAAGTCGGAAGTGAGAACATGGAAGGCTTCCGCGTTCGTCCTTCTGCCTTCGGTCTTGGCTTTCAGGGGTTCGACATAGGTTCTTCGCTCGCGAGAACGAGGATCACGTCCATCACGTTGGTGAAGGTGGGACCGGTTTTCAGCAGTCCGCCCGTTTGCCGGAAAAAGGAATAGGCGTCGTTGCGCTGGAGGAAGTCCCGGGGGTCCAGCCCCTTTTCCCGGGCCCTCGCGCAGGTGCTCCCGTCCACCATGGCCCCGGCGGCGTCGGTGGGACCGTCTGTCCCGTCGGTGCCCGCGCTCAAAAGGGCCACGCCTTGGCAGCCGTCCAGCTCCAAAGCCGCCCCCAGGGCCAGCTCCTGGTTGCGCCCCCCCTTGCCCGGCCCCCGCAGGGTGACGGTGGTCTCGCCTCCGGCCAGGATGCACGCCGGGGGAGCCAGGGGCAGGCCGGAAGCGACCGTCTCCCTCCCCACGGCCGCCAGAACGCGGGCCACTTCCCGCGCCTCCCCCTGAATCGTGGAGGACAGCACGAGAGTCGCCAAGCCCAGGGAGGCCGCTTCGTCCCGGGCCGCCAACAGGGCCATGCGGTTGTTTCCCACGACGACGTTTTGAACCCGTTGGAAAACGGGATCGTCGGGCTCGGGGGTTTCCGGGATGCTCCCCTCCGCCCCCCTTCTCAGCCGGTCCACGACTTGCGGGGGAAGCCGCTCTCCCAGCTCGTAGCGGCGGACGATTTCCAGGCAGTCCCGGAAGCGGCTGCCGTCGGGGGCTGCGGGGCCCGATGCCACCACTTCGGGGGAATCCCCCGCCACGTCCGAAAGAATCAGGGAAAGGACGGTGGCGGGCCAAGCCGCCCGGGCCAAGCCCCCTCCCTTGATCAGCGACAGGTGCTTGCGCAGGGCGTTGATCTCGTGAATGGTCGCCCCGCACTCGAGCAGGGCGCGAGTGGTCGCTTGTTTTTGCTCGAGGGTCACCGGGGGCGCCGGGGCCGGCAGGAGAGCGCTTCCTCCGCCCGAGAGAGCGCAGATCACCAAGTCTTTTTCGCCGGCTTGCCCGAGCCATTGCAGAATTTCCCGGGCGGCCCGCCACCCCGCTTCGTCGGGAACGGGATGGCCCGCTTCGTAAACGCGGGTCTTTTCCAGCGCCGCTCCGTGGCCGTAGGGAACGACGATGCGTCCTTCGGTCAACCGATCCCCGAGAAGCTCCTCCACGGCCCGGGCCATGGGGGCCCCTCCCTTGCCGGCCCCCGTCAGGAAAACGCGGTCGAAAGCCTTCAGGTCGTAGGTTCGATTCCCCGCTTTCAGCCGCTCCTCCTGGCGGGACACGTGGCTTGTCACCGCCCGCCGGGGCTCGACGGCCCGGAGCCCCGCTTGGAAGATCCGTCGCAGCAGATCTTCAGCCTCCCGATTCATGGGCTTCTCCCTGCCTTTCCGCCTCCTCCAGAAGCTCCTCGAGCACGGCCAGACCCTGCCGCCAGAAATCCGGGTCCGTCAAATCGATGTCGAAGGAGCGCAGGAGACGGTCCGGACGGTCCTTGCCTCCCGCCCCCAGCAGGTCCAGGTAGAGGGGGACGAAGGCCTCGCCGGTTTCCCGGTAGCGCTGGTAGAGAGCCAGGACCAGCAGCTCCCCGAAGGCGTAGGCGTACACGTAGCCGGGCGAATGGACGAAGTGGGGAATGTAGCACCACCAGATGCGGTAGTGCTCCAGCAGTTGAACGGAATCGCCGAACACGGCCTCCTGCGTTTCCATCCACAGGTCCGAGAATCGGTCCGACGACAGCTCCCCCTTTTCTCGCCGTTCCCGATGAACCGCGTCTTCGAACCGGTTCATGCTCACTTGCCGAAAAATGGTGGCGAAGGAATCCTCCAGCTTGCTGCACAAAAGGGCCAGCCGCTCCTTGGGCTCCCGGATGCGCGAGAGCAGATATTGAAAGACGAGCATTTCCCCGAAAACCGAGGCGGTCTCGGCGGTGGTGAGAGGGGTTTGGGCGTTGAAGAGCCCCTGGCTCCGGGCGAGATACTGATGGACCCCGTGCCCCAGCTCGTGAGCCAGGGTCATCGCGTCCCGGTGAGTGCCCGTGAAGTTCAAAAGGACGTAGGGATGGGCCGAAGGGACCGTAGGGTGGGCGAAGGCCCCGCCGCGCTTGCCCGGCAGCACCGGGGCGTGAATCCAGCCGCCCTGGAAGAAAAGCCCGGCAATGTCCGCCATCTCTCGGGAGAAGCTCCCGTAGGCGGCCAACACCGTATCTTTCGCTTCCTCCCAGTCCAGAGTCGTCTCGGGCTGGCCGGGCACCGGCGCGTAACGGTCGTAGTCGTACAGGGTCTCGTAGCCCAGCAGTCGCCTTTTCAGCCGGTAGTAGCGCCGCACGATGTCGTAGCGGGAGGTGACGGCTTCCACGAGGGCTTCCACCACGTTGTCGTCGGCCTCGTTCTTGAGATTTCGGGAGGCGAGCCAGTGGGGGTACCGGCGCTGCCGGTCGGAGATGCTCTTGTCCGCGAGGATGGTGTTGAGCACGTGCGTCAGAACGTGAAGGACCTCTTCCAGTCCTCCGGTCAAGTCCAGGGCCGCCTGCTTGCGGACTCCCCGGTCGGGCCGGTACAGATCGGCGAGCACTTCCGGTTGAGTGCGTTGCCGGTCGCCGTAGCGAATGTGGCCGCTCACCTTGTCGAAAAGAGTGGACCACGCCGACGCCCCTACGGGCTCCCGTTCGGCCAAGAGCCTCTCTTCGGCTTCGCTTAGCAGATGCGGCTTGAACCGCCGGAGGGATTCCAGGTAGTGGCGGTAGCCGGAGGCGCCCGGATGGCTCAGGATTTCGGCGGCCCGGTCTTCGTCCATCTGCGCCCACTCCAGCTCGAAAAAGAGGGTGTCCCGGTGGAGGGTGCTGTAGAATTCCTGGAGGGATTGCCACAGAGCGCTGGCTCGAGGGTCCCGGGTCCGAGTGGAAAAGAAAAGGAAGGCGTAGGAAAGGAGCTTCTGGGCTTTTTCCTGAAGGGCCTCCAACGATCGCACCGCTTCCAAAAGCTCCCCGGCCGTCAGGCTCGCCACGCGGCCGCGGTAATTCGAGGCGAGCTCGCTCCCTCGATCCAGGCACCATCGCTTGTCCGATTCCAGGACGGGGTCTTCTGGACCGGCGTACAAATCTTCCAACGCCCACACCACCGCTTCCACCGACAAAGGCTTCATCCTTCCTCCTTTCATTGACTTTGCTCGCCGGAATTTGTCATAAGAGCTTACCAGCTTTTGCGAAAATGTGGAACCGGTTCGAGGAGGGGAGGAAATGCCGACGCAAGCCGAAAATTCCATCGAGAAAGAAACGAGCGCCATGGACGTGCCCTTGCCTGAAAAAGCCAGATTGCTCCAGCAGTTGAAGGAGGCCCGGTTCAACGTGCCCCCTTTCATCTACGTGCCCGCCTCGGATTTCGAGAACGGCGGATTGGAAGCCCTGGAGGCCTTCCTTCGAGAAGAGTGCGAGGACTTCAAGGTCATCGTCCGCAGCGCCCATCCCCGGGAGGAATTCTTCAAGGGCGGCACCTTCGATTCCCTGGAAACCTACGCGGACCTGCGAGGCATCGAATACGCCCGGAACCGCATCATCAAATTCGCCAAGACTCGCAAGAAGCTCTCCATCCTCCGCCAGCAGAAGTTCAACGAAGCTCCCGAGCTGGACCTCGGGCAGATGGGCGTCATCGTCATGCCCTTCATCGAAGGGGCCAACGTCATGGCCAAGATGCTGGGCAATCAATGGGAGTTCGGCTATTGCCGGGAGCGGACCCACAAGGTCCAGGACGAGCCCTACATCACCAAAACTCCCCACGACATCCGCTTGCTGGACATTTCCCGGGACATCCAGGAGCGGTTGGGGTTCCGCTGCGAGATCGAATACATCCTCTCCGACGAGGGCGACATCTGCGTGGTGCAGGCCAAGGACATTTCCCGGGTCGAATACCTGGAGTTCAAGCAGGCCGAGAACTCCATTCGCCTGGACGGCATCCGCCGCATTCGAAAAAGACGGAACTATCGCGAGCGGCCCATCTACGTCATGGACAACAATCGCTTCTATATCGAAGTGATCAGCAAGTGCGAGGAGATCCTGGAGGACGGCAGCGCCTCCCACGTGGACGAAGTGATGGAGATCATCCAAAGCTACGAAAAGGAATTGGAAGAGTTCGCTTTGAAGCACGAGCGGTTCGCCGTGCTGGGGCTTTCCATCCAGTCCAAGGACCTCTACCAGATCGCCAACCATTACCTGGACGACGTGCCCGAGATCCAGAAGGGAATTTCCCGCGCCCTGCACGCCAATCTCTACCAGATCGACTACTTCCTGGCCGAAACGGACACCCTCATGGCGCGGGACAAGGTGCGCATCAACATTTGCAGCCACGACGCCTACGGGGTGGACACCCTGCGCGCCCCCTTGTGGTCCATGTATTGGGACAGCCATCGGCACGACCGGGTGGTGAGGGAGCTCCGGAGCCTGGGGTTCAAGACGGGAGACTTGGTGGGCATCGACGTGGACGTGGAGCAGAAGCCGGTAGTTTATCGGATTTGAGGGGCTTCGGGCGCTATGGAATACGAGATATCGTCGTCTGTTTACCCATTTCTTTCCGATGAAAGGGAAGACGTGGAGGGAGGTCGAGAGGCGATCGAGTCCCTCCGCGCCTCCCTCCATTTTCGGAGCCGTCAAGGCGAAGCCGAAACGGCGGAATGCGTCGGCGTCAAAAGCTGAAGAACACCTTCTGCAACACCTTGGGCGTGATGCCCTCCATGTCCAGATACATGGTGATGCCGCCCATGAAGAAGGGCCACCCCGCGCCCATGACCATGGCCAGGTCCACGTCCCTCGAGCCGGCCACCACCTTCTCGTTCAACACGAGATCGATCTCGCGAGCCAAGTCGCTCAAGACCCGCTCCTGGATCTCCTCGGCGTGGAAATCCCTTTTCTTTCCCTTCTCCCAAAGCTTCTCCAGTTCCGGCACCACCTTCTTGGGCTTGCTGTCGGGGAGGTAAACCACCGGGATTTTGGCCTCGGCCATCCTCTTGAAGTTGGGGCTGAGGGGGAAGCGGTCGGGGCCGAAGGCATGGCTCAGGGTCTCGTTGACGTGGTAGGCGACGGCGGGGCCCACGAGCCCCAGAAGATCGAAGGGGGCCATGGGAAGGCCCAAAGCCAGAAGGGCCTCGTCCACCTGTTGGAAGGAAGCCCCTTCGTCCACCAGCTTGACGCAGTCCGCCAGCATCTTGAGAAGGATGCGGTTGACCAGGAACCCCGGCGAATCCTTGACGAGGATGCCGGTTTTCTTGAGCTGCCTGGCCAGGTCGAAGGCCGTGGCCACGGCGGCGTCTCCCGTCTTCTCCCCTTTGATGATCTCCACCAGAGGGAGCACCGCCACGGGGTTGAAGAAGTGGAACCCCACCACCCGCTCGGGGTGCTTCGAATCCGACGCCATTTCGGAAATGCTCAGGGACGAGGTGTTGGTGGCCAACAAGCAGTCGGGGCGGACGACGGCCTCGGCTTCGGCGAACACCTTCTTTTTCACGTCCATCTCTTCGAAGACGGCTTCGATGACGAAATCGCAATCGGCGAAATCCTCGGCGTCCAAAGTCCCGTGGACCAAGGAGGCCGAGTGGCGGGCTTGGGGCCCCGTCATGCGGCCCTTTTCCGCCAGCTTTTCGAATTCCTTGCGAACGTAGGCGCACCCCTTGTCCACGAATTCCTGCTTGACGTCCTTCATGACCACGGGAACGCCCAGGCGATAGATGAACAACTGGGCCAGCTGGGAAGCCATGAGGCCCGCGCCGATGACGCCCACCTTCTTGACCTTCGAGGGCTTGACGTCCTTGGGGACCCCTTGGGGCTTCTTGGCGTATCGGTTCACCAGATCGAAGGCGTAGATGGACGCCTTGCAGTGGCGGCCCTTGATGAGGTCCCCCAGGGCCTTGTTCTCCTCTTCGAAGCCCTTCTCGACATCCCACTGGCAGGCCCCTTCCACGAGCTCCAGGGCGCGGTAGGGGGCCGGGGTGGCCCCGTGAACCTTTCCATCGACGAATTCGCGGGTCTTTTTGACAAGGGCCTTCACGTTGCCTGCTTTGACGGGCGGCCGCTCCACCTTGACCTTGCCCGCCACGAGGTCCTGCAGGAACCTCAGGGATTCGTCGTGAAACTCGGCTCCGTCGAAGCACCGGTCGGCCAGTCCCGCCTCGTAGGCCTGGAAGCCCTTGATCATGCGGTTCTGGTTGAGGGCGTTGACGACGATGAGCTCGAGGGCCTTTTCCGGCCCCAGAAGCTTCGTGCCCAAGGTGCATCCCCCCCAGCCGGGGACCAGCCCCAGAAAGCATTCGGGAAAGGCGATGGCCGGAACGGACGCCTGCACCGTGCGGTACTTGCAGTACAGGGCGATCTCGAGGCCTCCCCCCAGGGCCGCGCCGTTGATGGCGGCCACGGTGGGGTAGGGCAGGTCCATGATCCGCTTCATGGTGTCGTGTCCCACCTTGCCGATGCGGTATCCCTGGTCGAAGGTGGTGAGAAAAGGCACCTGGGTCAGGTCCGCTCCGGCGGCGAAAATGTAGGGCTTGCCCGTGAGCATCAATCCCTTGACGTCCTTTTCCGCGACCACCCGGTCGAGGGCCTCTCCCAAGGACGCCATGGCTTGTTCGCCGAAGGTGTTGGGGCGTTTGTAGTCCTGGCCGTTGTCCATGGTCAGGATGGCCAGCTTGCCTGCGGGTGAGTGATAGAAATCGGTGAAAAATCGGGTGACCGGTTCGCCCATGTCGTTTCCCCCTTTGCGAACGGACGGCCTTGCCCTCGCGCACGTTTCGCCGTCCGTTTGATGTTCTGGTTTACTGTTCGCTCTTGGCGGCTTCGCCCTGGAGGTTCTCCCAGACGACGGCCCCTCCCTGACCCAGGCCCACGCAAAGGGCGGTCAGTCCGTAGCGGACCTTGGGCCGCTCGGCGAAAAGATGCATGAGCTGGATCATGAGACGGGGGCCCGAAGAAGCCAGGGGATGGCCGAAAGCGATGGCGCCGCCCCAGGGATTGAGGCGCTCGTCGTCGGGAAATTTGAGACCGAACTCCTTCATGAAGGCCACGCATTGCACGGCGAAGGCTTCGTTGAGCTCGATCAAGCCGATGTCGTCCATGGTCAGGCCCGTTCGCTCGAGCACCTTCTTGGTGGCGGGGATGGGGCCGAGGCCCATGACTTCGGGCGGCACGCCGGCGTAGGCGTAGCCCGTCATGCGCATTTTGGGTTGAAGTCCCAGCTCCTTGGCCCGGTCGGCCGCCATGAGCAGCACGCCCGTGGCCCCGTCGTTGAGCCCCGACGAGTTGCCCGCCGTCACCTTGCCCTGCACTCGGAAGGGCGTTTTGAGGGCGGCCAGTCCCTCCAGGGTGGTCTCGGGGCGGGGCTGCTGGTCCCGGTCGGCCACCGTCCATCCTTCCCTGGTGTAAACGGTCATGGGAACGATGGTGCGGGGGATCCTGCCTTCCTCGTAGGCCTTGGCCACCTTCCTCTGGGAATGGAGGGCGTATTCGTCGGCCATCTCCTTGGTGATGTTCGGAAACATGTCGTGCAGGTTTTCCGCCGTCTTGCCCATGACCAAGGCGTCGGGGGAGACGATCTTCTCCGTGAGAAACCGGGGATTGGGGTCGGCCGTGGCTCCCATGGGATGGTGCCCCATGTGCTCCACCCCTCCCGCGATGGCCACGTCGCAGGCCCCCAGGGCGATCTCCGACGCCGCGCAGGTGACCGCCGTCATCCCTCCGGCGCACATGCGGTCCACGGAGTATCCCGCCGTTTCCACCGGAAGCCCCGCCAGAATGGCCGAGGTCCGTCCCAGGGTCAGCCCCTGGTCGCCTTCCTGGGTGGTGGCCCCCCACACGTTTTCCTCCACCATTTCGGGCTTCACCCGAGGATTGCGCCTCAGAAGCTCGCGGATCACCTTCACCGCCATGTCGTCGGCGCGGGTGAGCCAAAACGCGCCCTTTTCTCCGGCTCGCCCGAAAGCGGTGCGAATGCCGTCCACCATCACTACGTCTCTCGCCTTCATGAGAGGTCTCCTCCTTGTGCGGATTTCCTTTTCGAGTCCAAAGTCCTTGCCGGAGCGCTCAACCCAGAACGAAGCCGTCGTCGGGGATCTCCAGGGCCGATTTGTCGTTGTTCATGATGGCTCTGGCCTTGCCCCCGGCCAGAGTCAGGTTCTGGTGGATGAAGAACCGGGCCGAGGCGATCTTGCCGTAGTAGAAGGCCGCGCTGCGGTTGGACTTGAGCAGCTCCTTGCGGGCTTCCTCCGTCGCGGCGTTGTGGTCCTTGTAGATTTCCTGGAGCCTGCGGTCGGCCAGATGGGCCTGCCACAGAAGGAGAAAGCCCATGGCCACGTCCCCGAAGAGATCCAGATAGGGCTTGGCGTAGAGGACGGGGACTTGGAATTCGTCGGACATGCCCTTGAGAGCGAAGAACTTCGTTACCTGAACGAGGCTCTCCTCGGCCTCTTCGTAGATGGCGATGAGCTCCCGCAGGCCGAAGTTGTGCTTGAGGCGCGCCAGGACCTGGCGGGTGGCTTCCATGGCGTTTTTGAAAAGCCGTCCCCGCTTCATGCTCAGCTTGCGGCCCACCAGATCCAGGGCCTGGATGGCGTTGGTGCCTTCGTACAGGGAGGCGATCTTGCAATCCCTGAGGAACTGCTCCACGGGATATTCCCTGGTGTAGCCGTAGCCGCCGTAAACCTGCACCGCCGTTTCGCAGACGCGAAACCCCAGGTCGCTTCCCACGGACTTGCAGACGGGAATGAGCAGATCCACGTACCCCTGGAAAAGCTCCTTCTCCTCGTCCGATTCGGCCACCCGGGCCCGGTCGATGCAATAGGCCGCCAGATACATGAGGGCCCGCATGCCCTCGGTGGAGCTTTTCATGAACAGGAGCATGCGGCGCACGTCGGGGTGCTCGATGATGGGGACCCGGGGGGCGTCGGCGTCCCGCATGTGCTCGACCCGGGAGCCCTGGACGCGCTCCTTGGCGTACTGGAGGGCGTGGAGGTAGGCGGCGCTGGCGTGGGCGAGCCCCTGCATGCCCACGAAAAGCCGGGCGTCGTTCATCATGTCGAACATGATGCGCATGCCCTTGTTCTCTTCTCCCATGAGGTAGCCGACGCAGTCGTCGTTTTCCCCGAAATTGAGCACGCAGGTGGCGGAGCCGTGGATGCCCGTCTTTTCCTCGATGCGGCCGCAGGTCACGTCGTTGTCCACCAGTTCGCCGTTCTCGTCCACTCGCTTGAGGGGCGTCATGAAGATGGAAATGCCCTTGGTGCCCCTGGGGGCCCCCTCGATGCGGGCCAGGACCATGTGGACGATGTTCTCCGTCAGATCGTGCATGCCCGAGGAAATGAAGATCTTCTGCCCCGTGATGTTGTAGGCTCCGTCGGGACGGCGAACGGCTTTGGCGACGAGGCTGCCCACGTCGCTTCCGGCCCCGGCTTCCGTCAAGCACATGGTTCCCCCCCATTCGCCGGAGAACATGTTGTACATGTACTTCTCCCGGAGCTCGGGGGTGCCGTAGCTCTCGAGGAGGCGGGCGGCCCCGTGGGTGAGGCCGGGGTACATGAGCAGGGACCAGTTGGCGGCGGCGAAGAGCTCCGTGCAGGCGTTGGCCACCACCGTGGGGAAGCCCTGTCCGCCCACCTCCGGCGGATCGCACATGGCCAGCCAGCCTCCCTCCTTGTACAGCCGGTAAGGCTCGTGGTAGGCGTCGGGGACCTTCACCTTGCCGTTGTCGAACCGGCACCCCTGTTCGTCGCCGGGCTTGTTGGCCGGGTAGAATTCGTTTTCCGCCAGTTTTTCCGCCTGCTCGATGGCCATGTCGAAGTACTCGGCGGAAAAGTCGGCGAAAAGAGGATAGCGGCACAGCTCTTCCACCCGCAGCTGCTCGTAAAGGACGAATTTGACGTCCCGTTCATCCACGAGCCGTTTCATGACGTTCACCTCCCTTTTGAGTGAAAATGCAAAATACGGAAGGCGGAATGCGGAAGTCGAAACGCTTCCGCCTTCATCACTTCATCCTTCTGCCTTCATCCTTCATCCTTCTGCCTTGGTTGATACGGGCTCCGTCGAATTCCGTTGAAGAACAGCTCCACGAGGGGGTCGGCGAGAGCGACCAAATCGTAGCTTTTGCCGGCCAGGACCCAGGTGGACACGGCCTCGTCCAGCGCTCCGAAAACGAACCGCTTGGTCAGACCGGAAGGAATGTCCTCTCGGAAGACGCCCTCCCGGCACCCTGCCTCCACGACTTCCCCGATGAGCTCCAGGTATTGCCTGAGCTGGACGTTCTTGTATTGGCGCATGAACCGGCTGCTCTGGCGCAGCTCCACCTGGAAGACGGCGGCCAGTTCGGGGTAGGCCTGGAACTCGGCCAGATGCATGTGGATGAGACGGCGGAAGCGGGAGCGGGCGTCGGCTTCGCGGGCGACGGCCTGGCGGAAGCGGGCGAGCACCTCTTCCATTTTTTCTTCGAAGATGGAAATGAGCAGGTCGTCCTTGCCTTTGAAGTAGATGTAGACGGTGCCGTCGGCGACGCCGGCCTCCTTGGCGATCTCGCTCACCCGCGCCTGGAAAAAGCCCTTGCGGGCGAAGATTTTCACGGCGGCGTCGAGGATGGCCCGGTGCTTGTCCGGGGTCCTTTTTCCTTTGGCGGCGGGAGGCTTGGGGGCGTTGACGAGCTTCACGAGATCGATCCTCCGGTTCATGAATGAACGGTCATTCATTTCCGCATATCCTTTCCTCCCCCTCCCTGTCAAGCAAAAACTTTTCTTCCCCCAATCCCTTTGTGATATGATTTTCCTACAACGGCTCCGAAAAGAGATGACAAATCGTCGATCCCGTCGTTCCCTCGATTCTCCGGGCGCTTTTTCCCCGGGCTTCGCGTTGAAGGAATCGCCGGAAGCCATTCCACCCAGGAGGATGCAGCCATGAAGATTCGTTGGATTTTCCTGCTTCCCGTCGTTTTGATTTTTTCCGTTGGCGGCTTGGTCGGGGCTCGAAAAACCGCCAAGCCATCGCCCGATCCCGTTCGCATCGGAGCGACGGTCTCCAAGGAGGGCAAGTATCGGGAAACTTCCTTCATGATGGAGAACGGCTACAGGCTCTGGGCTCGGCAGGTCAACGAAAAGGGAGGGTTGCTGGGGCGCCCCGTGGAGCTGGTGCTGCTGAACGACGAGAGCGATCCGGAAAAGGCGGGGTCCCTTTACGAAGCTCTGATCGAGGAGCACCGGGTGGATCTGGTGCTCTCTCCTTACGGATCGCCTCTCACCTTGAAAGCTTCGGAGGCGACCGAAGGCCGCGGTTATTTCATGCTGGCCGCCGGGGCCTCTTCCGAGCAGATCTGGCAGCGAGAATATCGTTACATTTTCGGAATGTACGCTCCGGCGGGACGGTATTTCATCGGATTTCTGGATCTCGTGGCCCGGCAGGGGATGAAGTCCGTCGCCATCGTTTTCGAAAGATCTTCCTTCCATGAAGCCGTGGCCCGGGGGGCCCGGCGGTGGGCCGAGCGGTTCGGCCTGAAGGTCGTCTATGAGGGGTCTTTCGACGACCCTGTCGCCCAGATCCCCGGCTTGTTGGAGGAGGTGTCCGAAAAGAGTCCCCACGGCTTGGTTTTCAGCGCCTATCCCCGCGACGGCTACGCGGCCCTCGAGTGGATGGATGGGAAGAAATATCGCCCCGCGGCCCTGGGGCTTTCCATCGCCCCCGTGCTTCCCGACTTTTATCTCCGAGCGGGAGAAATGGCGGAAAACGTTTTCGGGCCCTCCCAGTGGGAGCCCGACGAGCGCATCCCCTTTCCCGGGACGAAGCGGTTCATAAGGGATTTCAAGGCGCTTTGCGGTAAAACGCCTTCCTACCACGGAGGCTCCGCTTACGCCTCCTGCCAGATCCTGGAGCAGGCGGTGAAGCGCACCGACTCCCTGGACCAAAAAAATATCCGGGATTATATTCTCGCCTTGGACACGGTGACCGTCATCGGACGGTTCAAAGTGGATCACTCGGGCATGCAGATCGGTCACAATCCCATCCTCGTCCAGTGGCAGAACGGCAGGAAGGAAATCGTTTACCCCACCAAGATGAGAACGGCTCCGCCCCGTTTTCCGGCTTCGAACGAGTCGCGGTAGCAGCGGGAGGATCAATTTGCTTCGTCATCGAATCCTTCTGGGTATTCTGGTGCCCGTGCTGAGCCTGGGAGTCGCGTTGTCTCTCTTGTCCGCGCTTCTTCTGGAGCGGTCCCTCGTTTCCGTGTTCAGCCGCAACACCGACGCCGACCTGATGCTGGTCTCCAGCATGGGGCTGACGATTTGCGAGGAAAGATTTTCGGATCTTCTGGAGCTGCGGCTGGAGGACGATCTCGAAATGAACCAGGTGTCCCGCCGGGAAGCCGTCGCGGAAATCGAAAACTTGAGCGGCCGGCTGCCGGGAATCCACACCTTGGTGGTGGAGAATTCGGGGGGGATTCTGGGGAAGTCCGTGGATTGGCGTCTGGAGGGGTTTCCCGTGGAGGCGTTGAGGGGAGAGGAGGGCATTGTGCATTTGCGGGTCGCCGGGGTGCGCACGAGGGCTCATTCCCGATATTTTCCTTTCTGGCGCTGGCACATCGTGAGCCTCGTCACCGAGGAGGAGTATCTGCGGCCCATCCGTCTGGCGCGGTGGGTGATTTACGCGGGGACCTTCGGGGTCCTGTTCGCGTTGGCCGCGGCTTTGACGATTCTGTTTCGATGGAGGATCGGGGGGCCCCTGCGGAGCCTCATCGATGCCACTCGCGGGGTGGCCGAAGGGGATTTCAGTACCGTGCGGGTGGGCAGGGCCGACGAGATCGGGCAGGTGGCCCTGGCTTTCAACGCCATGGTCCACAGTCTCGGGGAAGAGCGCAAGAAGACCAAGGCCATGATGGTGGAGCTGAGAGATTCCGAGGAGCAGTACCGAATCCTGGCCGAGTATTCGCCCATGTGCATCGTCATGCTGCGCAAGGGGCGGTTCGTTTACGCCAACAAGACCGTTCTGGAGGCGTTGGGGTACCTTTCCATGGAATTTCTGGGCATGGGGATCGCCGAATTCATTCATCCCGAGGACCGGGAGATGGTTTTGGAGACGCTGGACGCCGTCGCCCGGGGGGAGATGGAAATGCAGCGGTTCGAATGCCGATACCTGGACCGGCGCGGAAGCGAGATCTGGTTCGAGAACCTGGCGGTGCTCATCCTCTATCGCGAAAAGCCCGCGGTCATCGTTCACGCTCTCAACATCGGCCATCGCAAGGAGGCGGAACGGGAGCGGCGCAAGCTGGAGGAGCGACTCCAGCGGGCCCAGAAGATGGAAGCCATCGGAACCCTTGCGGGGGGAGTGGCCCACGACCTCAACAACATTCTGGGCGGCGTGGTGGGGTATCCCGACTTGCTGCTCATGCGCCTTCCGGAAGACAGCCCCTTGCGCAGGCCCTTGGAGACCATCCGGCAGTCGGGACAGCGCGCCGCCGCCATCGTCCAGGACATGCTCACCCTGGCTCGCCGGGGGGTCTCGGTTTCCGAGGTGGTGGACGTCAACGACATCGTGCGCCGGCACATGGAAGGCCCGGAGCAGGAAAGGCTCCGCTCGGAGCACCCCGAAGTGCGCTTCACCCTCCGGTTGGAGCCCGGGTTGTCGAACATCCTGGGCTCTCCCGTGCATTTGTCCAAAACCCTCATGAATCTGCTGACCAACGCCGCCCAATCCATAGAGGGGGAGGGGGAGGTGGTCGTGTCCACCTGCAACCGCGTCCTGGACGATTCCCTGCGCGGTTACGAAACGGTGGAGGAGGGGGATTACGCGGTGTTGAGCGTTTCCGACAACGGGACGGGCATGCCCGCCGAGGATCTTCCCCGCGTTTTCGAGCCTTTCTACACCAAGAAGGTCATGGGGAGAAGCGGGACCGGGCTCGGCATGGCCGTGGTCTGGGGCACCGTCAAGGACCACCGGGGCTTCGTGGATATCCAGAGCGCTCCCGGGGAAGGAACGCGCCTGGACCTTTACTTTCCCGTTACGCGGGAAGAGGGCAAGACCGAGGAAGCCGCGTTTTCCTTGGATGAGCTGCGAGGCGAGGAGGTCGTCCTGGTGGTGGACGACGTCCGGGAGCAAAGGGAGATCGCCGAGCGCATGCTCAAGGAGCTGGGCTATTCGGTTTTCACCGCGGCGGGGGGCGAGGAGGCGGTGGAATTTCTGAAAAGGAATCCCGCGGACTTGGTGGTGCTGGACATGATCATGGAGCCCGGTATGGACGGCCTCGATACCTACCGAAAGATTCTGGAGCATCGACCCGGTCAGAAAGCCGTCATCGTCAGTGGATTCTCCCAGACGGAGCGAGTGCGCGAAGCGCGGACGTTGGGGGCCCGCGCCTACGTGAAGAAGCCTTACGTGCTTGAAAGGATCGGTCAGGCGGTGCGCCAGGAGCTCGACCGGAAGGATTGACGGAGAGAATGTCATGGCTCACACGCTCGAGACGTCTTTAACCCTCCCTTTGTCCCGACGGGAAGTGTTCGCTTTTTTCGCCGACCCGGCCAACCTTCAGCTCATCACCCCTCCGGAGCTTCGCTTTCGCATCGTCACTCCCCTTCCCGTCCTCATGGCCCCGGGGGCCCGCATCGAGTACCGGCTTCGTCTGCTGGGGATTCCATTCGGTTGGAAAACCCTCATCTCGCGGTGGGAGCCTCCCTTCGAATTCATCGACGAGCAGATTGAAGGGCCCTACCGTGCGTGGGTCCACCGCCACCGTTTTCGGAAAGAAGGGGGAGCCACCGTCATGGAGGATCGGGTGAAGTATGAATTGCCCTTTTATCCTTGGGGAGAATGGGTCCATTTCCCGGTGCGGAAACAACTGGAGCGCATTTTCGATTATCGAAGGGAAACCGTTTTTCGACTCCTGAGCGCGAGGTGAATCCATGTCCACGGATCGAGACGACATCTTCTTGGCGCGACTGGCCTTGCGGGAAGGAATGATCGACGAGCGCCAATTGTTGGAATGCCTCAAGATTCACCGGGGGCGCGTGGAAGGGGGGCGGAGGTCTTCTCTGAAGAGCCTCATGGTTGCCCGAAAAATCATCACCGAGGAGCAGGGGCGGCGACTGGAGGAGCTCCAGGCCGAGAGATGGGGCGTCGGTGTCGGAGAGGGAGACGGGGGAGAGGCCCGAAGAGCTTCCTCTTTCACCCTCGAAGACGTGAAGGTTTGCTGGGGAGACGCCCTGAGCAGCGGAGCGTCCCAGGGTCGGACCATCAAGGCGGAGGAGAGCGACGGGGAGCCGGGCGGGCCCCTGGAGCCCGCATTTCGACCCTGCCGCATGGGCATGAAAGGGAAGCTGGAAGATCCGGACTACGAATTGGAGGAAGTCTTGGGCCATGGAGGGATGGGGGTTGTTTTCTCGGCTCGTCAAATTTCCCTGGGACGGCAGGTGGCCGTCAAGATGCTGCGTCCCGAGCAGGCCCGAAAGGACACGGCCCGGAAGAAATTCGCTTTCGAGGCGGCGACGGCCGGGGGATTGGAGCACCCGAACATTGTTCCGCTGCACGAATTGGGGTGCGCCCAGGACGGAAAACTGTTCTACGCCATGAAGCAGGTGAAGGGCAGGTCCTGGGAACGGGCCATGCGAAGCAAAACCGAGGCGGAGAACCTGGAGATCCTCTTGCGGGTGGCCGATGCCGTGGCTTTCGCTCACGACAAGGGGATCGTCCATCGCGATCTCAAGCCGGAAAACGTCATGCTCGGGGATTACGGGGAAGTGATGGTCATGGACTGGGGGCTTTCCCTGAAAATGGAGGCTCGCGAAGGGCGATCGCGCGCGCCCTCCAGGGTGAACCGAGCGGGAACCCCCTCCTACATGGCCCCCGAAATGGCCCGTTGCGAGGCTTCGCGCATCGGCCCGCGCAGCGACATCTATCTGCTCGGAGGCATCCTTTACGAAATCGTGACGGGCTTCAAGCCCCATCAGGGAGCGGACGTTTACCAGTGCATCGAGGCCGCTTCGAAAAACGAGATCCAGCCTACGGAGAAAGAAGGGGAGCTCATGGCCATAGCCCTCAAGGCCATGGCCACGGAGCCCGAAGATCGCTACGAGAGCGTCAAAATGTTTCAAAAAGCTCTTCGGGAGTACCAACCCCATTCGGAGAGCATCGCCCTGGAGGCCAATGCCAGGGAATGGCTGCAAAGGGCCCGGGAATGTCGGGACTACAACGCCTACGCTCAGGCCCTTTTCGGATTTCGGGAAGCCGTGAATCTGTGGCCGGGCAACCGTTCGGCGGAGCGGGGAGTGGCCGAAGCCGGTCTGGCCTACGCCCAGTGCGCTTACGACAAAGGGGATTACGATCTGGCCGCTTCCCTGCTCTCTCCTACTGCCTACAAGGCCCATCAGGAGCTGGCCGAAAAAGTGGAGCGGGCCAACCGCCGACGCCGGCGCCATTTGCAGTGGGTGAGGGTGCTGACCTGCGGGTCCGTCGTCCTGGCGGCGGGGTTGATCCTCATTCTCACCCTGGCTTTCCTTTGGGTGCGCGAAGAGAAGATGCGGGTGGCCGATTCGGAAAGGTCCGCCCGGGAGGCGTTGGCTCGCATGGAAGCGGCCCTGGAAGCCGAGAGGAAGGCCCTGGAGGACCGGGACCGCGCGGCCCGGCAGCGGGACCGGGTGGCCGTGCAGATGGATCGAATGGAAATCCGTCAAAGGCACGAAAACTATGCCGCCCTGGTGGTTCGGGCGGCCGTCGAATTGGAGAAGCTTCGAGTCGAGGAGGCCCGCAAAACTCTTTGGAACACCCCTCCTTCCTGCCGGGGATGGGAATGGGGACACCTGCTGCAATGCTGTTACAGCGATCTGTTGGTCTTGCAAGGGCATTCCGGAGGCGTGAACGGGGTGGCCTTCTCTCCCGACGGCCAACGGTTGGCCTCGGCGGGGGACGATTACGCCGTCCGCTTATGGGATGCGGCCGCGGGGAAAGTCCTCCTCGATCTGGAAGGGCACTCGGGAGTGGTCCAGGATTTGGCTTTTTCCCCCGACGGCGGGCGACTGGCCACGGTGGCCAAGGATCTCACCCTCCGTTTGTGGGACCTCCAGGCGGGTCGCGCCCTGTTTGCCGCCCCTTTGGACGGTCATTTCGCATCGCGTTTTTCCGTGGCCTTTTCTCCCGACGGGGGGCGTTTGCTCACGGCGGAAAACGAGGGGGTGGTGAAGGCCCGGAATGCCGCCGACGGCAAGGTGCTGGGCTTGTTCAAGAGCGCGGGAGCGGAAATCGCCGACATGGCCCTTTCCGAGGACGGAAGCCTTCTCGCGGTCGCCGGGCGGGACGGAGCGGTCCATGTGCGGGACGGAAGCACGGGCAGGATATTGAGGACCTTTCACGGGGAAGGCGGCGAAACGTCGGCTGTCGCCGTTTCCGCGGGCTCCGGACGAGTCGCCGCGGGGAGGGGGGGAGGCGCGGTGATCCTGTGGGACTTGGAGACGGGCGAGGAAGACTTGACTCTTGAAGGAGATGGGGGCCCCGTTCTCGCCCTGTCTTTTTCTCCCCGAGGCCGTCGGCTCGCCGCGGCTTCCTCCCGCGGCGTCGCGAAAATCTGGGACGTGGAATCGGGCCGCGAGATCAAAGCCTTGGCGAGCCAAGGACAAGGGAAAGGGATAAGGGACCTCGAGCTCTCTCCGGGAGGCGATTTTTTGGCCACGGCGGGCGAGGACGGTACGGTGCGGATTTGGGACGCTCGAAAGGATCGCCCCCGTTCGAAGCTCGGCGGCCATTCTTTCGGGGTGCGGGCGGCGGCCTTTTCCCCCGACAGTCGCAAAGTGGCTACGGGAGGCTCGGGAGGCTCTCTCGTTCTCTGGGAGGTCGAAACGGGCAGGGAGCTTTTTCGCTTCAAGACTTCCTCGGCCTATTCCGTCAATGGAGTGGCTTTTTCGCCCGATGGCCGCGTGCTGGCCACCGCCAACGGGAACCGCAAGGCTACGCTGTGGGACGCGGCCACGGGAGCCGTGCTCGCGAATCTCGAAGGACATCTCAAGCCGCTGACTTCCGTGGCTTTCTCTCACGACGGCAAAGCATTGGCTTCGGCGGGGCGGGATGGCGTGGTCGCAATCTGGGATGTCGCTTCCCGAAAAGCAAAGGTTCTGCTTGAGGGCCATGAAGGCGCGGTGAACGGCGTGGCATTTTCAAGAGACGACAAACGCCTGGCCACGGCCGGGGCCGACCGCAAGGCTTGTCTTTGGGACCCGCATTCCGGCAAGCGGTTGCGCGTTTTCAAGGGCCATGCGGGAGAGGTCGATGCGGTGGCCTTTTCCCCCGACGGCCGCCTGCTGGCCACCGCCGGCGGCCAAACGGTTCGACTGTGGAACGCCGCCGAAGGCAAGGAAGCGCAAGTTCTCCAAGGCCACACGGACAGGGTCTGGTCCGCGAGCTTTTCTCCCGACGGCGAAAGGGTCGTCTCCTCCGGGGCCGACGGGACGGCGAGGATTTGGGACCCCGTCACGGGGCGCGAGCTCTACAGCCTCAAAGGGCACGCCGACGATGTTTTCACGGCATCCTTCTCTCCCGACGAGCAATGGGTCGTCACGGCCGGCAACGACAGCTCCGCCCGTCTTTGGGACGCCTTCGGCCCGGGCGCCCTTCCCCGGGACCTGGAGAAGGAAAAGCGAAAGCGTTACAGGAGATTGTTGAGGCGGAGCCCGACCGAAGTCCATTGAGAACGGGGCTTTCTTGGCGCGAGCTCACTTCATCCGGGGGCGGAAGGGTGGCACAGGGTCTTTCCTGGGGGGGCGGGGGCGGAACGGGGGATGATCGAGAAAGCCGTTGAGAATATCCAGGGCGAACCGGTAATGATGGATCTCCAAATGATCGCCCCGCTCTTCGAAGTCGCCGATAACGCGAAGATGGTATTTGAGCTTTTTCAGGTCCTCGGAAAATTCCGGAGGCGAATCCTCCGTTTCTCGAAGGTGCTCTTCGAAATCCAGAAGCAGGGATCGCACGGCGGCGTAGGCGCAGTATCGCTCCTGGTCGCTCAGGGGATCCAGGACGGTGCGCATGAGCTTCCTGACGGATTCGAGCAAGCGGGGAACGTCCATTGAAGATTCCTTTCGGGGATGAGGGGCTCCCGGGGACGATGACCGACGAAGCTCCTTGCGGGGCTGCGGGCGGATTCCCGGGGCTTTTTCGTGCGATGGCCGAGCGCGCGGCTCAAGGACTTTGGAGGTTGCGGAAAACCGTGCGGTGGAGAAGCCCTTCGCAGGGGAGATTGTCCTCCGTCGTCAGCGTGACTCGGGCTCCAAGGCCCAGGGTGCGCCGGAGGTGGCTTCTCAGATGCTCCAGATACTGGCTTCGGCTTCCTTCCGGGAAAGGGGCCTCGCTGCGCCGGCAAACGAGCACATCCAGGTGCTCGCCCATGCCGTAGTGGGTATGGATGAGCAGTCGGAAATCCGTCAAGGCGGGATCCAGCCCCTTGAGAAGGGATTCCACCTGTTCGGGGTAGAAAGGGATGCCGCGCACGGAGACGCGATGGTCCCGTCTTCGCAGAACGGGGGTCATGCGAGCCAGAGAGCTTCCGCAGGCGCAGGGGGCTTCGCGCAGTACCGTGATGTCTCCCGTGCGGTAGCGAATGAGGGGGTAGGCTTCGGTGGTGAGGGTGGTGAGCACCAGCTCCCCTTCCTGTCCGGCGGGGACGGGCTCTCCCGTGGCCGGGTGAACGACTTCGGCCAGGAAATGGTCTTCGGCCAAGTGGAGGCCGTCGCGGACCGGGCATTCTCCGGCCAGGCCGGGCTCCACCATTTCCGTCACCCCGTAGAGGCTGTAGACGGGGACTTCCAGGACCGATTGCAGGCGCTCCCGGGTGACTTCGGGCAGCGGATCGGGACCGGTGAGGATCATGCGGAGGCCGAAGTCCGACCGGCGCCACGGCCCCTTCTCCAGGGTATCCGCAATGTGGAGAGCGAAGGCCGGCGTCGTGGTCAGAACGGTGGAGCGAAAGTCTTTCATGATCCGCAACTGGAGGGTGGCGGAAACGGTGGCCGAGGGGGCCAGGGTGGCCCCGATGGCTTCGGCGGCGTGGTTGAAAGTGAACGCACCCGAAAAAAGACTGTAATTGAAAGCCACCTGGACGATATCCTTCGCCGTAAGGCCCTGTCTTTCGAAAAGTCTCGTCACCAGAGACTGCCACCGATGCACGTCCCGACGGGTGAAGCCCACGACAATGGGAGCGCCGTGAGCCCCCGCCGTCATTTTAAGCCGCACGATGCTGCTCAGGGGCTCGGCGAAAAGCCCGTAGGGGTAGTGGGCGGCCAAGTCCGCGCTCGTGGTGAAGGGAAAGCGCCTGAGATCCTCGAAGCTCGCTACGTCTTCGGGCAGCTTCCCGAGCCCGTCCATGCGCTCCCGGTAGAAGTCCACGTTGAAGTAGGCGCGGTTGAGGGTCATTTGCAGTCGTTCCAACTGCAAATGCCGGATGTCCTCCCGCGAAAGCGATTCCGGATTGTTGACTCTCATGTTCTTTTGTCATCGGTTGAGGATACGGATTAAGAAAGTGTAAGGAGCTTCCCCTTGACGATCCTTGCACGCTATGCGGCGGTATTATAAGCTTGCATGAGAAGCCGTGTCAAACGGGATCCCGGTTTCCCCCCGCCGCGGGGAATTCGCCTTCTCGGGAATGCGTGCAGCGAGCTGCCGAAGAGGGGAGCATCCCCTTCGAAATTGTTGTTTCTGAGCTTCGGAAAAATATGGTAGTAAAGAAGGATTCGGGAAAAGGGGGGAGAGCTCGGAGCGTTCGGGTTCGCTTTGCGCCCCATCGCGGCCCGCGGAGAATGGGTGTCGCCGTTGAACCGATGTCCCGAAAGAATAGGGAGAAGGCGAATTGTCCAGTTACCGAGAAACGGTTGATTATCTGTTCGGTCTGCAGAAGCACGGCATCAAGTTCGGACTGAACCAAACCCGCAGCGTTCTGGCTCGCCTTGGAAATCCTCACGAAAATCTGCGCTGCATCCATGTGGGGGGGACCAACGGCAAGGGCTCCACGGCCGCCATGCTTTCCTCCATCCTTTCTCGGCACGGATTCAAGGTGGGACTGTACTCCTCTCCCCATCTGGTGCGCTTCACCGAACGGTTTCGCATCAACGACCAGGAGGTTTCCCGGAAGTGCATCCTGCGAGTTTTCGATGACGTCCGCAAGGTCATGGACGAGAAAGAGCCGCCCACCTTCTTCGAGGCCGTGACGGCCATGGCATTGGTCTATTTCGCTCGCGAGGAAGTGGATTGGGCGGTGATCGAAGTGGGCATGGGGGGGCGGTTGGACGCCACCAACGTGATCCGGCCTCTGGCGAGCGTCATCACCAATATCGGCCTGGACCATCAGGAATATCTCGGAAGCACCTTGGCGGCCATCGCGCGGGAGAAGGCGGGCATCGTCAAGGACGGGGCTCCGGTGGTCACCAGCGCTCGCCAGCCCGTTGTCCGAGGGATTCTGCAGACCGCTTGCGCCCGTCATGGGTCCAGGCTCTACCGTCTGGGGGGGGACTTTCGCATTCGCCGTTCGGCCGACGGTTCCTTCCACTACTACGGTCTTCGGCACCGGTGGTCCGGTCTGTCGTTGAATCTGGCGGGGGCCCACCAGTACCTCAACGCCGCTCTGGCCCTGGCCACCCTGGAAGTTCTCGAGGGAGATGGCCGTCTGCAAGTGGAGGAAAAGGCCTTGAGACGGGGGCTCAACGAAGTTCGCTGGCCCGCCCGACTGGAGATCCTGGCCCGCGATCCCTTGATCGTCCTCGACGGGGCCCACAATCCCCAGGGGGCCGAGTACCTGCGGGAATCCCTCAGGAAGCATTTCACCTACAAGGACCTTCACCTGGTTTTGGGCATCATGGGAGACAAGGACATCCGGGGGATGCTGCGTCGATTGCTTCCCCTGGCCAAAACGGCCATCTTCACCCAGCCTCGCTACGTGCGGGCCGCCGACGCCGAGCAAATGCGCCAGTTGGCCCGTCCGTACATTCAAAAGCACTACATCATCCCGGATCCCGCGTCGGCCATCGACCAGGCCAGGAGGATGGCCGGTCCGGAGGATCTTGTCTGCATCACGGGATCGCTGTATTTCGCCGGGGAAGTGAAGGAAATATTCGGTGAACCAACCGCCTTGGAGGAGGATTGATATGGCATTGCGGAATTCCTCGCCCTTCGAATACATCCTGCTTCCCCTTCTTCTTCTCGTCTTCGTTCCGGGGGGGGGGGCGCAGGCTCGGGGCATGTTCCAGGAGATGGACCAGGAAGCCGTGGGGGGGCTCCTTGAGGGAGCCTGGAAGATCGAAGCCCTGTCCATCGGCTACGACCATCGAGAGCGCACTTACGAGGCCCAGGGGGGAGTGCGCATTTACTCGGGAGACCGGTCCCTGCGGGCCGACCGCGCCCGGTTGAGCGTGGCCGAAGGCGTGGCGGACCTGGAGGGAAACGTGATCCTCCAATACGGTCCGGATTGGCTTCGAGGAAATCGCGCTCGATGGAACATCGATTCCGAAACGGGATGGGTGGACGGAGGCATGATCTTCTTCTCCAAAGGCAACTTCTACGTCCAGGGGGAGCGTATCGCCAAGACCGGGGCCTACGAGTACGAATTGGAAAACGGATACCTGACCACTTGCGACCCCCGCAAGCCCGACTGGCTGGTGCGTTACAAGAAAGCCAGAGTGAACACCGAAGGCGTCGCCTGGGCCAGCCACACCTCCTTCTGGGTCAGGGACAAGGTGCCCCTCTTCTATTTCCCCTTCCTGGCCATGCCGGCCAATCGCGACCGCCAGTCGGGCCTTCTCCTGCCCAAGTTCGCCCTTTCGGATCTCCACGGCCCGGAATTCGAGCTTCCCTTCTATTGGGCCATCCGTCGAGACATGGACGCCACGCTCTACGGGCACTACTACTACAAGCGCGGCTTCATGGGCGGCATCGAGTACCGCATGGCTCACGACCTCTGGGGGGAGGGCATCTGGATGTTCCACTACCTTTCCGACCGGGCGTCCAAAAGCCACCTGGAGGCCCAGGGATACCCTTTCCAGCAGGAAGACCGCTATTGGCTTCGCGGACGCCACTCCATGAACCTTCCCGGGGACGTCCAGGGCCGCCTCAACGTGGACTTCGTGAGCGACAAGAACTTCCTCAAGGAATTCGAGACCGGCTCCGTTTCCTACGACCATTCGGACCGGGTGTTCCGCAACTTCTTCGGACGAGGCATCCTCAACGACCGCACCATCAACACGCGCGAGTCCAACCTCTACCTCAACAAGCAGGGGGAGAGCGCCCTGCTGGCCATGGACGTCCACTACTGGGACAACCTCGAGGCCACGGACGACGAGAACACCCTTCAGCAGCTTCCCCGCCTGCTTTTCGAGGTGGCCCCGGATCGCGTGGGCGACTTTCCCTTCTACTACAGTCTCGACACCGAATACGTGAACTATTGGCGTCCTCAAGGGGACCGGGGCAACCGGGTGGACCTCTATCCCCGTCTCCATTATCCGTTTCACTGGGGCTCCTACGTGAATCTCGAGCCTTCGGCGGGGCTCCGCTTGACCTCCTACCACGTGGACTGGGACGAAGTGGACCGGGATTCCGCCAGGATGCAGTCCTTGTACGACGCCCAAGTGCTTCTCAGCAGCCGGTTGAACCGGGTCTATCGCTTCGGCGGCGAAAACGGCCTGTCCATCCAGCACGCCATACGCCCGGAGATTCTGTACGAGTACCTGGCCCCCGTTCATCAGGACACGGTTCCCGAATTCGACAATTTGGACGATCCTCCCGAGCGCCACGACGTCCGCTACGGCATTTCCACGTTTCTCACCGCCAAGCGCAACCTCCTGGACGCCGACGGCGATCCCTATTCCCACTACCACGAGCTGGGCCGTCTGCGGGTTTCCCAGGCTTATCGCATCCAGCGCGAGGAGATTCCCGACGATCCTCTTCTAGGCTCCGTGGACGCCAACGACCGGTTTTCCGACGTGCGGTTCGAGCTGGACGTGACCCCCGGGCGTTATCTGAATCTTTCCTACGACACGGACTATTCCGTGGAAGACTCCCTGACCACCCGCCACGACGTTTTCCTGACTCTTGACAGCACCCGCGGCCATTCCCTCATCTTCAACTACCGGTTTCTGCGGCGGGCCGTCATCGAGGAGCTGGCTTCTCTTTTGAGCATCGATTTGACTTCGAAGCTCTCCTTCAACACCTACCACAACTATTCCTTCGATCAGCAGGACATGTTCAGACAGACCTACGGGCTTTCCTATCAACTGGGGTGCTGGGGCATCAGCCTGGACTACCAGAGGGAGCGCGAGGACCAGCGCGTGGCCGTCTCCCTCAACCTGCTGGGCCTGGGAGAGCTGGGCGGAGGCTACTCCTTCGGGATCGGCGGAGACGGGGGCGAGGAGAGCGTTTTGCAGCCTGTCGCGAGCCCGGCGAGCGCCGGCGAAGTCCAGTAGGCCGCAAGGGGGGCCCGGAAGGGAATTCGAAATCCGAAGCGCGAAATTCGATCGTATCGGATTTGTTTCGAATTTCGGATTTTGCCCGAACGGCCTTTTTCGTTCAGGCACCGACCGCTCTACCCCGGGCTTCCGGGCTTTTCGTCTCTGGAAAAATCCTCCCCTCGACGAATGCGGCACCGCACGCCTTTGAGATTCGGGGTCCCGAATTCCTTGCCCAGGACTTCCATGGAAGTGAGAAGATTGTAGTTGGAGCTTTCCCAGTCCAGGGGAGCTTCGGGGAGCCACCACCCGTAGGCGGCGTGGACCGTGTCGGGGGGCACGCTCTCCGTCAGGCGCGCCCTCTGGACGATGCTCCCTCGCGGCGTTTCGACGATCACCCGGTCGCCTTCGCCGATGCCGTGGCGGGCGGCGGTTTCGGGGTGGAGGTCCGTGCGGGCTTCGGGGTCGCGCTTGCGCAGGCGGTCCACCCACCGGTAGGAGGAGTGCAGATAGACGGGGCTTTTGGAGCTGGTGAGGGTCAGGGGGTAGTCGGCGCGGGGAGGGTCCGGGGGGCCCGGGAAGGCGGGCAGGGGAGGCAGCCCGAGCTTTTCGGCCCGGCTCAAGCGCAGCTCCACTTTGCCCGTGGGGGTCTTGAAGCCGTCCTCGAGATACTTGCGGAATTTGTCCGGGCCCTTGAGCATTCCTCGCTCCGCGAAAGCGGCGTAGTCCAGGCCGGCGGGCTTCAGCAGTTGGTCCAGAAGATCTTCGGGGTTTTCCGGCCAGAGCTCGGCGGGAGTGAGGCGGCGGCCCAGCTCGGCGAGGATGGCCATGTCCGGGCGGCACTCTCCCGGAGGATCCACCACTTTGGGACGGGCGACGATGAAGCCGTGCCCCAGTCCGTAGTGGCCGACGTCGTTGAATTCGAATTGGGTGGCGGCGGGGAGGACCACGTCGGCCAAGGCGGCGGTGGGGGTCATGAAAATGTCGGCCACGACCGTGAAATCCAGCTTCATGAGCGCTTCGTGGGTTTTGCGGCTGTCGGCGTAGGTGACCAGAGGGTTGGCGCACTGCACGTAGGCGGCCTTGACGGGATAGGGCTTTTCTTCGAGGACCGCCCGGCGAAAATAGGCCGGCGGGACGGTCATGAGCCGGGGGATGGTCCCGTGATGGGCGTGGATCATCTCCTTGCGCTTGGAAGGGATGAGGTCGGCGCGCACGAAGGCCCCCAGTCCCTGGACGGGCGGGTCCAGGGGATGGATGTTGCCCCCGGGGACGTCCAGGTTGCCGCACAGGGCCATGAGACAGAGGAGGGCCCGGGAGGCGTGGAAATTGTGTACGGTTTGCTCGATGGGGTTGCCCCACTGGAGAGCGGCGGGGCGGGCGGAAGCGTAGGCCCGGGCGCTTCGGCGCGCGAGGTCCGCCTCCACTCCCGTGACGGCAGCCATGCTCTCGGGGGAATAGGCTTGGACGGCCTCCGCCAAGTCTTGGAACCCGTGGGTCCATTCTTCCACGAAATCCTTGTCGTAAATCCCTTCCTCGACGATCGCGTGGAGGAAGGCCAAGGCCAGGGCGGCGTCGGTACCGGGCCGCACGGGCAGCCAGAGATCGGCCCTTTGCGCCAGCTCCGTTCGCCTGGGGTCCACCACCATGAGGCGGGCTCCCTCGCGAAGCCGGTCGAACAGCAGAGCGCAAACCTCCCCCTCCTCGTTGGTGCTGGTGAGATTGCTCCCCCAAAGCACGATCCATTCACTGGAGTGGTGCAGGTCGGCCACGGGATAGAAGCCGCAGGTGTGCATGCCGCTCACTTCCCGGGGGGCGTGGCACACGTCCTGGACGGCCACCACGTTGGGGGACCCGAAAAGGTTGGCCAGCCGAATGAGCACGAAATGCTCCAGACCCTTGGGCATCCCCTGGCAGAAAGCCACGCTGCGGGCCCCGTGGCGCTCTCTGGCCCTCCCCAGGCCTTCGGCCGCGGTTTCCAGGGCTTCCTCCCAGCTCACGCGCTCCCAGCGGCCTTCGCCCCGACGGCCCGCCCGCCGGAGAGGGTGTCTTAGACGCTTGGGATGATTGAGCTTTTCGGGAGAGGCCAGTCCCTTGGGGCACACGTACCCGGCGTTGAGGTAGCCCTCGGGATGGCCCTTGACCTTGACGATGGCGTTTCCTCGCACGCCCACCCGCAGGCGGCACCCGCCATGATCCATGCGGGCGCAGTGAGTGTCCACCCAGCGGATTTCGTCTTGCGCGGGGTTGGCGTCTTCCGTGGATCGCACGGCGGGCGTTCGCTTGGACAACGTTTCCTTGGGGGGCGGATTCATTTGACGCTCAGCACGGGGCAGGGGGCTTCCAGGATGAGGAAGCGGGCGGTGGAGCCGAAAAGGAGCTTGCCCACCCGCGACCGTTTTCTCACGCCCAGGACGACGAGGTCCATCTCCTTTTCCCGGCAGAACTGGAGGAGGTCTTCTCCCGGCTCCAGGCCGCGCACCAGCAGGTGGGCTTCCGCCTCGATCCCTTCGTCCCGCAGGACCCCCGCCGCGTATTCGATATCCTGCTCGGCCTTGTCGATCTCTTCCTGGGGCGTTTGGGCGCCCCCCACCAGGGAAGTGGCCACGAACACCGTGGATGAGAAAGCCCTGGCCTGTCGCCCCGCCACGCGCAGGGCTTCTCCCGCCACGTTGGAGCCGTCGTAGCACAGCATGATCTTCTTCATGAAAGCAGCCTCGTTTCCGGCGTCCCCTTCGGACGACCGGTTATGGATTTTCGGGGGCCCTTGTTCGTCGAGTCCCGGCTCGCCAAGCCCCGGTCCGCCAACGATCTTCCTTCGCTTTCCCTTCTCCGCTCTTGGCGGCGCGATAGCGAAGGCATCTTAGCACGGGCCGCCGCGGCGAGCAAGACGGCCGTACCGGGGCAAGGGCATGCGCCGAGCCCGACGCTTTCGCGAAGATGGGCTGCGGACCTTGAGAATTCGTTCTTTTCGTGTGACGGAAATAGCGAAGGGAGGGAGCCTTGCGGCTCCCTCCCTTCGATCGGTTTCTTTGCGATCAGGAAGATGTCCCTGCTAGGATTCGGCGCCGGCCGGTTTTCTCGTCGCACCGTAGGCGCCCGTCGCCTTGACGCTCTTGGGCACGACCACCCCGGCGGGGAAGGTGGACACCACGTCGAAGTCCGGGTAGGCGCTTTCTCCGTGCTCTCCCAAGTCCAAGCCGTTCATCTCCTCTTCCTCGCTCACCCGGAGACCGATGGTGGCGTGGATGACGCGGAAGGTGAGATAAGCCGCGGGGAAGGTCCACAGGAAGGCCGCTGCGGCGCCCAGGGCCTGAACCCCCAGCTGCCCCGCGGTAAACCCTTCGATGTTGAAGATGGCCGCCGCCAGGGTCCCCCACACGCCGCACACTCCGTGCACCGAAATGGCTCCCACGGGATCGTCCACCCGGATGCGGTCGAAAAAGAGCACCGAAAGGACCACCAGAATGCCGGCGACGAAGCCGATGGCCACGGCGCTGGTGGGGCTCACGTTGTTGCACGGGGCGGTGATGCCCACGAGCCCCGCCAGGGCGCCGTTGAGGCTCATGGTAAGGTCGGGCTTTTTGGTGATGGACCAAATGGCGACCAGGGCTCCCACCACGCCGGCGGCGGCCGCCAGGTTGGTGTTGGCGAAGATCCACGCGATGTCCTTGACGCCGGCGGTGGTGGAGCCGGCGTTGAACCCGAACCAACCGATCCACAGGATGAAAACGCCCAGGCCGGCCAGAGGCAGATTGTGGCCCGGAATGGCCCGGGGCCGCCCCTTGGCGTCGTATTTGCCGAGGCGGGGCCCCAGGACCAGGGTGCCGGCGAGGGCCGCCCACCCGCCCACGGAATGGACCACCGTGGACCCGGCGAAGTCGATGAACCCGAGCTGTTCCAGCCAGCCGTTGCCGTTGAAGAGGCTGCCCCAGGCCCAGCCCCCGAAGATGGGATAGATGAGGGCGCTGACGACGAAGCTGTAGAGGAGGTAGCCCGTGAACTTGGTTCGCTCGGCCATGGCCCCGGAAACGATGGTGGCGGCCGTGGCGCAGAAAACCGCCTGGAACATCCAGAAAGCCAGCACCCAGGGGTCTCCCCCGGGGGTGTAGTCGGACAGGAAGAAGCCCGAGGTGCCGATCCAGCCTCCCGCCGTGGCCCCGAACATGAGGCCGAAGCCGATGGCCCAGAAGCCCAGAGTGCCGATGGAAAAGTCCATGAGATTCTTCATCATGATGTTGACGGCGTTCTTGGCGCGGGTGAAGCCCGCTTCCACCAGGGCGAAGCCCGCCTGCATGAAGAAGACCAGGGCCGCCGCCACGAGGGTCCACACGTAGTCCAAGTGGGTCTGAACGTCGGCTGCGGAGGGGTCTTCGGCGAAGGCCGCGCGGACCGTAAAGGTGCCCCAAAGAGCGAGAGACAAAAGGAAGCTTTTGCGGATCATGACGTTTCTCCTTGATGCTTGTACAATTAATACATGAAAAAAAAGCAATAAAACAAAGCGGGCGAAATCGTGCGATTCCCTTTCCTACAAAGCCTGCGCGCCGGTTTCCCCGGTTCTTATGCGAACGGCGTCGTCGAGAGAGCCGATGAAGATCTTGCCGTCTCCGATCTTCCCCGTGAGGGCCGCTTTCCGAATGGCGTTCACCGCGGGGGAAGCCATCTCGTCGTCCACCACCACCGCCAGAAGCACCTTGGGCACGAAGTCCACTTGGTATTCGGCCCCCCGATACAGCTCCACGTGTCCTTTCTGGCGGCCGAAGCCCTTGACTTCCGAAAGGGTCATTCCCTGTACGCCAAGGGCCGTTAAGGCCTCCTGGACTTCCCCCAGCTTGAAGGGCTTGACGATCGCTTCGATTTTGACCATGACGTGCTCCTCCTTCTTGGCTTGCGATTTGTGGCTCCTTCAGAGGCAAAATCCTTGCCGGAAGAGGGGGCTTTGATTTAAAGCGCTGATTCGACTTTGGAAAAAATCGAAGAAGATTCGACGGGGGCGGGCGGAGCGCGGTTTTCGGAACAAATTTGTCCAAAAAACCGCGCCCTGTCGGAAAACGGCCCCTTTTTGTCGTCTCGGGCGCCGCCCCGGTCCTCCCCTTGCCGGCGGGATCGATCTCGTCGCGCTCCGCCCTCGGGATCCATGGAACGGGCTCGCGCCTTCGAGGAGAAACCTCTTGAAAGGGAGGAAACTGATACGTTTTTGTTTCGCAGGGAGGCTTTTCGCGAAGGGGAAGACCCATCGCTTCGGTCGATCGATTCCTGCCGGAGGGGCCGATGGCGGGGGGAGCGGGAATGGCTCGACCGGAAGGGGGAGATCGTCTTCGTGAGCGAAACCGCCTACCCGCCCTTCGAGCTCGTCGATGGCGAGGGAAGCTTGGTTTACGCCAACCTTCCATTTGGTGGGGCTATGCGCAAATCCTGACGACGGGACGCGACAAGGACGACCCCGACACCAAGAGACTGAAAAACATCGAGGAGACGGCGCGGCGGGCCGGCGACTTGACGCGGCGACTCTTGACTGTCGGCCGCAAGGTGGAAGCTACGAAGTTTTCCCTTGGACCCTAAGCCACGGGCTCCAACGAAACGCCCGAAGGGGTGTTTTCGATCTTGAACAGCCTGAGCCTTTTCC
>Ga0180430_10000788_pt1 | contig 33534 bp, 32 predicted proteins | sample SS_ome_9_FD_132999 | JGI IMG/M metagenome (GOLD analysis project Ga0180430, IMG submission 132999) | Hypersaline lake sediment archaeal communities from the Salton Sea, California, USA - SS_1_S_2 metaG | ecosystem: Environmental > Aquatic > Non-marine Saline and Alkaline > Hypersaline >... | reverse complement strand
TTGCCGGCGGAGGCATCCGGCCGGGCATCACGATCGGCCGGACCGATGAACTCGGCTTCAACGTGGTCGAAGACCCGGTCGACGTGCACGATCTCCACGCGACGATGTTGCACCTGCTCGGACTCGATCACACGCGGCTCACATTCCGTTTCCAGGGGCGCGATTTTCGACTCACTGACGTGCACGGAAAGCTCGTCGAGAAGCTCCTCGCTTAGCCCGGATGGCAGTTGGTTAAGGTGCCAGGTCGGGCTGGGCGCGGCGTCACTGGTTCACCACGCTCCCCCCGAGTTCGCCATCGACCTGGATGCCCTCGTCGAGAAAGCGTATCGCGAAAATCTCGAGGTCTTGCACGAAGATCGCCCCCTTCTTTCCGACAAGAGTCATCGCCCGCACACTGGTGTTTTCGGTGAAGGCGCCGGAGAGGCTGGCCTCCTTGGCGACCACGGCGATCTTCACATCGGTGAGAGGGGGTTGGTATTCCACCGTGCCTCCGATATACAGCGTGGCGACCTCCGGAGCCGTGTCGATCGTGGCGTCACCTCCGAGGTAGACGGTCTTGTATCCCTGCAACAGGAATGGTCCGACGAGGAACACGGCTGGACTGGCGACGAGAATCACCACCAGGAGGATCAGCGATCCGAGGCAGCCGCCGCATCCTTTGCGGGTTTTCATCTTCTGCGAAGCCTGGTAGTGGTCGGTGGGATGAAATTCCTTCTTCGCCTTGCGTCCCTTCCTGCGCTTCTTTCCATCGACCCGGTGTCCGGGCTGCGGTTTGTCGAAGGGGTCAGGATCGGGAAGGGCTTTCGGCGGGGGAGGAGGGGAAATCCCTTCCGGAAGATCCTGCTCTGCGGGGGGCGGAGCGTCTTCGCCTGATGGGGGATCGCCAGATGGGTCGGAAGTCATGGAAGTTGGTAGGGTTGCCTTCAGAGAAACGCCGGGGAATCCGGGCTTCAACCAAAAATGACGTCGCATTCCATCAGCGAGATTGGGGTGGTGATACCCGCGTTCGATCGCGCCGCGATGCTCGCCGAGGCGGTGACGAGCGTGTTTTCCCAGACGGCAGACTCGTTTCGTCTCGTCGTGGTGGATGATTCCTCGACGGAAGATCTGTCGGAGGTGAGGTGGCTCGTCGAGAAGCGGGGACATCTCTGGCTCTCGCATGCGGAGAATCGAGGGGTCGCCGCAGCCCGAAACACCGGCGCGGAGGCGTTGGCCAGTGACTGGATCGCGTTTCTCGATTCCGATGACCTTTGGGACCCGAAAAAACTGGAGAGCCAACTCGCCTGGCACCGGTCTCATCCCGACTGCCGAATCTCGCAGACGGCGGAACGCTGGATCCGCATGGGGCGCGAGGTGCGGAAACCGGCCGGCTGGCGGCAGAAGGGAGGGGACCTTTTCGCGGAATGCGTGGACCGGTGTGCGATCGGTCCGTCCTGTGTCATGATCCGGCGCGATCTCTGGACCGAAATCGGTGGATTCGATGAGCGGTTCCCGGTTTGCGAGGATTACGAATTGTGGCTCCGGATCGCCTCCCGGGAACCGGTCTGCCTCGTCGCGGGCGACCCCCTGGTCGAGAAACGGGGAGGCCATCCCGATCAACTCTCGACGCGCGTGCCGGCCCTCGACCGCTACCGCGTGGTAGCCCTTTTGCAGCTCTTGGAAAGGGGCGGGCTGGGTGGGTCCCCGTCCGCGATCGTCCGTGCGGGCCTGGCGAAAAAAGCGAAGATCGTCTCGTCCGGAGCCGCGAAGCGATCCGCCGCAGACCGGGAGCGTTTTTATCGCAGCCTGGCGGATGGCCTGGGAAGGGCGGATTTCCGGGCCGCAGACTGGATCGAGGAAGCGTGGAAACACTGTCGCGACGAGTATTCGCCCGGGCCGCCACCACGTGCGTAGATTCGGTATGCCTTCCTATCGCCGTTCGATTCACTGGTTCCGCCGCGATCTTCGGCTGACCGACAATCTGTCACTCCGGCGGGCGGTCGACGACTCCGCGGAGGTGATTCCGGTCTACGTGGCGAGTTGCTGGAAGGGCCGGCACCATTGGACCGGTCCCGGGCGGCAGGGATTTCTCTGCGGATGCCTCGAAGCGCTCGACGGCAATGTCGAGGCAGCCGGCGGACGCCTCGTGGTGCGCCGGGGAGAGGCGGTCGAGGAACTCGAGCGACTGGTGCGGGAGAATGAGGTCGAGGCGGTCTACTGGAACCGGGACCCCGATCCGTTCGGGCGTGAGACGGAGAATCGCCTGCGTGAGCGTTGCCGCTCGATCGGTGTCGCCGTGCACGAGTTCGACGACGTGACGCTCCATCGCGCGGACGAGATCCTGACCGGAGGAGGAAAGCCCTACCGGGTCTACACCCCCTTTTCGCGAACCTGGTTCCAACAGGAAAAGCCGGATTGTGTTCCCGCGGTGAAATCCTTGAAGACTCCCCCCGGCATCGACGGTGGCAGCACCCCGAAGCTTGCGGACTGGGGATACGGCGAGCCGGGAATCGAATTACCCGAGGCGGGCGAACGGGCCGCGAGAAGGCGGATGAAAGATGCGATCGCGGGTCCGGTCCTGACCTACGCCGAGAAGCGGGACGATCCGGCGGCCGGTTCGACCTCTCACCTCGGCGCCCACCTCCGCTACGGAACCGTGTCGGCGCGCGAGGTTTTCCACCGGGCGCAGCGGGCTCTCGATGGCGCGCGAACCAAGGAGGAGAGGGACTCGATCTTCACCTTCCAGAAGCAACTGGCATGGCGCGAGTTCTTCATGAGCGTCCTCTGGCACTACCCCGAGGTGTTGGAGACGGATTTCAACGAGCAGTGGCGCACGCTCGAGTGGGATGATCCGGAGGGCGATGACCGGTTCCAGCGCTGGCAGGAAGGGACAACGGGGTTCCCGCTTGTCGATGCGGGAATGCGGCAACTGCGGACCACGGGTTACATGCACAATCTCCTGCGAATGATCACGGCGATGTTTCTCACCAAGGATCTGCATATCCACTGGCGGCATGGGGAGGCGCACTTTCTTCGCCACCTTCTCGACGGCGAGATCGCGAACAACAACGGGGGGTGGCAGTGGTCGGCCGGAACCGGGGCGGATGCGGCCCCGTACTTCCGTATCCAGAATCCGTGGACGCAGACGGAACGGCACGATCCGGAGGGTGCCTACATCCGGCGCTGGGTGCCCGAGTTGCGCGACGTCGATCCCCGCCGTTTCCGAAAGCCTCCGCAGGATGGACAATCCCTCGCAAAAGGGTATCCGCTCCCCCTGGTCGATCACGCCGCCGAACGGGAGGAAACCCTGCGGCGTTTCCAGGTGGTGAAGGAGCGCAACTCGTAGAGGCGGCCGTCGCCGGGAAGCCTGCCGCCATCGTGGCCGTTCCCATTTTTCGTTGGAGGGTTGTCGGGGCGTCCCGTAGGGTATGGGCCCGGTGACCGTTTTTCTTACCAGCTTGGCGTCTCGTCACTCTCTCGGAGTCGCGTGGTTCGTGGCCGGCTGCCTGGCCCTCGGCGACGCCGGGGCACTGTTGAGGGCGCAGTTCGACGATCCCTTTCCCCCGATTGCCGATACGAACACGAGGCGGGAATTGCCGGAGATCGTTCCGGCGGACGTGATCGAGCCGACCGTGATTCCGCGTGAGTCGAGCGCGGATCAGCTGGCCCGCATCTTCAATCGTGATCTCCGGGATATCGAGGAGCAACAACGGGAGATCGTGCGTCGCCTCCAGGACCTTCCCGAGGTGACGAGGGAGATGCCGCGATTCGCCGGGTTCGGCTATCACAGCGGCCGGTCGAAGCAGCGCCCGAAGTGGATCCAGATCGACCTGGGGCGGCGGGTCGAACCAGACGCGATCGCGCTCTTCCCCGTCACCGCGGAGGTGGGGGGGCAGACCGTCTACGGCTATGGGTTTCCCCGGAGCTTTCGGATCGACATTTCCGACGATCCGACATTCGGAAACTACGAGACCATCACCGAGGGGCGCACCGACGGCCCCGCGGGCCAGCGTCGATGGCCCTATATCAAGACGACCGGCGGCTTCTCGGGGCGCTACATTCGCGTCACCGCCACGAGTCTCTGGCGGGTGGCGGACGGCAGCCTCACCGCATTCGCGCTCAGCGAGATCATGGTGCTGAAAGGCGATCGCAATCTCGCGGTGGGAAAGTCGGTCACCTCGCTCGACAGCGCCGCCCCGACCGATCAGTGGTCGTTGCGATTCGTGTGCGACGGAATCACGGCTCTCGGTGTTCCGCACGGGGCGGAAGAGAGCCCGACCCTCGGTTACCGGGCGCGCACCTCGGCTCCAGTCAAGTCCAGCTGGGTGCAGATCGACCTCGAGGAATCGATGCCGATCCAGGAGATTTCGTTGATTCTTGCCGAGGCCCCCAGCCTGGTTCCCGACCCGACGGTGGAGTTTCCCTATCCGATCACCCTGGAGATCTCGAATTCCCCCGACATGCGCAACGCGGAGAGGGTCGGCGGGCTGACGCCCCGTCAGATCTCTCTCATCGGGAGCAATCCCCTGATCGTTCCAGTCCAGGACGGCTATGGACGTTATGTCCGAATGACGGTCGATGCCTCGGCGAGAAAGGGACGTCCGCTCGCCTACGAGTTGGCGGAAATCCAGATCTACTCGGGCTATCGCAACGTCGCCCTAGGCAAACCGGTGACGGCTCTCCACGAGGCGGCCGCCGAGGGGTGGGACGACTCGTATCTCGTCGACGGCTTCAGCAGCCGGCGCGTGCTCGTGCCCTACCACGAGTGGCTCGGGGATCTCGATCTGCGCAACCGCCTCATTCGCGAGTGGATCGACAGGGAGGAGGCCCGGGTGGAGATGGTCGACGAAACACTGACGCGCGGAATCACCTTCGGGGCCTCGGGGATCGCCGGGATTCTCGGATTTGCCCTGATCGTGCTCTCGAGGGCCCGGGTTCGTCGCCGCAAGGACCTCGAGGCACTGCGGCAGCGAATCGCGAGCGACCTCCACGACGACATCGGGAGCAACCTCAGCAGTATCGCGCTGCTCGCGGAACTGGGAAAGACGGAGACCGAGGAGCCGGACCTGGTCGTCGAGGAGTTCTCCCAGATCAAGACCACCGCCGACAAGACGATCGAGTCGATGCGCGACATCGTGTGGCTGATTCGTCCGGGAGAAGAAACCTGGGAGCAGATGCTGACCCGCTTTCGGGAGACCGCGGCGAAGCTGCTCCGGGTGCACGAATACGATTTCAACGTGTCGGGCAGCGTGCACGGGGAGCGGCTCCCCCTCGAATTCAAGAGGGACCTCTTCCTGCTCTACAAGGAAGTGCTCAACAACATCGTGAAGCACGCGAAGGCGGACCATGTCACGATCGACGTCGAGGGACGGCGCGGAAAATTCACCCTGCGGATCGCGGACAACGGGATCGGGTTCAACAATCTCGATCAGGAGTTCCGCGAGGGAAATGGGCTGCGGAACCTGCGGATGCGGGCGCAGGCGATCGGTGGCAGCCTCAAGATGCGGAGCGCGATCAACGAGGGGACCACGGTCACCCTGACCGTGCCGATGCCATGACGGGATCACGCGGGGCGAAAGATTACCCCCGTCAGACGAAGCCGGCTGCCCGTATCGCTTTATTTGTTTGGAATCCTGTTGGCTTTCGGGCATCATGACAGGAACGCAAAGCGATCATGAGCGACGACTCCGAAACCAACGAGAAAGACGATACTCCCAAGGCCCCGTCGAAGGTGTGGGTCGTCGAGGACAATGAGACGCTTCGCAAAACCGTGGCGCGCGTGCTCGGCAGGCAGAAAGACATGGAGTGCGCGCACCAGTTCGAGCGGTGCGAGGATGCGATCGAAGCGCTCGTTGCGGGGGAGAGGCCCGACGTGATGCTCTTCGATATCGGGCTGCCCGGCATGAGCGGCCTCGAAGGGATCCGGAGGATTAAGCAGGCGCTTCCCGAAATCGAGATTCTCGTCTTCTCGGTATTCGATGACAACGAGAAGGTGTTCCAGGCGATCTGCGCGGGGGCGTCCGGCTATCTCCTGAAGACCTCGAGCATGGGAGAAATTCCCGACGCCATCCGCGAAGTGGCGACCGGTGGGGCTCCGATCAATTCCCAGATCGCCCGGCGCGTTCTCGACATGTTCAGCGACATGGCTCCGCAGGGGAAGGATTACGGACTGACAGAACGGGAAAAGGAGGTGCTCGACGAGATGGTGAAGGGGCTCACCAAGAAGGAGATCGCCGATCAGCTCGACCTGAGCTTTCACACCGTCGACAAGCACATCCGGGGCATCTATAGCAAGTTGCATGTCAACACGATGACCGGAGCGGTCGCGAAAGCGCTGAAAGAGGGGCTTCTTCCCAAAGGGTGAACAAAGGGCGATCCCTGCCGACTCCGGAAATGGGATTCGCGTCGAACGTCCCGCTGCGGACCGGACCTGGCAGGCGGTAACGGGTCCTGTGAGGACGTCTCCTGCCGGATTTAGCGCCTTTTCCCGCTTTGCCCGGGCCGCGATCCGGCCCAGACTGCGGTATGACCGTTCGAATTCTCTGTGTCCTGGTGGCCGCCGGATGCGGTGTGGTTTCCGCAGCCGAAACCGGTGGTCCGGCGATTCGGAATATTCTTTTTCTCGTGAGCGACGACCTCAAGGCGAGCGTCCTGGGATGCTACGGCGACACGATCTGCCAGACGCCCCACATCGACCGCCTCGCGGAACGGGGAATGGTCTTCGAGCGCGCCTACTGCCAGGGGACCTGGTGCAAGCCGTCGCGCACCTCCTTCATGCGAAGCCGCTACCGGGACAAGGGAAACCCCACCCTCGGCGAGCATCTCCGGAACCACGGGGTTCACACCGCGCGGGTCGGCAAGATTTTTCACATGCGGGTTCCGGGCGACACGATCGACGGGACGAACGGACTCGACGTGCCGGAGTGCTGGACGGAGCGATACAACGCGCCCGGTCGCGAGGCACACACGCCCGGAGAGTATGCCTGTCTGAATCTCGATCACTTCACGTCCGAGGCGGAGGGCAGGGAATCGACCGCGATGCGCCACCGGATGTTCGTCACGGTGCGGCACGAGGGCGACGGGATCGACCAGCCCGACTGGAAGGCCGCGACGAAGTCGATCGAGCTCCTGGGAGAGTGGGGGGAGGGACCGTTCTTTCTCGCGGCCGGGTTCGTGCGTCCCCATTACCCGAGCGTGGCACCGCAGCGCTCCTTCGATCTCTATCCCCACGAGAGGATGCCCCTGCACCACGTGCCGGAGGGCGATCTCGACGACATCCCGAAAGCGGGACGTCCGGGCCTGATGAACGAGAACAGCGGGATCGGGGAGTTTCCCGACAACATCCGGCGCATGTGGGCCGCCTACTATGCCACGGTCACCTTCATGGACGAACAGGTCGGTCGCGTTCTCGATGAACTCGATCGACTCGGCCTGAGCGATTCGACCGCGATCGTGTTTACGAGCGACCACGGGTATCACCTCGGGGAGCACGAGTTCTGGCAGAAGTCGAATCTGCACGAGGAGGTGGTGCGCGTTCCTCTCATCATCGCCGCTCCCGGGTTGGCCCCCGGTCGCACGCAGGCTCTCGCCGAACTCGTCGATCTCTATCCGACCCTGTGCGAGCTGACGGGTATTCCGGTGCCGGAGGGGGTCGAGGGCAGGAGCCTGCTACCGGTGCTGCGGGACCCTTCGGCCCGGGTGCGGGATGTCGCGGTGGCCTTCGACCGGCAGGGACAGCTCTGGCGCACGGAAGACTGGGCCTACATGCGGTATAGGGATGGCGCGGAAGAACTCTACGACATGGACCGAGATCCCGGCCAGTTCACCAACCTCGTGGCGAGAGAGGACGCCGGCGAGGCCCTGGCACGGATGCGAGAAGTCGCCGACCGGTGGGGGGAGGGTCTCGAGGAACCCGGGGCGCTCTCCGGAAGCCGGGAAACACCATGAGTGCCGTCATCGACATCCTCGCCGAACTCGTGGCGATCGACAGCGTCAACCCCGAGTGGGGCGGACCGGGCGAGGCCGGAATCGCGCGCTACCTGCACGCCTGCTGCGAGGAGCGGGGAATCGAAACCCACGACCACGAGGTGCTCCCCGGACGGGCAAACCTGTATGCGCGGATTCCGGGCCGCGACACCTCCCGTGCCATCCTGTTCGAGGCCCACATGGACACCGTCGCGGCCGGGGAGATGACGATTCCGCCCTTCGATCCCGTGATTCGCGACGGACGGCTCTTCGGGCGGGGTGCCTGCGACGTGAAGGCGGGCCTGGCGGGTATGCTGCACGCCATCCGGACCCTGGCGGAGGAGGACGAGCTTCCCGCGTGCGATGTGTGGCTGGCGGCGGTGATCGACGAGGAGCACGCCTATCGCGGCGTGTTGGGAGCGATCGACTGGTTCCAGGCAAGGGGAGTGGCTCCGGAGGCCGCGGTCGTGGCGGAGCCCACGGAGTTGCGCGTGGTCCGAGCCAACAAGGGCGTCCTGCGCTTCACCATCGAAACGATGGGGGTGGCGTCCCACAGCGCCAAACCTCACCTCGGTCGCAATGCGATCGTGACGATGGCGACGGTGATTGCGAGGATCGAGGACCATCACGCCGCGCTGTCGCGCCGGAGCCACCCGCTTGTCGGGGCCGCCACCGGCAGCATTGGAATCATCCGGGGAGGAACGCAGGTCAACGTCGTGCCCGACCAGTGCGAGATCGCGATCGACCGTCGCCTCCTCCCGGGTGAGACCGGAGAAGCAGCGTTGGCCGAGTATCGAGTTACCCTGGAGGAGTTTTCCTCCGACGAGGTTCGCATCGGTTCTCCGTCCCTCTGCGACGAGGCGATGGAGACTCCCGGGGACGCCGAGGTCGTCGGAGTCGCTTCGCGCGTGCTCACCGCATTGGGTGAGGAGCCCGCGCCGATCGGGGTGCCATACGGATGCGACTGCACCAAGCTGTCGCGGGCCGGTATTCCCTCGATCATCTTCGGACCGGGTTCGATCGATCAGGCCCACGGCGCGAGGGAGTTCGTTGAGGTGGCACAAGTCGAAAAGGCGACCACCTTCTACCGGCGCTTCGCGACGGAGTTCACGGGTGTCTCGTCCGGCGAGGCACCGGTCCGGTAGGACGACCTTCGGGCGGTCCGGCGTGCGGATGGCCAGATGGCATCCGCGCGAGGGAAACTACCACCCGCACGGCCCGGCAGGGGTCGCGCGGTTCACGGATCAGGCACCTCTTGCCGTGCCTGCGATGCCCTTGCCAAGCCGACGGCAGCGGGCACATTTTCCTCGTTTCGAACGTCTTTCATCACTCCCATGATCCGAGCGTCTTCGTTTTTCCTCGCCTGCTTCTGCCTGCTTGCCTCCGCCGCCCCGGCCTACGAGTGGCGGCAGTGGCGCGGTCCCAACGGCAACGGTGTCGCCGAGGCGTCCGCCCGGCCGCCCCTGAACTGGAGCGAAAGCGAGAACGTGAAGTGGAAGGCCGCCATTCCGGGGCGCGGCCATTCCAGCCCTATCGTCGTGGGAGATCTCGTGATCGTGACCACGGCGACGGATCGTGCGCAGATGGTGGTCGCTGTCGACCGGAGCAACGGGTCGCTCCGGTGGCAGACGACGGTGCATGAGGGAGGTCTCCCCGCGAAGAAGCACCGGAAGAATACCGATGCCTCACCGACCCCCGCTTCGGATGGCTCGTCCCTCTTCGTCGCCTTTCACAACGGGAAGGGGATTCAACTGACCGCGCTCGACCTCGAGGGTGGCGTCCTCTGGCAGCGGGAGGCCGGGCCGTTCGTCTGCGACTACGGATTCGGCTACGCGGCGAGTCCCGTCTTGCATGGCGATCTCCTGATCACGGCAGCGGAGTTCACCGAAGCTGGCTGGCTGGCCGCTTTTCGCAAGCAGGATGGTGCCCCGGTGTGGCGGACGCCTCGCCGCATCAAGACGAGTTACTCCTCGCCCATCGTCGCCCGGGTCGCGGGCCGCGAGCAGGTCCTCCTGAGCGGCGGATTCCGGGTGAGCGGATTCGACCCTGCCGATGGAAGACCCCTCTGGGAGGTCGAGAGCGCCCTCAGCGCCACCGGTGGCACGCTCGTCTGGAGCGAGGATACGGTGTTCAGCAGCGGAGGATTTCCCGACAGGGAGACACTCGCGATTCGAGCCGGGGAGTCCGCGGAGATCATCTGGAAGGAGAACGACAAGTCCTACGAGCAGTCGCTGCTCTATCACGACGGGCATCTCTATGCGTTCAATGACAACGGGATCGCTCTCTGCTGGGACGCCGCCAGTGGCGAGGAGAAATGGAAAGTCCGCCTCGGTGGGCCGGTCAGCTCGTCTCCCGTTCTCGCGGGGGGGCGGATCTATGCGATGAACGAGCGAGGGATCACCTATGTCTACCGTCCCTCTCCCGGTGCATTCGAAAAACTGGCGGAGAACCAACTGGGCGAGGAAGGATTTGCGACACCGGTGTTCGTGGGTGAGGAGATTTTCCTCCGCACCGCGACATTGGCGGGAGGGCGGCAGGAATGGCTCTACTGCCTCACCGGTGACGGCGAGGAGACGGTCGCGGGGCCATAAGGGAAGGGCGCGACAAACCCGGTGCGGAGGAACCGCGCCGAGAAGGGCATTGCCTCGCCGGGCGATTCCTGCTGCAATCGGCTCATGAGTTTGACGACCCGACGACGCTTTCTCGCTGCGGGAGCCATCGCGCCGGCTTTTCCGGCGATCACGCAGGGAGCGGACGAACCGAATTGGATCGATGCGCACGTGCATGTCTGGACGCCCGACCGGGAGCGATACCCGCTGTCGGGGAATTTCTCGCCGGACAGCATGCGTCCCCCTTCGTTCACCCCGAAGGAACTCGCGGCGGTCCAGGAGGGAACCGGAGTGGCGCGCACCGTACTCATCCAGATGAGTTTCTACGAGTTCGACAACCGTTACATGATCGATACCATTGCCGCAGAACCGGATCGGTTCCGCGGAGTGGCGATCGTCGATCACGCGAAGGACGACGTCGCCACGACAATGAAGGCCCTGGCGGGAAAGGGCGTGACGGGATTCCGCCTCTACGCGTTCGTGAAGAACACGCGGAGCTGGGCGAGCGATGAGGGCATCCGGACCATGTGGCGCACCGGCGCCGAGGAGGGCCTCGCGATGTGCTGCCTCACCGATCCGGATGCGCTACCGGACCTTCGCTCACTGTGTGAGGCACATCCCGAGACTCCCGTGGTGATCGACCATTTCGCCCGCATCGGAACGACCGGGACAATCGAGCGCGAACCCCTCGATCAGTTGCTGGCCCTGGCGGTTTTCCCGCGGGTGCACGTCAAGGTTTCGGCCTTCTATGCCCTGGGCAAGAAGGCGCCTCCCTACACCGACCTCGGTGGCATGATCCGCGAAGTGCGTGATGCCTTCGGATCGGAGAGGCTCATGTGGGGATCGGATTGCCCCTACCAGGTGCAGGGCGACCACAGCTACGAGGCATCGGTCGCGTTGATCCGTGACAGGCTCGACTTCCTGAGCGAGACCGACCGGGCCAACCTGATGCGGGACACGGCGGAACGGGTCTTCTTTCGTTGAGAGGCGGCTCAGCCGGGAAACTCCTCGATGGCACGCAGGACCTCGCGGACTTCGTCCATGCGGTTGTAGCCGTGAATCGACAGGCGGATGCGCCCGGCCTGGTGCATCACGTGAATGTTGCGTCCGAGGAGATGCGCGTGCAGGGCTTCGTCGTTCTCCGTCTGGAAAGCGACGATGCCCGAGGGGGAATCGGGCTGCTTGGGGGACATCGTGCGGATTCCCAGACCGGCGAGACCGTCGTGGAGCTTGTTCACGAGTTTGTCGGCGTGCTTGGCGATCGAGGGAATCGACTCGTCGAGAAGGGCGTCGATGCCGGCCCGGAGGGCGTAGATCGCGGGAAACGGGGGCATGCCCACCGCGAAACTTCGTGCCCCCGGATGGGGAGCGGCCCGTTCGAACCGGTCGTCGTCGAATGCGTTCTCGAGATGATACCACCCGCCGGCCCGTGCCGTGACCCGGTGTGAAGAGGCGTCCGGAACGGCAACCACGCATCCTCCGTGGGACCCGAGGAGCCACTTGTAGCAGCTCGCGATCAGGCAGTCGGCGTCGAGACAGTCAAGCACGATCCTCCCGGCGGCCTGGGTGACATCGACGGCGAGAATGGCCTGGGGCGCGTGACGGCGGACGGCATCCCGGACCGGTCCCCACGCAATCCGGTGGCCCGTCAGGAAACTCACGAGCGACACCTGGACGAGACGCGTCTTGTTGCTGAGCAGATTCGAGAGGTCGGCGGGATCGAGAACGCCCTCCCTGTTTCGCCACAGGTGGACGGCGGGACGGACGGGCAGTTGCAGCCAGGGGGTCGCGCCGGCGGGAAAATCGAGATCGGTGATGACGACCTCGTCACCGGCCTGGAAAGCGATGGCACTCGCCAGCAGGTTGTAGGCTTCGGACGCGGACGAGCAGAAGGAGATTTCACCCGGAGAGAGTGCGAGAAGATCAGCGACACGGTTCCTGCAGTCGTCCGCCTCCGCGAAGAGCAGGTCCCGCCCTGCCATGCCCATCGATTTGTGCGCGTGGTAGGTGGCCAACGCCTCGCGTGCCGCCAGGGGAGGGATGCCCTCGGCGGCCGTGTTCAGGTAGAACCGCGTCCGCAGGGTGGGGAATTGGTGGTCCCGGTCCGCAATCTTCAGCATGGGGACTTATAGCCGGAGGGATGCGATCCGTCAGCACGTTATCGGGTTCGGATTTTTCTGGAACCGGAGAGGCGCCCGGTCCCATCATCACGGTCATGGCCGATCGGGAAGAGGAGGAACTTGGTGCGTCGTTTCGCCAGTCGCGGCGCGAACTCTGGTTCATGGTCACCACGTGGAGCGTATTCGCCGTGTGGACCGTGGGCTACAACGCGACGCACGCCTTCGGGGCCGGTGAGGGCGCATCGATCGTCTGGGGGCTTCCCCGGTGGGTCGCGTTCGGTGTGGCGATTCCGTGGGCCATCGCTCTCGCCCTGACGATCGCGTTTGCCCTGTTCTTCATGAAGGACACCGACCTCGGCGAGGTGGAGGAGGAGTCCAAGGCGAAGGAGGCGAACTCATGACCGCGCTCGTCAGTTTCGGCATCTACCTCGTCTTCGTTTTCGTCCTCGCCGCGGTGGCGAACCGGGAAGGCAAGGGCAAGTCGTTCCTGAGCGAGTACTTTCTCGGGAGCCGGGGAATCGGCGTCTGGGCGTTCGCTTTCACCTATGCCGCGACGTCCGCGTCGGGCGGCAGCTTCATGGGCTTTCCGTCCCTGATCTACACGCACGGTTGGGTCCTGGCCTGGTGGATCGCCGGCTACATGGTGGTGCCGCTCGTGGCCCTGGGCCTGCTGGCCAAGCGAATCAATCAGGTGGGACGTATCGCCGGGGCGATCACCGTTCCCGAGTTGTTGCGCCGCCGGTTCGCGAGCAACGCGGTGGGCAACGTGGCCACCGTGCTGGTGGTTTTCTTCCTCTTCTTCTTTCTCATGGCGCAGTTCAAGGCCGGAGCGGAGATCATGGCTACGCTACTCGAAGACGTTCCGGTCTATCGCGAGGCGGTCGTCGCCGTCGAGAACCTGTCTGACGGGTTGCCGTGGGTCGGTGCGGCCGATCCCGACTACCTGCTCTGCCTTCTCTTCTTCGCCGTGTCGGTCATCATCTACACGGCCTACGGGGGCTTCCGCGCCGTCGTCTGGACCGACGTGATGCAGGGGATCGTCATGGGGATCGGTGTGATTGTCATGCTCGTCCTGACATTGATACAGGTCGGGGGGCTGGAGAGGGCGACCCGGGAACTCGCGGAGATGACCCCCCCGGAATTCGTCGAGGTGGCCGTGGTCGCCGGAGCCGCGTCCGGGGAGGAGAAAAGGTTTCCCCGGGGAACGTGGCTGAAGACGCAGGACGGCGACATCGTGCGACTCAAGGAGGCGGCGACGATCCCGGCCCGGGCAATCGAGAGCGAAATGATCGAGGCCCTGCGACTCACCTCGGAAGGTGACGAGGAACGGGTCGAGGCATCGGGAGAAATCGAGAAAGGGATACACGCGCGTCCCGGTGACGTGGTGGACTCGTACGCGTTCGGCGCGAACGAGAAGGGTGTCTATACCCGGGCGCCGGGGCCGTCACGCGACAACCCGGGCGGATTCCTCACCGTGCTCCTCGCGATCAGTTTCTTCGCGTTCTGGAATTTCAGCGGAGCGGGGCAGCCGAGCTACATGGTGCGACAGATGGCGTTCCGGGATACCATCACCCTGCGACGGGCCATGGTGATGGTGGCCCTCTATTTCTCGCTCATCTACTTTCCCCTCGTCGTGATCTTCACCGCGGCGCGGATTCTCCTGCCGGGAATGGAGATTCATCCCGACCGGGTCATGCCGGAGATGGCGGCAGCCCTGACGCAGAATGCCGGGATTCCCTGGTTGGCCGGGCTTCTCGTCGCGGCACCCTTCGCCGCGGTGATGTCGAGCGTGGACAGTTTTCTTCTCCTCGTCTCGTCGGGAGTGGTGCGGGATGTCTACCAGCAGTCGATCAATCCCCGGGCCTCGGAACGCCGCATGCGGATGCTGAGTTATGCGGTGACCGTCGCCGTCGGTATCTTCGGGATGCTCGCCGTGCTCCATCCGCCCCAGTTCCTGCAGCATCTCATCGTCTTCGCCTCGGCCGGTCTCGGAGCCTGCTTCCTCATGCCGATGGTCTTCGCGCTGTATTGGCCGAGGATGTCCGGGCGCGGTGCCATCGCCGGCATGGTCGTGGGCGGTGCGATCGTCCTCGCGCTCTACCTCGCCGGGTTTTTGCTCACGGGGCAGTTCGGGGAATACCTGCTCGGCGGTCTCCATCCCTTCATCTGGGCGACGGGCCTCAGTGCGGCGGCAATCGTTTTCGTCAGCCTGGCGGACAGGCCTCCCGAGGAGGGGTTGAGACGACGGTTCTTCGGGGGGCCCGGAAATCGGGCGGGCGGACCAAAATCCCTTTGACCTCCCCCGGATTCCGGCGAACCTTTCCCCTCGCGATTTTCGGGGTGTAGCGCAGCTTGGTAGCGCGCTTCGTTCGGGACGAAGAGGTCGCTGGTTCGAATCCAGTCACCCCGACCAAGCAGACCTTTACAGGTGACGGTTTCGCGATGACCGGTGTGGAGGGCGTTCCCCTCGCCGTCACCGTCTCTTTGCCAGCGATGGGTGGCGAATCGAGATTTTCCGTTGAATCCGGAACTTCCCCCGTTGCCGGGGGGAGACCCGGAGAAGCGTTCCAGGCAACGTCCGGGATTCTTTCTCCGCAACGGTCTGGTGTGAGTGGGGGAGTCGTGTCCGGCCGCGGCCCAGTATGATCCGGCGGGCGCGATGACCGGTTTCGGGCGCGGAAAGATCGGGGCACGGCTCACTCCGCCGACTGGGTCGAGTCGGGCCGAAACAGGCCGGCGACGGCGTCCTCCACCTTGCCGAGGGCTCCCTCCATGCGGCCTAGGGCCGCCATTTCCTTTTCGAGCTGCCGGACTCGCTCTTCCAGCTCGAGCATCCGCGTCTCGAGGGAAGCTTGTGTGTCGTCTCGGCTCTCGCCGGAAGGCGTGGGGTCGTTGGAGTCCATACCGGAAAAGTGCCGCCTCCCGCTCCGGCTGGCAAGGCGCAAGGGCGTGCGAATGAAATTGAAGGACGAAGCGGGCCGGCGGGCCGCGGCCGCGCCTCCCTTGACTGCCCAGAGACTGTCCGCCGGTTTCACTCACATCCGGCGCAAGGGGCGGGACTTGGCCGGCCCATTCGGGTCAGTTCTGACCCTGGTAGTAATCGGGAGCCTCCTGACCGAGTCCGATCAGGACGTGGGCGAGGGAGGGGTGATACTGGATGATGTCCTCGGCGAGCTGACGAAGTCCGTTCTCGAATGCTTCGCGTAACTCGTCGCTTTCCTCACAGGACGCTCCGGGTGTATCGAGTGCGGACTCGAGCAGTTGGAGATCGTGAACATGGTGAGGATCGGGTTCGGGAGAGGGTGGATACATGGCAGGTAGTGGGTGGGGTGGCGTGTCGTGGTCAGGTGAGAGTGGGGAAGGGGATAAGGCCGGGTCCGCGGCTCATTCAGGGGACCCGGGCGAATAGTCCGGAGCGGGTGCCTGCCGGTCGCGTTGCAGCTCCCGGATCTTTTCCTTGAGCAGCATGTGCGCCGTATCGGCGGCGTTCTTTCCGTAGAATCCCGTCGCCGACAGTTGCTCCAGCAGCTCCTTCACCTGCGGCGTGGTCGACAGGGTGATCTGCACGGTGGAGGCAGTGTTCTTGGGGCGCGGCATGGGTCATGGAGTCCCGAAATCGGCAATACTTATGGCATTCTTATAAGATAATTATGGGTTCAGTCAACGCCGATGGTCCATTTTTTCGAGAAATTCACGAAGAACGAGAAAAGGGGCACGCGGACTCGCCGTTCCCTTTGGGTTGTGTTCGGGCGCGAATGGAACGACTCTTGAGGCGATGAAGAACACGACTTTGCCTGGATGGGGGTTTTTCGCGGTGCTGGGTCTCGCGCTGTCCCTCGTAACCACTTCCGCTGACGAAAAAGGAGACGAAACCCCGGAGAAGTCCGCTCCGGCAAAGAAGACGATGAAGAAGGAAAAGGATGCGAAGGCGGAAAGCCCGGAGAAGCTCGAGACAGCCACGCTCGGCGGGGGCTGCTTCTGGTGTATCGAGGCGGTCTTCGAGGAAATCGACGGAGTGGCCGATGCGGTGTCCGGCTACATGGGAGGGCACGTCGACAATCCCACCTACGAGCAGATCTGCACGAAGACGACGGGCCACGCGGAGGTCGTCCAGTTGACCTACGATCCCGAGAAGATCTCCTTTGCGGAGGTGCTCGAGATCTTCTGGCAGATTCACGACCCGACGACAATGAACCGGCAGGGGTACGACGTGGGCCCGCAATATCGTTCGGCGATCTTCTACCACAGCCCCGAGCAGAAGAATGCCGCCGAGGAGTCGATCAAGAAGCTCAACGAGTCCGGTCTCTATGAGGATCCGGCGGTGACGGAGGTCACGGAGGCCGCGACGTTCTGGGTCGCCGAAGTCGAGCACCAGGACTACTACCGCATCAACAAGAGTGCGAATCCCTACTGCCGGGCGGTGATCCTGCCAAAGATGAAAAAGATGGGCCTGGAGTAGGGCCCCATTCGCGGACGGCCGGGACGGCGGGCATCACCGCTCGCCGAAGCGGAAAACGCACACGGCGGCGGCACTTCCCGTGACGCTGCCGAGCAGGGGAATCCAGAGTTGGGCGAGAGCGATCTTGCCGAGAAGCACAAAGGACACGGCGACGGCAGGGTTGAAGAGGGCGAGGGAGATCGGACCCACGCTGTAGATGCCCGCCAGCACCGCCATGGCGATGGCGACGCCGTAGAAGGGGTTGCCGTCCAGGTTCTTCGCCGTGGCCACGTTCATGATCGTCCATGCCAGGAGGAAGGTGAAGAGGAACTCGCCGACGAGGGCGGGCAGGAGGGCGAGATGCGAGGGAACGACCGCAACTGCAGGCGGGAAAAAGAACAGGGCGATTCCGCTCGCGACTCCCGCGGCGATGAACTGCGCGGCGAGATAGCCGGCGAAGGCGGAGGGACCGAAATCCCTGCTGCGGAGCAGAAACGCCACACTGATGGCGGGATTGTAGTGCGCCTTGGAAATGTGGCCTCCGCCGTAGATGACCGCCATGAGCACCGCGGCCACGCCGAGTGGGGCCGCATCGCCCCCGTGACCATGCACGGCTGCCGTCGCGATTACGAGCACGAGGAAAAATGTTCCGACGAATTCAGTGACGAGTCGGTTTGCCATGGCGCGACGGTAAGACGCGAATGCCGGAGTCCGCAACGTCTTTGGCGAGGCGTCTGCCGCGTGTCGCACCCGGCCGTTCGAGAAAGCTCCGGGGGACCTCTATAGCGCGGGATGGTCCCGGTCTGTGGGCCCGTCCGATGCCCCGGATTCCCGGGAGGGATTCGACGCCTCGCGGGCGGGCTCTCCGGCGATCGCGAGGTCACCGTTCTCATCGAGGCGGAGAGGCTTCATTTCCACGTTCCAGTAGATGGCGGGCTGGCGGGTGATACGGATCTTATCGTTCGCTTTCTCCGCATCCAGATCGCCCAACTGGGGAAACATCGCCTCGACCGCGTTTCCGACCGGTTCCTCGTCCCTCCGTCCGACCGGGGCGCCGGGAAAACTGGCGAGCAGTTCCTCCGACTCGGTGACTCCGGTGACGATGTGCAGGGTTTCCCCCTGTGCAACGCGATCCCGGATCTCGCCGAGCATGCGGCGAAACTCCTCGGGGCGCCCGGCCTCCTCCTGTTCGTTCCGGGACAGGGTCAGGAGACGGCTCAGCCGGGAGGTATCGGCTTTTCGTTCCCTGCTCTCGAAGTCCAGCGCGACGCTGCGGGTCGGCAGCACCCGGTCGCCGGGCGTGGTTTGTCGCAACTGCTCCAGTTCGTCCTGTGAAATGGTCAGGGGGATCCGGTAGGACTGTCCGGGCGCAATGTTGTCGAGTTCGGCCCAGGCGTTTCCCTCGGCATCCTCGTCGACGCCATCGAAAAGCCCATACTGGCGATCCATTCCCGCGGATGGCGTGACGCGGAAGATGTCGCCGATTCGCAGGGGGAGGGAGGGAGTTGCGGAATCGGTTTCGGAGGGGGTGTCCGCCGGCGCCTCGGGCCCGGCGGGCAGGGGCTCTTCTCGCCCGTCATCTCCCGGGGGACTCTGGTACTCGGGATCGGCGGCGACGGCAATCAGCCTCTCGGTGACCCGCGCCGAGTCGATGAGTCGCTCCGCCGCGCGAGATCCCGGTGCGTTCTCTCCCGATGGCGCAACGGAGGTGCGACCGGATGAGAATAGGGCATTCAGCAAGGGGATGGTTTCCCCGTTTTCGGTTCGCAGACCACTACAAGAGGAAAGAAACAGGGCGAGGGACGCGACGCCGACTCGGTGGATCGGCCTCAACCTCAGTTGACTGGGAGCATAAGTCATTAATATTCCTGTATTTTCTTATTATTATAAAAAAACGCAATCAGAATGCGTCCGAAAAGAAGAAAAATCACAAAGGAAGCGTGCCTGTCGCACGGGCCATCTCGACGGGAGACGGTGATCGGCGGACCTGCGGAGGGAAAGTGCCTGACGGGACTCCACCCGGGGCCGGGCTTTCAACTGCAGTTCTCACAAACTGGCACCTGCGACTTGCTGCGACCCTCGCCGCGTCTCGCTATGAAACTCTGCGAGAAATGCAAGCTAGAGGCTGTCGCGTCGGCGCCAGGCTGTCAACTCGACTGATGTTCCGCGGCTGAACGGAGCCAGGGCATCGCGCAGGTGGAGAAGAACCCAGGGTTCGAACGCGTTCGGTCCGCTCTTGGTGTAGACGATACCCCCCGCAATGTGAACGCAACCATGCAAGAGGACGCCATCCCCGGGACGCCGTGCCACGATCAGGTCCCCGAACTGCAGCGGCGGCTCGACGGGCAGATAGGCATCCTCGAGCACCGCGCCGGTTGCCGCGTCGTCCGCAAACACGCTCGTGGGAACGAACTGGAAGAAATTGGTGCAGGTCCAGAACCAGTCGGGGTATCGACCGCCGAGGCCTTCGGAACGCGAGGGGAAAGTGAACAAGTGTTTTCGTGGGGTGGGAGGCAGAAGGTGCGCCACGTCGAGCTTGTCCACCCCCGGCGTCCGCTGCACCGACTCGAGGATGGGAAGAATCGTCTTGAAGCGCCGGCCCTTCGTCCAGTAGCCGGCGATATCGGCGAGATTCGAGTGCTCGGACAGGCAGAGTCGCAACATCAGCGTTCGGACTCGGCTGAGAGAACGAACGACGTTCTTCTCCTCCATCGATCCGTCCGAGTGGCGCAACAGATAGGGGAGGTCGGAAAAAAAATACCCGGTCGAACCGTCTCCGTAGGCGAGGTCGGCGATCACGTGCAGCTGTTCGATCGTCAGGTCGCTGCCCTCGAACCACCGGGTTACGTTGGTGTCCCCGATCCGAAAGGGCCGGTGGTGAAAACGGTTCAGCTCCCATTGGCCGAGTATGCGGTAGATGTTCGCCCGGACGGCCGGGCTGAGCGAGCGAACTGCTTCGGCGGGGGGGAAGATTCGATGGTGCAGACCGTCCGAGATGATCCGGGCCGGATCCATGATCGCGCTGTGCTGCAACGGAGTCACCCCGGCATTCCCGATCAGGGCGTCGATCTGCGGAAGGGTGAGCCCGAAGAAATGCCACTCGGTCTGTTCCGACGGTATGCTGACCAGTTCGACCAGTTCGTCGGGCGGCATGAGAAAGGTGTAGTAATACTCGAGTTGGCCCCAAGGCCCGGGCTCCACGAGATGGACTTCCTTTTGTCCTCCCCCCCGAGGATTGCCTGTTCCTACCACGATCTGCGACGGGCAGACCGCCGGCAGGAAGGGGAGCCCGGAGCAAAAGAGAAGTAGACAGGTTCGTGGGCTCATTTGCGGCGGTAGACCTCGATGAAATTCCTGTCGCCCGGCCGATACACGCTCAACATCTGATCGCGCCGGGAGAGAGCGTAGGGGCGAACGATGCTTCGTCCATTCTTGGTGAAGACGATGTCTCCCGCGATGTGGACCCACGAGTGGACGAAATCCCTGCTTTCCTTGCGATAGACGACGAAAATGTCGCCAAGCGCGTAGGGAGGCTCGACCACATCGTAGTCATCGGCGAGGTAGTGCCGCAACTCGCGGGAATCGAATGCCCGGTGCGAGGGCTCCTTGTTGAAGAAGTTCAGCGAACACCAGAAACAGTCCGGAGCCTCCATGGGATTGATATCGGATATGTCCGGGTAGGTGTAGAGATATTTGCGAGCCAGCGGCGGCAGGAGATGGACCAGGTCGACTCGTTCGACGCCGGCGGTGGACCGGACTCCGCGCAGGATCGACTCGACGCTTCGATTCTTTTCGCCGGCCGACCAGTAATCCGAAACCGCCTCGATCTCCGTGGAGGGATCGACGACGAGTCGAACGATCAGGGAATTGGTGCGAAAGAGCGCCTGGACGAGCCGGATCTTGTCTTCGCGGGTCGGCATTTGCCTGACGAGAAAGGGGCGATCGAAAAAAGAGACGGTTCCCCCGCTCTCGAAGAGGACGGACTCGACGAGCGATCGCGTGGACGCGGGGAGATCCGGTGCGAGGGCGTGAAAGTCGCCGCCTTCGATGTTCGTGAGACGGCGGGATTTGAAGTCTGCGTCGGCCTTCGCGAATTGTTCGAGGAGGAGAAGTCTCTGGTCGCTCGTCGTGGCCGCCACCACCTCGTCGGGCGGCGAAAGGATGAGAACCCCGTCCTCGATGAAGAACTCTCCTCTCTCGTCGATCCGCGCTACCGCGTCCTCGCTGAAACCACAGGAAGCCAGGATTTCGAGGACCTCGCCCCGGTCGGAGGTGGGCATCGGCCACCGCGTCTCTTCGGTGAAGAGGGCCGGGGTAAGGTGGGTGCGGGGAGGCTGCAACGTCACCTCGTAGTATTCCAGTTTCCCCCAGGGGCCCTCCTCGATCTGGATGACACCCGGCGTGGTGGAGGGAGGCGGGGCATCCGCCTGCAGCAGGACCGGAGATGCGGTGCACAGCGCGAGGCTGACAGGCAGGAAAATCTGGTTCATCACAGTGCGGCGCGTCTCCCCCTATTCGGGACGGGGACACCGGGCCTATGCTCGGGGGAAATCGGATTGTGGGAGCCGCGGAATATAGTGAGGGTTGTGCCGCTTTCCAGCGAGATTGTTCTGTCAGGCCGGTTTTGTGACAGCGACGATGCGTGGTGGAGAAAAAGTCAAGCAGGCCTCCATGCACGCGGGGGATCATCGGATTGGAAATTGACAGTGACGGTTCGAGCCGCGAGCTTCCTCTTTCCCGTTGATTGTCATGAAACCCCTGCTTCTGCCCATCGTTGCGACGATCGCCGTTCTCTCTCCGTCCCTCCTGCGCTCCGATGAAGCGCCCCGTGTCGTTCTCGAGACGACGATGGGGGATATCGTCCTGGAGTTGAACGTGGAGAAGGCCCCGGTCACGACGGCCAACTTTCTCCAGTACGTCGACGACGGCTTCTACGACGGCATCGTGTTTCACCGTGTGATCGAGGATTTCATGGTGCAGACCGGTGGGTTCGCCCTCCTGGAAAGTGGATCGATCGAGCAGAAGGAGACGCGCGAGACAATTCAGAACGAGGCGAAGAACGGATTACGGAACGAGAGAGGAACGATCGCGATGGCGCGGACCCGGGATCCCCACAGTGCGTCGGCGCAGTTTTTCATCAATCACTCCGACAACGGCAATCTGGACTATCCCTCCTTCGACGGTTGGGGCTATGCGGTTTTCGGGAAAGTGGTGGCGGGCATGGATGTGGTCGACGCGATCGCCGCAGTGGAGACGGCTCCCAAGATGATGCGCACGCGCGCGGGAGGCCAGGTGATGGAGAGATCGATGGATGACGTTCCGGTCGAGAACATCGTCATCGTGAAAGCGAAGCGGGTCGAGGCTGACTGATACGGTCCCCGGGATTGGCCCGCACCAGGAAACTTATGAGTGAAAGCGACAACGAGACGAAGTTGCCCCGTGTCTATTTTGACATGATGGCAGATGACGAGGAACTGGGACGGATCGTGTTCGAACTCCGTTCGGACGTGGTCCCGAAAACGGCCGAGAACTTTCGCGCCCTGTGCACGGGAGAGAAGGGTTTCGGCTACAAGAGCAGCAGTTTCCACCGGGTCATTCCCGATTTCATGTGCCAGGGAGGCGATTTCACCCAGCACGACGGCACGGGGGGGCGTTCCATCTACGGCGACCGGTTCGAGGACGAGAATTTCGAGTTGAAACACGAAGGCGCCGGCACCCTGAGCATGGCGAATGCAGGTCCCAACACGAACGGGTCCCAGTTTTTCATCTGCACCGCCGATACCGAGTGGCTCGACGGCAAGCATGTCGTGTTCGGCAAGGTTGTCGAGGGCATGGACATCGTTCGCAAGATCGAGGGATACGGGAGTCGCGACGGCCGGACCTCTCGGTTCGTTCGCGTGGCCGATTGCGGGGAATTGTGACCCCGGTGCCGTGGACGGCGAACGCTCGAACGCGGGCGCTCGCCGCTTGACGGGACGGCGAGCGAGACGGATCTTATGACGATGAGATTTTTCCTGTTCTGCCTGGTTCCACTTCTCGCCGCAGGGGGCGTCTCGTCGGAGGACGAGAAAGCCGCCGTGGCCCTCTTTGTCGTTCAGCCTTCCGCGGAGAGCGGAAAGGAGGAGGAAACGATCACTCCCTATGGACCCGCGGTCTCTCCGGGTGCGGGGGATTCGATGATTGCCCTGGCCGACAGCGAGCCGGGCACGGCCTTGCTCCTGGTGGCTTACGACCGCACGACCGGCGAGCTTTTCGGAGCCCTTCCCCCCGTCCTCGAGGAACGGAAAGAGGGGGCGCCCCCGGTTCGGTTCCCGCAGCGGACGAGCGATCAGGCCTGGGAGTTCAAAAGGGCCGGGCAGGCGGTGGATTTCTATGCGGTGGTTTTCCCGGGAGACGATGAGAATCTGGAGATCATCCGGGAAATGTTGGACTGGCTGCAGGATGCGGTCGACGAGGACGACGTCGAGACCATGAACCTGCATGGGCTCGCGTTGAAGAATCGTCTCGGCAGGCTGTTGCGGGAACGATCCACGGGGGACTATCTCGTCAGGTACGACCGCGAGAGCGGCCCGGAGGAGTCGGAGGCGAAGGCGGCGGTGACGAGAGGGACGACGCGCGTCGACGATGACCCCGGCAACTTGCCGCTTTCGCTGCTCGGCGGGAAGGAGCGCCGGCTCGATACCCTCGACGAGACGTGGCGCGACGACGCACGCCCGATTCCCCGGGAAGAGGGTGATATCGGAGTCCTCCTCTATCCGGTCGTAGCCCGTTGAAGCGGTGAGTGCGGACCGGGAAGGCACTGATGCGGAGGCCGTCGGCGGTCCGCGTTGGCTGCGCAACCCCTGGTCCTCACCCGTCGTGGTGCTGATCGTTCTCGCCGGGTTGCGGCTGGGCGAGTGGGGCACGCTGGAGCGCCTCGAATATGCCTGGTTCGATGCCGCCCTCGAATTGCGGGAGCACCTGGGGTTCGCCCAGCCCCTCGATCCCTCGATCCGTTTCGTCGAGTTGAGCATGGACGAGCAGATCGCGATGCGGTTTGCGCGCGACGGCGAGTATGCCACGGCGGCACGCATCGTCGATCACATCGCCCGACTGGGGGCGCGGGTGATCGCACTCGATATCGTCTATACTTACGGTCGCCGAGAGGACCAGGAGGTCCTCGCGAACACCCTCCGCGAGATCGAGACATCGACTGCCACGAAAATCGTCTTGCCGGTCGTGATCCAGCAGGATTCGCGGACGAAGGAAGAGGTATTGCTCCGCTCGCTTCCCGACGCGGGTGGCGAGGCTTTTCCGCACGGCGTGGTCAACGTTTCGATCGATTCCGATCACCTGTGGAGACGGTATTCTCCCGTGCACGAGACGCCCGAGGGACCGATGCCCTCACTCGCCCTCGCCGCCTTCTCCGCATCGCGGCCGGCGATGCTGGCGGCGCGGCCGGTGGAAGGGGTCCCGGACCGGATGTCGTGGAAGGAGATGGGCGAGGATGGCAGGGTGCAGTCGCGCGAGGTGGGCACGCTGTCTCGCTTTCTCGACCTGCGCCACTCCTACTTCAACAACCGGATGGACCGGGCCGCACAGATCGACAATCGGGTCTGGACGGTGGCTGACCTGGAGGAGGCGGTCTCCGATCCGGAGGTGACGGCCCCGCTTTACGATACCATCGTGTTCTTCGGCTATGATGAGGAGTTCGATGGCAAGCCGACTCCCCTGGGACCGCAGGAACCGGGGATGCTGTTGCACGCGACGGCCCTGAATGACCTGCTCCACGGAACCGCGATCGGGCGATGGGCCGCCTGGGGAGATGTCCTTCTCTTCGCCGGAGTCGCGCTCCTCGCCGGGATCGCTTTCGCGACCGATCTCAAGAAGAGGTGGCTCTTTGCCGTGGCGGTGGCCGGGCTGGTCGCGATCGGCCTGACCGGCTGGTTGCTGATCTGGTTCGGCGGGGTCTTCGCCGGCACGGCCGCCGCCGCCCTCGTCTGGGCGCTCGCCTTCGTCGGCGAGGTTGCACGGAGGTGGGGACACGAGCAGAGGGAACGCACGCGGCGTGACGCGATGCTGGGATTCTATTTCTCTCCGGCGGTGCTCAAACAGGTGACCCAGGATCTGGATATGATTCGTCCACGCGGGAGCGAGGTGGCGATTCTTCTCAGTGATCTGCGAGGGTTCACCACGCTCTGTGAGACGGAGCGAGTCGAACGGGTTTTCGAGTTGTTGAATCGCCTTTTCGGGGTCGAAACCGAAGCGGCCCTGCGCGAGGACGGGAGCCTGGCCCGGTTCGCCGGAGACCAGTTTCTCGCCTACTGGGGCGCGCCCGAAGGATGCGAGGATGCGGCGGATCGGGCGATGCGGGCCGCCCTCGAGATCCAGCGCACCCTCACGGCCCGCCGCGAGGCGGCTCCGGAAGGCGATCCCGATGCGTGGCTTCGGATCGGTGTGGGCCTGCATTTCGGACGCGGCCTCGTCGGTCATGTCGGATCGCGTGACTATCGGGACTACAATCTCGTCGGCGATGCGGTCAACACGACGGCGCGGGTCGAGAGCCAGACGAAGAATTATGCCGCGCCCATTCTCGCGACCGGCGAATTCATGGACACCCTCTCGAATCCGCCCGACGCCTTGCGGGTCGATCACGTCCGGGTCAAGGGGCGGAGACGACCGGTCGAGTTGCACGCCGTGTTTCTCGATCCCGGAGCGGTCTCGCGCGAAAGCCGCCGGGCCTACGACGAGGCCTTCGAACGGTACGCCCGGGGGGATTTCGCCGGGGCGGTGGAGACCTTCGCGTCGCTCGAAGACGACGACGACGAGACCATCGCACGGTCCGCCTCCGTGCTGAGGGAGCGGTCGACGAGGCTGGCGGCGGCGCCGCCGCAAGACTGGAACGGTGTGTTCGAGCTGACCGGCAAGTAGGTGCGAGCGGGGCGCGAGTCTGCGTCCTCTCACTTTTTTCAATCAGGGAAGACCCGCCATCGATTTGCATGGGTACGATCCGCTGATTCCATGATGCTCGTGCCACCGTATTTTGCGTTCTTCTCGTCGCGGTTGACGTTTGCCATCGGGCGTGAGCCTTCGTACAGTGAAGCAGCCGTTCGGTATGCAAGGAGACGAGGAAGAAGGCACGATCGAGTTGGAAGACCTGCGTGCGGATCAATCGGAGGCCTGGACAAGGGCCTTCGCGTCCCTGTGGAAGACAGCCTGGCTGGCCGTGCGCTGCCGGCTCCCCTACGATTCCCCCCAACAGGTCGAGGATCTCGTCGCGGCTCTCATCGGCCGGGAGGTGGTGCCCCAGATCGTGGATCTCACGTCGGGGGCCTTTCTCGAGGCGAGTTCTTTCTCCGATGTCCTGAACATCACCGCGAAGATTGTGCGCAACCGCGCCATCGACGAGATCCGCCGGCGGACACGGCTGCCCTCGGAGAGCTCGATCGACAGGGTCGGGGAGGCCGAGTTCAGCGGGGGAGGCGAGGTCCAGAAGAGGGAGATTGCCGACTCCCTTCATTCGGCGATCGACCTGATGGATCCGCGCTACGGGACGCTGCTGCACGATCACTATTTCCTGGGATTGACGACGGCGGAGTTGGCGGAGAAACACGAGAGACCGCGAGGCTCGATCTGCTCCGACCTGGTGCGTGCACGGGAGTTGCTCCGGGCGAAACTGGACGAGATTCGGGCGAAACTGGACGAGATTCGGGCGAATCCTGTCGGATGAACGATCGACGGAAATGAAGCGAGCCACGGAAGAACTGGAAGAAGGCGAGTGGAGGGCGTGCCTCGGAGACCTCCCGTCGTCCGAACTCGAGGAGGCGAAGGCTGCGCTGTCGGGTGTCGAGATTGACGTGGAGGAAAACCTGGACCTCGACAGGATGCTTCGCGCTCTCGCGCGGGACACGGCCACCGACGAGTCCATGGCACCCTCGCTGCCCCTCTCGTCCCGGCGTCAGTTCGAGAAGAGGAAGGCGTCCGCGATGGCCCGGGTAGCGCGTGAGGAGGCGGAGCGGCGGCTCGTCGAGGAAGAGAGACGGCGAAGGGAGAGAAGGGAGCGCCACCGGAGAAGCCCGCTCCGGTTCCTTCGGCCGGCCCTGACCGCGCTCGGTGCCGTCGCGGCGATCATGGGCGCAAGCTACCTCGCGTGGGAGGGACGGGCGCTGCCCGGCGACCAGGCCCTGGTCGCGACGTCGGCGGTGATCCTCACGCCGTCGGGACCAACCGGATTCACCGAACCCGTCTTCACCTGGAAGGCCGACAACGGGGGCGTTGTCCGGCTCGAGGTGGTCGATCCCGTGACGGGCGATTTGATCGCGTCGCTGGACCGGGCCTATTCTCCGGTTCGTTTCTCGGCGCTGGACCGGAGGTCGCTTCTCGCGGAGGGAAGAGTCTATCGTTTCGTCGTGATGGACGCGAAAGGGGAGGAGGTTCTCGCGGAAAGTGGTTTTACCACGGTCACCGGAGGGGAGGGCGCACCGCAACGAGCCGGCGAACTCGACGAAGTGGTCGCGCAGTGCGAGTCCTACCTCGCCGAGGGGCGCCCCGGCGACGCCTGGATGATCTGGGCCGAACTCACCAGCGATGAGAAGTCGGATCCCCGTCAGCAGGCACTGAAGGCACGAGTTCTCGATGAACTCGGCGGATAGCAAGGCCGTTCGATTCTCCCGGAGGTGATGGCGGAAGGGAGACTCTTGGATTTGTCCGTTCGAAGCCCTACCGTAGGGGTCATGAGAAGAATCGCCCTCGTCCCGATCGTGCTGTCGCTGGCAGGTAGCCTCGCCCTCGCCGCCGAGCTACCAAACATCGTCTACATCATGGCCGATGATCTCGGCTGGGCGGAACTGGGCAGCTACGGACAGGAGAAGATCCGCACGCCCCACCTGGACCGTCTCGCTTCGGAGGGAATTCGATTCACCCAGCACTACACGAGTGCACCGGTCTGCGCGCCGGCGCGTTACTCGCTGATGACCGGCAAACACGGGGGTCATTCCTACGTGAGGAACAACTACGAGATCGGAGAGTGGGATTCCCACAGGGGGCAATTGCCGCTGCCCGGTGGGGAAACGACGATCGCGGAGATCCTGAAGGCGCGGGGCTACGCGACCGGGGCTTTCGGAAAGTGGGGACTCGGTGAGCCGGGGTCGGAGGGCGATCCACTCGCGCAGGGCTACGACCGTTTCTTCGGCTACAATTGCCAGCGCCATGCCCACAACCTGTTCCCGGAGTATCTCATCGACCAGGGCGAGCGCGTCCCCCTCGCGGGCAACACCGCCACTGTCTACGGGGCGACCTACGGACCCCGGGAGATCGCCGACGCCGCACTGGCATTCGTGGAACAGAACAGGACTGGTCCGTTTTTTCTCTACTACCCGACCGTGATTCCCCACCTCGCCCTGCAGGTGCCCTACGACGAGCTCACTCCCTACATCAACCTCTGGGACGAGACGCCCTACGTGGGCAGGAGCTACGAGCCTCATCCGACGCCGCGCGCCGCCTACGCCGCGATGATCTCCTACATGGACAAGCAGATTGGCCGTCTCCTCGATCTCCTCGACGAACTCGGTCTCTCGGACAACACCGTCGTCTTCTTCACCTCCGACAACGGCACCACGATGCTGAAGGATCAGGTGGACTACGAATTTTTCGAGAGCGTCGCCCACCTGAGAGGTCTCAAGGGAGAGGTCTACGAGGGAGGCATCCGCGTGCCCCACATCGTGAGATGGCCCGGGAAGATCGAGGCGGGGCGGGTGAGCGAACACCGCAGCGCGCACTACGATGCACTCGCCACCATCGCCGAGATCGTGGGGGCCGAGGTGGAGAGTGAACACGACGGGATCAGCTATCTGCCTGAGCTCCTTGGGAAGGAACAGCCCGAACACGACTTCCTCGTCTGGGATTTCGCCGGTTACGGCGGGCAACTCGCCGTTCGAAAAGGTGACTGGAAACTCGTGCTGAAGAACCTGGTGAAGAAACCCGACACCGCACCCGAACTCTATCACCTTGGCGACGATCCATCCGAGGCGACAGATCTCGCGGCGGAGAAACCGGAAAAGGTGGCGGAGTTGATGTCCCTCCTTCTCGAGGCGCGTGAGGAACCCGAGGTCGAGCGATTCCGGTTCGGCCGTTACCGGTGAAGGAGATGGTGCGGGCGGAGGCCCCGGGTGCTTTCGTGCGCGGGTATCTCGTTCAGGGACTGCACCCACGACGGTAGGGCCCGCCGTCGTCGGCGGGCCGGCGTGCGCGAATCACGGGGTGTCCGCGTTCACTTCTTCACGCAGTAGAGCTTCGTGTCGGTGCGGATGAAAAGCGCCCCGTTGGCCGGCACGATCGAGGCACGCACGTGGACGCTCTGGTCTTCGCCCATCATCGTCTGGTGGATCAGCCCCGGCTCGCGGCCCGCCTTGTAGACGAAGGTCTCGCCGAGATGGCTGATGAAGTAGATCTTGCCGTCGCTCGCGGTGGGCGAGGATTCGAGCTTGGTCTTCGCATCGACGCGCTCGCTCCAGACCACGTCGCCGGTGGTGGGGTGCACGCAGGTGAGGAAACGGTTGCGGCCGTTCAGGATGTAGAAGTATCCGTCGTAGAAGAGCGGGGTGGGAACGTCGCTGGTGACCTCCTTGCCCTCGCTCACCCACATCTTCGCGGTGTCGAGGAGGGTTCCCTTGCCGCCCGCCTTGATGGCGTAGACCGGCTGGCCCTTCGGTCCGCAGGCGAGGATGGCTCCTTCGCCGTAGACGGGAGAGGGAACGAGACGCCAGAAGGGCTCCTTGCCGGGATTCCAGGTGCCCCAGCGCCAGAGTTCTTCGCCCGTCGCGGGATCGTGTCCGGTGAGACAATCACCCCCGACCACGACGATCTCCTCGCGCCCGTTGTGGGTCACCGGAACCGGCGAGGTAAAGGCTTCCCGGGATTCCATGACGGCTTCGCTCGGGCGAATCTGGCGCCACTTCTCCGCTCCGGTCTCGGGATCGAGGGCGAGGAGGTAGGACTCGTTCTCCTTGTCGGTGAATCCCTTCCCGTCGACGGCGACGTCGCGCTGGAGGACCTGGAGGTAGAGCGTGCCCTTGTGCACGAGCGGGGTGGTGGAAAAGGTCCAACCGAAGGCGAAGGGGCCGTAGTCCGACTGGATGTTGCGGTGCCACACCTGGCGACCGTTGAAATCATAGCAGGCGAGGTCTCCCTTGCCGGTGAAGAACCACGCATGGGTGCCGTCTGTCACGGCGGACGGGCCGGCGTAGTCGCTGCGGTCGTCCTGGCGAATGCCTTCACCGAACTTGTGGGTCCACTCGATCTCTCCCGATTTCGCGTTGATCTTCACCGCGATGATGCCGCTCTCCTCTTCATTGGTGCAGCTGACGAAGATCGCGTCGTCCCAGACGACGGGGGTGCCGGCTCCAGCGCCGGGAAGATCGACGACCCAGGAGACGTTTTCTTCCTTGGAAAAGGTGTCGGGCAGACCGGTGACGGAGGTCGAGCCATTGTGGTTCGGTCCCCGCCAGTTGGGCCAGTTCTGAGCCTGGGCGGAGGAGAGGCCACCCGCGACGAGGGCGGCGGCGAGAAGGAGACGGAGCGGACGAGTTGCGATCATGTTGGTCAGGGATGTGCCGGAATATGGAGCGGGCCGCATTTCGGTGTCAAGCGGATGCGGTGGCGCGGTGGTGTGCCGGTGGGGACATTCCGAATGCGTTTTTTCGCTGTCTCGCCCGGGGCCGATGTGCTTTCCTCAGTTCGGCACCATTTGATGAAGAACCTCATTCTCGCCCGCCACGCGAAGTCGAGCTGGGCTGTCGGCGCCCTCGACGACCACGAACGGCCCCTCAACGACCGGGGGGAACGCGATGCGCCGAAGATGGGAGCCGCCCTCGCGCAGCGCGGTAATCGTCCCGGAGCGATCGTGAGCAGCACGGCGGTGCGAGCGCTCGCGACGGCACGGGTTCTCGCGGAGGCGCTCGGGTTTCCCAACGAGAAGATCGTGGCGAAGCCGGAGATCTACCTCGCCGAGCCACGGGTCCTTCTCCGGGAGGTTCAGCAGTTCGACGAAGCCGAAGAGACGGTGCTGCTCGTGGGGCACAATCCGGGGATGCACGACTTTGCCAACCTGCTCGCGGGCGGTGCGGTGATCGAGTCGTTTCCCACGCTGGCGGTGGCGCGCCTCGAGTTGAACGTCACCTACTGGGGCGAGGTCGAGCCGAATTCCGGACTTCTGCTGGAACTGCTCACGCCACGGATCCTGCGAAACGACTCATGAAAAACCTGTCTCTCGCCTCATCGTTCGTCCTGACCTTCTCAATCGCGGTTCTCCCGTCGCGTGGAGAGGAACCTCCCCCGACTCTCTCCATCGAGGGGCGGGTCGCCTTTACCGAGGGGCCGGCGTGGAACCCCGTCGATGGGAATGTCTACTTCACCGACATCGAGAACAACCGCATCATGCGGCGCGACCCCACGGGTGCCTTTCACGTCTACCGGATCCCGTCGGGACGGGCCAACGGTCTCGTCTTCGATGCGTCGGGCCGGCTGCACGCCTGCGAAGGGGGGCGGGAAGGCGGGAACCGTCGGGTGACGCGAACGGAGAAAGACGGTTCGGTCACGGTGTTGACTGCGGATTTCGAGGGCGGCCGCTACAACTCGCCCAATGATCTCTGTCTCGATGCGGAGGGCCGCGTCTACTTCACCGACCCGCGCTACGGTGACCGCGACGACATGCAGATTACCGATGCGGATGGGAAACCGGTCGAGGGAGTCTATCGCATCGACCCCGGCGGCTCTGTCGAGCAGGTGCTGGCGCACGAGGTGGAGCGTCCCAACGGCATTGGCCTCTCGCCCGACGAGCGGTTTCTCTACGTCGCAGACAACCAGAACTCGACGCCGGACGGGAACCGCAAGCTCTGGCGCTTCGAACGACGGGAGGACGGGTCGATCGATCCCGCGAGCCGGACGCTCCTCTTCGACTGGGCCGGGGAACGCGGTCCGGACGGGCTCTGCGTGGGCGAGAACGGTCTGCTCTATGTGACGGCCGGACTGAACTTCGCCTCCCACACCGAGACGGCGCGGACGTTTCGGGCCGGGATCTACGTGATTGATCCCGAGAGCGGAGAGCTGCGGGATTTCTGGGCGGTGCCCGAGGACATGATCACGAACTGCACCATCGGGGGTGAGGAAGGGAACACCCTCTACATCACGGCAGGACACAAGCTGTGGAGCCTGCCGCTCGGAGGCGAGTAAAGCGGGCGGGATTCCGTCGCCACTACAATTCGTCGGCGAATTGTGACTGGACGCATCGTGTGGGTGGAAGATGATTTGAAGCATGAGTCAAACACCTCCGCCGCTCGATCCTCAGCCCGCGTCCGCACCAGGCCTTCGGCAGCCGCCGAAGAGTGGAGGAGGCGGCTGGCTGTTCGGCTGCAGCGTGGGGTGCCTCGTCATGCTGGTGGTCTGCCTGGTGGCCGGGTTCTTTCTTGTGCGCTTCGTGTCGAACAAGGCGCAGGAACTCGCGGTCCAGTATACCTCCGAGGAACAGGTGGAGATTCTCCCGCCGGCCCTCACCGCACAGGAAACCAACTCCGTGGTGGTTCGATTCGATGCCTTCCGCGATGCGCTTGCGAGCGGGCAGCAGCCTCCGGTGCTCGAACTGACCGATGAGGAGATCAACACGCTGATCTTCCATCATCCCGATTTCCAGGACCTCGCGGGCAAGGCGAGAGTGGCGATCGAGAACGGGCAGGTCGCGAGCGAGGTGAGTCTCGACATCGATGCGCTAGGGGTTCCGATCCCGCTGATCGGGGATGCGGTCAAGGACCGGTTCTTCAACGGCGAGATCGCCCTGACGATCGGGATGGTGGGAGGACGCCCGGTGGTGAATCTCGAGGATGTCAGCGTGAACGGGGTCACCCCGCCGGAAACCGTGATGGCCGAACTGCGAAAGGAGAACCTGCTCCAGGATTACGACCAGGATCCCGAAATGAAGGCTTTCTTCGACAAGATCGAGGCGATCGAGGTCGAGGGAAACCAGCTCCGAATCGTCCCGAAAGGTGCGAGCGGATTACCGGAGTAGCGCCGAGCGTGAGCGAGGCGAAGGGGCAGGGGAAGACGGGAAGGGCAGGGTTGGCCGCGCCGGAACCCTCGCTCACGCTCGGGTCCACATTCCCGTGTAGCGCCGAGCGTGAGCGAGGGGAAGGGGAAAACGGGGAGCTCAGGGTTGCCCGCGCCGGAACCCTCGCTCACGCTCGGGTCCACATTCCCGTGTAGCGCCGAGCGTGAGCGAGGCGAGGGGATAAACCGGGAGCTCAGGGTTGCCCGCGCCGGAACCCTCGCTCACGCTCGGGTCCACATTCCCGTGTAGCGCCGAGCGTGAGCGAGGCGAAGGGGCAGGGGAAGACGGGAAGGGCAGGGTTGGCCGCGCCGGAACCCTCGCTCACGCTCGGGTCCACATTCCCGTGTA
>Ga0180430_10000785_pt1 | contig 33581 bp, 21 predicted proteins | sample SS_ome_9_FD_132999 | JGI IMG/M metagenome (GOLD analysis project Ga0180430, IMG submission 132999) | Hypersaline lake sediment archaeal communities from the Salton Sea, California, USA - SS_1_S_2 metaG | ecosystem: Environmental > Aquatic > Non-marine Saline and Alkaline > Hypersaline >... | reverse complement strand
TGCCCCTCGATGCGGTGGCCGAAGATCTCGTGAAAAAAAACACCGCTCGCGCGATTGAGAAGAATGGCCGGTCCCACGTAGGGTTCCACGAGAGGTGCCTCACGGAGCGCCAGAACCTGATCGATTACCTTTTTGAAAGCGGCGCTCATCGCCTCTTCCGAGGGGAGCGCCTCCTCGGTGGCGGAATCGAAGATGAAGCTCTGGCTCAGATCCATCCCGTCGTCGGCGCGTGTATTCGCCGAGACGATGACGCGGAGGAGTTTGCGGCCCGTGCGCAACCGTGTGCCCTCGCTCGTGACCATCGATCGATTTTCGACCGACGCCGACAGGGAAACACTCGATCCGTGAATCAGGGGATAATCCTTCGCCAGTCGGGAGACACGCACGATCCGTCCGGCCCACTCGTCCCGATCGAGAGCGAGCAACGTCTCTTCCTCGCAGGCATTGCTCGGTTCCTCGCGGGAAAAATCATCGACCTGGTGTCCCTCGTCGACCATGGTTTTTACATTGGTGAGCACCTGCTTGTATCGTTCCACGGCGCTTTTGAAGGCGCTGTCCGTGGCGCGCCAGATGGCGTGGGTCACGGCGTCGGCATTGTCCTCCAGGCTGATTGCCGCCGCGCCGCCGGCGAAGAAACGTTCCATCCCCCGGCCCCGGCCGCCGCGGATCTTGTGCGTGCTGTCGAGACCGTAGTCGCCGATTCTCACGTCCACGTCGAGTATTCGGCTGCGGTCGGCATCGTCGGAAAAGAGAGCGCCCAGTCCGCCACGGATCGATACCGACCGAATGTCGGTGACCGTGTAGGCGAGATAATAGGGCTTCGTCCCGTCGTCAGCGGCGAGATGCGCCATCGAATGGTCGAGTTCTCTCGACATGATGTCGATGAGCGCGACTCCAGATTCGGCGTCGCCCCCGGCCCCGCCCTCGGCGGCCGTTGTGGTCAGACCGATGAGGAAGAAACCGACAATAAGTGCGGAGAGTCCGTTCATGGCAGCTCCTTTCACAGCTGTGAAACGCATGAGCGTGATCGAGAAATAGAGGGATTCATCGTACCGGCGTGGGGGTGCGCGCCATTGTGAATTTACGTAAATTCTCGTGAATTTCTGGGCGGGCTACCGGCCGTGGCAACCCGCCCAGATTTCCTCCTACTGGTTCGCCTTCACAGCCAAAAAGATGGCGGCAATGACGATGACCGCAAGGAGGACGGCGAGGGTGATCTTGATCCAGCTATAGGGGCGTTCGCCCTGGACCTCGCCCGTGCGGGCGTTGACCAGAAACCTGTAGGTCTTCTTGCTGTAGCGGTAGGCGCTGATCCAGATCGGCAGGAGGGTGTGCTTGAAGGTGACATTGTCGTGCTGCGTTCGGAGCGACGTGATGCGCTGTTCGTCGCCGCCGATGTCGCGCCGGACGAGCGCGCGGATCAATCCGTCCATGATCTCGCGGGCGTAGTCGAAGCCTTCCTCGAGATCGACCTGATAGCTCTCGGCCCTGAAGCCGCTGAGATAGTCGTCCTTGTAGGGCACGAGATTCTGCAGGTCCCAGGGTTCGAGCTTCTCCGTGTATTTGCGGGGCAGGCTCTTGCTCGCCAGGACGAGCACATCGTCGAAGGCTTCCCACACGGTGCCGCTCACCGGCCACCAGCGGATCTTGCGCACCTGGCGCGTTTTTTGAACGCTCTTGCCGTTTTCCGTCGTGGTGTACGTCTCGGTCACCCAGTAGTACTCGCCGCGCTGTCCGCGGTAGAAGCTCGTCGTGTCGCTGTCGTACGTCCAGTAGGGGACATACATGCCGGCAAGCTTGCCTTCCGTCCGGGCCCGGTTCTTGAGATCGTTGGGCGCGAACCACAATTTGGATATCCACTCCGCGAAGGCTTTGCGCGCCTCGTCGCGCGTGATCTTGAAGGGCAGGAGCGAGCGCGGCCGGAGCTGTTTCTTCGACGAGGCCGTGGCCACGATCGGCGAACCGCAAAAGGCGCACTCCTGGGAGGTGACGTTGGGATCGGCCGTGGTCTCGGCCGCGCAGTCGGAACACTTGATGGTCAGGCGCTCTTCCATCTCGGCGCTCTCGGACAGCGTCGCCAGATGGGTGTGAAAGTCGAGCTCCTCGATATCGGCTTCCGACTTGGGGATCGGGTTCTCGTGGCCGCAGTAGGGGCATTTCTGTGCATCGGCGCCCGGCTCGAACTCCATCTTGGCCGCACAGTTTCCGCACTTGAAGGTCTGCTGCAGCGCTCCCTTGGCCGAACGCTCTTCCACCGCCTCATCGTGGTCTTCGGCAATGGTGCCCTCTGTTTTTTCCAGTCGATCACTCATGGCGCCTATTCCTTGCCGTCACTCTTGGGACCACCGCTCTGCGGCGGAAGGGGCGGGGGGGCGGCGCCGAAGAGCGGGGCGAGCTCGGCGACCTGCCCGGCGGGTGTCCACTGGGCCATGCCCTGTTTCCACACCAGCGTTTCGCGCGTGAGCTGGCCGCTCTGGGCGTACTGCTGCAAGACGTTCATGTCGAAGGGGCCGGCCTGCTGGTTGTTGATCGCCACGAAGAAGGCCGCGGCCTGCGGGAGGGGCGGCGGCGTGGCCGGCGCTCCCTGCTGTCCCTGCTGCCCCTGCATCGACTGGCCCATCTGGTTGGCCATGGCGAAACCCATTCCCATGCCCATTCCGCCGGCCGCCATGCCGCCCGGGTTCTTGGCCGCCTCTTCCATGGCGTTGGCCGTCTGAAACTGGGTGTACTGTTGCAGGTTGCCGATCACACCCATGCTCGACCGCTTGTCGAGGGCTTTTTCCACCGCCTCGGGAAGGCTGATGTTCTCCACGAGCATCTTGGTCACGTCGAGGCCGTAGTTGGTAAAGTCGTCGTCGATCTTTTTGGTGACGAACTCGCCGAGCTCGTCGTAATTGGCCGCCAGGTCGAGAACGGGAATCTTGCTCTCGCCGATGATGTCCGCAAAGCGGGAGACGATGAGATTGCGGAGCTGGTTGGTGATCTCGTCCTTGGTGAAATGGCCGTCGGTGCCGACGATCTCGCGGATGAACTGAGCCGCGTCGGTGACCTTGATCACGTAAGTCCCGAAGGCGCGCAGCCGCACGGGGCCGAACTCGGCGTCGCGCAGGGTGATGGGGTGTTTGGTTCCCCATTTGAGATCGGTGAAGCGGCGGGTGCTCACAAAATAGACCTCGGCCTTGAAGGGGCTCGAGAAGCCGTATTTCCACCCCTTGAGCGTGGAGAGGATCGGCATGTTTTCCGTATCCAGTTCATACATGCCCGGCTGATAGACGTCGGCGAGCTGACCTTCGTTGATGAAGACCGCCACCTGCCCCTCGCGCACGGTGAGCTTTGCGCCCATCTTGATCTCGTTGCCGTGCCGCTCGAACCGGTAGACCATGGTGTCGTTGCTCGGATCGGTCCACTCGATGATATCGATGAATTCGCCGCGAATTTTATCCCAGAGACCCATTAATGATTCCTCCACGTTGCGCTTATTTATCTCGGTCGGCTCCAGCGCCGCCGGAGGCGGCCCATGCGGCCGCCGCTGGATTGGAAAGGTTCAGTGGCCCACAGTTATACTATACCACACCTCTGGCGATCAAAACCAATCGGCTAGGATTGCGGCGGGTGTTCCACATCGCTAAGATCGGGTACTTGATCCTCATGCGAATGGAGCTGCCATGAAAAGAGATCGTGCCATTACCATTGCGCTCGCCGGAATCGTATCGGCGCTCGCACTCGCGGGCGCTTGTCTGGCCCAGAATCCGATTCAGGCGGCGGCGTCCGATCTCGACGGGGTGCTGGAGCGCTTCGACGATCCGCCCGCGGCCTTTCGACCGGCCCCGCTTTACGTCTGGAACGATGCGCTCCTCGAAGAGGAGATCGCCCGCCAGCTCGACGGTTTCGAGCGCGCCGGATTCGGGGGGGTGTTCGTCCATCCGCGGCCCGGCCTGGTCACACCCTACCTTTCCGAGCGATGGCTCGAACTCTGGCGCTTCACCATGGAGGAGTGCCGGCGACGGGGCATGGTGGCCCATATTTACGACGAGAACAGCTATCCCTCCGGTTTTGCCGGAGGCCATGTGCCCGAACAGATGCCCGAGTCGCGCCAGGTGTCCCTGAGGCACGATCTGATTCCGGCCGACCAGCTCGATCGGCTCGTCGTCGACGAGCAGACCGTCGCCCTCTTCAAGCTCTCGAGCGACGAGCCGCCAGGAAGGGTCCGTCTGACCGTCGATCCCGATGGTGTGAGCGGTGCGATCAGCTTTGGCCCGCTCGGAGGGGGGCGGTTCGTTTTTCGCGGGGGGGCCTTCGAGGGGACGGTTGGATTCCGAGCGATCGTGGGCCGCAATTGCAGGGTCGACGATGTGTGCTTCTATCAGATCGACGGCGAAGGAAAGAGGGAGATCCTCTTCGAAGACGATTTCGAAAGGGACGAGCTCGGCCCTCACTGGGTCAATGAAAACATCCTTCCCCATGTGGACCAGCCCGCGCTCGACGCGCGCATCGAGACGGGGCAGCTCGTTCTCGAGCACGACGGTTCGAAAAACGACGCCTGGCTCCGGCCCGATCGGTGCGTGGCCTTCGAGGGAAAAAGGACGATCTTCGAGTTCACCCTCGTCGACCGCTGGGGCGACATGGGCGGCAACCCGGCTCTGGCCGTCGGGGCGCGACCCTTCGAGCCGGGCGCCACGAGCGGCGTGATGCTCATCGATGTCTCCCGTTGGACTCCGCACTTCGGCTGGGGCATGGTGGCGGGCGAATGGATCGAGGGCCGGGCCGATACGCTCCCGGCAGCCGGCCGATTTCGGCGGTGTGCGTTCAGCCGCGTCGCGCTTCGGTCTCTCGCCGCGGGCGAGACGCGGCGCGCCGACGAACTCGGACTCGATCCCGGCACCTATCTTCACTATGGGCAGTCCTACGGCGGCACGTCGGCCTGGCTGGCGGGCCGGTTCTTCGTCGACCTGCTGCGGCCCGGTGTGGGGGAGAAGTTCATCGAGATCACCCTCGGCGCCTACGACAGGGTACTGGCCGACGAGTATGGAAAAACGGTTCAGGCCTGTTTCACCGACGAGCCCCATGTGTCGGGAGGGTGGACGCCCTCTCTTCCGGCGACCTTCGAGCGCCTCTTCGGCTACTCGATCGTCGACCATCTGCCGTCGATCCATTTCGAGTCGGGCGACTGGCGGCGGGTGCGCCACGACTATTCGGCCACGCTGCTCGAGCTCTACGTGGAGAATTTCGCCAAGCCCTACTACGAGGCGTGCGACGCGCGCCGCATCGCGGCGACGGGACATGTGTGGGAGCATGGATGGCCCGACATCGGCCACGGGCCCGACGTGATGAGCTTCAACGCGTGGCAGCACATCCCGGGCATCGACTGCCTGATGAACCGTTATGACGAGGGGCCGCGCGCCCAGTTCGGCAACTTCCGCGCAGTGATGGAAATCAAAAGCATTGCCAACCAGCTCGGAAGGACGCGCACTCTGTGCGAGGCCTACGGCGCCGCGGGGTGGGAGGCAACCTTCGAGGACTACAAACGGATCGGCGACTGGCTCCTCGTGGGCGGCGTCAACCTCATCAACCCCCACCTCAGCTATTACACGATCCGCGGGGCGCGCAAGGCCGACCATCCGCCCTCCTTCTCCTACCACGAGCCGTGGTGGGAGGCTTTCGGCCTCGTGGGCGATTATCTCGGCCGTCTCTCGTGGGCGCTTGCCGCGGGAGCGGAATTTTGCGACACGCTCGTGATCGAGCCCACGACCACCATGTGGATGTACAACTGGAGCCCGGCGTCGCGACAGCGTCTCAACGAGCTGGGCGAGAGTTTTCAGAGTTTCATCACCGAACTGGGCGCGGCCCAGGCCGCCTTCGATCTGGGAAGCGAGCCTGTGATGGCCGAGAGGGGGCGCGTCATCGACGGACGCCTTGCGATCGGCAAGCGCTCCTACGGGACGGTGATCTTGCCGCCCGGACTGGAGAATCTCGAGAGTTCCACCGTCACCCTTCTTGGGGAGTTTGCCCGGCAGGGGGGGCGTATCGTCAGTTGCGTGGGGATTCCCGCGCTGGTCGACGGCCGGGAAGAGGGGAGTGCCGTCGCCGGGGACGGGAGTGTCGCCGCGATCAAAGGGATTGCGCGCGATGGCTGGATCGATGCGTCGGGAAGGGCGCCGGCCGACCTCGCCGGGGAGTTGACGGCGCGCGCCAACCTGCGTGTCTCGGCGGGCACTCCCTCGGGCGGGCGCGTCTTTCACCTCGTCCGCGTCCTCGATGACGGCGCACTGATTTTTGTGGTCAATACGAGTCTCGACGAGTCGGTGGACGGCCGTGTCGAGACGGCGGCGGCCGCTGTGGAGCGATGGAATCCTCTCGACGGGTCTGTGTCACACGTGCCTGTCGCTGTCGATGATCCGGTTCAAGGCTGGGACTTCTCGCTGCCGCCGGCTGGGAGCGTTCTTTATGCGGTCCGCACCGATTGCGCACCCACGGCCGATTGCGCACCCACGGCCGATCGCACTGCGCGCGGCGACGTCGATCGAGCACCGGGTCGGGCGGAGCGCACGCGGATCGAGCCGTGCGGCGCGATTGCCGTGACGGCTCTTGATCTCAACGTTCTCCCTCTCGATTTTGTCGATCTCACCGTCGCCGGCCAGAGCTTCGAGGGGCTGTACCGTTACGAGGCCCAGACGCGGATCTATCGCGCCCACGGCTTCGACCGGAATCCCTGGGACCGCGCCGTACAGTTCGAGGATGAAATCCTGCGCAGAGACACACTGCCGCCCCGGTCGGGATTTACCCTCGCCTATCCCTTTTTCATCGGTGAGTGGCAAACGCCGCCCGCCTTGCGGCTGGTCGTCGAAGGGGGAGGCCGCTACACGGTCAGTGTCAACGGCCGCCCGCTCCGTCCTGTCGACGGAGAGTGGTGGCTCGACCGGTCCTTCACCGTGTACGCCATCGAGCCCGGTTGGCTCTTCGCCGGACGGAACGTGATCGAGACGAAGGCGGAGCCCTTTTCGATCCATCACGAACCGGAACCGGTCTACCTTCTCGGGGACTTTGCGCTCCGCGGCGCGCCGCGGGGGTGGACGATCGAAAAACCGCGCGCCCTCGGCGTCGGAGCCTGGTCGGCCCAGGGATATCCCTGCTATCCGGGCGGAGTGGCCTACACCCAGGAATTCGTCTGCTCGGAGAGGGGGGGCGGATACGAGATCGAGCTCGCCGACGACTGGAGCGGCGTGGCGGCGCGTGTCGACGTGAACGGCACCAAGGCGGGCTACATCGGCTGGCGGCCGTGGCGCCTCGATATCACGGGGCTCCTTCGCGACGGCGCGAACAGCGTCACGGTGACCGTCTTCGGCAGCCTCAAGAATCTCCTCGGGCCCCATCATTCGGGAAAGGTGCGCGGATCGGCGTGGCCGGGCCACTTCCTCCACGAGGGCAAGGGGCCGCAGCCTCCGGGGGACGCTTACGATGTGATCGAATACGGACTAGGCAGCCCTTTCCGTCTCTACTCCCGCGCTGGAGAGTGACCGCCGGTTTCGGTCTCCGCCGTCACTCGACGTTGAGAACCATCAGGTTCGTCAAGGTCGATCCGTAGGTCAGAGGGCCGATGAGCGCCTGGACGGGGTACCGTTCGCCGCTCTGCCAGATAGCCGGAACCCTTTGAGGAATGATGAGAATCCCCTCCGCCGAGATGGGGCCTCTCTCGATCACCGCCGCCGGCGGGAGGGAAATGTGGAGATCCCCGTAAATGGTCGGATAGGGAGGATCGAGGATCGTCCACCCGAAGGCGAAGGTCACCGGCGTGGCGGCCGGCTCGCCCACGACCCTGATCTCCACGGCGCTGCCCGGGAGGAGATCGCCCACGCAGCAGAGCCACGGAATCGTGTGATACCACCGCACGAACTCGTCCCAATGGGTGTCGCCGGCGAAGGCGAGCCAGTCGTTGTTGTACTGCTCGTGGAGGGGGTGGAGGGAGTTCTTGGAGAAATAGATGGCGATCCCGTGATCCCTTGCCGGGTTGCCGTGAACGGCATAGGCTGCCTGAAAGTTGTTCATCACATTCAGTGCGGCGTCGTGGATGGCGCCCGACGGGATCTGCAGCGACAGCTCCTCGGCAAAGCTGTAGAGGTCGGTGTGGCTGTTGCCGCCCGGCGATCCGTAGGAGCGGGCCGCGAGGCGCGCCGTCTCGATGTCGCTCTTGCGCTCGGTCATGACGAGAGCCAGATCATCGACGGCCTCCACAAGAGGCGGAATCTCTCTCAAGTCGATGGCGGAGAGGAGAAGACTCGGTTCGGTCGCCCCATAGTGGGTCACGATCGTCTCACCCAGGGCGCGGGCGTCCATGGTGGGGGTGGCGACGAGATCGGCGAGGATCAGGTCGTAGGGGAAACCTCCTTCCGATGAGACCATCTCCGATCCGACCATCACCTCGGCGAAGGGCTGGATCTCGTGGGCGACCTCGATCATCGCCATGAGGCATTCGTTGAAACCGACGAGATGCAGATCGATTCCGTCTCTCGAGAGGTTCTCGAACGCCTCGCGCACCTCGGGCATCCAGAGTTTGTCGTCATCGGTCCAGTCATCGCCCGCCGCGCGCCATCCGAATCCATGATTCCAGAGGATGATGGCGTTTTTCCGCGCCCGATAGGTGGTGCACGCCCACCGGACGAAATCCTCGAGGCTTCCGTCTCCGGGAGTCGTCTCGACTCCCTGGCCGCAATTGATCTCACCCAGAATGGCGAGCTCGTTGCCGGGATCGGGAGTGAGACCGGGTGTGATCCTGAATCGCCGCGCGTCGGTCCAGTCGCCATAGAGAGAGTTGTAGCCCGGTTTGCGGTCGAGCTGCACGAGGACGTTCACGTCGGCTGTCGATCCGACGGACGCCATCTCGAGGAAGTCGTTGACGGCGCAGTTCTCCAGGTTGTTGTCCCCGTTGAGGTAGATCATGAGATTCCACTCGGCCTGGGCGCTGCTTTCCGGGGCTCCCACGACGGCGGCGACGAGAAGGCAGGGGAGAAGAAGGAGGACGCGCATGGTTTTGTCCTTTCGAGAGACGGGTCGATTCGAGATTGCTCTGTATCAACTGAATTTAATATTATAAAGCAACGCCGGGCGGCGATCAAGCGATCTCGTCAAAGGGTGACAGCCCTGTCTCCCGTTTTGCACCTGAACCGTGAAGAGAGGCGGCGGCGTTTTCATTTTTCTCCCTCGGCGGAGACCGGTCTGTTTCCTTCGGCTTCTGTTTTTCTTATGCTTGGGGTTTTGATTCGCACGGGACAGGTCTGATTGATGGCAACACCACTGACGCGCAGATGCCGCGAGATCTACGACGAGGCCGCGAGGCCGCTCACCGTCCTTTCCTACGTCTGGTTGATCCTCTTTTCCGTCGTCCTCCCGCACCAGGGCCGCAACAGCCTCGAAAAGTTGCAGTCCACGCCGATCCGGATCGCCATGTACGTGGTGATCGCCATCTGGACCGTATACGTTCTCGATGGGATCGTCTTTTTTCTGGCGAGCCGCAATGGGGCCCGTATCTGGACTCGCCTCGGGCTCGGCCTGTCGGTGATCGTTTTTCCCATCCTCAGGATATCGGTGCCTCCCTTCGGTCATCCCCATCGCATCTGGCTTCCCTTTTTCGGGAGGCGCAAGAGGGACAGGGGGCTCGAGAAGGATTTGACGCGCGCCTTCAGCCTTCCCATGTTCGCCGTGGTGCTCCTCGTTCTTCCCATCCTGGGGATCGAGTATCTGCGGCCGCAGTGGCTCGAATACGGGGGTGTCAGTTTTGCGCTCGCCCTGGGATCGCAGATCATCTGGCTCGCCTTCGCCTTCGAGTTCTCTCTCATGATCTCCGTTGCGCGCAAGAAGATCCGCTACTGTGTCAAGCACTGGCTCGACCTGGCCATCATCCTTCTGCCCGTCATTCTGTTCATCCTTCCCTTTCTGTCCTTTCTGCCGATCGCGCGTCTCGCCCGGCTGGGGCGTATCATGCGATCGACGCGCCTCCTCCGCGTGAAGGGAGTGGGCCTGAAAGCGTTCACCGCCATGGTACTCATCGCGGGCACCAAGCGGTTCGGGGGCAGGAGCAACGCAAAAAGGATCAGGAAGCTCCGAGAGCAGATCGAGGAACTCGAAGAGGATATCGTCGACATCAGGCGGGAGATCGCCGAGCTCGAGGAGCAGGACGAGGAGCGCGCCCGGGAGTTGACGTCCGATACGTGCGAGACCGAGTCCCAGGCGGACGATCAGGGTAGATCGCTGTAACCTTCTTTTATTGATCTTTTTCTTGAAAGGAGAGATGTCTTACGTTATTAGATGCCTCTACTTGTGCGATTCCTATCTCTTTTTAGGATAACCGTGCTCATGCGATCTCTTCTTTTTGTCCTTTTTTGCCTCTTGCTTCTCGGTCTTTCATGGACCTCTCTGAACGCCGCCGATCAGACCGAAAGGGCATCGGCGTTCGGCGATCTCCGCGCTGATCTGGCCGACAAGGGATTCACCTTCGAACTGGTCTACACCGCCGAGTGGATGGCCAACATGCGCGGCGGGATCACCACCCATCATGCACGCAAATACCGCGGCGACGTGAGCCTCTTCATGGAGTTCGACACGGAACGGGCCGGACTGTGGGACAACGGATCGTTCTTCGCCCATGTTCAGAACCAGCACGGCGACGGCATCACCGAAGACTACATCGGTGATTTTCAGGTGCTGTCCAACATCGACGCCGACGACTTCACGCAGGTTTCCGAGTTTTGGTACCGGCACGAGTTCCTCGAGGGCCGCCTCTGGACCAAACTGGGCAAGCAGGAATCGAACGAGGATTTTGCCGGCACCGAATTCGGTGGGGAGTTTCTCCACTCGTCGCCCGGATTCAGCCCGACCATTCCCCTCGTGACCTATCCCGACCCCGACTGGGGCATGGTGTGGGGCGTCGAGCCGGCGGACTGGTTCTCGGCCAACGCAGGCCTCTACCAGGGCCGCCCCAACGGGGGGCGGTCGGTCAAGAGCACGATCGACAATCTATACGGTCCCATGGTCATGGTCGAGCCGGCTCTTCACTACCACGCCGCCGGGAGGGCCGGCCACTTCCGCGTCGGCGCGTGGTGGAACGGCGACCGCTTCGACGAGTTCGATCGCAGCAACCGCAATCCGGGCACCAAGGACGACGCCCACGGCTGGTACGTGACCTGGGACCAGGAGATCTGGAACGAAGAATCGCCCGGCGATTCGGCCGAAGGCGACGATGGGATCGGTGCCGATGGGATCGGTGCCGAAGGGATCGGTCTTTTCGGCCAGTACGGCTGGGCGCCCCCCGACCGTTCCGAGGCGCTGCACTACTTCGGTGGGGGCGTGGCGTGGACGGGCGCCCTGCCCGGCAGAGACAACGACGTGGCCGGAATCGGCCTCTTCCAGGTCGAGTTCAGCCGCGAGGCCGATTTCGAGCGCGGCGCGGAACGGTCGATCGAACTCTTCTACAGGATCGATGTCTGCGACTGCTTCAGCATCAAACCCGACCTCCAGTTCATCACCAATCCCGGTGGAACGTCTCTCGACGACGCACTCGTCGCCGGGGTGCGGGCGGAGTTTGTCTTCTGACCCTGTGAAGCTGAAGAAAAAGATCTCTCCCGAGGAAGCCAATCACCATTCGCGTTCATCCAGAACGCGATCGAGGGTTTGAATCAGCGCGTCGGCGTTGGAATGGGTGAAAACCAGTGGCGGCTTGATCTTGATCACGTTGTGAAGGGGACCGTCGACGCTCACCAGGATTCCTTCGTCCTTCATCCTCTCCACGATGAAAGACGCTTCCCAGTCAGCAGGCTCGAGGCTCTCCCTGTCCCGGACGAGCTCGACACCCGCGAAAAGCCCGACGCCGCGCACGTCGCCGATGAGAGTGTGTCTCTCGCTGAGCGCGCCCAGTCCGGCGATCAGGCGGGCGCCCACGTGGCGCGCGTTCTGCTGCAGATTTTCCTCGTCGATCACATCGAGCACCGCAAGGCCCACGGCGCACGACACGGGATTGCCTCCATAGGTGTTGAAATACTCCATGCCGCCGGCGAAGGAGGCGGCGATCTCGGGAGTGGTCACCACGCACGCCATGGGATGGCCGCTGCCGATCGGCTTGCCCAGGGTCACGATGTCGGGGAGAGCGTCTTGCGTCTCGAAGGCCCAGAAATGGGAACCCACACGGCCGAAGCCGACCTGCACCTCGTCGGCGATCGCCACACCCCCGGCGGCGCGCACGTGGTCGAACGCCTCCCGGAGGTAGCCGGGCGGCGGAACGATCTGGCCGCCGCATCCGAGCAGTGATTCGCAGACGAAGGCCGCTACGTTGCGCCCGGCGGCGTGGGCGTCGGCAATGGCGTCCCTCACACAATGGGCATACCTTTGTCCCGCGTCGGCGTCGGAAGATCGGAAGCGCCCGCGATATCCGTCGGGCATGGGCGTCGTGTGCACATGGGCGGGCGGGCCTTTGCCACCGGGACCGTCGAATTTGTAGGGGCTGATCGCGATCAGCGAGGAGAGATTGCCGTGGTAGGCGCCGTCGACGACGACGATGTCCTCATGGCCCGTATGGGCGCGCGCGAGCCGCAGGGCGAGGTCATTGGCCTCGCTGCCCGAGTTGACGAAAAAACAGACCTCGAGCGGATCGGGCATGGTGGCGGTCAGTCTCCGCGCATAGTCGACGATGTGGTCGTGCAAATAACGCGTGTTGGTGTTGAGCAGGGCGTTCTGCCTTCGGGCGGCGTCGACCACCCTGGGGTGGCAGTGGCCCACGTGGGGCACGTTGTTCACCGCGTCGAGATAGGCGCGCCCCTCGTGATCGTAAAGGTACTGCATCGATCCGCGAACGATTTTGAGCGGCCTTTCGTAGGAGACGCTGAGCGACGGTCCAAGGTGGCGCTTCCTGAGCGCCATGATCTCGTGGGAACTCCGGCCGGCGTTCGAAAAGGAGACGCCCCCGATGGGAGGCGACGCGCTGAAGGGAACCATTCCCAGGGCATCGAAAAAGGAATCCTCTGCACGGCGCGGATCGATAAGGGCCAGCTTTTCCAGCAGATCCCACGCCGGCTGTTCGCTGATGCGCAGGTAGGCGTTCTGCGGATCGCTTCTCGTCTGCCTGACCGACTGGTAAACGCTCGTGAAAAGCCGCGCGCCGATCAGCGGAAAGAGGACCTCCACCTCGGCCGGTTCGAGAGGAAAGATCTCGTGGAACCCGGCCGCCACCTCCACCGCCGCAGCAAGGGGATCGTCCTTCCCCATCGCCGCATAGGCGGCGGCGATCGCCGGCTCGCACACGAGACAGGTGTGGACCATGTCGCCGAAATCGATGATTCCCGTCACCTCCATCTCGCGCGAGCCGGCTCGGCCGACGAGGAGGTTGTGGTCGTTGCCGTCGTTGTGAATGACGCCGGTGCGCAGGGCGCCGAGCCGGGGCGCTGCGAGGGCGTCGAAGCGGCGCGCGAAAAGCTCGGCCAGCGATCGCTGCGCGGCCGATTCGATCTCGTTCAGCCGGGGGCCGATCTCCGACGCGCACTTCAGATCCCAGAGAAGGCTGCGGTTCATGGCGGGATGGGTGAAACCATCGAGCGCCCTGTCCACACGGCCCATGAAGCGCCCCGCGCTTCGCAGGAGCGCCGCGCTGTGGGGCGATAGATCGACGAGAAAGGTCCCCTCGACAAAAGTGAGCATGCGCACGTGGCGGACATCGCCCGATCTGTCCCGAAGGGAGCCGATCTCGTCCCCGGAGAGAGTGCGGCATACACGCGGACTCATGGGAGCGTCGGTTGCGGCGGCGAGCCGCGCCATCGCCCGGTTCTGGAAATCGAGGACCTCTCTCGATTCCGCTCTGCGCGCGATCTTGAGAATTCTTTTCTCCCCCGAATCGGTCTCGAGATGGAAATTGAGATCGAGCTCGCCCGGGAGCGCGCCGGCACGCGCGTCGACGCCGTAGAGATCGCGCGCGATGTTGCGTGCATCGTCGTCGCTGAACGCGGGCCGTTGCGGTTCGGCAGTCATCGACGGGGCTCCTTTTTCGCGAAACTCTTGGCGGCGCGCTGCACATCATAACCTTTGGCAAAATGGCCCGCATCGTGAGAAATCACTGCAGCGGCCGACTTTTTAAAGGATTGCGAGGGGTCGATCGTGTTTCATGACCTAAGATACGAAATGGCGTGTAAGTATTAAGAGACTCACCACAGAGAACACAGAAATAAGAGATTTAATTGGGCAATAAGAAAAAAGGCGAGAGGTTATGAATGGCTGTCTCACCTGGCTTCTTGATGCCTATTTTTTTCTCATCTCTGTGATCTCTGTGGTGAGTCGTTTTCGGCTTGAAACCACGTTATAGAACCGCTTCTAGTAATGGACCGCGCCGCCACGCTGGCGGCGCCCGCCGGAACGCAGTCGCATTGTCGAGGATTTCGCCATGGACCTTTGGGCCGCAGCCATCGTTTTTTTGATCGCTTTCGTGCTTTCCGGGTGCCAGATTGCCGAGAACCCCTCCCCCTCGCCGCTGCCCGCGCCTCCCGTGGCACGGCGGGCGGCCGAGAAACTGGTCGCCCACGGCCACGAGCGCATCGACGAGTACTACTGGCTCAAGGAGAGAAACGATCCCGAGGTGATCGCCTATCTCGAGGCCGAAAACAGATACACAGACGCGGTGATGGCTCATACCGGTGAGCTCCGAAAGTCTCTCTTCGAGGAGATCAAGGGCCGGGTCAAGCAGAACGACGCGTCGGTCCCCTTCAAGAAGGGCGGCTACTTTTATTACTCCCGCGAGGAAGCGGGCAAGGACTATGCCATCTACTGCCGCCGGAAGGGGTCGATGGAGGGCGATGAGGAGATCATGGTCGACGCCAACTCCCTCGCCGAGGGGTACGACTATTTTTCCCTGCGCGGGCTCTCGCCGCGCGCTCTGGCTCTGAGCTCGAACGAGCAGATTCTCGCCTATGCCGTCGACACGGTGGGCCGCCGGAAATACACGATCCATTTCAAAGATCTCGCCACCGGCGAGATCCTCGCCGACAAGATCGTCGGCGTGACGGGCAACATGGCCTGGGCCAACGACAACGGCACCCTCTTCTACACCAGGCAGGATCCGACGACCCTGAGGTCGTGCAAGATTTTTTGCCACCGCCTCGGCAGCGATCCGGCCGGCGACAGGCTCGTCTTCGAGGAGAAAGACGAGGAGTTTTCGACGAACATTTCCAAAACACGGTCGGGCCGTTATCTCCTGATCGCCTCGCGCCAGACACTCAGCACCGAATACCGTTTTCTCGACGCCGACGATCCCGAGGGCGCCTTCAGCCTCTTTCTTCCGCGCGAGAAGGATCACGAGTACTCGATCGATCACTACGCGGACAGCTTCTACATCAAGACCAATTGGAAGGCGCAGAACTTCCGCCTCATGAAAAGGCCTGTCGCACAGGCAGCGGCCGGCGACGGCGATTCCAAGGAAGGTTGGCGCGAGGTCGTCGCCCACCGCGACGATGTCCTGCTCGGCGGATTCAGTCTTTTTGCGAACCACCTCGTCCTCTCCGAGCGCAAGGAGGGGCTGACCCGGATCCGCGTTCTTCCCTGGGAGGATCTGGCCGCGGGGCGCGCGATCGATTTCGGGGAGCCCGTCTATTCGGCCTATGTGTCGACCAATCCCGAATTCGATACCTCCATCGTGCGCTACGTTTTTTCCTCGCCGCGCACGCCGCCTTCGACCTTCGACTATGACATGGCAAGGGGGACAAAGACCCTTCTCAAGCAGGACGAAGTGCTGGGCGGTTTCGACCGGAATAATTACGGCACCGCAAGGCTTCACGTCACCGCCCGCGATGGGGCGATCGTTCCCGTCTCGATCTTCTTTCCCAAGGAGATGAAGCGCGACGGCAGCCATCCGCTCTACCTCTACGGATACGGCTCGTACGGCGCCAGCATGGATGCCGCTTTCAGAGCGTCGCTGCTGAGTCTCGTCGACAGAGGCTTCATCTACGCGATCGCCCACGTGCGCGGCGGGCAGGAAAAAGGGCGGCAGTGGTACGAAGAGGGCAAACTGCTCAAAAAGAAGAACACCTTCACCGATTTCGTCGACTGCGCCGCCTTTCTCGTCGACGAGGGGTATACGAGTCGGGACAGGCTCTTTGCCAGCGGCGGAAGCGCCGGCGGGTTGCTCGTCGGCGCGGTGATCAATATGCGGCCCGATCTTTTCAGAGGCGTGGTGGCCGACGTTCCCTTTGTCGATGTGGTGACCACCATGCTCGACGAAACCATTCCGCTCACCACGAGCGAATACGACGAGTGGGGCAATCCCAACGACAAGGTTTATTACGACTACATGCTCTCCTACTCGCCCTACGACAACGTGGCGGCCCGGGACTATCCACACCTTCTCGTGACCACCGGTCTTCACGACTCGCAGGTCCAGTACTTCGAACCGGCCAAGTGGGTGGCGCGGCTGCGTGCGCTGAAGACCGACCAAAACCGGCTTCTCTTGAAAACCAACATGGACGCCGGCCACGGAGGTGCGTCAGGTCGCACTCGCCAGTACGAGGAGACGGCCTTCGCCTACGCGTTTATCCTCGATCTCCTCTGACTCGATGAGGCCGATTCGTCCCCGGCGTGGTAAAAAAACCGGTCCGATCGCAGGGCGGAATCGGACCGGTTTCGAATTCGGCAATTAGATTTTCCAGGGCGCGCGCATCGGCCTGGTGAGCAGCTTGTTGGCCGCGTCGTCGTCGACGAAGCGTTCGGTATCAGGATCCCACTTGAGCTTCCGGCCCGCTTTCATGGCGATCTGGCCGAGAAGGCAGACCGTGCACGAACGGTGACCGACCTCGACGGGCGCCACGGGCGCCGTGCGCGCCTTGACGGCGTCGATGAAGTCCTGCTTGTGGTTGTCCGACTTGTGGAGGTGGATCTCGTCGTCGGCGATCTTCGAGGTGAGGATCGATTTCGGCTCCGCGTCGATCGACCAGCGCTTGACGTAGATCCATCCCTCGCTCCCCTCGAATCGGACGCCCTGGGCGTTGCGCTTGTTGTCGGCGGCGATGACCTTGACACCGTTCTTGTAGGTGTACTCGAGGCGGAAATCGCCGTGCACGTTCCAGAGCCCGCTCTTGGGGAACTCGGCTTCGCCCTCGACCGAGATCGGGCCGGTGAGCTCCGTGCCCATGCCCCACTGGGCGGTGTCGAGGTGGTGGGAGCCCCAACCGGTGATCATGCCGGCGCCGTAGGTCTCGATGCGCAGCCACCCGGGGCGGCTGTAGTCCTTCTGGGGGTGGACCCCTTTTTCGGTGTAGGGGACGACCGGCGTGCAGCCGAGCCACATGTCGAAGTCGAGGTTGGGCGGCACGGGCATCTCGGGTTCGTCCTGTCCGCCCGGATCGCCCGGAAGGCCGACCTTGACGGTGTGGAGCTTGCCGATGCGGCCGTTGCGCACGAGCTCGCACGCCTGCCTGAACTTGGGGTGCGACCGCTGCTGGCTGCCGATCTGGAGGATCCGGCCCGCCTTGGTGACCGCGTCGCTCACGGCGCGTCCGCCGGCGATCGTCAGAGAAAGCGGCTTTTGGATGAAAATGTCCTTGCCCGCAGCGGCGGCGGCGATCGCCGGGATCGAGTGCCAGTGGTCGGGCGTGCAGATCATGACGGCGTCGATGTCGTCGCGCGCCAGCAGTTCGCGAAAATCGCCGAAGGTGCCGCAACCTTTCGCGTCAACGACACCGTATTTCTTGGAGTAGTACTGATCGACCTGCGCCTTGGCGTCCTTGACCCTTTTCGAGTCGACGTCGCAGACCGCCACGATCTGGGTCCCGTCGATCTTGAGCATCTCGGGAATGTCCGCGGTGCGCGCGATGCGGCCCGTGCCGATCACGCCGATGGTGATCCTCTCCGACGGGGCGTTGGAGCCGAAAACCGTGGCCGGAACGATGGAGGGCGCCAGGAACGCTCCCGCCGTGGCGAGCGTCGAACCTTTGAGGAAATCCCTTCGCGTCAGCGCCGATTTGGCCGTTTTCTTTTTCACTCTTCTCCTGCCTTTCTATTTTTTCTCGGGCACCAGTGTTTCGACCGTGACCGCGGGCGGCTCGCCGAAATCGCGCTGGAGGCGCTCGGCGACGTCGGCCGCGATCGTGCCGTCGTAAACGTACAAGCGGTACTTTAGAAGATACACCGCGCCCCCCTCGAGTGTCCACTCCGCTGCCTGAACAGGGCAGAAATTGAAGAAGATTTCGGGACGGTTGTTCCAGATGCGCATCGGCTCGGGATAGTCACGGTTCTGGGGATGGCCCATGAACACGATGCCGGCCGGCCCCTTCGCCGTGGGGCCGTGGACGATGCACCAGCGGGCGCGCGTGGCGTGGCCGTCCTTGCGCGTTTTGCCCTCGGAGGTGAGGTAGTCGCCCGCGTCGAAGCTCGCCGCCGCGCGGAATCCGAATCCGCCGTAGCGGTACTTGTCGATCACGAGGGGGCTCGCCGTGGCGCAGCGCATGTGGGAGGCGAAGTCGATGATCCAGCCCTTCGTGTCGGAGTCGCCGAGGTTCCAGACGCGCACGTCCCAGTTCTCGTAGAGGGCGATCTTTTCCTTGTCGGGCGCCGAGAGGTCGACGTGCTCGTGGAGGGCGTTGAATCCGCCGAGCACGGGGCCGTCGGTGGTCGACGCAAAGCGCCGGAAACGCACCGTGCCGGTGCCGGCTCCCAGGTTCCAGAAATCGATGTGCCGTCCCTCGAAGCGCGCCTTGGTCCAGGGATTCCAGAGCCCCATATGGTGGACGTGGTCGGGCGGGTGGATGCGGGTCAGCGCCTCGCCCGCCGGGGATCGCAGGGGGTGGATGAAACCGCTCCGCCTGTAGAGGGCGCTTTTTCCCTCGGGCGGCGGCATGGGTGCGTGGTTGTAGGCGAGGACTTCCTTTTCGTTGCAGACGATGCGGAGCGTCTTTTTGTCGCGCACGGCGCGGACGTGCTTCTCATTCCCCTGCTGGTCGGGAACGAGTTCGAAGATGCGTTTTGCGCCGGACTCGGTCCTCCCCGGCAGAATGAAGTGGACGAAGGGGCACGAGGCCGTCTCGATCTGGCAGGCGATCGGTACGCGCCCGGCGGCGGTGATCTCGACGAGTTCGAGCGGTTCGCCGAGAAGGTGGACCGCGCTGTCGAGGGGTACGCTCAGCGGGGTGTCGATCCGTGGGTGGTCGCCCGCGTCGACGGTGAGGCGGATTTGTCCGTCCCTTCCTTCGGCCCCGTGCGCGTCTGCCGGAACGAGGAGCAGGACGAGAGCGGCCGCCAGCACTGTGTTGAAGGTGAGTCTCTTCACCGTTTCTCCCGGGTGAATGTCATCGATTCGCGCCGTGGCCGAGCAGGGTTGATCGGACTCCGCGTTGCGCTCCGGTTCTGTTTTATTGTCTTCCATTTGTTATAAACGGTCAAGGATTTGCGGAACCGATCGAGGCGCGCGGCCATTGAGGAGAGACCTTCGATGAAAGTGACCGTTCATCAGACCAAAGACGCCATGGGACGGCAGGCGGCGGCCGATGGAGCAGTCAAGATCCGTGCGGCGCTCGCCGAAGGGCAGCGTGCGGCGATCGTCCTCGCCACGGGCACGTCCCAGTTCGAGATGCTCCAGAACCTGGTGCGCGCCGAGGGGATCGACTGGTCGCGGGTCGACGTCTTTCATCTCGACGAGTACATCGGCCTGCGCGAGTCGCACCCGGCGTCCTTTCGACGTTTCTTGACGGAGAGGTTCATTGAGCGGATTCCCTGCGCGCCGGCCCACTTTCATGCGATCGACGGATCGGCCGATCCGCGCACCGAGTGCCGCAGGCTGGGGGAGCTTTTCGGCGCCTGCACCGTCGATGTCGCCTTTGTCGGCATCGGCGAAAACGGCCACCTCGCCTTCAACGATCCGCCGGCCGATTTCGACACGCGCGAGGCGTTCCTCGTGGTGAATCTCGACGAGGCGTGCCGCAAGCAGCAGCTCGGCGAGGGATGGTTTCCCACTCTCGACGACGTGCCGCGCCAGGCGATTTCCATGTCGATCGATGCGATCACGAAGGCGGAGCGGATCGTCTGCACCGTGCCCGACAGCCGCAAGGCGGCCGTCGCCGCCCGGGCGATCGAGGGGCCGGTCACGCCCGATCTGCCCGCGTCGATCCTGCAGACCCACAGTGACTGCCTGGTTCATCTCGATTCTCACGGGGCGGCGCGCTTGAAGGACCGCGGGCGATCCGCACCATCTTGACGCTCCAGCCCAACCGGAGTAGAGTCTCGGGGTACGCCAAAGAGGCATCGTCCCACGAGCACGCGAAGGAGCACAAGCCTGACATGACGATCGAAACCCACGCATACGGCCGGGCCGGACTCCTGGGCAATCCGTCGGACGGGTACAACGGCAAGACCGTGTCGATTATCGTGAAGAACTTCGGCGCCACGGTGCGGCTCGACGCCGCGCGGCGCCTTTCGATTGTTGCCGGCGCGCAGGATATCAACGAATTCGACAGCATCGACGATCTCGCCGAGCGCGTCGACCTGCACGGCTACTACGGAGGCGACCGCCTCGTCAAGGCGGCGATCAAGCGCTTCCACGCCCACTGCGCCGCATCGGGCGCGCGGCTCGGGAGCGAGAACTTCGCGATCAGCTATGCGACCACGATCCCGCGGCAGGTCGGCCTTGCGGGCTCGAGCGCCATCATCACGGCCACCTTCCGGGCGCTCATGGAGTTCTACTCGGTGGCGATTCCGCTCCACATCCTGCCCAACCTCGTTCTCGAGGCGGAGCGCGACGAGCTCGGCATCAACGCCGGGCTCCAGGACCGCGTGGTCCAGGCTTACGAGGGGTGCGTGTATATGGACTTTAACAGAGCCCTTCTCGAAAGTCGTGGATACGGCCGCTACGAGCCGATCGATCCCGCGCAGCTTCCGGGGCTCTACATCGCCTTCAAGACCGAGCTCGGCAAGGTGTCGGGCAAGGTGCTGGGCGACATCCGCACACGCTACGACGCGGGCGACCGGGAGGTTATCGAAACCCTCGACGAGATCGCCGCCCTCGCCGAGGCGGGAAAAGAAGCGCTCGCCGCCCGCGACGGGGCCGCGCTGTCCGATTTGACCAACAAAAATTTCGACCTCCGCTGCCGGATCATGGACATCAGCGAATCGAACCGCGAACTGGTTCGCACGGCGCGCGACTGCGGCGCGTCGGCCAAGTTCGCCGGGTCGGGCGGATCGATCATCGGCGTCTGCGCAGACGATGAAACCTACAGCCGCCTCGAGATCGCCCTCGGCAAAGTGGGCGCGCAGGTCGTCAGACCGATCGTTGCATAAAGGAGAAGTCTTTGAAGATCAAGAAAGCGGTCATCCCCGCCGCGGGGCACGGGACGCGGTTTCTGCCCGCCACCAAGGCACAGCCCAAGGAGATGCTGCCCATCATCGACACGCCCACCATCCAGTACGTGGTGGAGGAGGCCGTCGAATCGGGCATCGAGGATATCATCATCATCACCGGCCGCGGCAAGCGCGCCATCGAGAATCACTTCGACCGGAACTTCGCCCTCGAGGCGCTTCTCGAGAACCGCAAATCGTCGCACGCCCTCATGGAGATCCGGCGGACGGCCGATTTCGCCAACATCCACTTCATCAGGCAGAAGGAGATGAAGGGGCTCGGCGACGCCATCTACTGCGCGCGCCACCATGTGGGCGACGAACCCTTCGCCGTCCTCCTCGGCGATACGATCGTCGACTCGATCGAACCGGCCGCTCAGCAGTTGATGGAGGTCTTTTCCGTCGGCACGAAGGCGGTCGTCGGCGTCGAGGAGGTCTCCAGGGAGAAGGTGTCGCGCTACGGGATCGTCAACGGCCAGCTCGTCGGCCGCAACCTGCGCGAGCTCGAGGTCCTCGTGGAAAAACCGACCGCCAAGGAGGCGCCGTCGAACCTCGCCATCGCCGGCCGCTACGTGCTCACACCGGGGATCTTCGCCGCCATCGAAAAAACGCCGCCGCGCAAGAACGACGAGATCCAGCTCACCGATGCCCTCATGGTGCTCAAGGAGACGGAGGAAGTCTATTCCTTCACCATCGAGGGAAAACGCTACGACATCGGCAACAAGCTCGATTACCTCAAGACCCAGGTCGAGTACGGCCTCAAGAGAAAAGAGTTCAGCGAACCCTTCTTACGATTTCTCGAGGAGATGATCGCAAAACATGACACTCCATGACGATCGCTACTTCGATCCCGATCCCACGGTGCGCGCCATCGCCCGGGAGCTCTATACCTCCGTGCGCGACGAGCCGCTCGTCTGCCCCCACGGCCATGTCGATCCGGCGCTCTTTGCGCGCAACGAGCCCTTCGCAGATCCCGTCGACCTCATCGTTTTGCCCGACCATTATCTCTTCCGCATGCTCTACTCCCAGGGGATCGCGCTCGAATCGCTCGGCCTCGCTCCCGCTGCCGGGGCGCCGGTCGAAACCGACCGCCGCAAGATCTGGCAGCTCGTGGCCGACAATTTTTTTCTCTTTGCCGGAACGCCGACGGGGATGTGGCTCTCCCACGAGTTCGCCGAAGTCTTCGGCGTTGAGGAAAAACTCGACACCTCGACGGCGCAGGCGATCTACGATCAGATCGACGGGCGGCTGAAAACCCCCGAATTCCTGCCGCGCAGCCTCTATGAGAGATTCAATATCGCCGTTCTCACCACCACCGACAGGGCGACCGACCGCCTCGACCACCACCGGGCGATCAACGAGTCGGGATGGGGGGGGCGGGTGATCCCCTGCTTCAGGCCCGACGAGGTGATCGACGTGGCCGGCGCCGGCTGGCGCGCGTCGATCGATCTTCTCGCCGAGGTGAGCGGTTCGGCTATCGGATCGTACAAGGACTTTGTGCGCGCTCTCGAAGAGAGGCGGGAGTTTTTCAAGACCATGGGCGCCGTGTCGACCGACCAGGGCGTGCGCTCTCCGCTGACCCGCGAACTGTCGCCCGCCGAGGCGGAAGCGCTCTTCGCGCGCGCCCTGCGCGGCGAGGCGAGCGACGAGGACGCCCGCGCCTTCAGCGCCCATATGCTGATCGAGATGGCGCGAATGAGCATCGACGACGGCCTCGTCATGCAGATCCATCCCGGCTCCTTTCGCAACCACAACGACCGTCTCTTCGAGCGCTTCGGACCGGACAAGGGGGCCGACATTCCGCTGCGCACCGAGTTCACCCGCAACCTGCACGCACTGCTGAACAAGTACGGCAACGATTCCAGGCTCTCGCTCATCGTGTTCACCCTCGACGAATCGGCCTACTCGCGCGAACTGGCGCCTCTTGCCGGACATTATCCCGCCCTCAAGCTCGGCCCGCCCTGGTGGTTTCACGACAGCGTGGAGGGCATGGAGCGCTACCGCGAGGCGACGACTGGGACGGCGGGGATCTACAACACGGTCGGATTCAACGACGACACCCGTTCGCTGCCGTCGATCCCCGCGCGCCACGATCTGTCGCGCCGCGTCGACGCCAACTGGCTCGCGAAGCTCTGCGCGCGCCACGTGATCGATAGGGACGATGGGCGGCGGATGATCGGCGAGCTCGCCTCCGGCCTGGCCAGGAAAGCGTACAAACTTTGAGTCGTCGATGATCATCTATCTTCTTCAAGGCATGGGTCTGGGGTTCGTGGCCGCCGCGCAACCGGGCCCTTTCCAGGCCTTCATCATCTCCCAGACTCTGAAGAACGGATGGCGGCCCACGCTGATCACCGCCCTCGCGCCGCTCCTCTCCGATGGACCGATCATCGCCATCGTTCTCCTCGCGCTCAGCCGTGTGCCGGCGTCGATGCAGGGCTATCTGCACACGGCGAGCGGCGTCTTTATCCTCTTTCTCGCCCTCTGTGCCTTCGGGCGCTGGCGGGCGGCGTCGGGCGGCACCGCTCTCGGCGCCGAGCCCGCTTATCAGAGCCTTCTCAAGGCGGTGCTCATGAACGTCATCAGCCCCGGTCCGTGGATCTTCTGGAGCCTCGTGGCCGGACCGACCCTGATCGGGGGGTGGAACGAAGCCCTGTCGCGTGGTATAGCTTTTCTTGCCGGCTTTTATCTCGTCTTGATCGCAACCTTTGCGCTCACGATTTTGCTCTTCGGCACTGCGCGGAGACTCGGCCCGCGCCTCACGCGCCATCTCTTCGGAGCCGCGGCGCTCGCCATGGCCGGATTCGGGTGCCATCAGCTCTGGATCGGCCTCGACACGATCGGTGTCTGGTAATGGAAGGGGACGAAATCGGCAGAGCGGCACCAAGGAGTAGGAACAAAGAGAAGGGCCCATGAAAAAACTCGGGATCGTGCTTCTTTTTCTGATCCTCATCGGAGCGGCGGTCCACTCCGTCTCCTACTATCCCACCACCTCCGATGACGCTTTCATCTCGCTCCGCTACTCGCAGAACCTCGTCGACGGGCATGGCCTCGTCTACAATCCGGGGCGGGAGCCGGTCGAAGGATTCAGCAATCCGCTCCTCGTTTTTCTGACGGCTGCCTTTCTTTTTCTCGGCGTCCCCGAACTGTGGATCCTCAAGGGGATCGGGCTGGCAGCGTTTGTCGGTTCGGTGGCTCTCCTCGCCGGCCGGCGCTCGTTTTCGACGCCTCTCGATCTCGCCGGCCCTGCTCTTCTGGCGGCATCGCCCTTTGCGGCGCTCTGGTCGATGGCGGGGCTCGAAACCAGCCTCTACGCCTTTCTGATTCTTGCGGGAGTGGTTGTGGCGTCGCGCGAGATCGGCGGGCGGCGTGCGCGGTGGACGCCGGTGGTGTTCTTGCTCGTCGCGCTCTCGCGGCCCGAGGGCGGGCTGCTCTGTTTCGGCGCCTTCGCCGCCCAGTGGCTGCTCAGCGCGGCGCGGTGGCGCGTGGTGGGGGGATGGTTCGTCGGCTGGGGGATCCCCTTCGTGTCTCTTGTCGCGGCGCGCTTCTTCTACTTCGGCTCACTCACACCCAACACGTACACGGCCAAGGTCGACGCGGGGGCGAGCGCAGTGGCAAAGGCGGGCGATTATCTGCTTTCTTTTTTCATCGAAGGGGGATTTTGGATCGCCCTTCCGGCCCTCGTGGTGCTTTGCGTCCTCGCCGCGGGGCGGCGCCGCAAAAACCGGCTGATTCTGGCGGCGGTTCTGATCGTCGCGCAGATCGTCTTCCTCCTCGTCGTGGGAAGGGACTTCATGCCCGGTTACAGATTCCTCATGCCCGTCTATCCCCTGACGTGTCTCCTCGCCGGGGATCTGATCGTCCGGATCGGAGTGCGTTTTCCGAGCCTCTGGCCGCGCCTTGCGGCCGGCGCCCTCGTCGCCGGGCTCTGCGCGGGGACATGGGCGTCACAATCCGATTCGCTCGCACATCACAAGCATCGCTTCTGGCTGCTGCAGAGCGGCCCGTGGACGTCCTATCTGTTTCAAAAAAATCTCGAAGGCACGTGGCTCGAGGGACACGAGAAGGTCGCCGCCTATCTCAGGCGCAATGCCGGTCCGCGCGACGTGCTCGTTCTCGGACCGGCAGGTGTGATTCCCTACTACTCGGAGCTGGTCACCATCGATCTTTTTGGTCTGACCGACACCACCGTGGCCGGATTGGTGAACCGCAAACCCGAAGAGATGACTCTCTCCGCTTCGGGTGTCCCCACCTTGCTCATCGAGCTGCAGCAATACATCTATTCCTTCGAGCCCCGCTGGATCATGTTCGACGGACATTTTCGCGCCGACGGCTCCTTCGTGCCGCGATTCGGAAGCGGGATCACGCGCACCGCGGAATGGGCGAAATACTCCCTCGCCTTCACGGCAACGGTCTACCCGGCCGAATGGTCGCACGACGGCCTTCCGCGCGTGAACGTGCTCTACGAGCGACGGGGGCGTTAGGTGGGTGAAACTGTCCGAGGCCTATCGGGCCTTCGGTTTCAATACTGCTGCCAGTCGGGCTTACCCCGATAGACCATCTTGTAATAATCGCGCCGTGAAAGCCCCGCCGCCGCCTCCTCGTCGAGAATGATCTTGGCGTCGGGATGCATCTGGAGAATCGACGCCGGCACCATCGCGGTGATCGGCCCCTCGACGGTGCGCGCGATCGGCTCAACTTTCTTTTTTCCGAAAGCGAGGAGCAGGCAGGTGCGGCTCTCCATGATCGTGCCGATGCCCATGGTGATCACGTGGTGGGGGACCTTTTCGGCGCCGCCGAAGAAGGCGGCGTTCTCCTGCCTGGTCTCGTCGGTGAGTGTCTTGATCCGCGTGCGCGACGCGAGGGACGACGTCGGTTCGTTGAAGCCGATGTGTCCCTCCACACCGATGCCGAGGACCTGGACGTCGATCCCGCCGGCGGCGGCGATTTTTTTCTCGTAGGCGTCACACTCGGACGGAATATCCTCCGTGCGGCCGCTGGGGACGTGGGCACGCTCCGGGGGGATGTTGATCTTGGAAAAAAGATGCTCCTCCATGAAGGCGCGGTACGAGGCGGGATGGCCGGGTGCGAGTCCCACGTACTCATCGAGATTGAAGGACGAGGCGCGGTCGAAATCGAGTCCTTCTTCGCGGTGCAGGCGAACGAGCTCCTCGTAAAGCCCGAGAGGGGTGCGCCCCGTGGCAAGGCCGAGCACGGCGTGCGGCTTTTGGGCGATGCGTTGGGCCACGATGCGGGCGGCCAGAGCGCTCGCATCGTCCGGACCTGGCTGTATGATCACTTCCATTTCTTGATGAGCCTTCCTGCTGATTCAATCAATCTTCGAACCGTTTCTTCAATATGCGGCGCACATCGCGGCCGAAGTCATCGACGAAACCGGCCACGTACTCGACGATGTCGAGCGTGTCGTCGTCGACGAGCGGCGTCAGGTCGATGGCGAAAGCGAGGAGGGCGGTTTCATCGACGGCGTGGGCGTCGAAGAAAGTGGCGTTGGCCATCCAGCGGCCCCTCGTCGCCAGGTCGTAACGTTTTCCGCCGGTGATCTGCGAGTCGAAGACACCGGCGAGCGCCGCGCTGAGGCTCGCGCCCCCGGAGAGATCGAGGGGCACCTTGCAACGATCGGCGAGCCAGTCGAGATCGCGCCAGACCTCGCAGCCGTAGACCTTCTCGGGCCGCGCCGCGGGCGGAAGCTCCCTGAGCGCGCGGATCGCGGCGACGGCGACGCCCACGTGGGTCTCGTGCTTGTCGGCGAGATTGTGGGTGTAGACGATTTGGGGCTTCATCGCGCCGAGCAGGGCGACGAGGTCTTTTCTCAAGGCCGCCGCGCCCGGCGCCTGGACCGCTTCGCTCGAATGGTCGAGCTGGATCATCGCCCCATACTCGCCGATCTGCGCCGCCTTGATCTGTTCGCGCCGGCGGATCGACAGCATCTCGTCGTCGTCGACAGCGGCGTAGAGTCCGGCCCGCGCGCAGCGGCCGCCCTCGGAGCAGGTGATCCCGCCGAACCAGCGGTCGGCCGCGCCGAAACAGGCCAGAATCCCGTGGAACGCCATGAATTCGAGATCGTCCTGGTGCGCGCCGATCCCGAGATGGGTGATCCTTTTGAGCGCCTCTGGAAGGGCCACACCGTCGGGGATGGCGATCGTCGCGCTCTTGTTCTCGAATTGCATCGTCTTCGACTCCGTTCCGCTTGGAGGCCACTCTTTGTGGAAACCCCATTTTTAAATCACCCGCCCGCCGAAAGGCAATCGCCAAGTCTGATTTCGCTGGCAAAGTCGAAGGCGATACCATTAACTATTGGCAATGGTTGGTCGAAGGGGAGAGATGGCGGATCAATGTTCAAGAGGTTGATAGCTTGATGAACGGGAAGAAGAACGAGCGGCCGGAAAAGAGACAGATCGCACCGATCCTCGTCGTGGGCGAAGTGCTTTTCGACGTCTTCGACGACAGCCGCGTCATCGGCGGCGCGCCCTTCAATTTTGCCTGCCAGCTTCATTCGCTCGGCTTCGAAACCTGTTTTGCCAGCGCCGTGGGCGACGACGCCGAGGGACGGGAGATTCTCGAGTTCATGTCTTCCAAGGGTATGGCGACGGACGGCGTGGGCAGGGATCGCGATGGGAGGACCGGGCAGGTGCTCGTCACCCTCGACGGCGAGGGTGTTCCCGAATACGACATCATCGAGGACCGCGCCTGGGACCGGATCGAGTTGACGCCCGCCGTGGAAGGACTGCTCGACGGCGAGATCTCTCTGATCTGCTACGGCAGCCTCGCCCAGCGCTCGGCCCGTTCGCGCGCGGCGGTGGGCCGCATCCTCGACAGGGTCGGCCCCGACACGGTCAGGGTCTGCGATCTCAACCTGCGGCAGCACTACTACAGCCGATCGCTCGTCGATCAGTGCGTGCGCAACGCCGACATTCTCAAGCTCAACGAGGAGGAGCTCGAGACGGTGAGGGAGCTCCTCGAATACGATGGCGCCGATTTCGCCGCCCACCTCGTCGAGGCCTATTCGCTGCGCTGCCTCTGCGTGACCCTCGGCGCCAAGGGAAGCCGGCTTCATCTTCCCGGTGACACGACGATAAACCATGCTATTGACAAGAGCATTCTGCCCGGTGAACTCAAGGACACCGTGGGAGCGGGAGACGCCTTCACCGCCATGTTTTGCGCCGGCTATCTCGAGAAACACGACTGGGACGTTCTGGTCGACCGGGCGTCGCGTTTTGCCGCCGCCCTCTGCACGGTGCGCGGCGCGCTGCCCGAGGGGGAGGGTTTTTACGAACCCTTCCTTTGCGAATAGGGAGAGGTTCATGACCGACGATGGCCTTTACATCCAGATGTTCAGTATTCACGGGCTGATCCGCTCGCGCGACATCGAGATGGGGCGCGATGCCGACACGGGCGGCCAGGTCAAGTACGTGATCGAGCTCGCCGAGACCCTCGGCCGACAGGAGGGGGTGGCCCAGGTCGACCTCTTCACGCGCCAGATCGAGGACAAGCGGGTCGCCAAGATCTACGGCCGCGAGACGGAGCGCATCACGACCCACGAGAGCAGCACGGGCAACGTGCGCATCGTGCGCGTCAAGTGCGGCGGGCTCAAGTACCACCGAAAAGAGCTGCTCTGGCCCTTCCTCGACGAGTACGTCGACCGCGTGCTCACCTTCACCAAGAAGGAGGGGCGGATCCCCGATCTGGTGCACGGCCACTATGCCGACGGCGGGTACGTGGCCATGTCGCTTTCGCCGCTTTTCGGTGTGCCCTTCGCCTTCACCGGGCACTCCATGGGGCGTGTGAAGAAGCAGAAGCTCCTCGGCGACGGCATGAGCGAGGAGGAGGTCAACGCCCAGTACAACATCGATCACCGGATCTCCGTCGAGGAAGGGGTGATCGAAAACGCCTCCCTCATCGTGACGAGCACGAGCCAGGAGATCGCCAAGCAGTACGGGCTCTACGAGAATAAAGACAAGCCCACTTTCCAGGTGATTCCGCCGAGCGTCGATCTCGACCGCTTTTATCCCTACTACGACGACCGGCTGCGCGGCGGCAGCAAGAGGGACGAGAAGGTCGTTCAGGCCGAGGCGTTCATTCTCGAGGAGCTCAACCGTTTCTTCACCAATCCCGAAAAGCCGGTGGTGCTCACTCTCTGCCGCCCCGACAAGCGCAAGAACATCTCCGGGCTGATCAAGGCCTACGGCGAGGACAAGGATCTGCAGACCATGGCCAACCTGGCCGTCTTCGCCGGCATCCGCAAGGATATCTCCCAGATGGGCGAGAACGAGAAGGAAGTGCTCACCGACATGCTTCTTCTCATGGACAAGTACGACCTCTACGGGAACATGGCGATTCCCAAGTCGCACAATCCCACGGGCGACGTGCCCGCCCTCTACCGCACCACGGCGGCGACGCGCGGGGTGTTCGTGAACTCGGCGCTCACCGAGCCCTTCGGCCTGACCCTGCTCGAGGCGGCCGGATGCGGCCTGCCGATCGTGGCCACCAACGACGGCGGCCCGATCGATATCGTGGCCAACTGCGACAACGGCATCCTCGTCGATGCAACCAACGAGGAGGAGATAGCCCGCGCCCTGCGCAAGATCCTCTCCGACCGGGAGGCGTGGAAAAAATACTCGACCAACGGCATCATCGGCGTGCACAAGCACTACACGTGGGACGCCCACTGCAAATCCTATCTGGAGGCGGTCGACACGATGTTTTCAAGAACCTCGAAAACGGGCCCGAGCGCGCGCGAGAGCGAGGAGTCGGTGGGCGAGCGGCTCAACAAGCTCGACAAGCTCCTCATCACCGACATCGACAACACGCTCACCGGCGACGACGAGGCGATGGCCGAGCTCTTCGCCATTCTCGAGGAGCACAAGGAGACGATCGGTTTCTGCCTCGCCACGGGCCGCACCGTCGAGTCGACGATGGATCTCATCGCCGAGCGTCAGATGCCCCATCCCGACATCCTCATCTCGTCGGTGGGAACGGAGATCCACTACTCGCGCACCCTGATCGAGGACAAGGGCTGGGCGTCGCACATCTCCCAGTCGTGGGACAGGGAGAAGACGGCCGAGCTCCTGTCGCAGCTCGAGTTTCTCGAGCTTCAGGAGCACGAGAACCAGCGCACCTTCAAGGTGAGCTTTTACATGAAGCCCCACCCCGACCACATCCCCTGGATCTACGAGCTCATGGAGAAGAACCGTCTGCGCTGCAACGTGGTCTACTCCCATCAGAGCTACCTCGACGTTTTGCCTTTCCGGGCGTCGAAGGGCGGGGCGGTGAAATATCTCTCCAACAAGTGGCGCTTCCCGGCCGACAAGATCATGGTTTTTGGAGATTCGGGCAACGACGAGGAGATGATGCGCGGCCAGTACAAGGGCGTGGTGGTCGGCAACTACAGCCCCGAGATGGAAAAGCTCAAGGGGCGAAAAGACGTCTACTTCTCCCCCGAGAATCACTCGGCCGGAATCCTCGACGGGCTACGCCACTTCGGCTTCCTCGATGCGAAGAAGGAACCTGCCCCCGAAAAAAAAAAAGATGAGAAAGCCTCCGGGGTGAATCGGGAGTGACGGTCTGGTGATCGTGCCTTGGGAAGAAGCCGGGTGAGGTCAATCTGACGGCGGAGGTGGGAGGCATTTTTTCGGCTTTGCGATCTTCGCTCGGAGAGCCCATCCGGGGGAAGACAACGACGTCGCACAAAAACAGACACATGATCGGGAATCCAACCTGAGAACAGGTCTTCCCCCGAACGGTCTCTCGGTCGCTACGCCGGCCATAAGCCGAAAAAACACCTCCCACCTCCGCCGGCGAGCGACGTCAGATCTGCCGACGCATCATCGAGCTGGTCACACTCGTACTCTGTGGATCTCTCCCATCTGTCCGCACTACTTCAGCCGATCGCGACGGTGTGTTCGACTCCCACATCTAAGCAACAGTGGCATTGTGCGACGTGATTGTGGTCCGGTCGGATCACTGTTCACCCTTCTCTCAGACAAGGCTGAACAAGCCGAAGATCTCAATTGTCGGAACCAATAAATAAGTCCCCCCCTCACTCGGCCGTAAGGGTAAGGTGGTTGGAGAGGCGGGTGTAGGAGCCACCCCAAGGGCCGATGAGGGACTGGAGGTAGTGCTCGGAGCCGGGTGTCCAGTTCGTAGGCACCGTTACCGGGAGAACAAGTATACCATCACTCGGCACCGTCCCGATGTTCCCTTGCCAGAGCGGAGGCCACTGGAGCCAAAGGTCACCGTGTTGAGTGTTCAGAGGTGGGTCTTGAAGACCTGAGCCGAGGGCAAGTAGAACAGGCGCAGAGGGATATCCGACCACCTTGATATTTATGGGGAATCCGGGAACTACCTCGCCCCCGTGGTAAAGGTGGTAATAGAATTCGTCGGCTCCCATATCCACAGTGCCCAGTGCGACACGTGGATCGCCTTCAAAGTCAGTCGGCTCTGTCACAACAGAGTTGTCCCCCGCACCGCGGCAGGGGGAGTTCCAGGTGAGGTGGATATCGTCGTTTGCAGAGTCAGCGAAGAGTGGATCGTTATCGATGTTGCCCGTCCCTGGATAACCTCCCTGGATACAGCTATAGGCGACGACTGGGTAGGAATAGTTATAGTCCACAATCTCTTCGGGCGTATTGCCCCACAGGATGCAGTTCGTCGCAGTCGGACTGCACGTGTGATTGTACAAGCCGCCGCCCCAGTAGTAGGAATAGTTCTCACTGATCGTGCAATTGATCGCCGAGAAGTCGCTGAGATACGAGTATATACCTCCACCCGCAAAGTCGGCTTGGTTTCCAATAATTGTGCAGTTGCTAAACTCAATGTTACTCTCTGTATTAGATATCCCGCCACCTTTGGAACCGGTAGCATTATAAGTGATCGCGCAATTGATCACCGTGGACTCGCAATCATAATTGTGCATCCCTCCACCTCTCCCGGTGACGTTGTTAAGGTGAAACGTGCATTGAGTAACCAGAGGATCACTGGAAAAATTGTGCATTCCACCGCCCTTGTCAGCCCAGTTACTACTGAACGTACAACCAGTCACAATCGGGTTGCTGTACCAGGTGAACATGCCTCCGCCGTCATCGGGAACGTTGTTACGGGTGATTATGCTGTTGGTGATGGTCGGTGAGGAACTCTCGCAGTAAATCCCACCACCTGAGTAATCCCCGGTAGGTGCGAGTGTCCCGGAACCGTTGGTGATCTTGAATCCTCCCAAGACCGAATCGTGCCCTTCACCGCTCTTGAATGTGACCACACTCCCGGCCTCATTCCCGTCGATAATCGTGACTGTTGGACCTGATTGACTCAAGACCGTGATCGCCTTTCCAAAGAAGTCGATATTTTCGACATAAGTACCCTGTCGCACGATCACAGTATCCCCATTCATCGTCGCATCGATCCCCCCTTGAATTGTGGCATAGTCGTCAGGAACGTAAATCGTAGCCGAGAATGTCGAGCTGGTAAGAATGAGAATTCCGCTGAGTACGGCTGCCAATCTCATCACGAGACCTCCAAAGTAAGACCGAGACCTGAATCAATTGTCCTCGTTGTTAGTCCCTTCAACTACCCATTAGAGTAGACTGATGGTAATTTATCAGAATAGTTGAGTGGTTTAAACAAAAATAGAATGCCTGATCGCCAGGCCGCAGAGTGCCTCGAGGACCTTGGTTACCTTTCGGGGGGCCACGCCCTGCACGTACATCTCGGCGATCACGAGCTTTAGTGCACGTTCGCGTCTCAGATCCCGTTCGAGGCTGCTCGGCTAAAACGAAACTCCGCCGCGAACCTGTGGCACCGAAAGCGTGACCTTTCCATGCGAGTGGAGACGGTCTTGGGCTTGAAGCCGTTTTCGATTTTCCGCCCTCTCGTATGGACGGGTGCCGATCGCGTCTAACAGCTCCGCTTATCGGCGAAAAATGGCGTTGCTCCCTTGATTGAGCAATTATACATAAAAGAGCGTGTATGCGAACGGGATTCTTCCCCCCTCCCTCGACCGTGAGGCTGAGGAGGTCGAGGCGGGCAGAATAAGTAAGTCGTCATTCTTATCGTATCGATGACGCTTCCCTCATAGGAAATACCCACAAAGGTCAACCGTTACGATGAAGTAAGAAACAGATGTTTTGAAGGACAGCCCATCCGCAAAACGCCGGGGAAAATGATCGACGCCTCAGCCGGTCAGGTGTTGCCGGCTTTGCGTTAGTGCGGCAGATCTTCAGTCACAAGCC
>Ga0180430_10000783_pt1 | contig 33600 bp, 27 predicted proteins | sample SS_ome_9_FD_132999 | JGI IMG/M metagenome (GOLD analysis project Ga0180430, IMG submission 132999) | Hypersaline lake sediment archaeal communities from the Salton Sea, California, USA - SS_1_S_2 metaG | ecosystem: Environmental > Aquatic > Non-marine Saline and Alkaline > Hypersaline >... | reverse complement strand
ATGGCCCACAGGTCGTAACCGCCAAGCCGCGGCGTGTAGTAGTTTCCCTGGGTGCGGCCGGTGGGCATGATGTTCGCCGGCAGGTAGTCCATCACACTCGTGGAGGCCCCCGACTCGTTCGTCTTGCTGACGTCATTGATCTCGGCGAGCGAAAGGTAGGCACTGCCCTTGAAGTTGTGCCGCAGGCCGAGCGTATGGCCGACCTCGTGCATCGCCACGAGTTCGAGCCCTTGTCGCACGAGCTTCTCTTTTTCCTTCTCGGAGATCCCCGCCGGCCTGAGCGCCTGGATTGCCGCCGCGGCGATGGCCGTCTCCCGGGCATGGCCCTCGAAGAGCCGGCAGGCTCCCATGCCGCAGCCGTCGTCGGTGCACCGCCGATGGCCGCCGGCCGCGAGCAACAGCCGCTCGCCGGAAGTGGACGCCGCAGGGGTGAAGGTCTCGTATTGGGTCCGCCAAAACTGCAGAAAGTCGGCGTCGAAGATGATGTCGGCATCGAGGATCTGGCCGGTTCGCGGGTTCACGCGGGAGGGCCCCATGGCGAAGCCGGCGCCTGATGTGATCCAGCGAAAGGTGTTGTAGTTGACATCTTCGGGGTCCCAGTCGGTTGCCTCGGGCTGCTGGCGAACCTCGATCGCGGTCGCGAAGCCGGCCTTCTCGAAGGCCTCGTTCCAGGCTTCGATCCCGCTGCGGATCGGCTGCCGGTATTCGAAGGGCACGGTCTTCTCGATCCAAAACACGATCGGCTTCTTCGGCGGCGAGACCTCGGCATCGGGGTCGGCCTTCTCCAGCTGCCAGCGGTTGATGTAGCGAACGAAGCGGTCCTCCTCGACATCCTGTGAAAAGTCTTTCAGCGCGGTCACGAAGTAGCCCACGCGATCGTCGGCCAGCCGCGGCGTGTAATCATTCTGCGGGAGCAGGCTCAGCGAGTAGTGCACGTTGACCGTCGCACCTCGGCTGTCGGGCACGGTGTCGATCGTCATCGAACCGTTGGAGCCGTAGGTGGCGGCGACCTCGATCTCAACGTTGTCGTCGAAGGCCTTCACGCTCGCCCAGGTGGTGCGATCCTTGGCGAAGGAGAAGCCCGGCAGTCGTGCCGAGATCCGGGGCAGGTCGGTGAAGAAGATCTTGGAAAGATCGATCAGCTGGCCGCCCGAGGGGCTCGTGGCCGCGATCGGCACGCTATAGAGCACGCTGTCGGTGTAGGCGAGGTCGACCGCCTTCGCCTCGGGGCTCCCCTTGTCGGCGAAGAATCGCACGTTCCGCCGCACGACGTGGATCGTGTCGTCGACCTTGCGGAACTCCCAGACCCAGTCATCGCCGCTGCCCCAGCTCATGCCGCCGAGCAGGGAGCGTTCGCCGATCCCGCGGGCGATCGAGATGAGCACGAAAAACTCCCGCCCGAGCATCGCCTTGGGAATTTCGGCATACACCGCGTCATCCTTGCGGTAGAGCGTGAGCAGGCCTTTCAGGGTGGTGGCATCCTCGACAAGCGACGAATACTTCCCACGCAGCCCGGAGGCGGCTGCTTTCGAGCCGCTGTCCGCCTTGTCTTCGTTCTCACTCTTGTCGTCGGCAGCCGGCGTCGGCTTTGCCTCGGCGGCCTGCTCTTCGGCGGCGGCCGGGATTACCAGGACCAGCACCGCGATCGCCGCGGCGAGCAGGGCGACCACCAGCGATCCCGCCGCGCCGGAGAGCCGCACAGGCAGGCCTTGCCGGGCAGCGGATGAACCCGGAAGACTCGACACGCTCGAAGAGTTCGACATCGCCTACGCTCCATGAAAGGATTCCGACTCAGCCGTGGGCCGGAACTTGCAAGGTACCATCGCCCTCGCGACGGCACCAATCTTCGGAGCGAACTCGTTTTCCGAGTCGTCATTACCCGCTCATGCCCTCCAATCCGAACCATTTTCACGAGAGCCGAGCGACTGAAACGGCCACGCAGGCACGCCGCGTGGCGGCCGGCTATCTCCGCATTCAAGAGGCTGCGGTGCTGCTCGAGCCGCTCGCCGGCGGCTTCAGTGGTGGTGCCGCGTTTCGGGTGCAGCTCAGCTCGGGCCCTGCCTGCGGCGGGGTCTGGCTGGTGAAGTCGTTCCCGCCCGGCTACGACCTCCGGCGGGCGGAGTGGGTCCACCGGATGCTGCGGCATGCCTCCGGCAGCGGATCGATCGTTCCGCGGCCCGTGGAACACCCCGGCGGGGGCAGCGTGTTCGTTGCAGCGGACGGCCGGTACTGGGAGATGCTCTCCTGGATCGAGGGTCGTCCGCGGCTGCGGCCGCAGCCTGCGGAGGTGATCGCCGCGATCCAGGCGGTCGCGGCGGTCCACCGGGCGGTCGCCGACTTGACCGCCCTGCCGCCCGCCGGTCCGCCCCCGGCAGCGGTGTATCGCCCGCAGCGAGCGGCCGCAATCCTTGCCGATCCCTGGCCGGCACGACTCGAGCGTGCCGGCGGCATTTGGCGGCGGTTGGCCGCGGCGGAGGCGGCGATGCGGCCGCTGGTTGAGCAGGCGGTCCGCCGCATTGCCGAAGACCCGCCCGCACTCGAGGTTCGTCAGGTGGTGCTTCGCGATTGCACAGCCGAGCATGTGCTCTTCGCTGATGAGATATCCCCGGAAAAGCCATCCCGTGTCGTGGGGCTGATCGACTACCATGCCGCGGGCGTCGACAGCGTGGCCTGCGACCTGGCACGACTCCTGGGCGACTGGGAGTTGGGCCTGCCAGAAGCCGCGGGTCATGCCGACGCGCTGGATGCCTATGCCGTCGCCGCCGGATACCGTGGCGGACTCTCCTCCGACGAGCGGGAGGCCATCGGTTGGCTGCATGCCTCGGGGGTCGTTCTGGGGCTCGATAACTGGCTGCGGTGGGTCGTCGAAGAGCGGCGGGAGTTTGCCCGGCCCGCAGCGGTGGTCTCGCGAATCGAGAGACTCCTGGGCCGACTCGAGCCGGCCGTGCGGTTCCTCGCGGCCGCCCCCCGCCGCGGCATCGCCCGCGGAACTCCCGATTGACCCCGGGAAAAGCCCCTCGCTAGACTCCGCGCGATGAGGCGGTCGTGCAGTTCGCCGGGCAGGCTTCGTGCGGGCCCTGGCATCGAGCGGTCAACTCCCCTGGCAATCGCCACGCGGGGTGTGATCGGAGTGTGTGCCGCACTCGCGACCGTGCAGGCCACGATTGCCGTCGAAGACCTGCCCGATTTTGGCGGCGGCTTCGGTCTCGATGCATCGGCCGATCGCGTGAGCGTTTCAGCCGAGATGGTGCCCGCGGCGGAGGGCGGAGGTCGCCTGCTGCGGGTGCGTGCCGAAATCGAGCCGGGCTGGCACCTCTACGCGATCGACCAGCCTCCGGGCGGACCGCGGGCCACGGTGATCCGCGTCAACGACGACTCCCCCTGGCTGCCGGCCGGTGAGTTCGCGGCCGACCCGCCGCCGGAATCGCATGAGGCTGACGACGTGCCGGCCTGGAAGGGGCTCGAACTCCGCGAGCATGCGGGGAACGTCAGCTGGGAGGTGCCGCTGAAGGCGAACCCCGCCTCGTCTGGCGAAAAGCTGGAGGGCTCGCTGACATTTCAGCTGTGCCGAGCGACCTCCTGCCTGCCGCCGGAAACAATCCCCTTCACCGCCGTGCTCGGGCCCGCCGGAACGCAATCGCCGCCGAGTCCGCCGGTGATGCACCAGCCCGAGCGGGGGCATGTGCTCTTCGAGGCCTGGTTTGATCGTTCCGCCGGGACGAGGCGGCAGCTCACGGTGCGGCTGCTGCCGACCGACGGATGGCATCTCTATCCGGCGGCGTCGGCCGACACGAGCGACATCGGTGAAGGCAAGCCGACGCTCGTCTCGATCGCCGAGACGCGGGGGTACGCCGTCGAGGAGATTCGTGCCCGCGCGGTGCAGACCGCCACCGCCGAGGAGGCGGTGGAACTCGAGCTGCAACTGCGTCGTGTCGAGGAAACCGCCTCGGTCGGCTCTGCCGGGGAGGCGCCCGACGGCATCGATCTGCTCGTCGGCTACCAGACCTGCAGGGAAACCGCCTGCGACCCACCGTTTGCCGTTCGGATCCGCGGCCTGCTGCCTGATGATGGCGACCCCACGCTCCATTTCAGCTCCGCCCGCTATGCCGAGGTGGCCGCAGCCGCCGCCCCGATCAGCCTGCCCGGCACGTCGACGGCCACGGCCGTCGAGCCGCCAGGCCCGGCCGGCCCGGGCTTTTCGGCGACAGCCCTCTCGCTGCCGGTAGCCCTGGCGATGGGCCTCGCCGGGGGGCTGATTCTCAATCTCATGCCCTGCGTGCTGCCGGTGCTCGGCCTGAAGCTGATGGCCTTCGCCCAGCAGTCGGGCCGGGCTCGCCGCGAGGTCTTCGAGATGAACCTCTGGTATGTGGCCGGGCTGTTTGCGGTGTTCTTTGTGCTGGCGACCGCGAGCGTGGCGGCCAACGTCGGGCTGGGCGCATCGAACCTCGCCTGGGGCGAGCAGTTCACCTCCACGAAGTTCAACATCGTGATGGCTTCAATCGTGTTCGCCTTCGCCCTCTCGTTTTTGGGTGTCTGGGAGATCCCGATTCCGGGTTTCATCGGTGAACGTGCCGGCCATGTGCAGAGCAAGGAGGGACCCTTGGGAGCCTTCCTCAAAGGTGTCCTGAGCACGGTGCTGGCCACGCCCTGCAGCGGGCCGTTCCTGGGGCCGGTGTTCGGCTACACCCTCTCGCAGCCCACGAGCGTGACCTACGCGGTCTTCGCCTCGATCGCCACCGGGATGGCCCTGCCCTATCTGCTCGTCGGTGCCTTCCCCTCGCTCATCCGGTTTCTGCCGAAACCGGGAGCCTGGATGGAGACTGTCAAGGAAGTGATGGGCTTCGTGATGCTCGGCACGGTCGTCTTCCTGTTCACCTTCCTCGAGGACGACTACCTGGTGCCGACCCTGGGGCTTTTGTTCTCGATCTGGGCCGGCTGCTGGTGGATCGGCCGCGGCCAAACCCTTGCCCCGACGACTCCCAAGACCGGCCGCTGGATCCAGGCGGCGGGCATTGCCGCGGCCCTCGGCGGGCTCTCGTTTTCGCTCTTGGCACCAGTGGAGTCGCTGATCCCCTGGGAGCCGTTCTCGCGGGCCAGGCTGGCGAGCCTGCGTGAGGAGGGGTCGACGGTGCTGGTCGACTTCTCAGCCGACTGGTGCATGACCTGCAAGCTCAACCTGGCTACGGCGATCGAGACCGATGCGGTCAAGGAGCTGCTCGAGGAGAATCGGGTCGTGCCGCTGCTGGCCGATTGGACCGAGGAATCGGCCGAGATCAAGATGATGCTCGAGAGCTTGCAAAGCCGATCGATTCCGCTACTGGCGATCTATCCCGGCTGCCGTCCGGGCGAGCCGATGCGGGAACCGATCGTTCTTCGCGACTTGCTCACCGAGTCGCAGGTGCTCGAGGCGATCCGCGAGGCGGGCCCTTCGCGGCAGTGTGATCCTGAAATCCGCGCCGCTTCGCGTCCCTGACGGGGCATGGGCGGTCGAGAACGGAAAATCAAAGCCGCATCCCGCACCGGCAGACTGGTTTCACAGTCTGCTATGCCGCCGGCTCGTCGCGGAGCACGACCCGCGGGTCATCCGGCGAGGCGGCCTCGACACGGCCGAGGTCGAACGACTCGATCCCGAAGTCGGCAAGCTGGCTGCGGATGCTCGCGGCGAAGTGGGGGGCCACCACGAGCACCATGCCGATGCCCATGTTGAACACCCGCTCCATCTCCGCCTCCTCGATCCGCCCGAGCCGCTGCACCCAGCGGAAGACCGGTGGCACCTGCCAGCCGCTCCGCGAGAGCACCACCTGCACCCGCGGCGGCACGACGCGGGCGAGATTTTCCACAATCCCGCCGCCGGTCACATGCGCGATCGCGTGCACCACCTGTTTGACACGGTAGTGGGCCAGCACGCTTTTGATCGGGCGGGCATAGAGCCGGGTCGGCTCGAGCAGGATTTCACCCACGCTTCGGCCGGCGAGTTCGTCGACCCGATCGCCGCAGGCCAGGCCGGCCATCTCGAACACGGCCTTGCGGACGAGGCTGAAGCCGTTGGAGTGGAGGCCGCTGGAGGCCAGGCCGATCGCGATATCGCCCGGTTCCATGTGGCTGCCGTCGACGAGCTTGCGTCGCTCGACCACGCCCACGCAGAAGCCGGCCAGGTCGTATTCACCCGGCTGATACATGTCGGGAAGGATGGCGGTCTCGCCGCCGACCAAGGCGCAGTCGCTCGCCACGCAGCCATCGGCGATGCCCTGCACGATCTGCTCGAGCAGGGCGGGCTCGTCGGCCGCCATCGCGATGTAGTCGAGAAAGAAGAGCGGCTCGGCAGCGGTGCAGATCAGGTCGTTGACGCTCATCGCCACCAGATCGATGCCGACGGAGCGGTGGGCCCCGGCGAGCGTGGCGATCTTGAGCTTGGTGCCGACCCCATCGGTGCATGAGACGAGCAGCGGGTCGTCGTAGCGACGGGCGAAGAGCCCCTCGAAATCGAGCCGGAAGACCGCGGCGAAGCTGCCCTCGGCGCTTTCCACGCGGGGACAGTGTGTCCGCCGCAGGTGCGCCGGAATCCGCGACATCGCCTCGCGGTAGAGGTCGAGGTTCACCCCGGCACTGGAATAGGTGGCTCCGCTCACGTGCATATTCTTCCCTGCCGCGGCGGTGCCGCAAGCCCCGCCGGCTGAGGTCGGCGTGCGGAGGGCCGGCGCGGTATGATCCCGCCGCATGCCAACCAGGAAGCCCACACCATCGAGCCGACGCGGCCGCGGCAGCCCCGCCACGCCGCCGCTGCAGTTTTCCTACCCCCTGCCCTACGGCGCCGTGCTCCACGACGGGCCGACCGCGGCCGAGCGGGGGGTGCAGTTTGTGGTCTACAGCCGCTCAGCCACCGCGATGCGGGTGCTGCTCTACGACCGCGTCGATGACCCCGAGCCCGCCGAGGTGATCCGGCTCGATCCGGCCGAGGATCGCTGGGGCGACATCTGGAGCGTGTTCGTGCCGGGTCTTGCCGCCGGGCAGCTCTACCATTTTCAGGCCGACGGCCCGTTCGACCCGGAGCGTGGTCATCGCTTTGACGGCACGGCGAGGCTGATCGACCCCTACGCCCGGGCCCTCGCCGGCGGTTTCTTGCCGGCGGACGACGGGATCGTGCGGCCGCCGAAGTGCGTCGTGATCGATGACTTTTTCGACTGGCAGGGCGACCGCCACCTGCGCCGCGGCCTGGCCGATACCGTGATCTACGAGATGCACGTCCGCGGTTTCACCAACAGCGGGACCTCGGGCGTCGAGCATCCGGGCACCTACCTCGGTGTGATCGAGAAGATTCCCTATCTCAAGTCGCTGGGGGTGACGGCGGTCGAGCTGATGCCGGTGCACGAGTTTCCCACCGAGTCGGCCGACGGCTCGACCCCCGAGCGAGCCAACTACTGGGGCTACGATCCGATGGCCTTCTTCGCCCCCCACCGCGGCTATGCCGCCGGCAACGAGCCCGGCTGCCAGGTACGGGAGTTCAAGGAGATGGTGCGGGCCCTGCACGCGGCGGGCATCGAGGTGATCCTTGACGTGGTCTTCAACCACACCGCCGAGGGCAACGAACTGGGGCCGACCTTCTCCTTCAAGGGGCTCGAAAACCGGGTCTATTACATGCTCGGCGACGGCGGCGGCTACTACCGCAACTACACCGGCTGCGGGAACACGATCAACGGCAACCATCCGATCGTTCGCGAGCTGATCTTTCTCTGCCTGCGTCACTGGGTGCACAACTACCACGTCGACGGCTTCCGCTTCGACCTGGCGAGCATTCTTTCGCGGGACCGCAACGGTGACATTCTCCCCAATCCGCCGATTGTGGAGGTGATCACCGAGGACCCGATGCTCGCCGACACGAAGATCATCGCCGAGGCCTGGGATGCCGCCGGGGCCTACCAGGTCGGCTCCTTCGCCAGCCTGCGATGGGCGGAGTGGAATGGCCGCTATCGCGATGATGTCCGCCGCTACTGGCGGGGCGACTACGCCCAGACAGGCCACCTTGCCACCCGGCTCGCCGGCTCGAGCGATCTCTACGGCGACGACGGACGGCAGCCCTACCACAGCATCAATTTCGTGACCAGCCACGACGGCTTCACGATGAACGACCTGGTGACCTATCGCGAGAAGCACAACGAGGCCAACGGCGAGGGCAACCGCGACGGCGACAACAACAATTTTTCCGATAACTACGGTGTCGAGGGGCCCACCCGGCGGGTGGCGGTGAATGCCGCCCGCAGCCGGCAGATTCGCAACATGCTCGCCACGCTGCTGCTCAGCCAGGGCGTGCCGATGATCGTCTCCGGCGACGAGTGCCGTCGCACCCAGCGCGGCAACAACAACGCCTACTGCCAGGACAATGAGACGAGCTGGTTCGACTGGCGGCTCGTCAAGAAGCATGCGTCGCTCGTGCGGTTCGTGCGGGAGCTGATCCGGCTGCGGCTCGACAACCCCACTCTCCGGCGACGAACCTTCCTGCAGGGTGGCGCCGCCAATGGCGGCCTGCCCGACGTGGAATGGTTTTCACCCGAGGGCAGCCATGTCGACTGGTATGCCGCCGACTCGAGCCTGGTCTGCTTTTTCGGGGCCCCCTCCCGCGAGAAGCTCGAGGAGGAAGACGACGTCGAGGCCGGCGGGGCCGAGGGCACTCCCCGCCACGTGCTGATCTTCACCCATTCCGGTTCGCTGCCGCGTACCTTCCGTTTTCCCGAGCCTGCGGCCGTTGCCGCCCTGCCCTGGCGGAGGTTCATCGACACCTCTCGCGAGCCCCCCGATGACATCCAGCCGTTGGACGAGGCGGACCTGATCGACGTCAGCGAGCCGATCGAGCTGGCCGCCAAGTCGCTGGTCTGTCTCGTGGCCGACGCCGAAGCAGCCCCTCAGCGGCCGGCCCGCACGCCGCCGAAGTAGCCCCGCGATTCGATCAGCTCCGCCACGGCCGGCTCCACGAACGCCTTCCAGCTGGGGTCGCCCGCGGCGATCCGGCTCCGCACCTCGTCGCTCGAGTAGGTCCGCAGCGAGGCTTCGTCGAAAGGAATCGGGATGATGAACCGATTCTCGAGAAGATGCCTGTGGAGGTGGCAGAGGTGGCCCGCGACTTTCAGCGACTCCGCGGTGACAGGCTGGCCGTCGAGGGGATCGCGGGTGGCATGCACGAACAGCCGCACCGAATGGGTGAAGAGCCGCCCGAAGGCTTCCAGGATGCCGCCGGGCAGGTCGCGGTAGTGGTTTTCGACGAACAGCTCCCGCAGCAGCGGCACGCCGAGCACGATCCCCGCGCGGGCCACCTTCCGCTCGGCGAGGTATTCCGCGAGCCGGTGGAAGGGTCCGAGATCGGAAACGAGCACCATCTTTCCCGCGGCGGTGAGGAGGTCGACGCGGGAGAGAAAGTCAGCGTCGTCGACCACGCCGCGGTCGCGGAGGTTGTTCATCGTGATTTCCATGACCTCCAGCACCGCCGGGCAGGTGGAGGCGGAGGCCACCGGGTCGCCGGGGTTTGGTGGGGCGGCTAGTTCGGCCTCGAAGAGCGTTCGTGACTCTGCGAGCATGCCGAGATTGAGTCGCGTGACCGGCGCGAAGCGGCCGCGTTCCACGAGCACCGCCTTGCGACGCAGCACATCGGCGGCCAGGAGTGGCTCACCGGTGTCACCGAAGAGGACAGCCGGGGTGAAGCCGAGCCGCACCAGGTGCAGAGCCATCAGGCGGTTGTCGATCGGACCGGGGGTGGAGAAGGCCGGCCCGGCGAGCTGCACCCAGTCGATCTCCAGGCGACCCGGCTCGATGTCGTCCAGCAGCATCTCGAGCATCGCCCGCGGCTGCCTCCAGTGGTAGAAGGCCGCCGTGCAGAGGTTCACTCCCAGCCTGCCGATCGCCTCCTGCTGCGACGGGTTGCTGCGGTCGTGCATTCGGGCGTGGATCAAAAGGTCGCTCGGCTCGGCCCCGGGTTCGGTCTGGAAGCGAATCCCCATCCAGGCATGGCATTCGTTGCCGCCACGATGCGAAAGGGCTGCGGCGGTGTTGGCGAAGGTGAAGAAGCAGCTGCGGCCGCCACGTGACTGTGAGAGCCGTTCACCGAGCAGGCCGTACTCGTGATCGAGCATTTCGGTCAGCCGCTCGAGCGAAACGTACCGCGAGGCATGGCCGTAGATCTCGTCGCTGAAGGTCATGTCGTAGGCCGACATCGTCTTGGCCACGGTTCCCGCGGCGCCCCCCACGCTGAAAAACCAGCGGGCCACCTCCTGGCCGGCACCAATCTCGGCAAAGGTGCCGTAAAGCCGTTCGTCGAGGTTGATCGCGAGGGCCTTCTGGGCGATCGGGTCGATGCTGCTGGCGGTGTCTGCCATGGTTCATTCCTCGGGCTGTGAAAACCGGATTTGTCAGCCGGCAACCTACACCGGTATTCTTCAGTTCGCGCTAGGGTTCGTGCCCCGCGAAACGTAGACCCCACACGGGAGCCAAAATATGCGACGGGTGATGCGACAAAAGATGCGACACACGATGCAAATCGCAAAGCCGCGGGCCGCGGCGGGAAGCATGCTGGGGCCGGTCCTCGTGGGGATGCTGCTGCCTGCGGTGACGGTGGCGATCGGCGGCTGCAGCCCGCCTCCGGCCGGCGGTGGAGGGGCGACGACCGAGAAAAAGCCGGCCGAGACCGACCACAGCCACGACGACCATGGCGATGACCACGACCATGACCATGACCACGACGCCGAGCACGTGCATCCCGAAACGCTGGCGGAGGGTCTTGCCGAGCTGAAGTCGCTAATTGCCAAGCTGAAATCCTCGCTTGGTGAGGAGAACGTCGAGGCCGCTGACGGGCATGTCCATGCGGTCGGCCATCTGCTTGAAGACATCGAGGGGCTTGCCGCGTCGCTCGGCGAAGAGGCTTCCGAAGCGGTCAAGGATGCGACGGACAAGCTTTTCGAGGCCTTCAACGAGCTTGATGAAACGATCCACGAGGGCGGGAAGGCGGTCTACGACGATATCGCGGAGCGGGTCGAGAAAGGCATCGCAGCCATCGAAAAGCATGCCGCCGGCAAGCCCAAGACGAAGGGAGACGAGGAATGAACAGCGGTGGACGATTCTTGCCGGCCGAGACGGGCTTGACGATCGGATGCGTTGCGGTGGTCCTTGCGGTGGCAGGCTGGCCGAGTGATTCGGCCGCGGAGGCAATCCCGGCCGCCGAGGTCCGGGAACGGTTCGTCCTTTCCGAGAAGCCGCCGGCGGCACTTACCCTTGGCGATGCCCTCGGCATCCTCAAAAAAGCCACCGACCACGAGGCATTGATCACCGTTTCCGGCACGATCGCCGCCAAGGATCCCAAGGACAGCCCGTTTCTCGAGGGTAAGGCCTCGTTCATGCTGATCGACCTCGCGGACGACGGGCATGCGAAGGCCGAGGGCCACGACGCCGACAGCTGCCCGTTTTGCAAGCGGCGAAAGGAGAAGGCGACCGTGGCGGCGGTGCAGTTCGTCGATGATGCCGGTGCGGTGATTCCCAGCGATGCCCGGGCGATTTTTGGCATCGATGCCGGTCAAAAGGTCGTGATTCGCGGCCGCGGCCGCTATGACCCCGACCTCCCGTTCCCGATCGTGCAGATCACCGCAGAGGGAATCTACGTCGTGCCCCGCTAGCGGTGGCGGAGGCCCGAATGTGCGGTGTGCCTCGGAATGCTTGCCGAGGGTGCCCGTCGGGGGCTATTCTCCCCGGAGATAGGGGGCGAGGCCATGGGCATTCTTGGCCTGTTCGCTCGGCCGGTTCGCCGAAACGTCGCCCCGCTGATGCCGTCCTGGCGTCAGGATTCGGAGGTGTGATTGGGAGGGCCGGGCCGGTGGCTGAGGATGTGATGGTGGTCGATGACCAGGAGGTCGTCCGTCGTGGACTCGTTGTGATTCTCGAGCAGGCGGGAATGCGTGTCGCCGGCGAGGCGGACAACGGCACCGATGCGGTCAGGATGGCGAGGAAGCTCAAGCCGGGTGTGGTCCTCCTCGATGTGCGGCTGAGAAGCGAGGAGGCGGGCAGCCTCGACGGGTTCGAGGTGCTCTCCCGAATCCGTGCGGCCTCACCCAAGACGAGAGTGATCATGTTTTCGGCTTTCGACAACCCGACCTATCTGGCCCGGGCCTTGGCGGCCGGAGCCTTCGACTATCTCGTCAAGGGATCTGACGCCAAGATGATCCGCGACGCAGTCAAGGGAGCCGTCAACGGGCACGCCCCGCTGCAGTCAGGGCCGGTGCGGAAGGTGGCTGGAACGATGGCCAACCAGGCGACCGTGGATGATCTCGACATTCCGCTCACCCCGCGAGAGTCGCAGGTGCTGCGGCAGATCTCCCTGGGTCTTTCCAACAAGGAGATCGCCCTGGCCCTGGCGATCAGCGTGGAGACCGTCAAGGAGCATGTCCAAAATCTGCTCCGCAAACTCGCCGTCAGCGACCGCACCCAGGCGGCCGTGTGGGCCATCCGCCATGGACTCGAGTAGGGTTTCCTGGACAACGCGTTGCTTGATAGCAAGCGGCTGAGGGCTACACTCCCACAGGGGCGCCTCTCCCGTGCCTCTCCCGCTGCTACCGCCGATGCCACGTCGCCACCTACTCCTCTTGCTCGGTCTGCTCACGGTGTTGCCGGCGGGCGGATGCGGCGTCCGCAGCGGTCGCTTCGACAAACCCTCCGGCCGGCCGTTGCGGGTAGGGATGGAACTCTCCTACCCGCCCTTCGAAATGACCGATGCCCGCGGCGAGCCGACCGGCGTCAGCCCTGACCTGGCCCGGGCCCTCGGTGAGTTTCTCCGGCGGGACGTGGTCATCGAGAACATCGCCTTCGACGGGCTGATTCCTGCTCTCAAGACCGGCCGCATCGACCTGGTCATCTCGTCGATGACGGCCACACCCGAGCGTGCCGGGTCGATCGCCTTTTCCGAGCCCTATCTGCGGACCGGCCTCGCGATTCTCGCGGCGGCCGATTCCAACATCGAGTCGGCCGGTGACCTCGACCGGCCGGGCAGAACGGTGGCGGTGAAGAAGGGAACCACCGGCCACCTTTTTGCCCGTGAGGCCCTCCACGAGGCCCGCCTGCTCGTGCTCGACCGGGAAACCGCGGCGGTGATGGAGGTCGCACAGGCCAAGGCCGATGCCTTTCTCTACGATCCCTTCTCCGTCTACCGCAGCCACCGCCGCCATCCCGACACCACGCGGGCCCTGCTGACTCCCTTCCGCGGGGAATCCTGGGCGGTCGGTATCCGCCTGGGCGACGACGAGCTACGACGCGAGGTCAACCGCTTTCTCAAATCCTTTCGGGAATCGGGTGGTTTTGAGCGGCTCGGCGACCGGTATCTTCCCGAGGAGAAGGCCTTCTTCGCCGCAGAGGGGATTCCCTTCGTATTCTGAGGTGGTTGGCGGGGTGCGAATCCGCCGCATCCAGCGACAAGCCCGATAAGAAACGTTTGTGATCCGTCGACTCTCCAATTCCCGCACGGCCGCCCACCTTGCCGTGATCGCGGTGGCTGCGGGCTTGATCGCGCTGGCCTTCTGGCGGATCGACTACGACTGGAAGTGGGACGAGGTCTGGGCCTACCGACGCCGGTTTGTCACCGGCTGGCTGGCCACCGTCGCGATCAGCCTCGCGGCCTTGGTGATCAGCGGCCTGGTTGGGCTCGTCACGGCGATCTGCCTCGGGTCGAAGTCGCTGGTTCTCGAAGCGGTGGCACGGGTCTACGTCGAGTTGATCCGCGGCACCCCGCTGTTGGTGCAGCTGTTGATCGGTTTCTACGTGGTGGCCTCGGCGGTCGGGCTGGAGAATCGCTTCGTGGTCGGGATTCTGATCCTCTCGCTTTTTTCGGGAGCCTACATGGCCGAGATCTTCCGGGGTGGCCTGAAGGCGATCCCGCAACCGCAGCGGGACGCCGCCCGGGCGATCGGCCTCACGAGGTGGCAGGCGTTTCGTCTTGTGATCCTGCCGCAGGCAGCGAGAATCGTGCTCCCGCCGGTGGCCGGACAGCTCGCCTCGTTGATCAAGGATTCCTCACTGCTTTCGGTGATCGCAATCTCGGAGTTCACCCTGGCCGCACAAGAGGTGAATGCCTTCACCTACTCGGCCCTGGAGAGCTACCTGCCGCTGGCGGCGGGCTATCTCCTGCTCACGCTGCCGCTCTCCTGGGCCGCCCGCGGTCTCGAACGGAGGCTCCGCCATGAGGGCTGACCACAGCGGCTCGCCGAGACCGACGGAGTGTGCCGCGTGAAGCTCGTGCTCGAGGATGTGCGGCAGCGGTTCACCGCCGCCGATGGCACCGTGGCGGAGGTGCTCCGCGGCTGCACGCTTGCCACCGGCGAAATCCGTACGCTGGTGCTGATCGGCCCCTCGGGTGGGGGCAAGTCGACCCTCCTGCGGATTCTTGCAGGGATCGACGTGCCCGCAGCCGGGAGGGTCTCCTTCGACGGCCGGCCCCTGCCGCGGGATGAGGCGGGGCTGCTCGCCTGGCGGCGGCAGGTGGGCACGGTTTTCCAGGCCTACAACCTCTTCCCGCACCTCTCCGCACTCGACAACCTGATTCTGCCTTTGGTGCACGTGCACGGCATGACCCGCGAGGCGGCCGAGGCGAGGATCCGCGAGCCTCTGGCCCGGTTCGGCCTCGCCGAGCATGCCCGCAAGCGTCCGGCCTCGCTTTCGGGCGGGCAGCAGCAGCGGATCGCGATCCTGCGTGCCCTCGTGGTCGAGCCGTCTATCCTGTTTCTGGACGAGCCGACCTCGGCGCTCGATCCGGAAATGACTTCGGAGGTGCTCGACATGATCGTCGAGGTCGGTGCACTCGGCGGCCAGATCGTGCTGGCCACCCACGAAATGGGCTTCGCCCGGCGTGTGGCGGACGAACTGGCCTTTGTGGCCGACGGGCTGATCGAGGCCCACGGGCCGTCCACTGAATTTTTTGATCGGCCGGCGACGCCTCGCCTGACCGGCTTCCTCGCAAAGGTGCTGTGATGAACGATCCCGATCTCTCCCGCTCGCCTCTCGCCGGCTCGCTGGTGGCCGACGCGATCGCGATGCCGGTGCACTGGTATTACGACCGCGAGGCCCTGCGGCGGGACTACGGCGAGATATCCGGCTACCTGCCGCCGAAATCCCCCCACCCCGACAGCATCCTCTGGCGGAGCCGCTACGAGCCGGCCGGGCCGCGGGGCGACATCCTTCGAGAGCAGGCTCGCTACTGGGGCCAGCGGGGTATCCACTATCACCAGTTTCTCCAGGCCGGTGAGAACACCCTCAACGCCCGTTTGGCCCTCGAACTCGCCACCTGCATCCGCGAGGAAGGCGGCTACGACGCCGACCGCTGGCTCGAGCGATACATCGATTTCATGCTCACCCCGGGCCGCCACCGCGACACCTATGTCGAGGAATACCACCGCACGTTCTTTGCGAGCCTTGCCGCTGGCCGCAAGCCGCGGGCCTGTGGGGGCGTTGATGTGCACATCGGCGGGCTGGTGCCGGTGCCGGCGATCCTCGACGCGATGCGGCCCTTCGAGCCGAGTCTGCCGGAACTGCGGCGGATCGTGCAGGAGCATGTGGGGCTGACCCACCGCGATTCCGGCGTGCTGCGGGCCGCCGATGTGCTCGTGCGGCTCCTGGTGCGGGTCGAGGCGGGCGAGCCGCTCCGCTCGGCGATGCTCGACGAGGGCCACGAATGGATCTCGGCGGCGAAGACGAGCGACTGGGACCGCTATCCCGACGCGGTCGTCGTCGGACGGGTGCTCAGCCCGGCCTGCTACATTCCCGACGCCTTCCCGGCCGCTCTCTTCCTCGCCTGGCGGCACGCCTCCGATTTCACCGCGGGTGTCATGAGCAACGCCATGGTCGGCGGCGACAGCTGCCACCGTGGGGCGGTGGTCGGATCGCTGCTGGCCGCCGCCGCGGGGATCCCGCCGGGCCTGCTCGAAGGCCTCGCGGCGACCGATCGCCTCGAGCAATCGCTGGCGACCGACAGACTCGCCGGCAGTGCTGGCCGAGAGGGAACGGAGCGAACAACATGAGCGGCAACATGAGCGGCAACACGCACAACGCAAGCACGCCCCCGCAGCCCGCCGGCGTGGCGGTCACGCCAGGATCGCGGCTCTATGAAACCGAGCGGGCGGTCGCCGAGTATCTCGAGTTTCACTACGGCCCCACTGCCCTGGGCGTCGCCAACTTCCCGGCTGCGGCAATCGCCGAGGTTGCCGGACGGCTGCGAGGTACCGACCGGGGGCTCGACGTGGGCTGCGCCGTCGGCCGGGCCAGTTTTGAACTGGCGAGACTCGTGGGGCGGGTCGATGCGATCGACTTTTCGGCGAGCTTCATCGACGCCTGCCGTCGCGTGCAGTCTGAGCCGGTGGTGGACTACGAGGTGGTCATCGAGGGCAGCCTCACCGAGCCGAGGCGGATTGACCTCGCGTCGCTCGGGCTCGCCGAGGTCCGGCAGCGAGTGCATTTTGCCGAGGGCGACGCCTGTCGGCTCGATCCCTCGCTGAGCGGATATGATGTCGTCTTCGCCGGGAACCTCATCGACCGGCTCTACGACCCGGCCGCCTTTCTGGAGGGGCTTGGCGGGCGGCTGCAGCCGGGCGGTCTGCTGGTAATCACCTCGCCCTACACCTGGCTTGCCGACTACACGCCTCCGGATCGATGGCTTGGCGGGCGAGTCGTCGATGGCCGCCCGCGACGCACGCTCGAAGGGATCGGTCTGTGCCTCGGAGATCGCTTCGACCTCGAAGCCCGCTGCGATCTGCCCTTCGTGATCCGTGAGACCGCCCGCAAGCATCAGCACACCTTCGCGGAAGTGTCCTGCTGGCGAAAGGCGGACTGAGGGGCGGAAAAAACGGGGAAAACCGCCCCCCCGGCCGCCGGCGTGTCCTCGCCGGGGCTCCTTCTAGAATCCGGCGTCCCGCAGAGAATTACCGGCGGGCAGGAGGGACCCCCGAATGGGCGAACGACTCAAGTCGCGGCTTCACGATTACGAACAGGGCTGGATGCAGATGCTCATCGACATGGGAATCGCCACCCGCCGTGATGTCGACGAGGCGATCAACCGTGTCATGGAAGACGAGATCAAACGGGTGGCCAGGCGCGAGGCCCGCCGCCGTCGCGATGCCCGCCGTCGCCGCCGCGAAGAATGAATGTCGATTCGAGTCAGGGTGATCGTGGGCTCACGGGGCCAGCCAGGCTCCCTGCGGCGTCTGACCCGCAAACTCGATCCTCCTCCGTCGGTGGCCGGCGGCATCCAGCGCGAGCAGTTCCACGGCCCTGAAGCGACAGCAGACAACTGCGAAGTTGTCGAAGCCGTTTTCGGGGTCGTGTGGTGATGGTGCCGGAGTTGGCCGGGTCAGTTCCTCGCCCGGGGCATGCTGCGAGGCGTAACAAGCCCGGCTCATCGCTGCGGCCGCCTCCCAGGCATCCCGAGCGACCCGGTCGGCGTGATGGATCGTGGCCTCGGCGGGGATGCGGATCTGCAGCCGCGATGGCTCGTCGTACCACAGAAGCGTGAGCCGCGGATCGCGGGCCAGCCCCGCCAGCTTGGGGCTGCGACGGTCGGTGTGGAAGCTTGCCAGCCGGGCCGCCTCGTCGAAGCCCCGCAGGACCACGGTGCGGGCAGCAGCCCCGCCGCGGGCATCGAGCGACGCGACAACGACCAGGTGCAGCGGATGCCGCCCGGAGGCTGCCGCCGTGGCAAGTTCCATCGCCAGCCGCCGCCAGAGCGGCTCGATCGGGCCGGGGAGCAGTTCGCGGAGGATGGCCAGGTCAGGGGGTGTCTCGCTCACGGCGGATTCCAGCAGCCTTCGGCCGCGACCCGCCGCGGCTTCTCTCAACGCTACCGCAATCACCAGCTCGGTGAAACGGTGGCTGTCGGCTCCCCGCCGGGGTGGGCAGCGGGCAGCTCGCAGGTTGTCTGCACCGGACACGGCTCAACCCGCCAGATGTCACGGGCATATTCCGCGATCGTGCGGTCGCTCGAGAATCGTCCGGCCGCGGCCACGTTGCGGATCGCGACGGCCGCCCACCGGTGCGGATCGGCATAGAGCGCCCAGATCCGCTGTTTGGCCTCGAGATAGCCGCTGAAATCGGCGAGGTGCATGTAGGGGTCGCCGTGGTGCATGATCGCCTCGCGAATCGGCTCGAAGCAGCCCGGCTCGTCGTGGCTGAAGTGGTTGTTGAAGATCAGGTCGAGGGCGGCTTTCGTCTCCGGTTCGTGGTGGTAGTGCCAGTGGGGGCTGTACCAGCCCCGGCTTGCGGCGACCTCCTCCGCGGAAAGCCCGAAGAGCATGATGTTCTCCTCGCCGACCGCCTCGGCCATCTCGACGGTCGCCCCGTCGCGGGTGCCCACGGTGATCGCCCCGTTGAGCATGAATTTCATGTTGCTCGTTCCGCTGGCCTCGTAGCCGGCGGTCGAGATCTGCTCCGACACGTCCGCCGCGGGAATCATTCGCTCCGCGAGGGTCACCGAGTAATCGGGCAAAAACTCGACCCGCAGCCGCCCACGGATGAGCGGATCCCGATTCACCACCCGGCCGATGGCGGTGATCAGCCGGATGATCACCTTGGCGAGATGGTAGGCGGGGGCCGCCTTGCCCGCGAAGAGGTAGGTCTGCGGCGGGATTTCCAGCTGCGGGTCGCTCCGCAGGCGGTCGTAGGCGGCCACGATCCCGATCGCGGCGAGCAGCTGCCGCTTGTATTCGTGGATCCGCTTGATCTGGCAGTCGATGAGGGTCTCGGGGTCGAGCTTGATCCCACGGGTGGCCGCCAGCCAGTCGACCAGCCGCAGCTTCGCCTGCCGCTTCGCCTCCAGGAAGCGAGCACGAAAGGGAGCGTCTTCGGCAAGCGGCGCGAGCCGTTCGAGCTGCGTGAGGTCGGTAATCCAGCCGTCGCCGATCGCTTCGGTGATCAGGTCCGCCAGCGGCGGGTTGGCCACCAGCAGCCAGCGGCGGGGGGTGATGCCGTTGGTCTTGTTGTTGAAGCGTTCGGGATACATCTCGGCGAAGTCCCGCAACGTCGTCTCCTGCAGGAGCCTGCTGTGGATCGCGGCCACGCCGTTGGTGCTGTGGCTGCCGACCACCGCCAGGTGGGCCATCCGCACGCGGCGGTGCGGCCCCTCCTCGATCAGGCTCATGCGGGCCACACGTTGTTCGTCGCCGGGGTGCTCCCGGCGGACGTCGTCGAGGAAGCGACGATTGATCTCGTAGATCAGCTCCAGGTGCCGCGGCAGGAGCCGCTCAAACAGCTCGACCGGCCACTTCTCCAGCGCCTCCGGCAGGAGCGTGTGGTTGGTGTAGGCGAGGGTGCCGACACAAAGCTCCCAGGCCTCGTCCCAGCCCAGGCCCGCCTCGTCGAGCAGGATCCGCATCAGTTCGGCCACCGCCATCGAGGGATGGGTGTCGTTGAGCTGGATCGCGACCTTCGCCGGCAGTTCGCTCCAGTCGTTGCCGCGGTGACGGAAGCGGCGAATGATGTCGGCCAGCGAGCAGCGGACGAGGAAAAACTCCTGGATGAATCGCAGCGAGCGGCCGCGGGGGGTGGAATCATCGGGGTAGAGCACGCGGGTCACCGTCTCGGCGAGCACCTTGTCGGAGACCGCCCCGAAGAAATCACCTCCTGAAAACTGGCCGAAATCGAAGACGTCGGCCGTGGCCGCTCGCCACAGCCGCAGCGTGTTGATCGTGCGGCCTCCATGGCCGACGACCGGCCGGTCATACGGCACGCCCTTGAACTGGAAGGGATGGTTGCGGACCAGATCGATCTGGCCGCCGTGCAGTGCGAACCCGCAGGCGAAGCCGACAGCCACACCTCGGCTGGGCCTGACCACCTCCCAGGGATCGGGACAGGCCAGCCAATTGTCGGGCTGTTCGATCTGGCGGCCGTCCTCGATACGCTGCCGAAAGATACCGAAGTCGTACCGCAGGCCGTAGGCGGTGGCCGGCAGCCCGAGTGTCGCCATCGAGTCGATGAAGCAGGCGGCGAGCCGCCCGAGGCCACCGTTGCCCAGGCCCGCGTCCGGCTCGCTCTCCACGATGCCCGACCAGTCTTGCAGCGGGTCAGACCGCAGATCTTCCCGGACGAATCGCTCCACCCCGAGGGCCGCGATGTTGTTCTCGAGCATCCTCCCGATGAGAAACTCCATCGAGAGGTAGTAGACCTGCTTGGGATTTCTGCGGTCATACTCGGCCTGCGTCAGCATCCATCGCTGGGCGAGCAGGTCACGCAGCGTGCGGGCCACCGCCTCGAACCGCTCTCGCTGGCTGGCCGCGTCGGGCAGCACGACATGGTTGAGCACGAGATGGCGGTCGTAGTAGTCGCGGTCGGGAAAACGGAGCGAGCCGACCTCGTAGCATTCGAGTAGATCGGCCTTCGACTGAACTGGCATGGCTTGTGTTTCCAGGAGAAATCGCGGGCGTGGCTGAATGAATCGGCCCACGGCAGCAGCCGGCCCGAGGCGAAGTATTGCCCCGCGACAGGCCGCCGGGTTGCGGCGAGCCGGCTTTTCATCAAAAACTCACGCAGGGAACGATGCAGGCTGGCGAGACTGCCTGCCCCCGTCCATGACCGGGTATCCAGCGGGTGCCGTTGCGTTCCGGTCCGCATCAACGTCATCGGCGAGTGAGGCTTCTGATGGTGCGTCGTACGTCCCTCGCGGTGCTGTCGGCCGGAATCCTCGCGTTCGGTGCCGCCGTGGCCCCGGCGGGCGACTGGCCGCAATTGCTCGGGCCGCAGCGCGACGGGCACGCCGCGGCCGACGAGCGGATCGCCGAGAGCTGGCCCGATGCGGGTCCGAAGCCGCGCTGGCGACGGCCGATCGGACGCGGCTACGCCGGCCCGGTGGTCGTTGGTGAGACTGTGGTCGTGTTCCATCGCGAGGCGTCCCGAGGAGGGTCGGGCGACGAGGAGGTCATCGAGGCGATCGACGCGGCCAGCGGGCAGACACGCTGGCGGGATGCTCACCCCACCCGTTTTCGCCCGCAGGTCGGCGGCGGCGACGGCCCGCTGTGCACACCCGTGGTCCACGGCGGACGGGTCGTGACCTACGGAGCCACGGGCATGCTCTCCTGCCACGAGCTGGCCACCGGTCGGCGGCTGTGGCAGCGGCAGACCCACCGCGAGTTTGACGCCCGCGAGGGCTATTTCGGGGCCGGCAGCACGCCCCTGGTCACGGGCGAGGGCGAGGCGGCTTGCGTGGTGACGCTCGTCGGCGGCACGAAGGGCGAGACCGGGATCGTCGCCGTTGCCCTGGCCGACGGCTCGACCCGCTGGATGGCGACCCGGGAGCCGGCCGGCTATTCCGCACCGATCGCAGTCAGCCTCGGCGGCAGGCCGCATGTGCTGGCGGTGACCCGCTACCGCTGTCTGCTGCTCGACGCAGCCGACGGCGGGGTCCGCTGGGAGTTTCCCTTTGGCATGCGGGGGCCGACGGTCAATGCGGCCACGCCGGTGCTGCTGCCGCCGGGAGACCGGCCGCGATTGCTGGTGACCGCCGCCTACGGCATCGGCTCGGTGGCGGCGGCCTTCGATGTCGATGACGCCACACCGCTGTGGAAGGGTGTCGATTCGCTGGCGAGCCAATACTGCACGCCGCTGTTGGTCGACGGGCTGCTCTACGGCTTTGACGGTCGCGACGACGTGCCCCCGGCGAGCCTTGTCTGCCTCGATCCGGCGACCGGCGAGGTCCGCTGGCGGGAGCAGGGCCTCGGCTACGGCACGCTGATCGCAGCCGACGGCAAACTGATCGCGGCCACCACCGACGGCGAACTGCTGCTCATCCGGCCCGACCCCGCCGGGCTCCGCGTGCTCGCCCGCTGCCGCCCGCGGGAGGCGACCCTCCGCGGGCTGCCCGCCCTCGCCGGCGGGAGGCTCTATCTGCGGGACGATGCGACCCTCGCCTGCCTCGAGCTTGGCCGCTAGCTGCCCGCTCGGCGACCCCGGCGGGTGGCTCGTTGCGACGGGGAATCGGCCGCCGCAGCAGCCGCTCGATCGCCGTCAGACGGTTCCACTCCTCCGGCTCGCAAAAGCTCACCGCCGCCCCCGAGAGCCCCGCCCTGCCCGTTCGCCCGATGCGGTGCACGTAGGTCTCCGGCTCGTGGGGCAGCTCGTAGTTGACCACGTGGGAGACATGCTCCACGTCGATGCCGCGGGCGGCGATGTCGGTGGCGATCAGTACCGGCGGCCGTGGCGAGCGGAACGCCGCGAGGGCCCGCTCCCGCTGCCCCTGGGTCTTGTTGCCGTGGATCGCCGCGGCCACGAGGCCCGCCTTGTCGAGCAGGCGATGGAGCTTGTCAGCCCCGTGCTTGGTTCGCGTGAAGACAATCACCCGGCCGGTGGCCTCCTCGCGGAGCAGCTGCACCAACGCCGCCCGTTTCTGCTCCTTGGCGACGAAGAGCACCGACTGCTCGACCGATTCTGCCGGAGTCGATCGCGGGGCGGCCATCACCTCGAGCGGATCGCGAAGCATCGATGAGGCCAGGCTTCGCACCTCGGTCGGCAGCGTGGCGGAAAAGAAGAGCGTCTGTCGACGTCGTGGCAGCATTTCTATGATTCGCCGCATGTCGTGGATGAAGCCCATGTCGAGCATCCGGTCAGCTTCGTCGAGCACGAGAAACTCGACGCCGCGGATGTCGACCAGCCGCTGGCCCACCAGGTCGAGCAGCCGTCCCGGAGTGGCCACGAGCACGTCAACGCCCTTTCGCATCGCCGCGGCCTGTGGCCGCTGGCTGACCCCGCCATGAATCACCGCTGCGGTCAGACGGGCCCGACGACCATAGGCCAGGAAACTGGCATGGATCTGGCCTGCCAGCTCGCGGGTCGGGGCGAGCACCAGGGTGCGGCAGCCGCGGGCCGCCCGCGGCCGTGGTAAGGCGAGCATGCGTTCGATCAGCGGCAGGGCAAACGCCGCGGTCTTGCCGGTGCCGGTCTGGCCGCAGCCAAAGAGATCCCGGCCGGCGAGTACGTGGGGAATCGCCCTGGCCTGGATTGGCGTGGGCGTGGAGTAGCCCTCGTCCTCGACCGCCTCGAGCAGCGGCTGTGAAAGGCCGAGGTCGGCAAACAGCGGGCGGGGGTCGCCTGAGGTCTCAGGCGGAGTGAGTGTCATGACATGCATGGAAACTGGTGCTTTCAGGTGTGCCGTCGGGAATGCGGGTGGACAACCCTCACGGGATCGCGGACCACTCGTCCGGAATCACGCCTGCGGCAGCCGACAATTCTGCAGCGGATCCGATGGATCACCGCCTGCCGGAAAAGATGTCGTTCGAAACGCCACCCGAAAGAGGCGATATCGAGCGACGGCCGCTCCAAGAAGATGCGATCGCGGTGGCGGATGTCCCTGACCACATGCAGGGCACTTCTCCGTCACCTTCATCGAAGGATCATCGAACGGTAGCATCCGGTACGACAGGAATCAAGTCTGCCGGGCTCGATGGCCCCGAAACGGACTTGAAGGTGGCAGCCACATCGACCGCAACCAAACCGCTCACGTGCTCGATTCCTTGGGAAGGTAACCGGAAAACAGGGACAGCAGGCGATCTTTCTCAAACGGTTTGACCACGAAGTCGATCGCTCCAAGCCGGATGCACTCTTCAAGTTTGGCCCTTTGGTCGATTGCCGTGATCATCACGATGCGGGCATCGGGGTGCTCTCGTCGGATCACCCGCAGGGCCTCGACGCCGTCCATTTCCGGCATCACGATGTCGAGGGTGGTCAGGTCGGGCTGGAGTTCGTCGAATTTGGCCACGGCCTCGCTGCCGGTGGCCGCCTCGCCGACGATCTCCCAGCCGGCCTGCCGGGCCGCATCCTTGATGATCGCCCGCATGATCAGGGCATCGTCGACGACGAGGAGGCGTTTGGCGGAAGCGTTCATCGGGGCTTGGTTCTCTGAAAAAAGCTGGTGCCTGTCATAGCCGAATCGGCTCCGCCCCGAGTGTCTCGACGGTCATCATGCCCGTGGCGACATCGAGAGAAACCCGTCGACCCTGCTCTCCCCCACAGCAATTCGCGACGATCGGAATGTCAAGTTGCTCGAGGATCCGCTCAATCATCATCACATTCTGCTCGCCGATCGGGATGCCAGTCTGAAACGTGAACATCTTCGCGCCGCCGGCGAGCTTTGCCAAGCACCGGGGTGACTCGCCCCGACACAGTTCGGCAAGCCGCCGCAATATTTCCGGCACCGCGGTATCGGCGAATCGACCAGGCTGCCCTCCGAGGCCTCGTGAATCGGGCACCATCACATGGGCCATGCCGGCGATCTTTCGCCGGCGGTCGTAGAGTGCCACTGCGACACACGAGCCCACGAACGTCCGCAGGGTACCGCTTTCGCGGCCCACGCCGATCTCACCCATCCCGATCGCATCGTTGAAAAACACGGCTGACGAATCCGGAAGGGAAAAGGTCGGTCGGCGTGATCAGGCGCCCGAGTCGGCCTCGGGAATAAACAGCAACGAACAGTGGCCGGGCATCCGATCGACCTCGAGGCGGGTTTGCGTGAGAAAGATGTGCTCGGCATGGGAGGCCTGCACCATCAGAATGCCCTCCATCACCGCCGCGGCGTAGTCGCGGAGAAACGTCGGTGGCGAAGGCAAAAGCCCGCCGCCTGCCTCGGCGGCACCGGTCGCTGGGTCTGACGCCATCGAGTTGAGATAGGCGCAGCCGATGATGTTGGCGGTTTCAATCGCGGCCGACCGTTCGATTTCCGTCCAGTTGCGGCTGCTGCCGGGCTCCCGGCCGAGAAGCAGATCGGCCAGCGACAGGCCGCTCGAGTCGTCGCTGGTGAGTACGAGCAGGCCGGAAAACATGCCGCGAATGTGCATCACGCATGCCACCAACGGTGCGTCTTTGCTGCCAAGCACATTTTCCGCCTCGGCCAGGGGCAGCGACGAGACGAGATTGACCTCGATTCGCGCCGGGCGACCGAGCCATTTCGACATCGCCTCGGAGGCCTTGGCTGCGGCCTGTTTGAAAAGTTCGCTCTGTCGGGAGAGGGCATGCGGCTGCATGGAAAACCTCGGGGGATGCGTGGGTCATTGTTCGACGAGGACATCGGCGGTTGCAGGCGTGCCGCCGGCGAGTTCCATGCAGGTGGCGACATCTAGCAAGAGGCAGACCGATCCATCTCCGAGGATGCTCGCGCCGCCGAGCCCGCGAATGTGGATGAAATTTTCGTCAAGCGACTTGACCACCAGGTCTTGCCCCCCCAGCAAAGATTCCACCACCAGCCCCAGGAAACGCCCGTTCGCCTGGAGCACGACCAGATGAAGCGGAAGGTCCGAGGGGACGGCAGCCCGCGGCCAGTCAAACAGTTCATCGACCGTCGTCAGCGGAATGAGTTCGTTGCGGATGTCGCACATCTCCCGGCCCCCGACGATGATCCGCCTCTGGCCGTCGAGCGGAGCAATTTCCCGCACCTGATCGATCGGAATCGCAAGTACGCCGTGAGCCATTTGAAAAAGCATGCAGCGGGTGATGGTGAGTGTCAGGGGCAGGCGAATCGTGAAACGGGTGCCCACGCCACGTGTCGAATCGACCTCGATGCCACCGTTGAGCCGGGCGATCTTCGTCCGCACGATGTCCATCCCGACCCCGCGGCCGGAAAGCCCCGACACGGCCTCGGCCGTGCTGAAGCCGGGATGAAAGATCAGCTCCACCAAGTCGTTTTCGGAAAGCGAATCGGCGGTCTCGCGGGAGAGCAGGCCGCGTTCGATTGCCAGTCGCTTCACGCGATTGGTGTCGACCCCGCGGCCGTCATCCTCGACGGTGATGAACACGTTGCTGCCGCGATGCGACGCGGAGAGCCTGATCATGGCATCCTGCGGCTTGCCCTGCCGGAGGCGGTCGGCAACCGACTCGACCCCGTGATCGATGCAGTTGCGGATCAGATGGTTGAGCGGGTCGCCGATTTCGTCGATCATCCGCTTGTCGAGTTCGGTCGATTCCCCGTGCAGTTCGAACTGGACCTGCTTGCCGAGTTCGGCCGCGATATCGCGTACCGATCGCTTGAAGCGACCAAACAGCGGCCCCACGGGCACCATCCTCGTCCCCAGCATGCTCCGCTGCAGGGTATTGGCGACCTGCCCGAGCCGGTCGACCGCCTCAACCAGCTCGCTGTACGTCTGCCGCCCGGCATCCCAGTCGTGGAGCCGTGATTCGAGGGCCTCGAGCTGCGAAGCGAGTTCCTCGAGGCCCTGCACGCCGTCGGCAAGCTCGCCTGACGCGAGCCGGCAATGAAGGCCGCGCAGGCCTTCGACGAGCGAGATGAAAGCCTCCGTCCGACGGTCCTTGCGGAACAACGCGCTGAGCTGATCGGTGAGCTGCGCGAGCCGGGCCCGGCTGGTGACCAGTTCACCGGTCTGGTTGAGCAGAAGGTCGAGCCGTTCGACATCGACCCGCACGGTTTCTGCGACCGCAGCTGGCCTGGGGACGGCCTGCACGTGATGCTCCGCGACTTCGGCGGAGATGGCCGGCGATTCCGCGACGGCTTCTGCCCCGTCTGTCGGCTTCAGCTGCAGGTCTGCCACACCGTCGGCTCCGGCTGTCGTGCGAATCTCTGATTCGCTGGCCGCGGTCAGGAGCACGAATTCGAAGTGATCAAGCAGGTCGAGACCGCCGAGCGACTCGCGGGGCGGCTGGCAGTCGGTGAGCCGTCCGAGCTTGGTGAGCCTCGTGAGGATCAATTCGGCTTTCATGCCGGCCATTGGCAGGCCCCGCTCGAGCTCTACGACAACGTGCCAGGCCCGATCTTCGTCGGGCTGCGGTGGATCAGATTCCGCGAGGGGACTCCCCTCGAGGGCCTTGACCTCATCCAGCAGGCTTCCGGCTCGCGGCAGTTCGCCTCCGGCCCTCAGCTTGGCCGCAGACTCCCGCAGGAAATCGATTCCCCGCAGTACGACATTGATCGTGGCAGTGTCGAGGAGCCGCTCGCCCGCGCGGAGCCGGTCGAAATGCGTCTCGAGGAAGTGCGCCAGGGCGGTGATCTCGTCAAAGCCCAGCAGCGCCGAAGATCCCTTGATTGAATGCACCAGCCGAAATGCCTCTCGGAGGCCCTCGGGCTCGGTCGGATTCTGCTCCAGACGCAGGAAGACCTCGACCAGGCTGTCGAGCTGCTCCTCGGTTTCGTCGAGATAAAGCTGCAGGTACTCACCCATCTCGTCGGGCTGCATCGAGTTGGAGAATCGGAAGTCGCTCATCATTGCCTCAGCTCGGCTTTTCGTAGAGAAAGATCGACTTCTTCACGAGATCGCCCAGGAGTTCGTAGACGCCGTCGGACGGGCCCACGACCAGTGATCCTCCCGGAGCAAGAGCGTCGATCAGGTTGGCGACGGCCCTTTTCTTCGATTGGCGGTCAAAATAGATGAATACGTTGCGGACGAAGATGCAGTCCTGCTTGGGCCCCGAAAAAGGCTCGAGCAGGTTGTGACGTCGGAATTCACACATCCCGACCAGCCGCTGATCGATCGCCCACTCCCCCCCGGCTTCCCTGGAGAAGTATCTTCTCCTCTGGTCATCTGGAACCTGCTCCAGGGACCGCTCGGGAAAGACACCGCGGCGGGCCGCTGCAAGCATCGATTCATTGATGTCGGTCCCCAGTAGCGACACCCGCCCGCCGGCCAGCCGGCCAGTCGCTTCGTGGATCACCATCGCAAGCGTGTAAAGCTCCTCGCCGGAGCTGCACGCGGCCGACCAGACTCGCAGCGTCCGCTCGTGGGGACTGCTGCGGGCCATCCGCTCCGGCAGGAAGCTTTCGCGAAACCATTCGAAATGCTGGTCAGTACGAAAGAAATGGGTTTCATTGGTCGTGATCGCGTCGATGAAATGCTCGAGCTCGCCAGGCAGCGAGCCACAGACCAGCTGCCGGTAATACTCCTCGAAACTCTCGACGCCCAGGCTTCGCAGCCGCCGCCGAATCCGGTTGGAAAGGAGCGTGATCTTTCCGTCAGCCATCCGAATTCCGGTCGCGTCGTAGATGAAGCTGCGAAACCGGTCGAACTCATCCTGAGTAAGCCTGATCAATTCCATCAAAACCTGCCCGGAGTTTTTGCCCGCGTCGGTGGCTCAGATCGTGAACCGCTTGACGAGGTCGCGGAGCCCCTGGGCCTGGCCACCGAGTTCCTCGGCGCTTGCGGCGAGCTCTTCGGCGCTGGCCGCGTTTGACTCGGTGGTCTGGGAAACCGAACGGATCGCCATTTTGACCTCGCCGGCGTTGGCCGACTGGGCCTCGGTCGCCGAGGCAATCGAGGCCACCTGTTCGGCTGTCCGCCGCGAGGCTGTCACGATCCGCTGCAGCGACTCGCCGGCCCGTTCCGAAAGCGAGGCCCCCTCCTGCACCCGCTTGCTCGACTCCTTGATGAGTGTCGTGATCTCCTTGGCGGCCTCGCTCGACCGCTCGGCGAGTTTGCGTACCTCGTCGGCCACCACGGCAAAACCGAGGCCGTGCTCACCCGCCCGGGCCGCTTCAATGGCGGCATTCAGAGCGAGCAGGTTGGTCTGTCTCGCGATCTCGCTGATCACCTCGATGATCTCGTTGATCTGTTCGCTCGACCTGCGGATCAGCGTCATCGAATTGATCGCATCGGTCACGGCCGAGCCGCCCTCGCGGGCGGCGGCCGAGGTTTCCTCCGCCTGCTGGCGTGAGTTGTTGGCAGCCTTGGAAATCGCATCGATCGAGCCGACGAGCTGTTCCACCGCCGCGGTCATCTCCTCGACGCTCGCTGCCTGCGACTGCGACCCCTCGCTGAGTCCGCCGGAACTCTCGGCGATCATGCGAGCCCCTTCGTTCTGCTGGTCGGCTGCTTCGGAGATCTGCCGCACGAGATTCCGCAGATCGGCGAACATCGTGCGGGCATGATCGGCCAGGCGGCCCATGTCGTCGTCGTCGGAGTAGCCGATCTCGCGGGTCAGATCGCCCTCGGAGGCTGAGGTGAAGACGTCTGCCAGCAGCCGGACCTTGTTCTCGATGTCGGCGGCCCGCTCATCGATGAGTCGCCGTTGTTCCGCCTCGCGCTGTTGGGCCCGCTTCTTGTCGGTGATCACGTTCCAGGTCAACAGCGGTCCCATGTAGTGGCCGCGGCGGTCGGTGAGGGCTGTCACGCTCAAATCGAGCGTTTCATCCCCGAGCTTGATCTCCGCCCGATGGGGCAGGTTGGCCGGATCCATCACGATTGCCCGCTGTCGCTCGGGGTGCCGGTGAAAGATGTCGATCGACTGACCGACCATTTGGTCGACCGGGCAGGGAAGCAGATGCTGGAGCTTCCGCAGCGCCTCGACCGAAGCGGGATTCATGTAGACGATCTTCAACTCGCGGTCGGCGAGGATCAGCTGCACGCTCGTGTGCTGCACCATCTCGGTGTAGCGACGCTGCATCTCCCGATCAGTCTCGCGGGCAATCACTGCCTCGGTGATGTCAACGGCGTATTTGACCACGCCGGTCAGCCGTCCCTGCTCGTCGAAGACCGGGTTGTAGGTGGCCTGGATCCAGAAGGGCATGCCCGACTTCGAAATTCTTTTGAATTCACCGGACTGAAACTCACCCCCGCCAAGCCTCGACCAGAACTCGCGGTATTTGCTGCTCGCCTTTGTTTCGTCGTCGACAAAGATGGAATGTGGCTGACCACGTATCTCATCGAGCGTGTACCCGGTCAGTTTGAGAAAATTGTCATTGGCGCCGAGGATCGTACTGTCGAGGGCAAACTCCACGCGGCCCATCGATCGTTCGAGAGCGTCGACGACCTGGCGTAGCGACGTCTGGTTATGACTCGGCATGAGAAAATGACTCCGAAACAGGGGTGGACGGTCGGGCTGGGGGCTCATCAGGTGGTCGTGGGTGGCATGCGAATACTCGCACGGTGGACTTCGTCGAGCCTTGCGGGATCGAGAAGCTGCTCGACGTCGAGCAGGATCAGCAGGTCTTCGTCGACATGGGCAAATCCCTCGACAAACCTGGCCGTTGTCGCCGCCGCCTCCGCCGCCGGCTGAATCTGGTCGGGCGGAATCCGCATCACCCGGGAGACCGCGTCAACGGTGCAGCCGAGCGTCCTCGAGCCGACATTGACCACGATCGTGCGGGTTTCGACATCCGCCTCGCGATGATCGAGCCCGAAGAGGGACCGCAGGTTGATGATCGGGATGATCGTGCCCCGGAGATTGCTGACGCCCTCCACATACGACGGCACCTCCGGCACGCCGGCGACCGCCGCGGGCATGATGATTTCCTGTATTTTCTCGATGCGAAAAAGGTAGTGTTGACCGGCGATGAGGAATCCCACGAACTGCGGCACATCGCTACGCCCGGAAACGAGGGTGTTCTCACCGATTGTCGGGGATGCATCGTTCATGGAAATCTTGATGACCGCTTCGTTGAAAACTCGTCCGATGTTGGTATAGCCCGCCGTTTTTGCCCGAGCAAACCGCCTGATGCGAAAACTTCGCCCCGCCGGAAACTCCGGATGGGGCTGGTGGGATTTCGAGGGTCGTGCAGCCACGATGGTACGATTTTGAATGACCTGATGATTGGCGTCGTATGGCTGACCCCCTTCACAATCCTTCTGCAGCACAACCTCTCGGGGTGCTTGTCGTCGACGACTCGGCCCTCTACCGGCAGATGCTTGTCAATCTCGTGACCGGCATCTCAGGAGCCGAGGTTGTCGGCACGGCAACTGACGGGGTCGAGGCGATTGCGATGATCGCCGACCTCCAGCCCGATGTGGTGACGCTCGATTTGGTGATGCCAAATCTCGACGGCTTCGGCGTGCTGCGAGAGATCAAGCGGCGGAAACTCCAGACGCAGGTCGTGGTCGTCAGCAGCACCGCCGAGGAGAAAGCGGCGGCCACCGTCGACGCTCTCCTGCTCGGGGCGTTTGACTGCATTCTCAAGCCGCTCGGCATGCCGCCGCACATCGCCCGCAACGAGATCGGCAGGGCCTTGGCGGTTCGCCTGGGGGAAATCCTTGAAAGCAAAGCCGCGGGCCGAAAGTCGCCGCGACTCACCACCCCGACCGCGGCCGGCAGCATAGACGCCGCCAGAAAGCCTTCCGGTGGCTGCATCGCCATCGGGGCATCAACGGGCGGCCCGGCGGCGTTGCGAGTGATCCTGTCTCAGCTTACCTCGGCTCCGTCGGTGCCCGTATTCGTGGTCCAGCACATGCCTTTGAAGTTCATCGAATCACTGGCGGCACGGCTCGACGAGATGGCGACCTTTCCGGTGCGGCTGGCGACCGACGGCCTTCGGGTCGTCGCGGGCACGGTCTACATGGCACCGGCTGGATTCCACTTGAGGGTCGCGGCGAATGGTGGCAGGCATGTCTGCCGGCTGGCTGATGACCCGCCGCTGCACGGCTGCCGGCCTTCGTATGACCGGCTCCTCGAGAGCCTCGCCGAGGCCTACGGATCGGGTGTCACTGCCGCGGTGCTGACCGGGATGGGCCGTGACGGGGCCGCCGGATGCCGTCTGGTCAAGGAGGCCGGGGGCATGGTGGTCGCCCAGCACCAGGCAAGCTGCGCGGTCTACGGCATGCCCAAGGCGGTGATCGAGGCGGGGCTCGCCGACCTCGTGCTGCCGCTCGACATGATCGGCAAGCTGTTCGTCGGCGAACATGGCCCGCGGCGAACAGGCGGTTGAGCCGGCAGGGCGTCGCGGAGATCAGCGGCCGGCGGGCCGGTAGTCGCCATCGACAAACCGCCAGCGATCACCCCCTTGGTGGACCACGGCATGACGGTCAGGGCCGTGCCACTCCCAGCGGCGTCCGCTGATTTCGTCAAAGATTCGTGGTCCGCACGAGCTTGGGTAGAGCTGCCAGCGGCCGTCAGCGTTGAGTCGCATCACCACCGTGCCACCTTGGATTTCAAGCCGGCGGGCAAGTTCGGGGGCCCGGATTTCAAGCTCACGCAGGCCCTCCTCCTGGCTGACGGTGAGATGGAACCGCTCCGCCGGCTGGATTGAACCGGGGCCGAAGGCATACCGCATCGCTCCGTCCTTGGCGGCCTGGCTCCAGACCCAACGGTCGAGCCGTGGGCTGTACCGCTTGTAAATTGAGCCCGGCTCGAGCGATTTGATCGGAATCGGCCAGAGCTGCTCGTGGATCGGGTCGTAGCGATAGATCGTGGAGCGGTCGAGTTTTGCCGTTTCCACGTCGGCAGGGAACGGCTCGACGGCGGTTGCGGTTCCGCCTGCCAGCAGCAGGGCCAAGAGGAGGCCCGGCAGCAGTTGCCACGTGAGTCGCGGCACCCGGCTGGGCTCGCTGAGGTGTGACGAATGGCTCATACAAAGACTCCCTGGTGTCCAACCATACCCTCTGGAAACCGCCGGCGGGGCCTCAGCGGCTGAAAAACGCGGCTGCCAGGGCATCGGCCGCCGCGGCACTTTTGCCCGCGAGCATGTCCCACTCTTCGCCGAGACGTCGCCAGGCGGCCGCCAGAGGTGATCGATCGCTTACCGCGGCGCGGTGGCCGTTGCCGAGAAGCTGTCGGTAGACGTCGAGCAGCCGCGATCCGCAGCCCCTGCGGTCGAATCCCGCGGCGGTGCGGCGGGCGGCTTCGCGAAACTGCTCAATAGATTCGCCGCCATCAAGCAGCCCGGCAACCGCGGCGGCAAATTCCTGCTCGCCGCTTTCCGCGGAAAGCAGCCGGCCGTTGCGGCCATCTTCCACGACGTCGCGAGCACCGGGTGCGTCGAGAGCCACCACCGGCAGCCCTGCCGCCATCGCCTCGGCCAGCACCAATCCCTGGGTCTCCGATCGCGAGGCAAAGGCAAAGAGGTCCATCGCGGCATAGGCGTCGGCCAGAGCCCGTCCCTCCAATCGCCCTGCCAGCAGCAATTGTCTGCCGCAGCCGGCAGCCTCGAAAATCCCGCGAACCGCTGCGGAGGCCGGCCCCTCGCCCACCACCAGGAAGCGGGCCCGCGGCCGCTTTCGAATCGCCGCCGCGACACCGTCTGCGAGAAAGGGAAGATTCTTCTCAACCGCCAGCCGTCCCACGTGGCCCACGACCTCGGCGTCTGCCGGCAGCCCTGCCGCACGGCGTCCTGCCTCGCGGCTGCCCTCGGCGAAGGCGGCAGTGTCGATTCCCGTGGGAATGGTGGTGATCGGGGTGAGCACGCCACGGCTGCGGATGATCGCCTCGACGCTCTCACTCGGAGCGATCACGTGATCGCAGAGGTTGGCGAACTCGGTGGCCAGATGCACCGCGAAGTGCCGCATCACCTCGGAGTTTCCGGGCACATAGTGGGTGTATTGCTCGTACATCGTGTGATGGGTGAAGACCGCCGGGATGTTGAAACTGGCCGCCACCCGCAATGCCGTGTCACCGAGCAGGAAGGGATGGTGGGCATGGATGATTTCAGGGTCGAACTGTTCGAGCACCGGCAGCAGAATGCCCGGCACCGGCAGGCCGACGGAGAAGTCGCTGCCGTTGAAGTGGCGGATTGCGGGAATCCGCACGACATCCGTTTCCCCGTCGGTCTTGCCGTCAAACTGCGGTGCTACCACAAGCACGTCGTGGCCGACCTCGCGAAAGGCCTCGCTGAACCAGGCCACCGACCGCGACACCCCGCCGACCATCGGCAGAAACGTGTTGGTCATCATCACGATCCGCATGGCGACT
>Ga0180430_10000781_pt1 | contig 33655 bp, 41 predicted proteins | sample SS_ome_9_FD_132999 | JGI IMG/M metagenome (GOLD analysis project Ga0180430, IMG submission 132999) | Hypersaline lake sediment archaeal communities from the Salton Sea, California, USA - SS_1_S_2 metaG | ecosystem: Environmental > Aquatic > Non-marine Saline and Alkaline > Hypersaline >... | reverse complement strand
GGGGGAGTTGGAGAGACATACCTTTCGATCTCTTGCCCGCTGGATTGAAGAGGGCGAGAAGGAGTGATCACACCAAACGTTACGGAAGGCTTCATCCAGACGGATTGTGTTCAACGGTGTTGACAAAGTGCGATCCTCATTGGGGGAGCTTCTTCCACCCATACCAAGATCGTGTTCTTTCCGTGCGAGAAGCTGCCAGAATCCAATCATTCCCCGATCATTATCACTTCACTGGTTCGCTCACCCAGCAGTACGAGCAAGTCGGCAACGCAGTTCCTCCACTAATGGCCAAAGCCATCGGGGAGACAAACCTTGAAATGCTGGAGGCGACATGAGCAAACGTGACTTGGTGGAGGTCTTTGGGGCTCGGCGGCCTCCCGAAGGACACGGTCCATCGCTGCTCGCAGGAAGATCCTCTCTGCCCTGATCAAGTCGCCCACGTCATTCCCTCGGAAGTACGAATATTTGATCACTTGTGGCAGCAATCCGAGCGTAAGTGCTCAGATGTGCTCAGTTCACTCGGGTCCCGTATCCAGGAGCTCCTGCTCGATGCCGACCAAGGACAGGACGGCGCCGACCACGCGCTCGACATGACCCTCCCCTCCCTCGACCCTCGCCTCGCCCCGATCCCACAGGCCGCCGGTCCACCTCGCCGCCATCACCAGGTCCGTCCCCCTGTTGGGCGACACGTAGACCCTGATCCGCCGGATACAGAGGAGCTTGGCCCTCGGCCCCAGCCGCTCGAGCTCCTCGTCCAGGCGGGCTGCGATCTTCTGCTGATCGACCAGCTCCCCCGAGTGGAGGACCCGGATGCCCCTGTGCGTGAATCCCTGCCAGCCGACGTCGGCAGCGAAGTCGTCCGTCACTCGGCGGACGAAGCGAGCCACCCTCCCCCTGATCTTCATGCGTCACCCACCTCGAAGGTCTTCTTCTGCCCCGGCACCGGGCGGTAGGGGATCTTCCTGCCGCCGATGATCTGGTTGCTGGGCACGATCAGGCCACCGCTCGAGGTCTTCACCTCCATGCGGTTGAACCCGAGGCTCACCATCACCCGCCCCTGCTTACAGGCGACGCCCATCTCCAGGGCCTCGCCCACCTCCCGGATGCCTGCGGCGTAGACCCGCTCCGCCTTCCCCCCGAGAACCTCGATCACGTCCCAGACCTCCTGGCCGGTGTGATCGAACCGGCCCCGGATCAGGACCTTCCGGTGCTTGAGCCGCCGGTTGCGGTCGACGTCGCTCTGGTCGAGCGGCTTCCTGATCTGCTGCGGTCGGGACTGGGCTGCTCGAGCGCCAAGCCTCGCACTCACATGCGGATCGATCTCGTGTCCGTACCTGCCCATCTACCTCTCCACCGCCACGTTCAAGCTCGCGAGCTCGATGTATTCGCCATCCTCCTTCGAGAGGGCGACTCGGCCACTGAGCGACCCCACGAACACCACGCCGGGGTCGTCGCCCAGCGCAATCCGAAGCTGCGCCGCCGACACGGCTCTCGACTCCCCGAACCTGCCCCCGAGGGCCTGCATCCTCGTCGCTCGCCCGAGGGCGATGATCTCCAGAGGGTGGGCGAGGGTCCTGTCCTCCACCCTGGCGAGCTTGACGGCCATCGCATAGAAAGACGGTTCTTCGAGCCGCACCTCTACATCCCGGAAGATCACGGCGCCGGCCTTGCCGTACTTCGTGTCGGCCAAGTCCATGATCGCAAGAAGCTGGGTGCCGCTGACCTGGCGCCAGCCCGCCACGACGTCCCGACCGGGCGCGTCCAGGGCCAAGGACTGGAAGGGGTAGACGCCGTCTTCCTCCGTCGCCAGTTCCCTGACGACTCCCTCCGCCCCCAGCGCCGCCTCCTTGCCGCCCCCGAGGGACGTCGGGACACCGGATGCGATCAGGGAGTTGCCCATCCAGATCCGACCGTCTCGGATGTACCCGCCCAGGGATATCTGCTTCGGCACCGCGTCTGCGATCTCCCGGAAGCGAGCACGCACCTCGTCCAGCGAGCGAAGGGTGAACGCGGCCCCCTCCTCGGCGGGCCGGACGACCATCTCTGCATCGGCGGCCTCGAGCATGTCGAGATCGTCCTCGATCTCGAGTGCCCGCGCGTCTGCCTCATTCGACATGGAAGGTCCCGTCCTTGATCCGGACCACCGTGTCCGCCGCCCTTGCCGCCTGCTCTGAGCCGACGAAGATGACGTGGTGGAACCCTCCGATGGTACGCGCTCGCTGGAGCATCATCACGTACCTGTCGATGTTGGCGCCGTAGAGGGCGGCCGGGGTCTCGTCCCGCCACATTGTCTCGATCGGGAAGCTCCAGGCCCCGTGCTCGACTCCGTAGAGGGAGATCGCCGTCCTGATCGCCTCGTCGATGATCACCTGCTCGCCGCCTGAGTAGGTCTCGATCGCCCCCTCCCGCCCTCGGACAGAGTCCTGGACGATGACGTCGACCACCTCCTTGAGCCCCCCGGTGGCGGCCTTGGGGGCGACGGTCCTGATCGTGATCGAGAAGCGGTCCCCGTAGCAGTGGGCCAACAGGTCGTTCGCGATCGCGCCGACTACTGGCCCTGCCGCCTCCAGCTCCATCGCCGGGATGCCGGTCGGGGAGAGGGCCCGTGTCAGGAAGCCGAGGGCCTCGTAGTCCTCCTCGAGGGACAGGAGCTTCCTGATCTTCCGCTGGAGGGAGGCGACGGACTTCTTGAGCCGCTCGACCTTCTCTCGCTTCAGGGCGTGATCCCTCACGGCCTGATCGAGCTCGCGCTGGAGCGCCTTCTCCCTGGCCTTCAGCACCCCCGGATCGTCATGCGTCCGGCTGCCGCCCGCCTTGGCTTCGTTCCACGCCCGGCGCGCATCGGCTTCGAGATCGGCGACTTCCTCGATCAGGGACCGCATCTTCCTCGCGCGGGCTGCATCGGAGAGCTGCGCCTCAGCGGCCCGCTTCAGTCTCAGGTGCAGCCCCTTGTCGGACGCTTCCAGCTTCTCCGTCAGGTCTGCCCCCTCCTGCACCAGATCCGGGATGCCCCCCTTGGCCCGGACGGCCTCCTCAAGGAACGGGCAGGTGGCGCAGTCCCCCTCGGCCCCACACGGGACGGTGTCGATCAGGGCGGCCCGCTTGCCTGCGTCCTCGAGGCTGTCCGTCAGCCGCTCGAGCTCGGCCTCCCAGGACTCGATCTCCCCGATCTTGGCGGTGTGCTCGCCGAGGGCCGCCTCTGCCTCCTCCTCGTCCACGTCGACCACGTCGGCGACCGACTTCTTGAGCCGCACCAGGTTCTCCATCCTGGCGTGGGCCTTCCACCACCGGAGGGCGTTGTCGATCGCGTCGCCCAGCCCCTCAAGCTCTGATCGAGCCTTGCCCTCGACGGCCTCCGCCTTGTCCATCTCCCTGCGCGCGGCACGGAGCTCCTTCGACTCGTCGGCGGCTCGATCCTTGGCCCGCTGGAGCGCGTGCAGGTCGATACCTGCCGCCCACTCCCCCACCCTTCGGGACGCCGCCGTGACCTCGTCCAGGCCCAGGAAGAACCGGAACAGGTCTCGCCGGTCTCGCTTGGCGAGCGAAGCGAAGCGACCGTCGCCCGTCTGCATGGCGAACGGGCCTGCGTAGAAGGCCGACTTGGGGCCGATCAGGCGCTCGATGCGCTCGTCGAACGAACCCGCCTTGCCGTCGCTCCACACCCCGTCGATCTGGATGCTCGCCGTCGGCCCCTGGGACTTCCGGTATCGGTGCCGGATCAGGCACTCGTGAGGGCCGATGTCGAAGTGCAGATCGAGCCGCCCGTCGTACTTGAGCCAGTTCGACAGGTTCTTCGGCAGACGGGTGGGGAGCTCCCGGAACAGGGCTCCGGGGCCGGTGGCTTCGAGGGTGGTGGTCTTGCCCGCCCCGTTCTCTGCCGTGATCGCAATCACGCCGGGCGGGATCTTGGAGAAGTCGAGCTCGGCCTCCTTCTGGAAGGCCGTGATCTGGAACAGACCCAGCTTCTTGAGCTTCACCGGGTCAGTCCTCCTCGTTGCGGAGCTCCTCCGCCGCCTCCATCGCCGCCTCGATCTTCTTGTTGACCCACTTCTGGGCCGCCGCGAAGACCTGGTCGACCTTGGCCGGGGTGGAAGGCATGTCGATCCACGCCGCCATCTCGAAGCTCTCGAAGTTCCCGAGGTTCACCTTGTAGACGGTCCGCGCCCCGGTGCGAACGAGCTTCAGCGCCGCCGTGTGGCTCTTGAGCGCCTCGATCACCTCGGCGGGGACCATACCCTCGAGCGGGACGTCCTCGTGGGAGACGTCCTCGTCCAGGACCTCGGCCGGCTTGGGGTGGTTCTTCTTCCGGGTGGTCCGCGTGCCGCCCTTGGCGGTCGGGCCGTCAGTCTTCTTCGTCGCCATGATCGCCTCCCAGGGGGTCGACCCCTGCTTCCAGAATCTCGATCGCCCGCTCGACCACCCTCGGCTTCGGCGGCGCCTTCAGCGAGCCCGCGAAGGCCCGGATCTTGTCGCCGAGGGAGGCGGCACTGGCCACCTCCATCGCCCCTTCTCGGTGGGCGGGGGGTGCGTCGATGGTGATCTTCGCCGTGACCTTGCTGCCGTGCTCCTCCCGGAGCCGTGCGACACCCTCTCGGATGGTCGCCGCGTGTGCTTCGTTGGCTGTCGTCACCTGTACGCGAACGTGGTGCCCCTCATCACAGAGGGCCTTCACCGCCTTGCTGATCGAGTCGCCGGCCCTGGGTGCACCCAGGGCCGGCTTGACCGACTCCACGGTGTCGGTCAGCGGGTCCGCCTCGATCACAACCCGGAGGGGCTGCGGCGCGAGCCAGTGCTCGACGGTGAAGCCCCCGTCGTCCGGCCAGTCCACGCAGGTCCAGCCCCGCTTCGGGTCCTCGCCGAACTCGTTGACGAACGACGCCCCTCCGTAGATCGCCCGGTGCTCTCCCCCGAACGCCTCGTGAGGGGCGTGGTAGTGGCCCAGGAGGGCGAGCTCGATGCCGTGCTTCACCTGGTGCCCGCCGGAGACGATCGGGTCCTTGGTCGGGAGGTCGGGCTGCCCGAGGGAGACGGCACCCCCCTCGTAGGCGGCGTGGGCCACGATCAGGTCCGCCTTCGACCGATCGAGCATCCTGCCCCAGTAGCGGTTGAGGGACCTCTCCCAGTCGCCGTCGAAGGCGCCTCGATCCATCCAGGGGAAGGCGATGATCCGGCGCACCGGGTCGTCCGTGATCTCGACGAGGCAAGCCTCATCGGACACGTAGTCGAACCCGTCGATGTGGTTGAGGAACTCCCAGTCACCCGGATCGTCGTGGTTCCCCCGGACGACCAGGACGCCGTCCGTGTCGCAGAGGTTGATGAAGGAGAGCAGCAGGTTCCGCTCGGCCGGCGTCGCCCGATGGGGGACAGCCCTGCCGCAAAGGTCCCCGCCGAGGATCAGGTACTCGCACCCCTGGCCCCTGATCGAGTCCGCGATGTCCTCGAGGATCGCCGTGTGCTCGGCCAGCCTGTCCTCCCGGATGTGGAGGTCCGTGACGAAGGCGATCTTCACGAGATGTACGCCAGGAAGGCGACGCCTGCCCCGAGCAAGATCAGGATGATGCCCGACAGGACCATGAACGAGTCGCGCGCCGCCGACGGGTCGTACCCGATGGCCCCGTCCCCCTCCAGCTTCGGATCGGGCTTCGGGATGCCCGGCGGCCGAGGCGGAATCGGGGGCGGTCCATTCCACTGAGCGACGTCCGTGTCCCCGATCGGCTTCATCGCGGGCGGCGTGAAGCGGGGCTCGGGGATCGGAGACGCGACCCGGCCCACCGGGTGAGACTCGGGGGTGATCCGCACCTCCCGTGTGCGGGTCTCGAGCCCGTCCTTGATGCTGTCCACCTCCTGCCGGAGCGCCACGAGGTTCCTCGTGAGGGCGTCCTTCTCCCTCACGAGCTTCTCGGCCCGCTCCTTCTGGATGTCCCGCTGGGTCTGCGCGATCTTGAGCTGCTTCTCCAGATCGGCAATCTGCCCGTCTCTGTCCTTCAGCGCCCTGGCCATCATGGCGAACCTGTTTCTCAGATCATTGGACCGCAGGCCCTTCATCAGGAGACTCCTGATCGTCTCCGCCCGGAAGCTGTGGCCGTGCAACTCGCCCTCCTTCTCGATCGCAGCCGCGAGAGCGTCGCTCACCCTCGCCGCCACCTGGATCTTCCCGGCGTACTTGTCCATCACGAGCCTCCGTGGGCCCGCTTCGCGTAGAGGGCGAGCAGGGCCGCCTCGGCCAGCCCGTCGTGAGGCTTGCGGCATCCGGGCGGGACGAGCTCGGCCTGGGGAAGAAGCTGCTTCGCCGCTGTGATCGACATCGCCTTCTTGTCGTCGGCCGGGATGCCGGCGAGCATCTCCTTCTTCCACTTGGCCGGGGTCGGGTTCATCCGGGGGAGGTCGCACATGGCGAGGAAGCCCCTCCACAGCCCGTATCCCATGCCGAAGTTGAACATCGACGTGACCCCCTGGCCCGGCATGGCGCCGACCTTCTCCAGGCAGACCAACTTGACTCGCTGAGACAAGAACAGGTCACGGATCAGGTTCGCCATCGCCTGCTCGTCGTAGACCTTCTTGGTGGTCCCGACGAGGGGGGTGCGCTCGAGGAGGAACACTTGCTCCCGATCGTTGATCGCGCAGATGCCGCCCTTCTTCCCCGGGTCGATGCCGACGAACAGGCTCACGGCTCGCTCCGAATCCTGAACTCGACCGACCACGTCCGGGGCGCGTTACAGGCCTCGCAGTCACGGCCCCTGACCCGGATGATCTCGAGCTCCTTGTTCTTCTCGATCAGTGCGTCGACCTGATCACGGAACGCCCTGGACACCTCGAACCACCTCGGGTTGTCCGGGCACAGCGACACACGCACCTTCGTCTTTGCCCCACAGTGCTCACACCACATCACTCCTCCATTTCTTCAGCCGGTTCGCCCACTGCCTGACCCAGCGAGAGCGGTCCCCCTCCCGGACCCAGTGCCAGTCAGCTTTCTGCTTCGGATGCGCGATGCAGATCAGGGCCCGCTTCGGCATCGGACCGTCGAGCAGCCCCCTTCGCCTCATGTCCGCCCAGGCGAGCCAGTACGCCATCGCCTGGCAGAAGTAGTCCTCGATCATAAAGCGATGCTTGATCTTCTCGGACGACTTCCAGTCGACGACCGTGGGCACCGGCTCCGGTTCCCTCGGCCACTGGACGTCCGCAACCAGATCGACCGCCCCCGCGTACCCCGCCCCTTGGTGGTAGAGGAACTGCTCCACTGCGTGGATCTTCTTGATCCGGGAGAAGACCCCGGCCACCTGGAGCGATCTGTAGTACGGGCTCGGCTCATCCGGGTCCTCCCCGGTGAGGAGCCGGTGCTCCGCCTGATCGTGCATCACCTGGCCTCGGGCAGCCGCCTCTCGGCGCACCCGCTCGGCCTCCTCTGACCCGACCCTCTCCCTCCACCTCTCGAGGGCTGCCTTGTCCCCGGTGGCCGACAAGATCGTGGTCACGGAGGGGAAGTCCCCGGCGGGCGTCTTGTAGATCCGGGTCCCGTCCCCTCTCGTGACCTGCTCGATCACGAGTTCCGGACTTCCTCCACCATCGCGATCGCCTTCGCCACGACAGCCTCGTGAAGCTCCGCGAGCTCGTTGGGGTGCTCGATGAAGTGCCGGCGCCACTTGGCGATGCCCTGGAACTTCTTCCCGGTGCTCGCCAGCCCATCGGCCACGACGGAGTGGAACGCACCCTTCGTCTCGACGAGGCCCCACTGCTTCGCAGTCAGGAGGGTGTCGGTCGGGCGATCGATGCCCTGCCCGAAGCGGATGGGCACCTTCACCGTGACGAGGGGAGGGGCCGCCTGGTTCTTCTTCGTGATCACCTCGGCGAGGTTGCCCTCACGAGAGGACCCGGGCGTGTCCTTGGCGGTCGCCTTCCCGAGCGCCGTGACCGACTTCCACTGGAGCACGATGGTCGCCGCGTGCAGCGGGGCCTTGCCGACGCCGATGGTCTGCGCCCCCGCCTGGGGGGAGCCGATGTCCATCTTGACCTGGCTCACCATCGCCATGATCGCCCTCGAGTGGGCGAGGACGGGGGTGAACTTGCGGATGCACCGACTCCAGGCCTTCGCCTCTCCGTCGTAGCCCGTCTCCTCCCAGTCCCTCGACTCCGAGGAGGCACAGACCGACTGCTGCATCGAGTCCCAGATCACGACGACGGGCGCCTCATCGTCCTCCTGGCGAGCCATCTCGACGATGCCCTCGATCCACGAGAACGCGCCCTCGATCGTCCGCACCTCGGGCGGGTTCACGATCAGCTCGTCGACATCGACACCAATCCGGGCGGCGTAGCGGAAGTCGAGCTTCTGCTCGACGTCGTTGTAGACGACGAGCCCGCCCATCTGCTGGACCGTCGCCGCGAGGTGGAGGAACAGAGTCGTCTTCCCCGTGGACTGGCCGCCGTGGTTGATCACCCACCGCCCGGTGGGGAACCCCCCGATGCCAGTAGCGGCGTCGATGGACGTGACCCCCGTGGGGATGATGATCGGGTCGCGCCGCTTGGCGGTGGCGATCGAAGTCATCTTCGCCGCCTTCCGCTTCGCCACGATGCGCGCCCCGAGTGATCGGGACGCCATGCTCAGTCCTCCAGGTCGGCCAGCGCCGCCTCGAACTCCGCGCTCAGGTCATCGTCGTCGGCGGGGGCGTCGTCATCCTCCGGCTCGTCGGCCGGCTCGAACTCGTCGGCCGCCTTCTCGTAGTCCGCCTTCTCGTCCTCGCCCGCGCCCCCGGCCGCCTTGAGCTCGTCGAAGCTCATGCCGTGGGTCTCCTGGGCACAGTCGTCCCGGAACGGGCACTTCCCGCAGTAGTCCTCGTCCCCGGGGTCGATCTGCTCCTTCACGCCGAAGCAGTCGGGCTTGGCCGCGCTCGTCTCGACGTCCCCGCCGTCGGCGCTGATCCCGAGCATCTCGCAGACGCGCTTGGCGTCCCGCGTCAGGCCCGCGACGAGATCGGACGGATCATGGTCTCCGCCGGGGGTCATGCCGCCGATGTAGGCGCGCACCGACTTGTGGATCTTCATCGGCTTCGTCGCCGTCGCCACGTCGAGGGTCGCCGAGTAGCGGGTGTCCTTCCACGTCCTGCCCACGCGCTTGAGCTGAACGAGGACCGCCTTCTCGGGATCGAAGATGTCGATGCCGGCCGAGGCGACCGCGTCGATGATCTCGTCCGCCATCTTGGTCGAGGCGAAGAAGGGCTGGACGGCCGTTCCGGGGTAGGTCTTCCGCGCGCCCCCGTCGGCGGCGTCGAACCAGATCGGCACGACGAAGAACAACGCCTTCTCCTGGCGCCGCATGTCCTTCATGTCGGACGTCGAGAGGCCGTTCGCCGGATCAGCGAGCATCTCGCAGGTCGGGCACCCGTCCTTCGGGTTCGGGTGGGAGACCCAGTCGGGGTGCTCCGCGCGGACGCGATCGTTCTTCCGCTTGATCGCCGCGAGCACGTTCTTGTTCCAGAGCCCGCTGTTGTGGGCGTCGAGGCACAGGTGCATCTTGTTCTCGGCGCCGACGCGGTAGTGGACCGCGAGCGGGATGTAGGGCAGCTCGCCGTCCGTCCGGGTCCCCGGCAGGGGGAGGACGTAGACGCCGTAGATCCCCGGCTCCTTGAGGTTGAACCACTCGGCCCGATCACGGTTGCCGGCCGGCTTGCCGAACCCGGTGGTGCTCCGCAGCTTCTCGCGCCGCTGCTTCATCTTCGCGAACATGCTCATATCGCTGTCCTTCGCTGTCAGTCTTCGCTGTGAGTGCCGAGGGCCTTCATCGCTCGGCGGAATCGGTCGGCGCCCTTCGCGCCATCCGACGGGGACACCGCTCCGTCGCGGTGTGGATCAGTATCGCTCGCTCGATCGCCGCTCACCAGCGGCTTCGACTCGGTATCCTCGGCCGCCGTCATGCCCCTCTCGCCGTAGCGAACAGCGGCGTCACGGCTGCTGATGGTGCGGAGCAGATCAGCCTTGAGCCGCAGGCTCTCGAAGTACCTCTTGAGGCTCTCCACCTCGCCCTCGAGCTTCGCCAGGATCGTCTTGTGGCGCATGAAGTCCGGGTCGGCCTCGATGAACCGATCCACCTTCCACTGCGCCAGCTTCGCGTCCTTGGCGGCGAGCTCCTGGGTCTTCTCGCCACGCCAGTGGCGGTAGCGAGCGTCCGCCTCAGCGAACCGCTCGATGTATTCGCCCATGAGTTCGGCCACGAGGCCGATCGTGGACGCCACGGCATCCGCGTCGGCGCCGTAATCCCCGGACAAGGAGAAGTTGTCGTCCAACTGGACGACCTTCTCCCCCCCGCCCATCAGCTTCTTCATGTATGCACGCATGGTCTATCTACGCTCCTGCTCAGGAAACATCACGGTCGCCCAGACACAGGCCACCACGATCGAGCTTCTTGATCTGGATCCGACGGAGCTGACCGACCTCGAGATCCTTCACGTCCTTCGCCATCCTCGAGGAGAAGACCAACACTCGGATGTAGTCCCGGCCCGCCATCCCCCCGAGGGTCAGCATCTTGTTGCCTCGCTTGTCCCGGTGGACCTTCTTCCTGACGACCAAGAAGGGGATCGTCGCCTTCTGATCCGGCTTCATCGCCTCGATCTTGTCGCCGAGGCGGGGGCCCTTGCCCTGCGCCAGGGTCCGGGCGAGCTTCGTCAGCCCATCGACGGGCCACGCTCGCTCGATCGAACGCCGACGGCCCTTCTGCGCGAGGAAGGTCCACAGGACGGCAGGTTGATCGCCCTCCAGTAGGTGGGCGAACTCGGCCGTGTCGGAGTCGATCCGGAGAGAGAGCTCCTCGCCGTCCGCCGACACCATGATCGCACGCCCCGTCTTCCCGCCCGTCTTCCCGTCGGTGTAGAGGTTGAGCGACGACGGCAGGGCCATCACCATCCGGCCGCCTGGCCCCTGCAAGTAGTCGTCGCCGGGGACCAGCACGTTCGGCCCGATCTCTCCCTTCACCTTGGCCAGAGTGGCCGAGAAGGACGAGGCACCCGTGATCGACCTGTAGATGGGCCACACGCTCCCGATCACGAGAGCCTCCTCGTCCTCGTCGGCGTACTCCGACCCATGAGGGATCAGGCCCGTCCGCCACGCGCCCTCGGGGTTCTCCGCCAGGGGCTTCCTCTCCGAGACCACCGACCGGAAGGCACTCGCCTTCGTCAGCGCCTTGAAGTGGCCGAGGTTCACGGCCTTCCCTGTCCTGAGCGCGAAGTCGGAGACGCTCGTGTAGGGGGCGTTGTCCGCGATCGCCTTGGCCGCCTTGGGGCCGATGCCCTTGATGTCGGCCAGTGATCCGAGGATGCGGAGGCCACGGGCCCGATCCACAGCGAACCCACTCGCCGTGGGGACGTTGACGTCCGGGGGCTCGACGGGGATGCCCTCCGCTCTCGCTTCCGCGCAGAGCCGAAGCTGCTTCACGGTGTTCCCGCGCCTCGTCTCGAGGGCGGCGGCGTAGAAGCTGGCGGGGGCGTGAACCTTCAGCGCCATCGTCCAGAAGGCGAGGGCACTGTAGGTGTACGAGTGCGACTTGTTGAAAGCGTACTGGGCGAACCCCGTGATCTTGGCGAACAGCGCCTCGGCGTCCTTGAGATCCATCCCCGACGCACAGGCCCCGTCCACGAACGGCTCGTGGTGATCCCCGAGCCCCTTCTTCTTGCCGACGGCCCGCCTGAACTTGTCGGCGTCGACCGCCGAGTAGCCGCAGAGACGCTTGACGAGCTCGATCACCTGCTCCTGGTACACCGGCACGCCGTAGGTCTCCTTGAAGACCTCGTCGTAGATCGGGTGAGGGCCAGGCGGGGCGGACTTCGCCCGGTGCCGCTCCATGAACTGCTCGACCATGCCCGACAGAAGCGGGCCGGGCCGGTTGAGCGCCGTCATGGCGGCGATGTCGCCGAGCCAGCGGAACTCGAAGCCGGCACAGACGCGACGCGCGGACGGGGTGTCGAACTGGAAGATGTCGCCGAACCGCTGATCTGTGAACGCCTTGAGGACGTCGGTGTCCTCGAAGTCGATGAAGGACGGATCGAGCCCGGCGTCCTCGAACGCCAGGGAGCAGGTCCGCAGCGTGGTCAGCCCGAGGACGTCGAGCTTCACGCACCCGATGTCCTCGATGCCGTCCATGTCGTAGGCCGTCATGGCGACCCGGCCTCGAGGCCCCTGCGTCGACTCCATCGGGGTGATGGAGGACAGAACCTCAGACGAGATCACAATGCCGCCTGCGTGGACGCCGACCGTCCTGAGCTGACCCTCGAGCCGGCCGCAGAGCTCGGCGACGTCGGGATACCGCTCGGCGAACTCCTTCCCGAGCTTCGTCGTCTTGAGGATCGTGGACAAGGACTCGTCGTCCTTCGCCTCCTCCGACTGCGCGGTGTGGATCATCGAGGCGATGCCCTCGATGTCGGCGACGGGGACCGAGCAGATCCGCCCCAGATCACGCAGCGTCGCCCGCCCCCCGAGGCAGATGTGTGTGGAGATGTGGGCGACGTGCTCCTCGCCGTACTCGTCCCGGAGGTGTTGGATCACGTCCTGCCGATCGTGGCTGGCGAAGTCCAGGTCCACGTCGGGGAGACCCTGTCGTCCGGGCGCCAGGAAGCGGTCGAAGCTGAGGTCGTACTTCACCGGGTCGATGTCGGTGATCCGCAGCAGGTAGTTCACCAGGGATCCGCCGCCCGAGCCGCGCCCAGGGCCGCACAGCTTCCCGTTGTCCCGGCACCACTTCCGCACCTCCCAGCACACGCAGAAGTAGCTGGAAAAGCCCCGGCGTCGGATCTCCCGGAGCTCGTAAAACAGACGTTCCTTGTAGGCCGGAGCGGTGGCGATCGGGATGCCTCGGGACTTCGCCCCCTCGAGGCAGAGCTTCATCACCCAGGAGTCGTAGTCCCTGATCCCGACGGGGAGCTTCGGGGCGGCGAGGTAGCGCCCCGGCTGATCGAGCTCCACCTTGCACGTTACCCGGTCGGCGAACTCGACGGTGTTGTCGCAGAACTTCGCCCACTTGAGGCTCGAGTCGGCCTTCTTCGCCGACTTCAGGTACTCGAGCCTCGGCTTCATCCAGTAGTCCGTCGTGTCGAACGCGAACCTGTCCGGATCAGCGAGGGTCGACTTCGTGTGGATGCAGTTGTGCGTGACAATCCCGTCCGCAACGTAGGTGTGGTCCCTCTCGACATCCATCGAATACACGGGACCGGAGTAGGGCTCCCTCTCGACCACGATCGGCGACCAGGCCCCCGTTCCGTGATAAGTGCGACCGACGGCACTCTCGTCCGGCGCGCAGACCAGCATCCCAGACATCAGATTGCATGCGCGCACGACCTTCGGTTTCACCATCCACCGCATGCCCCGGGTGAGGAGCGGGAAGCGAACGTCTCGACGAAACGCCTCCAAGCAGCCCGCCGCGCGGTCCAAGTTCGGCCCAACCCTGACCCAGAGGCGCGCGTAGAACTCCTTTCGCCCTCCCGCTCTGTCTCCTGGCTTGGTGAACGTCCACGTCGGAATGCCGTAGGCGTGGGACACCCACGCCTCCTGCTCCCTGGCGTCGTCTCGCGTTTTGTGAGCAGAGAGGATCCACAGAGAATCGCCCATCTCCTCCTTCAGTCGATACATCGGGCCAAGATCCTGCCCCCTTCTGGACTCCTTGACCCTTCGATACCGTGTGATCCCAACGCGGAACTGATCCCCACGACGCATCAAGTAGACGACGAAGTTTCCTTCCTCGAGGGAGCCGTCGAGCCGTGCGATGGTCTTGTGATCGGGTGTGTACCTGGACGAAAGGCCCTTCTCCGGCACGGTGATCTTGATCAAGTCGCCGTCGAATTCCCTGACCCCCACTTTCGCAACGGGCGAGCCGGCCCTGTGAATCGTCCCCCGTCGATCCCGGCCGTCCCACGAGACAACCTTGTCTCCGGCCTGGATGTCTTCGATCGGAACCTCCTCGAACTTCAGAGGGAAGGGCTCTCCGCGCGGGTGCCCTACACGAGATCTCTGAACGACCCTGCGAACCTTCGTCCCCGGGGGCTGGCAGAGGAGGGCGTCCTGACAGACCGCGTCGGTCGAGCCGGGATAGTGGGCGTCCTGGGTCGCCAGGACGGTGCAGTCGTAGTCCGCCGCCAGCGTCGTCATGCGCTTGGCCAGGCCCACGCAGGTCGGATCAGGAACGTGCGGCATCACCTCGACGTAGAGCCGGTCGCCGAAGATGTCTTTGAGCTCGGTCATCCGAGATCGGGCCGTCTTCTCGTCCGAGTCCCGCATCGGCTTGGTGATCACTCCGCCCGGACAGCCCGTCGAGACGGCGATGCCCTCGGAGAAGCGACGCAGCACCTTCATGTCCACGCGCGGCTTGTAGTGGAAGCCCTCGTTCCACGAGTAGTGGAGCAGCCGGTAGAGGTTGCGGAGGCCATCCTGATCGAGGGCCCACACCGTGATGTGGTCTCGGTCCTTCCGGTTGGCGTTCTCCTCCTTGATGATCCGCTTCGCCTCGTCGGGGTCCGAGACGCGCTTCTTGATCGCCTTCTTCTCGTCGGGCGTCAGGCCCCGCAGGGTGGCGTCGTCGGTCAGGTACATCTCGCAGCCGGGGATGTACGTGATCCCGCAGTCTCGAGCGGCCTTGGCGGCGGTGTAGATCGACCGCCCCGTGCCGTGCTCGGTCAGGGCGAGAGCAGGCTGGCCCATCTCGGCGGCGAGCTCGACGAACTCGTTCGGCTTGCCGAGCCCGTCGAACGCCGAAGCGTCGCTGTGCGTGTGCAGGTGGACGAAGTCGTCACCCATGATCCTCCCCCAGCCACACCGTGAAGTGCTTCATCCTGCGCCCGTTGCTCGTCTCGACCAGCCCGTCGAACCTGATCCGAAGGGCCGCGCCTTCCACCACCATCGAGGACTCGATCAGGGACAACAGGTGTGTTCCCGCCACCAGGAGGGGGGCGGGCTGGCCGGGGACGGCCAACGAGACCGCCTGATACTGGCCGTGTGCTCCGTCGAGCGTCACCGTCCCCATAAAGAAGCCCGCGATCTCGTCGCCCTCTTTCGGGGCCCAGCGGCCCGGGGACGTGAGCTTCGTCCACCGGAACCGATTCCTCAGCGCGGCCTGCGTCACGTCACTCATCAGGCACCTCGAAGGTGATCGTCGTCTTCGTCTGGTTCGATCGCTCCACCATCTCCCCTCGGAGCCCGATGGACGGACGGACCTCCGGGAACTCGACCGGCTTGAGGTAGAAGATCGCGCCGTCTCGATCACGACGGACGGCGATCCGTCCGCCGTACTCATCCTTGCGCTCCGACACCACCTCGGCGGGCCACCGGAACTCGTAGTTCCACCACGGAGCCGGCCCTCTCACGACTTCACCCGCGTCGAAAAGGCTGACGAGGCGGGATCTCCGTCTTCGATTTCCTTGCGAAGCCTGGCGATCTCGTCCATCAACGCCAGCGCCTCTGTCTCCCCGAGACTCCCCAAAGAACGCACCTCGTTCGAGAGAGCCTCGATCGGACAGGGCGGCGGCACCGTCTCCCCGCCATCCAGCATCGACTCCTCGATGGAGTCACGCCAAGCCCTTAGACTGGCCGGCCTCACAGTCCCTTGACCATCCTGAGAAGGGTCTCCGCATCGACCGCGTCGAGCCGCTCCTCCCGGAGGATCTCCCGCACGCGCTCCCGGACCCGGTAGGCGACCATCGCTCGAGCACCCCTCGACCGCTCGTCGCCCTCGGCAGGATCCTCCCACCCCAGGCTCACTCGCATGTGGGCTCGCTGGCCCGGCGTCAGAGAGCGATACGCCTTCAGCAAGACCTGAGCGATCACGCTCTGGGCCTGCTTCGCCTCCATAATCCGCTCGGGCGTCGCGGCATCTCCAACCTCGATGTCCGAAGGGTCTGTCGGATCGACCCGCGATCGCGCCTGCCTCCGCAGCGCCGTCAGGATGTTGTTGCGGGCGCACCGCCGCATGAACGCGCGCTGCTCCCTTTCACTGCGCGAGGTGTCCAGGCGGTCCAGCAAGTTGACGAGGTGGACGGCGGCGTCCTGCGCCAGATCATCCCTGTCCGCCTCGCAGAGACCGGCCGTTCGTCGAGCCTCTCCCTGTGCGATCTCCAAGAGCTCCGCTGCCTGCATGTGATTCCCCAGTCGTCATCCCAGCTACCACCGTAGATATATCGTCGGTGGTGGGTCGCGTCAAATGGGAAACGCACTTTTTTCAGCGAGCGTTCGCGATCGCCCTTGCCACCTGCTTCTTCGTGGCCGAGCCGGGGTCTTGGCCCGGTGGAAGCAGGGCAGTGTCCACTCGCGGGACGACGTCCACAAGCTGGCGTCGGAACCGCTTGATGGCGTCCTTCGCTTCGGGGTCCAGCATGATCGTGACGTGCCGGAACCTGTCCCCGAGCATGGACAGTTGGGTGTTGTGCAGGTCGACGCCGAGGACTGCCAGCGCCGGGATGCCCCACCTCGCGAGCCCGAGGACGTCGAACGGCCCCTCGACCAAGCAGACCCGCGTGGCCTTCTCCCTGATCTGATCCCACCCCAGGAGGACGTGGGCCCGAGACCACGAGGGGGAGTCGTACTTCGGCTCCTGCCCGTTGACGGCCCGTCCCTGGAAGAACTCGAGGGACCCGTTCTGGTAGGCGGGGACGATCACCCGACCGCCCCATCGCCTGCCCGGTGCCGTTCCCAGGCGGTAACGCCGAGCGACGGTCGCCGGGATGCCCCGCTCCTGGAGGTAGAGCGGATAGGCCCGTGGCGTGATCCGCATGAACCCCGGCGGGAGCGACCTCTCATCGGCCGGTGGCGGAGGCTCGGGAGGCGGGGCGACTCGATCAGCGAGCTCCTCGACGGTCGCCGAGGCGAAGTCCCCGAACCCGGCGGCGAGGGCCTTCGCCCGCTGGAGGCTGATCCCCTCCACCTCTGCAACAAGGTGGCCAGCGTGCCCGCCCTTGCCGCCCCTGGAGACCTCGCGCGACTCGCACGACTCGCGGTAGCAGATCCAGAGCCCGGTCTCGGCGTTGATGAAGAACTTCTTCCGCCCGCACCACGGGCACACGCACTTGATCTGCGGACCTGACTCGCCATCCCCCCTGGAGAGGACCTCCAGGTTGGACTCGATCCAGTCCTCGAACGAGTCGCCGATCCTCACAGGTTCCTCAGACTCCCGAACAGCGAGCGGAACGAGCCGAACAGCTCCTCCTTCATCTCCTCCTCGCGGATGAGGCTGATCAGGTCCTCGAGGCTGGCCTCCGGGCAGGCTCGCCTCCAGGCCTGCCCTCTCGCCTCGCGGTCGAGTCCCTTGTCGGAGAGCTGCTCCGTGATCTTGCGGACCAGATCCTTGTCCTTGGTGGCGAAGGCCTGCCGCATCGCGTCCCTGATCTTCACAGCGCCTCCGACCTCACGGCCAGGACGCACCGCTCGATCTGGATCACGCGCCCGCGCCGCATCGCCCGCCGAAGCGCCTTGAGCCGCTTCTTCCGCAGCGGGTTCTTCGTCGAAGCCAGGTCCTCGTCCGTCACCGTGGCACCGACCGAGAGCCTCCGCATGAACGGACGGAGGCGGGCGATCTCGTCCGGGGTGAGGGGGTTGTCGGGGGTCGGCCTACGCACCGAAGCACGCCCCCACACATGGCGATACCGCCCGTCGAGGTGTCGCTGGACCGCCTTCGCGTTCTTCTTCTGCTCCAGCCACTTCACGTTGTCCACGTCAGTCGTCCTCCCTGACCACCACGAGGTGGCCGGTCTTCGTCCAGTAGATCCAGAAGGCGACGCCGCCGATCTTGTACGCAACGGCCTTCCCGCGCCCCATCGCCTCGGGGTGCTTCCCCTCGCTGGCGAGATCCCACGCCAGGATGGCGGCGTTCTGCGCCTCGCTCTGCGAGCGGCACCCCTCGATCCGGAACTTGGCCTCAGTCGTCATCGTCGTCGTCTCCGTCGCCATCTTCATACGCTCCTGTCTCGACAAACTCACAGGTGCCCAGATCAGCGTCGACCGCGATGCAATACCGCTTGATCAAGTTCAAGCGGTTCTTCCGCAGGAGGACCTTGAGCTCGCGCTTGCCGCCTGACGAGTTCTGGTTCGCCTCGACCAGGCCGAAGAAGACGTCCGCCGTGCGGGCCTTGTCCACCGACTCCGAGACGTCCCCGAGCTCCCACCCCTTCTGGTTCCCCTTGTTCGGGACCTGGGTGGTGGCGACGACGGAGATCGGAGCGAGATCCTCGGAGTGGGCGATGGCGAGCATCTCGACCCACACCTGACTCTGATCGAGCCGGTGCCCCTCCGTCTTCATCATCGGCTTGAGGTGATCGGGGCAGTCGATCACGAGCAGGAGGGGCTTGTTCGGGTGCTCGTCCCGAAGCTGGTGCGCCCACGCCAAGATCTCCCCGACGTTCGCGTTCGGCGGGAACTCGCCGACGTGGATGCGCTTGATCGTGTCCTTGTTGTGGGTGAGCCGGAACTCGAACTGGGCCTTGTCCGCCGCAGGGAGGCGGCCCTTCATCAACTCCATGCGGTCGATGCCGCTCATCCTGGCGTCGATGCGGGCCAACCGCTCGTTCTCCGGCTCCTCCGTCGTGCAGAGGCCCACGATCACGTCGGGGCTGCCGGCCGCTGCCGTCCACGAGAGGCCCGTGGCGAACGCCGACTTCCCCACGTTCGTCCACGCAGCGATGCCGAGCAGGCGGGACGTCGGGAACCCCCCGCCCATCAGGTCGTTCATCGCCGTGGTCGGCATCTCGAACCGGAAGCCCACCGCCTTGCCGGACGTGTAGGCGGCGAGTCGGTCCTTGATCCCCTCGTGGGCGGAGACCGCCTCCTGGGCGATGTTGGATCGAGCCCGCTTGAGCGCCGAGTGCAGGGCACCCGAGGCGTCGCTCAAGTCCTCCGCCTCCATCGCTTTAAGCGCACCCTCGATGCCGCTCCGGAGCGAGGCCGCCTGCACGTAGTCCCTCAGAATCCCCAGCGATCCCTTCGCCGCGCCAGGCGTGACCTTGTGCCGGATCAGGTTGACCAGGGCCTTCTTCGCCACGGCCTGCGCGTCGGGCTTCGAGAAGTCCTTCGCCGAGAAGGCCGCCCACTGTGCCGGAGTGGGCACCTCACCGTTCTCGCGCACCGCCTTCCGAAGGCGGGCCCAGATCCACTTCCGGGGCCGAGAGGTGAAGTCCACGTCCTTGAGGACGGGGGAGGCCTTGCGAGCGAAGCCGACGTCTCGGAGGGAGAGGGCCAGGACGTCCCTCTCGAGCTCCTCGTCGATCACCCTTCGCCCCTCCGTCGGCGCGTGTCCATCGCCATCGCCGTCCACATCCCGGCGAAGGGGAAGCGGCGCTTCGCGATCGCGACCCCGATGGGGAACGTGACCACGACGAGCGGCCAGCCGATCAAGTCGAAGACCGGCATCAGGCGGTTCTGCGGAGGGACGTCCTCGAGGACGTGCTTCGCGGTGGCGACGTCCTCCGCGTCGGAGGACGCGGCCAAGACCGCCATGCCGAGGACGAGGCCCAGGCAGCCGAGCCCCCAGGCTCCCGGCCCGACGTAGTGGACAACGACCAGCCCGGAGGCCATGAGCAGCACTGCTCGGATCAGGTCTCGCACGGTTCCTCCTCGTCCACGACCCGGCTCATCTTGTACCGGCGCACCGGGCCCATCGGCAGTCGGGACAGCTTGAGGTTCAGCCGGATCATGTCCCGGATGCCCTCGCGCTTCTTGCGGGCGGCCTCGTTGAGCAGGGCCGTCCTGCGGTTGCGTGTCGTCACGTCAGGTCTCCGAGCGCCGAGCACGGGATCGCCGTCTGGCAGAGGGCGCATCGCTCTCCGTTGCACGGAGAAGGACGGCTTCGACGAACTGGTTCCAGTCCGGCTTCGTCGCCCCGACGTGCTTCAGCTTCTCGAGCAGCCTGTTCGCCTGCCGTCTGGTCACGACTGCGCTCCTGGTTGTGGTCAGTCATCGAGGTACTCCCCGATGTTCGTGGTGATGGTACGCACCAGCTCGAAAATTCTTTCGGGGGTTGTTCCGTCCGGCCACGATCCGAGCTTCTTCGGGAGTCGCTTCCCGGCCAGGACGTCGTCGATCAGGCAGAGCAGGAGGCCCGTGACCCGCTGGGCGGGCTCGTCGTCGAACTGCGTCGCCGCCAGGGCGTGGACCTTGTCACGGTCGACGTACCGCCCCGGGAGCTCGGTGATCCACGAGTCGAGGTTCCCGTCGTAGCAGAGCACCTTCGGCGGAGGGATGAGGGCTCGGTCGCCCGTGATCCGGGGCCAGGCGTCGAAGATCCAGTCCACGTAGTCCGGCCAGTGGCGCTTGGCGACGTGCCGCTTCTCGAGCACCGCGCAGAGCCTCCCAAGCTGGACGACGTGCCCTCGGTGGGGCTCGTAACAGGGATCGAGCGACCGCCGCATCTTCACGTATCGCTCGAGGACCCTCTCGTCGGGCTCGGGCCGTCGGCTGTTCCGGCGACGGGGCTTCGGGCTCGACGTGGCGGTCGGCACCTTCGACTTGATCTTCGCCGCCAGCGACAGCGCCTTCGACACGAGACCCGTTCCACCAACCCCGGGTGTTCCTCCCGACGTGGAACACGGCGGAGTCGCCCTCGCGCGGCGCGAGGGGACCTCCTCTCGCCGAGCCTCCGAAGGAGGTGAGGGAGAGGAAGCGTAAGCTCCTATTAGGGGTGACACTGTGTCACCCCCCCCTCTCGCCGAAATCTGCTGGACGACAGGCTTCTGAGCGACGCGCCGTTGCGCCCTCAACCGAAGATATCTGGTGAGGGCTGCGACGTCGGGGGCGGGGATCTTGAGCCGGATGCGCCGCATGGGCCTCCGGTCCCGGACGTACTCAGTCCGCTCGAGGAAGCCGTGATCCTCCAGCCAGTTGAGTGCTCGGATCACCGTCCTGACGGTGATGCCGGTCGCTCTGGCGAGGTAGCCGTTCGAGGCGTGACTGATCAGGGAGTCGTTGCAGCACTGGGCCACCTCGAGGAGGACGGCCTTCGCGCTCCCACGAGGGGCGCGCTGCTGAACGGCGAACAAACGGGCACATCTGGACATGGTGTCCTTTTCGTCTTTCAGTCAACCAAGCACAGCGACGCGCCGCGCAAGCCCCAGTTCCACGATGATGCAGCCGGGCGGGTGTCCGCTGTCAAGGGGGTAGAAAGTGGAACGCCCGTCCTCGGGGAGAAGACGGGCGTTTCGGCGAACTCACCGTGAAGGTGAGAACCCTCGCGGAGGAGCTGGGGAACTCTACGCGAGGACGACGCCCCGAAAAGGTAAAGGCGTTCGTACCAAGGCCAGACTACCAGGGTGCGGTTGTGCGTCAAGGGAATCTGTGAGCGATTCGCCGGGTGGTGCGTATAGGGGGCATGGACAAGCCGGCGAAGCTGATATGGACCGCGTCGTGTGCGGGGATGATGGCCCTGCTCACGGTTGGGATGGTCTGGTACGTGATCGAGACGAGCAGGAGAGCGAGATGAACGATCTGTCCCTGCGTGCGAAGCAGCACGGGATCCTTGTCCTGGCGGAGGATGTCGATCGGCTGTTCTGCCAGGCCAAAGGCGGATCGGTCCCTCTGTCGGACAACCCGGCGGCCCGGCAGTTCAGCCTGGCCTTCTCGAGGGCGCTGAACCAGATCAGCGGGGTCGGTTCCACGGGACCCAACCCGTCCTGGGTCGACTACAGCCACCACCTCAAGGTCGCGCGGGGAGAGGATCCGAAGTGGCGGGAGAAGATGGCGCCCCTCGTGGTGATTGCGCTTCGCTACGCGACGGAGGAGGTGGTGGGCAGGGGTCTCACGGGGGTGATCCCAGCCTGGACGTCTGCGGACGACTTCCTCCCTCCGCCTGAAGAGGCTCCCTCCGAAGAGACTCCCCCCGATGCGCCTCCCGAGGCTGATCTGAACGACGACCTGCTCGAGGCTGTCGAGGCGCTGGGGCTCGGATGAACGTCACACTCTACCTCTCGGGCGATCGAGCTCTGTTCGTCCCCGACGATCCGGCTGATCGTGCCCGCCTGAAGGACACCTTCGAGCCCCTCTCCTTCGAGGTCGAAGGTGCTCAGTTCTCTGAGCACTTTCAGTCAGGCCGCTGGGATGGCCGCCGACGGATGGCCTCGATCAGCGGGGCGGGCGTTCGCCTCCCCGCCGGCCTGGCCTTCCGAGGCTACGCCCTCCTCAAGGCCCAGGGCATCCGCCCCAAGATGGTCGATCAGCGGCTCGAGGAGGCCCCCGTCACCGCTCTGGACGCCTGGGACCACCACGACCCTCGGGACTACCAGGCGAAGGCCGCAGCGAAGGCGCTGAAGGCCAAGCGTGGCGTCCTGTCGATGTCGATCAGGTCGGGCAAGACGCTCACCGCTGCGTGGATCACCCGAAGCTCCTGGCTCAGGACCTTGTTCCTCGCCCCGAGCAACATGCTCGTCGACCAGACGGCAGAGGTCTTCGCCGCCGCGCTGCCGAAGGCCAAGGTCACGACCTTCGGGGCGGGCGGGGCGGACGATCTGTCCGGCGACGTGGTCGTCGGGACCGTCCAGTCCCTCTCGTCGAAGGAGGGCACGAAGGTCTTCGAGCACATCCGCCGCAGCTTCCCGCTCGTGTTCATCGACGAGGTCCACCACCTCGTCGGCCAGGGGAAGGTGTGGCGCCGGGTGGTGGAGAAGCTCTACGCGCCGAGGAAGATCGGACTCTCCGGGACCCTCGACGAGTACGACATGGCGACGAAGCTGACGGTCGAGGGCATCTGTGGGCCGGTGCTGCACCGGGTGACGATGAACGAGATGTTTGATCGGGGCTTCCTCGTCTCGCCGACCGTCACCTTCCTCCCCTACGAGGCCGAGCGGGCGAGTGGGAAGTGGTCCCCGAGGCGGTACGGAGAGCTGATTGTTCGCTGTGATGGACGGAACCAGGCGATTGTTTCTGCTGCGAGACGGTCAGCGTTGGCTGGCCGCTCTGTCCTGATCGACACCTCTCGAGTGGGTCACGCCCGTGAGCTTGGTCGGCTACTGCGCCGGGAGGGGATGCGGGACGTTCGGGTGGTGACGGGGACCTCGAAGGACAAGGAGCGGCAGGCTGCGATCGACTCCCTGTCGGGGTCGGGCATCGTGATCGGCACCCTCCTCGGCGAGGGCATCGACATCCCGGATCTGAAGGTGGTGATCAACGCCGAGGGCGGGGCCCGGAGTGCGTCGGCGATCCAGCGCCTCCGCAACCTGACGCCGACGCCGGGGAAGTCGGCCTGGGTCTACGAGCTCGACGATCGGCACCATCCGATCCTCGAGCGGCACACCGAGGAGAGGCTGGGGATGTACGAGTCCCTCCGTGGGGAGAAGAAGGGGCCGGTGCTGAGGATGTCCATTAGTAATGAACACGGGGAGGTCGGGCGATGAACCAGAAGAAGAAGTTCCACGTCCTGATCAGGAACGGCGACGGGGAGTGGGTGGCACGCTGCGGCTCGCCGCTTGCCGGCCGCTCGCTACTGCGGCTCGAAAACGTGCCGTTGGATCGACGGTGCCAGCACCCTGGGTGCCGGCGGTACTGGCCCGAGGGCTACGTCCCTGAGTCGCTCGAGTTGGCACTCGCGGCCTAGAGCCCCTGGCGACGGGCCTCCTCGAGCTTCTCGCGCAGCCTCTCCAGTTCCTTGCGCTGCTCGGGCGACAGGTCCGGCACCTGGGGCTCCTCGGCGGGAGCGGGCGGGGGGACCCCGGCGTCCTGCACCTGGGCGCCGCTGTTCCCACCCGAGACGACGAAGCCGAAGATCGCCCCCAGGATGACGAGGGCCGGGATGGGCTGTTTCATGTCACTCCCCCAGCAGAGACGCAGTGACCCGCGCGCTCTGCTCGATCACCTGCTTACAGACAGCCACCTGGCCTTCGGCTCGGCCCAGCTCGGACGACTGCTCGATGAGCTTCTGGCCCATACCGGCCAGCGCCGTCAGCATCGTCGCCAGCACGGGCCCGGCGAGCCTCCACGACACGCGACCGTCCATCATCTCAGCCCCCCTTCAGCTTCACGGCCCACACGATCACGGAGATGACGACGCTCGCGGTGCTGCCCACGTAGAGCCGCCAGAGCCACTCGTTCGCCTTCTCCAGCTTCTCGATCCGGTCGTTGCGGGCATCGTCGGCGGCGGTGTTTGCGGCTTCCGCCGCTGCGTAGGCCGCCGCCGCGATAGCAGCCTTCTCCTCGGCCGCCGCCACGCGACGGGATAGCTTCTGCCGCTCCTCCTTCTCCTGATCCAGCATGGTTTCCAGTCGGGTGAACCGGCCCTCCCACGCCCTCGTGGTGCTGATCGCCTCCCGATTAGAGTCCTTCAGCTCCCCGACGCCGTCCTCCAGTGCCCTCAGCCGCCCGGCCATCGCCCCCATCGAGGTCGAATACTCGCTCCGAAACGAGCGCACTTCCTCTGCGAGAGATCGAACCGCCCGTTCGATATCCGTCTCACCGGCCATGTCAGAACTCCGTGCAGTCCCCGTCGCCGCACATGCCCACGGCGAGCCCGGCGACGATGCCGACGGCAGAGAAGATCCATCCCCACATCTCGGCGCTCTCGATGCGCCCCTCGGCCTCCTCGCTGATCTTCGACGCCCGATCAGTAACGCGGACCTGGAGGTCGACTCGATCCGCGCGGAGCTTCTTGTAGTCAGCGATCGGCATCCACACGCCAGGCGCCAGCACCAGGCAGGCGGCGGGCAGCTTCAGGAACCGGGGAGCCCAGGCGATCATGGGGTCTTCGCCGTCCTCGTCCTCGAAGAACTGCGCCGAGATCGTCAGCTCTTGGCCGAAGGTGTCGACGTTCGGACACGGCTGCTCTGATCCATCCGCCCAGACACCGGCCGTCGGGACGTTCCCGATCGGGAAGTCCTGGGCGTGGGCCGGCTCGAGGCAGCTCCCGGCCCAGATCAGGACGGCGACGATGGTGGCTCCGATCAGGTTGTAGGTGCTCACAGCCCTGCCTCCTCGAGGTTCTCCAGCTCGTCGAGCCTCGCCTCTCGGCTGGCCTCTGTCCCCTCGGGGGACGTGATCTGGTCCGCCAGGTCCTTGTCCCGGCGGGCCTTCTCCTTCTCGGACTCCACGACACGGTGGCCGATGCCGAGCAGCGCCTTCAGCGCGACGAGCCATCTCACAGTCTATCTCCCTCGGGCATCACAATGGGGGCGGTGGTCGGCAGCACCGGAACCTGCCCCGGGCGGAGGGTCTCCCCGACCGCAGGGGCGACAGCCCCGGGGGCACCCGTCACTCGCTTCTGAGCGGCGCGCTCGAACGCGGCGGCGTCGGCATCGACCTTGTGCTTCGCGACCCTCTCCGTCGAATCCTGGCGCCGCTTCGAGGCGTAGGCGAAGGAGGACTTGGCCCCCCACCCCATCAGCATGGCGATCCACTCCAGGCCGAGAGGCTGAAGCCCCCAGTGGGGGTGGGCCTCAACGACGGCGGAGTAGACGATTGCGATCAGGGCGAGCCACTCGGATGAGTTCTTCGAGACGAGGTCGCTGTCCACGGAGCCGTTCTGGGCACGGAACAGCCCGGAGACTCGATCAACGAGCCCCCGCGCCTGGTGCTTGGTGTCGATCACGTTCACGAGTCACCCCACGATCCCAGGGCGGTAGACGCCGACCAGGCGCGGGTCAGACCAGGAGATATACCGGCGGTACACGCCGTCACCCGTCGCTGATCCGCGCCCGTTGGTGTTGCCCTCGACGGTGTAGAGCTTCCCGTTCTCCTCGTGAGTCACGATTCCTGCGTGGCCCGGTAGGTTCTTCCCTGCGCGCACCAGCGCAGCAGCCTCCCGCGCCTCGTCAGCCGCACCAGGCGTTCGGGGGAATCCACCTCGAACGCGCATGAAGATCTCGCCCCCTTCGATGGGGGGCGGGGCGGCCTCGATCGGCGTCCATGTCCACAGCCCACCCTGCACCGCCTTCTTCCAGCCGGTAGAACAACGCGCCGTCCGAGGGCAGGTCGTCGATCCGCCGAGCTTGTCGGCCGCGAGGTAGTGGACGTAGTAGCAGAAGGCCTGGCACCACTGAGCGGGAGGCTCGAGGCCGACGGAGCGGATGATCTTGTCGACCATCGGGCCCCGGTTGGACTCGGGCGGCTCCTCCCGGATGCCGATCAGGGACTCCGCCATCAGCACGGCGGCCCGCAGGTACTCGTCGTTGGGCAGCGGAGGCCTCTCGGCCTCGGCGCCCTCGACGACCGCCCAAGTCTTGGGGCCGACGATGCCGTCGACCGCAAGGGCAGACCTGTGCTGGATCTGGAAGACGGCCTCCCGAGTCAGTCGGCCAAAGATCCCATCGACGCCTAGGGCGAACCCGTGAACGTCTCGGAGCGTCTGCTGGAGATACCGGACGGCCTCGCCTCGGTCCCCGATTCGGATCATCGGTCGCACGGGAGGCCTCCTGGCTTGGGGAGAGAAGGTGGCTCGAGGGGGGCGATTCGGGGGCGCAGAATCCCCTCGAGCCGGACTGGGAGCGGGTAGCTCCTCAGTCGCCGATCGAGATCGACTGAATCCGGTTCGGCCGCAGCACGGTCATGCCGTACATGGTCAGCCACCCCATCTCCACCCGCGCCTTCGTCGGGTAGGTCAGGGCGCCGAGCGACGTGACCGGCAGCCACGGCGCGAAGACCGCCGTGGGGTCCGAGTCGTTGCGGTTCATCAGGAGCATGGTGTCGGCCGCCATGCCCTCGATCACGCGCATCACGCGGTAGCGCGAGCCCTTGATCGTCCCGAGGTACTCGGACTTCTCGTCGCCCCGGCCGAAGTTCACGTCGGCCGGCTGGTTGTCCACGAACTCCACGTCCGGGATGTCCTCGAGGATGCCGATCGCGCTCACGTCGCCGAGCAGGTGGGTGCCGGGGACGCGGCCGTTCACGGCCGAGAGCATCGCGCGGTTGGCGATCTTCACCGTCCGCCAGAGCTCCTTCTTCCACTCCCGGGGGTGGGCCGACTCGAAGTAGGAGCCATCCTCCGGGGTCTGGTTCCACGAGTGATCGTCACCCGCGTTGGAGACCAGGTGGCTCAGGAGCCGCGACTGGAGGTGCCGACGGAACTCGATCTGGCCCGCCTCGTTCAGCGCGGCGGGGAGGTCCCCACCGTACTGCGAGGTGTAGTGGTAGTTCGCCGGGATGCAGTAGGCCGCCGCCATGCGGTAGACCTCGGCCTCCACCAGCGAGCTCGTGACCTCGAGGTCGATCCCGTTGGCCTCGGTGCAGTCGCCCGGGTCATCCGAGTAGCTCGGGTCCAGGCCGTCCACGAGCGCCGAGTCGGCGTCGTAGAAGTCGCTGGCGTCCTCGCGCTTGGCCTGCTGCGTGTGGACGAACGCCGACGGCCCGTTCATGACGATCTGCGTGAACACCTCGTCCACGATGAAGTCCGCGAAGACGTCCACGACGAACGCGAGCTGCTGCGTGGTGAAGGTCGCGATGTCGCTCGCGGAGGTCGCCTCGCGCAGATCACGCACCAGGTTGTGGAACCCGAGGTTCCCGCTGACGCCCTCGCTGACGCGGAACAGCATGTCCGCGCGGTGCGAGGAGATCACCTTCGAGTGGTGCTTGAGGGTGTTCTCGGCCATGCCGGCGAGCTGGCGCTGCTTGTTGATCGGCAGCTTGGTCAGATCGACGCTGGCGCCGTAGCTGTCGTTGTAGGCCTGGCTGAGGGCCTCCATCCAGGGCTTGATCCGGGCCTCGGCCTTCTGCGGGAAGCGCCGGCTGCACAGGACGTGGTCCATTGCCGGAGCACCCTCGAAGACCTCCGGTCGGGGGGCGAAGTGCTGGATCATCTCTCATCTCCTCCGGGGTGAATTCCGGGCAACTCTGAGCTGTGGACCGTGTTCGGCTGCTCTCAGCCGAACAGGCTGGCGACCTTGCTGGCCGCCGTCGCGTTCTCCTGCGTCTCGACCTGGGAGTCCTTGCCGTTCTCCGGCGCGGGGATCGTCCGGCTGGCGTCCTCGGACACCTGGGTCGCCGGGGCACCGGCCGCCGCCGTGGCGATCTCGAGCTTGGCGTCGGCCTCGGCCTTAGCCTCCTCGACGCTGGCGATCCGGCCGCCGTCCAGGCCCCGGAGGACCTGCTCGCGGATCAGGGCCGCAGCCGGCTTGTTGGCCAGGTGCTCCTCGAGGGCCACCTCGACCTCACGGACGAGCTTGGCCTTGGCGTTCTCGGCCTCGAGGGCCTCGATCCGCTTGACCTGCTCGGCCAGGCCGGACTCGGCGCCGGCCGCCTTGAGCTCGGCCGCGTCCTTGGCCTCGACGGCCTCCTTGACCTGGGCCTCCAGGCTCTCGACCGTGCCCTTGAGCTCGGCGGTGGCGGCCTCGGTGATCTCGGCCTCGATCTGCTTCGCGAGCTCCGGGGCCTTCTCCCGCAGCTCCGCCAGGTTCTTGAACGACATGCTGTCCTCCGTCTTCTTGCTGACCGCCTCGGTCACGGCCTGAAGTGCTTCTCGAACTGCGGGCCGGTCCAGGTAGACGTCGGCCGAGGGGACCTTGACGACGTCGTAGCCGCCCAAGGTGAAGTTGCTGACCATCCCGACCGTCTGTCCGACGTGATCGGGGTTCATGCTGGCGTAGTCACTGCCCTCGGTCAGCACGACCTCGTTCAGCTCACCCATGCCGCGCAGGCTGACCCCGATCGGGAAGCCTTCCTCCCAGAGGAAGAAGACTCGGCGACCGAGATCGGTGTTCGGGATCGCGAACAGCGCCTCGAGGACGGCGGAGCCGTCTTCCTCGATGCGATGTGATCCACCGAACAGCCGGAGTGCGATGTCCCACGACTCCGCATCGTCTGGGTGTCCGAGGTAGACCTCCTGGAAGCTCTCCCGAGCGAGCAGGCACACTCGCTCGTGCTCCCGGACAGCCTCGGCCACATCATAGAGACGGGTGTTGTGGTTGACCTTGCCAGCTCGACCCGCCTCGCCGGGGATCACAGCGAGGTACTTCTCCGGATCGAGGCCGAGCTCCTGCACGGCCTCTCCCAGGAAGGCACCGCCCTGTCGGGGGGCACCCCACTCAATCCGTTCCTCGAGGCGAATCTTCATCGATCAAGGACTACCTGACCGGGCCCCCGACCGGCAATCCAGCGGATCGCGGTTGTGCGTCAGGACTGACGGGAGCGGCGGGCCTCGGAGAGGGCGATGCCAAGGGGGGCGGCGTGCTCGGACCCGGTGCCGGAGAGGTAGGACAGAGCACTCTCGGCAGCCTTGATCGAGTCCCCCGTCGGGTTGGCCCGGAGGGCCTCGATCAGCCCGGGAGCTGCCTCCTCCGCAGAGGCCCGGTCCTCTGCGACCTTCTTGATCTGGTGGCCGGACTTCCACTCGACCTCGACGAAGACGGGGTCGCTGGCCTCGACCTTGCCATCGACGATCGAGTGACTGACCTGGACGTACTTGGACTCCGTCACCTCACCGGGCCGCGACATCCAGACGTAGAAGACAGCCCGGTCGGCATACACGAACTCCATGTAAGCCCCGAACCTCGGGACCTCGGAGGGCTTCCCGGCCGGGATCTCGAACGCCATGTCGAGGGCGGCCTTCCGACCAGCGGCCTCGACCTGCCAGGTGTAGTCCGAAAGCTCCATCTCGTCGGGCAGCTCGAGGGCGGCCTCCTTGAGCTGTCGGCCCATGCTCTCGATCAGCAGTTGCTCCTTCATCTTCTTCCGCTCCTTCTTGATCTGTTCGGCACGGGCACGAATCGCTGCCCAACCCTTCCCGTCCCCCGAGTCCCCCCAGAGGCACCAAGCCGTGAACCCCGGGGTCTCCTTCCCCTTGGCCTTCCAGCCCGGCCTTCGATCGACCTTGTGACGGGCGAGCCAGGCTGCGGCTTTGATCCACTTCTCCGGCGGCCACTTGCCGGACTCGAGCCCGCGACGGGCCGCGTCGATGGTGGCCCTCTTGAGGCCCTTGCCGCCGCGTCCTGCCTTCACGAGGGCCAGGCCTCGCCGGAGGGCGGTCTTCACGACACCAGGGAGGGAGAGGGAGACGGCTTCCTGCATCAGTCATCCTCGCGTTCGACGATCCGGAGGGCGGCGGCCAGCTCGGCGATCGCAGAGGCGATCGAGCTCACCGCCTGCCGGACTTGGCTGGGCTTGTCGATGAAGGCCATCGGGTCCTGCGACAGGGTGGCGAGCTCCTGGGCGCGGATCTCAGCGACGGCGAGGCGAGCTCGGAGCTCGCGGGTCTTCTTCTGGGAGCGCCTGCCCATGTCGATCACGATAGGTCAGGCGCCCCCGGGAAGCCAGGGGGAGGGAGATCAGCCCTGAGCGGGCTGGATCTGGAGGAAGACCTTCAGGGTCGAGGTCGTCGCGGCCTCCATCGAGTAGCCGATCACGGTCACGTCGTCGTCCACGCCCGGGGCGTTGGTCCCGCCGACCTTGGTGCCCTTGCCGGCATCCGCGTCCACGCCCTTGCTCAGGAGGATCTTCTCCCCGAAGACGTAGGCCTGGTTCTCGACGTTCACCGTCACGACCTCGCCGTTGGTGGCGATGCGGTCGTCGCCGACGTAGACGCCCCAGACGCTCGAGTTGGTGTCGTTGTCCCCGCTGGTGGAGTCCTCGGCGCTCGCGCAGACGAGGCGGTTGTTCCCGCTGTCCGCCGGATCGTCAGCGGCCGTCACCAGGTCGCCCGAGCTCGGGGCCCAGTCGCCGGTCGTGGCGGCGACGATCCCGATGTCGCGCTTGATCGCCTTCTGGGTGCCGTCCATGACGATGTCGCCGGCCACGTTGATGTCGCCGGAGAAGTCGCCGCTCGAGCCGGTGATCGCACCGAACTCGACGTCGTCGTCGGTGTCGAGACCGAGGGTGCCCCGGGCCGCCGCCGCATCAGCGTCGTCGATCAGGTCGCGGCCGAAACCACTGAGGGTGGTGTAGGCGAAGGTGCCCGAGCCGCTCGCGTAGATCATCTCGTCTTCGGACGCCACGGCCAGGGCGGCCAGGTCGTCGAGGACGTCGTTCTGCGCCTGGACGTCGGTGCCGATCACCACCCCCAGGGTCGTCCGGGCGGCGCTCGCGTCGGCGTCGTCGATCAGGGTGCGACCGAAGGCGCTGAGGGTGGTCACGTCGGCGGTGCCGCTGCCCGTGAAGTAGGGCAGAGCGTCCGCCGCCGAAGTCAGGCCCGCGAGGGCACCGAGCTCGGCGTCGACCTCGGCGATGGTCCGGTTGACCCAGGCCGAGCCGTTCCACGCCAGGAGCTCGCCCGAGGCGAGGTCCGTGATCGTGACGTCGTCCAGGTCGCCGAGGTCCCCGTTGATGTCGATGGCGTCGATGTAGGCCTTCACGGCCGCCTGCGAGACGATGACGGTGTCGCTCGGGCTGCCGCCGCCGAGGTCGACGGCGGTGCTGAAGTCGAGCAGGATCTCGGCACCGGAGCCGTTGGTGGCGAAGACCTTGTTGTTCCCCGACAGGGCAGCGAGATCGGCGAGGACCTGGCTGAACGCCTGGACGTCGGACCCGATCGCGAGGCCGAGGCTGGCGCGGGCGGTGCCGCCGCTCTCGGCGACCCAGTTGGCGCCGTCGCCGACGATGATGTTGCCGTCGGTCACGGCGAGGCCGGCGATGTCCGCGAGGCCGGCGTTGTAGGCCTGGACGTCGGACCCGATCGCGAGGCCGAGGGTCGTCCGCATGGCCGAGGCGTCGGCGTCGTCGAGCAGGTCGCGAGCGGCGGCGGTGAAGTCCGCCACGTCGGCGGTCCCGCTGCCCGTGAAGTAGGGGAGCTTGTTCGCCGCCGAGGTCAGACCGGCGATCGCGGAGAGCTCCGCGTCGGCCGCTTGGACGTCGGTGCCGATCACGAGACCGAGGGAGGCGCGGGCGTCGGCGCCGCTCTCCCAGGCGTAGGTCCCGGCGCCCGTGGCGACGAGGAACTCACCATCGGCGGCGGCGTCATCGAGGGCCGCCAGGTTGTCCAGGAAGTCGGCCTGGGCCTGGATGCCGGCGTCGGCGAGGCTGCGATCGACCCACTTGCCGCTCGCGTTGTCGTACTGGGCGACGTCGTTGTCCGCCGGGCCGGCGAAGTTGGTGTCCTCCAGGGCGTCGAAGGTCCCGGCGGCCACGACGCTGTCCGCGTAGGCCTTCGCGGCGGCGGCGGTGACGAGGGAGGTCGCCGCGTTCTCCGAGGAGAGGTCGGTCGAGATCGCGTCGATCACCGTGTTGGCGGTGACGCCGTCCTCGTTGGCGATGCTGATGTTCGCCATGATCGTGCCGAGGGCGTAGCCACCGGCCCCGGTGTTGACGACGTTGGTGGCGTCGAGATCCTCGGTCGTCGAGAAGACCTTGAAGATGCCGTCGTCGGCGTCGCGGACGATGCCGCCCCACTTGGCGGTGCCGTCGTCGAACGCGCCCACGAAGCCGATGTCGACGGCGTCGGAGTCGTTGTCCTTCGCCAGGAGGATCATCGGGTCCGTGACCTGGGAGTTGGTCGTCGTGATCTCGGTCACGCCGCCCAGGATCTCCACGCCGCCGGAGAAGTAGCCCTTCCCGTCGTTGTCGACGTAGAAGAGGTCGGTGTCGCCCGCCGCGTTCTTGACGGCGAACTTCTTCCCGGCCCCGCCCTGGAGCCAGACCTCCATCTCGTCGGGCTTGATGATCGGCTTGTCGGCCGACTTGATCGCCCGGGTCTTCCCGGTGATGTTCCCGCTGTTGTCGAGCTCGTGGATGAGCACCTGAGTCTGATTCGCCACGCCGTCGCCTCCGTTGGCCATGCCGAGGACTGTCGCCTCGGCACCGATGTTGCTGGTCGTGATGTCGACGTTCCCGTCTTCACCGCTGGTGTCGTTTGTCAGGTTGACCGTGGATCCGTCCACGGTTGCGGTCACGCCCAGGGAGGCGGACGCATTGATGATCCCGGCGATGTCCGCCGCAATGTCCGCTGTGTCGCGCCCGTTGAACCGGAACACGTCCCGGCCCGCGTAGTGATTGACGGACGCCGAGGTGTACGAGTACCCGCGCTGCGCCGGGTCCGGCACCAGCATGTTGCTGACCGAGCCGGCCACATCGCGCGTGTAGCGCGAGATGTTGTTATCGACCGAGCGCGTGATCGGGAGTCCGGCCACGGTAGCGATGTTGTACGCGAGATTGATGTTGGCGTTGCGGGAGTTGCTGTCCCGATAGCTCGGGTAGTTGCCCTCGATTTGGGCGGGACTGCCCACAGTAGACACGGCCTCGAACGTCCACGTCTGCCCGCCGATGGTGACGTCGACTTCTTCGCCCACGTCCGGCCAGCCCTCGAGCCACTCGGACCATGCGTAGGGGGATGCGCCGAGTTCCGACGCGGTGATCCGCAGGGTGTTCCCTGCGCCATCGGGCACGTCGAAGTAGCCACCCTCGGTGAAGGTGTTGGCGTTGACGACGATGGAGCCGGTTGATGGATCAGCCATGCTGAGGTTGTAGCACGGCGATCAGGATTGCCCAGGGAACGGGCGGGGGGTTGTGCGGGGTCAGCCGTCCTGCTGGAGGGGGACGACCCTCTCGGCCTCGAGCTTCTCGATCGCCTCCTCGATGTGCATCCCGCCGATCACCATCGAGTTGACCCGGTCGGGGTCGAGCCCGGCCTCCTCCGCCGCCTCCGTCGCCCGCTGGATCTTCGACCAGAGGGGCTCATTCTCGTCCTCGAGACCGACGGCCTCGGGCGCGGCGGTCCCGACGGCGGCCTCCGGCTCCGGGGGCGGCTCGTCGCCGCCGGAGAGCTCGCGGATCCGCGCGACGATCTTCTGGTGCCCGGTGACGAGCTCCT
>Ga0180430_10000778_pt1 | contig 33660 bp, 16 predicted proteins | sample SS_ome_9_FD_132999 | JGI IMG/M metagenome (GOLD analysis project Ga0180430, IMG submission 132999) | Hypersaline lake sediment archaeal communities from the Salton Sea, California, USA - SS_1_S_2 metaG | ecosystem: Environmental > Aquatic > Non-marine Saline and Alkaline > Hypersaline >... | reverse complement strand
GGAAGGCGACTACCGCACGGCAGGTTTCACTCATGGAATGACGCTTGGGCGACCTGCGTCTCGGCTGAGTCAAGTCACCGGCACGAGAAAGCAAATCAACGGCGAATGGGTGGCTCACGGAAACGGCGACGCCGGCCTGACGATTGGTCGAGAAACCATGCAGCCGATTTATGACTTCATTGACGAACACGCTGGCAGGCAACCGTTCTTCGTCTGGTACGCTCCGTTCCTGCCACACGTTCCTTTCGATGCTCCCGACCGGTTTCAAGAGCTGTACGACGGCAATGACGTTCCCGATGAACTCCTGCCGTACTTCGCTGAAATCGCTCTGTTTGATAAGACGGTTGGGCAGCTGATTGAGCACCTTGAACAGCAGTCGTTGCTGAAGAATACGATCGTTGTGTTCGCCTCCGACAACGGTTTTCGGCCTCAACCGGAGCGTCCGGAACGATACAGCAAACGTTCCAAGTTATCGCAGTACGAAGATGGCCTGCGCACGCCGATTCTGATTCGCTGGGACAATCACATAGCACCGGCAGAGCACCCTCAGCTGTGTCACACCATTGATCTGGTGCCAACAATTCTTGCCGCTCTGGGTTTGCCAAACGAAATCACTCCCCGGATGCGGGGACTGAACCTGTTGTCATCCGATCAACTTTCCGAGAACCGGCCCGTGTTTGGAGCCATCTATCCCAACGATGCCTCTGTTCTGAGCAAGCCATCGCAACACGTCCGAGCCCGCTGGGTCCGGCATGGCAATTTCAAACTCATCGTCCCGGGACCGGCGAAGTCACCATTGTCACTTGAACTCTTCAATCTCAGCCAGGATCCGATGGAACAATCGAATCTCGCCAATGACCAGATGTATGCGAACCGAATCGCACAGATGCGGAAGTTGCTTGATGACTGGTGGACGGCCCGAAACGATGATGGTGTCACCAGAACAAACTCTGACTGACTCAAAGGGGCGCCGTGGCTGGACTAGAGGACAGCCCCGTAGGAATTCCTGAAGCTCACCTACACGTTCTCAACCACCGGTAGACGATGAGAATGTCACGTGACACAATAGATCCTCAAGTCGTCTGCCGACAGTCGTAGGGTGTATCTACGAAAGGATGTCGCGGGATATTGTATTGTGGGACGTACGGTCCTTAGATTGCACCCCGATCATGACAGAACTCTCGTTTCAATCAGCTTCACCATACTTGGATGACATTTTTGGATTACCCGTGACCGATCTCGATGCCGCATCAGAATGGTACAGCAAACACTTTGGTATGTCCGAAGTCGAACGGCCATCTACACCACATCCAGCAGTCATCCTTGAGCGAGATGGTGTTCAGATCGGATTCGCTGTGAATGGTGGCGACCCGTCGCAAGCCGGTGCCGCTATTCGCGTTAATCGTATCTATGACATAAAGGCACAGCTGGAATCGAATGGCGTTAGTGTCGCAAACACGCAGATCGACGAACGAGACGGTGAGAACTTCAATGTATTCTTTGTCGTTGCACCGGATGGGCTTTGCTATTACTTCAACGAACCAGTCCTTGCCTAACTTGGTCAGTGATCTTGCGTAGAGGTAAGTCATCTCTACGGGGTGCCGGAGGCACAGGAGGTGTTACACGAAGGACTATTTAATCCAGAGCATATCAATTCATGCCTCTTGTTGCTGCGCAACACAGGTTGCAAGCAACGTGTGCTAGACTTCTCTTTCATAGGTGTTCAGGGTGTGAATGGTGAATGGGGTCGGGAGTCTTTTTCGGCCTGATGTCTGACAATAAATCGATGCGGGTTGACCGAAGAAGACTCCCGACCCCTTCTGTGTTCAAAGGTTCTCAGGGTGAAAGTTCCACGACACGATTTTACGGACCGGGCTTTGTTGAGAATTACAAGGCGGGCAGTGTGTCTGTGCCTCGTCGCGATCTTCCTGCCGCCGACTATCACGGCTGCGGAACGTCCCAACATTCTCTTCGTGATGACGGACGATCAGGGGTACTGGGACACAGGAGCGACCGGGAATCCTCATATTGATACTCCGAACATGGATCAATTGGCCGCAGACGGAGTGCAGCTGAATCGGTACTACGCAGCTCCTGTCTGCTCGCCGACGCGTGCTGGTTTCATGACCGGACGGTACTACCTGCGAACGAGGCTGTATAACACTCGCTTCGGCGGCGATTCGCTTGGCAAAGATGAAATCACGGTCGCTCAACTGTTGAGAAGTGCCGGATATCGCACCGGACTGTTCGGCAAATGGCATCTGGGAAAGTACCCCGGCTATCAGCCTCAGGATCGCGGCTTCGATGAATTCTTTGGGCACTACCACGGTCACATCGAACGCTATCAGTTTCCCGATCAGGTGTACCACAATAGACAGCCGGTGGAAGCTCGAGGTTATGTCACGGACCTCTTCACCGACGCTTCGATCGACTTCATCGAACATTCTGTGAAGAAGACACAACAACCGTTCTTCTGTGCACTGATGTTCAATGCGCCTCATTCGCCGTGGCTGCTGGATACATCTCACTATGGCCAGCCTGAAGGTGACAAACTGCTAGCGAAGTATCTTGATCGAGGCCTGCCGCTGCGAGAAGCACGCATCTATGCGCTGATCGAACGAGTCGACCAGAACCTCGGACGTTTACTTTCTCGACTGGAAGCTCTGGGAGTTGCCGAGAACACGCTGGTTGTCTTCACCAGTGACAACGGAGGAGTCAGCAGCTACTGGAACGGGGGGATGAAGGGACGCAAGGCAAGTCCGTACGAAGGTGGCGTCCGTGCTCCGTGTTTCGTTCGCTGGCCAAATAACATTCCTGCAGGAACGTCCATAGACGCTCAAACATCTCACATCGACTGGTTGCCTACGTTCAGTGAACTGGCCGGATGCGACGTGCCCGCTGATCGCACCATTGACGGAATCAGCCTTGTCCCGTTGCTGAAGGCAGGCAAGGCGACCGATCACCATGAGTACGTTTATCACACCTGGGACCGCTACGTTCCGAATCCCGATCGTCGCTGGAGTATCAGTGATCCGCGATGGAAGCTGGTGGGCCTGTTTGGAACCAATGCCACGCCGGACCCAAAGAAGTGGCGGCTGTATGACCTCCAGAACGATCCCGGTGAAACAAAGAATGTAATGAGAGCCCATTCCGACATCGCTGAACGGCTGCGAACCGAATTCGTGCGGTGGTTCGATGATGTGACGGAAGGAGTTGAGTACTCTCCCATTCCCATCCCGGTGGGACATCCCGGTGAAAATACTGTGGAACTTTCCCCGAGCTGGGCAACGTGGCAGGGCAGCAATATCCACTACACGTTCGATGGCTATGATTGGGACACCATCGATGGCTGGAAGGAACAAGGTGAGCAAGCGACATGGAAGCTGGATGTTCGTCAGGCCGGCAGTTATCGCATTCAACTCAGCTACGGCTGCAGACCGCTCGATGCAGGAGGCACCCTGTTACTGCGCGCGGGTTCCGATGCGATCAAACATCAGGTGCAATCAACATCCACCGCCGAACAGTTTGAGGTGTTCGATGCCGGAATCATCAAACTGCAAGCGGGCCCGGCAACTCTGACTGCGGAAGTGGTGTCGTCGCCTGGCCAGGAACTCATGAGACTGAACAGCGTCATCCTTGAGCGTCAGAACTAAGATCTGTTGCGAAACGAGCCACACGATGAAATCGTGGGGCGGATCACGGAGCCGCCTGCTTTTCGATGGCGGCGAGTGGTTTGCGGTGCAGGGCGGAATCCGGGATGGGCTGTTCGTCAAAATCCGGTCCTTTCCACGTCGTCTTCAAGCCCCAGCTGCCACCGGAGTTGTAGTAGTCAACTCGGATCGGATGCATGCCAGCTTTGAGTGGAATCGTGCCTTCAACCGGCCGCATTCCGTGAGGACCATCATTGTCCACGACCAGCTTCTCACCGATAAACAACCGGCTGCCGTCGTTGGAAGATGTCTCAAACGTGTAGATACCGTCCTTTGGAATCTCGATCATGCCCGTAAACTTCAACGCAAAGAAGCGATCGCGTTCCCGAACATCCAGGCTGAAGTTTGATGAGACGTACTCGGATACCAGGTCCGATTCAGTGATGTTGTCCAGTTGCTGGTAGTCGCCCTGAAAGTACTGATAATTCAGTCCCTGCTGCGTTTCTCCTGGACTCAGACTGTTCCCGAAATCATCTTCGGTGAACTGCGTGAACTTCGCACTGGCCATATCCGTGCAGGCTTTGCCGTCAATGAACCCGCGAGCAGACACAGTGGCGGTTTCTGTGAGTTTGATCGAACCTTCGCACACAGGGGATTCGGCCGTCACAGGAGAGCCGTCCAGCGTGTAGCGGATCGTGGCATCAGCCGGCTCGACGGAAAGCCCGAGTTCGATTTCGCTGGTAAAACCTCTCACCTTCCGGTCAAACATCACTTTGCCATACTCGCCATTGTTGCTGGCCATGGCAAATTCCATCACGTTGACGTCTTCTTTGATGGTGAGATGCTGGCGCTGTCGCAGCGCCGCATCTTCCGGGCTGAGCGTGGCTGTGTCGTCGTACGATTCGTCCACAATCTTCTGATACGCTTTACGGGCAACGTCATACGCTTCCCGAGCAGCACTGCGTTCTTCAGACCGAATGTTCATGGCCTTCTGCAGCCAGACCTGGTCAATACCATTCAGACACCATTCGGCACTCAGCTTTGATGCTCGTACCGGTTGCTTGTCCACCTGAACAATCACCGGATTGGTGTGCGATGCAGCCAGAATGCGGAGTGCGACCCAGCTGCTGCGTTCGATTTCCACATCAAATTCCACGGGAACTTCCGTTCCATCGGCAGTAATGACCTGCTGATCGACCGGCAGGCCGTTGACGATGAGCTCCACGGTGACGTCGCGCGTATCGCCGATGCGTGCTCGTTCCAGATGCCAGTACGGCTTGGTGGTGTACGGCAGATCTCGAATCGGGATTTCTTCTCGCTTGTTGCGCAGCATTTCATCCTTCTGGAACGTGTCCCAGTTGCGAGCACCGGAAAACACCGTGCGAGGCACTTCGTCGAGCCAGGCTGCAACATTGGCGGTGACATGAACCTGTTGAGGTTTGTCGATTGCCAGCACGCTGCCTTCTTCACCGCCCGGAGCCACTTCGTTAACAGTGAAATCCAGCAAATGACTGTAACCATCGGAAACGTAGGACCGACCTTCCTGAACACCCTGAACCCATTCGGGGTAGCCCAGCTTTTCGACGTTATTGAAGCGGACGTAACTGCGCCCCAGGCCGACACGTTCACCGTAGATGCAGGGGAAATCGGTTTCGCCGCTGGCTTTGATGTCAAAGCCACAATTCATCATGTGATACCAGAAGTTCAGTTCCCAGACGTACGGAGTATCAACGGTGGAGATGAAGTCGACAGCGTCATACACCGCATGCACAAGGAACTCCTGCGCACCGATGCCGTTCATTGGCGGAATAACGTAGTTCGGAACACGATTCTCCGGGCTCACATCCAGCCCCCAGCCGGAATGAGCGACTCCTGTCGTTGCCCCCTGACTCTTTGCCCATTCGAGGATCGGCAGTCCCCAGCTGGGCCAGTCGCTTTTCGTGTTGGTGCCCGGATAGTCGTCTTCACTCAACCCGAGCAGACACAGATGGCCTGTGTGGTCACTTGGGAACTGCGACACTTCGACGTCGTATCGAATGACATTGCGGTCCGTAGAAACTTCGTCCGCCGTGCCGCAGAAGTTGTTCTTTTGATACTCCCATCCAGGCCCCCAGGTCAGAACATTCCCGATACTCAGCCCTTCGCCTTCGATGTGCCGCAGCATCACCGGAGCTTCCACGCCAATCGCAGGGCTTTGGTAATGAGCACAGCCGGAAGCGTGAATATGGTGATCTCCTGATACCCAGCCTTTGGCTTCCGGATCGATCCATCGCGTGAGCTGGATATCCACCGTATGTGTTTCCGCATCCGGCACCTGCAGGTCCAGAATCTCTCTCAGGTACTCCGGACCGCGAGAGTAAACGATCTCATAGCTTCCGGCTGGCAACATAACCGACTCACCGCTGGCACGATAAACCTGCTCCTGAAAAAAGAAATCCGGAGCCACGCGGCGAGCAGGAAGAGGATAAAGCTGGCCTCGTTCATCCTGAATCACAAGCGACGCAATGGACGGTGTTCCATCGTGATCCTTAACGTTGAATACAACTCGGACCGCTGGCTGACACTGAAACAGGACATGCAGATCGTTACGAAAACCAATATCCTGTGTGCCATGCCCGATGTCGAATGCCAGGTGCCCCTCACGGTCGCCTGCATCTCGACTGAACACACTCACAATGCGGTATTCCAGTCGCAGGCCACTTAACCGTGGATTCAGTGGTTTCTGATCCACCATCTCCACCTTCATCCATCGCTCTTCTACATCCTTTTCGGTGAGGGTGCCTTCTCTGCCAAAATCCATCGTGGGTTGACTGTTCTTGCTGGTAACACTCAACCGCGCCGTCACTCGAGGCTCATTGTGCACGCGTACGAGGAACGCTCGCCATCCCTGTTGCTGTAAAAGCGGCTTACATTCACCGCGACCGAGCTTGACCCGTGCCTCCGGATTGATGTGCACGTCGACGAGTGTGTACGCGTTCAGGACTCTCTGAATGCCTTTGATACACGCGGCTGAATCTTCCAGATCCATCGCAGCATCGAGCGCTTCCACGTCGGGCTCGGAAAACGGGCTGCCGGCAAAATCCATTGCTTCGACCAGCCGTTTCGTCTGAGCGACCAACGGCTGTCGTTCCACGTCTGCAATCAGAGCCAGACGATCCGGAGCATTGAGCGCCGCAACGGCTTCTGACGTTGCCGCCTCAACGGCTTCGTCAAGATGATTCGTCTGGACCTGCTGATCGGCCGATTCCATCCTCGCGGTCGATTCGTCCGCAGGGCCTCCACAACCGACAACCAGCAACATGGCGGCCATCAGAACAGCTGTCCGTGCAGCAAGGGAACACTCGTCGTAGAAATCATTCTGGCGCATGCGTCTTCTCCTTCTGCAGGCACCTTACCAAACCAGGAATCTCCTGTCTCGACGCTGGCCCTGCACGACCGTCGACTATTCAGTGATGAAGCCGTGATAAAGTCCCATGTAATAAGCGAGCAGAAACGGGCAGCCGTCTCGCAGTCGTGTACCATTGCCACCGGTTTTCAGCGCCCATGCGTCTTCACTCCACGACAACGATTGGCGCTCATCAATGGGCAACACGTATCCGTTCGTCCGATAGCCCTTATCTTTGTTACGTCCCGGTTGTCGAACATGATCGGGCAGAGGCAGGATGTCCAATCGGTACCGGTTGTCTGCTTCCCAGTCGACCAGATCAAGCGGATAGCGTTTCAGCGTATCGACACTTTGTTCCAGCCAATTCCCGGTCGGCGTGAGATCCAGGTCACCCCACTGGTCCGTTCGTACTTTGCCATGGCAACAGGCCGCGTAGACGAAATTGAAGAACGGATTAAGCTCGTACTTTTCGATGTTCCAGTAGTAGTAGATCGACGTGTAGTACATTCTCAAGAGCTTCGGATCGGTTTCGTAACGAATCAGATGGTAGAAATTCATAAACGCCATCTTGTCATCGAACTGCACGTGAGATCCCGGACCAAACTGCAACTTGGGCATCACCATTCCGTTCAATGCATAGTGATGATCGAAGGCCAGTCTCAGATACTCATCGCGGTACTTCTGATCGCCGGTCACGTGATGAGCAATTGACAGGTAGGTCAACACGCTGAGCGAATTGAGTCCGCGCTCCGTCCACCAGTTCGGATCATCGTTGAGATCTTCCGGAGCAAAGTGAGCCCAACGGGTCGGAGTTCCGTCGTGATCCACCAGACGGTAGTTATGCTCGATCAGGTGGTCAGTCACTCGGCGAACAACCTGACGGCAGCGTTTCTTTTCTTCTTGGGTTTCTGCAACGTGATCGAAGTAGAGCCCGTAGGCGAAGTAGTGCCCGTCGAGTTCATCTGAACTGGTATCTGTCTTCCAGTACCACTTGCCGTCAGCACTGACCGGCCACCGAGGATCAAGAACCTTCCATAGATGATCGTTTTCTGCACGCTTCTTCCGGTCGCGTTCCGGGTTGTCGTGTTCATTGGGATCCGGACCATCGATCGGCATGATGGCTCGCGCGATGAAACCCGGTGGAGCAGGGTGGTCGCCACCCTGAGTGACCTCACTGAGAAACGCCAGGGCCTCAAACCCTTTGACAGCTCGTTCCTTTCGTTCCGAATCACCTGTCGCAGCGTAGCCAAGACATTCCGCGCCGACATACAGCCCCGTGTACTGACCGTCATTGTCGGTCGGAAACGGTTTGGCCGTATCGACGTCGCCCGGAGTCGACATACCTGAATTCGCCACATAGCCAAACGACGTTCGCCGGTGCCGCTGGTCGATTTCATCTTCGTAGAATGCCGCCTTCTGAGAGAAGTTGGTCTCGAATGCTTCAATGAACGACACTCCTCCAGCCGTGGCTATCCAGGCGTCGCCGGAAGCAGAGACCGCGATATCTCGGACGTCATTGTCCAGCAGCCAGCGACGGCCGGATCGGTAGCCCCAATGGCCGTCTTGAAAGCAGATTGCACCGTTGGTGGTCCCAAACCACATGGCGCCGTGGGGACCAGCCACCATACAGGTAAAATCGCTGCCTGGCAGTCCTTCTGCTCCGGTGTAGAGATCCCATGTGCCATCCCCATGCTGGTGTCCTGCTCCCTGAGGACACGCAAACCAAAGATCACCTCTTGAATCAACGGCTACAAATCGGACGTCAGTCGGAGCCCAACTTCGCGAATCCGTCTGAGGACAGACTCGCTTCCAGTTCGTCCCGTCACCTTTGAATAGACCCGCGTAGGCGGATACTGCGATGCCATGTTTCGTACCCACGACTGCTGTCACCGTGCGTCCCGTCCCCAGATGACGATTGAGTGAATTCACCGCTGATAACCTACCAGCGTGCCACTCATACAGCCCGTTTGTCGTCCCCACCCAGAGTCGACCAGCATGGGCCGCCAGACACGTCACTGTGCTGGCTTCGAGTTCACTTACTGAAAAACCACGATGTTTCTTTGGTAGAAAATGCAGCCTGCCGTTTATCGTCACTACCGAACCACCTTTGCAGGAATGAACCAACCCCACACCTTTCGAAGCTGACACCTTCGTCGAGATCCATTGGTCCCCATCCAAAGACACCAACCCGTCCGGCGTTGACCCGAAGACGGAATCCTCTCGGATCAAGATGGATCGAACATCGTTACTGGGAAGCCCGTCGTCAGTGGTGAACGGCCGATGGATCTGTTGCACAAACGCGGGCACATGCGCCGCCAACTCTGCTTGAGGATCTGCATGACAGATAGCAGCCACCAGAAAGCCCACGACGCCTGACACTGCGATTACGATTTGTCGCACAGGAAACCTCATTCCTTAGATCACACGAAGACTTGAAACGCAGCATCAACGGCTGCCTCACAGCATTGTTGTCAATGCAGAGGCAGTGAACCAGCGTGCCGCTGTGTTCTGTCCAATCTCCGGTCGATGTTTACAGCCGCGATCCGCGTTCGCTGATGGCATTCCCGTCAGATGACCTTTCGAGACGCACCATCGATCAGGTCGATAACCGATGCTGGCGTTCGCGCCCGTCGCTGCGTCACGCAAGCCCCGCAGTTCTCCGAGTTCTGCAGAAAATGCGAGAGCCAGAGCGCATCGGCGGCTCTGCCTGCCACCTCGGGGTTGAATCTGCCGACGATGCGCAATGTGTCCGGTTGTTTCTGCCGAACAGAACAAATCGTCTACGAATCCTCATTTTTCCCACTTCCATCCGTCTGGACAGTTGCAGACCAGCTTCATTATCACCCGCCCGTCCGACGACTTCAACTTGCGGGGACGACTGCTTCCGGCAGCTGTCTTGTTGATGGTCCCAGGACACACATGGCACGACAACGATGTCTGCTTCAACTCAGATGTCGCCTGGGCAAACACCGACCGGCAATCTCTGCCGTTAGACGTTTCCGCTTCAGCCGACGACGTAACGTGATTGTGGGAGAATCGAACGCAAACAACTGTTGATCGCTGCAGAGTCGCTCAGCGGATCCCATCTGACAGCAGATGGGGTATCGGGAAAGCGGTAGTGGTTAAAACGGTTTTACTGGATTGCGGCAGCCAGCCTGTCCGATGCTATCGGATACGAGTTGGCACCTGGATTCGGCGTGTGTTCGTTATGGAGGATTGAATGACCAGTAAGCTCAGTGAAGATGTCGCACACGTCTGGATTGAATTCAAGAAGGACATGCGAAATCAGGCCTTGCGAAATCGCTTGATGGAACGGTATCTGCCGCTCGTCACGTACAACGCAGAACGGGTCTGGGCGAAGCTTCCGGGAGGCGTGGACCTGAACGATCTGATGTCTGCGGGCGTGTTTGGGCTGATGGATGCCATCGAAGCCTATGACATGGATCGCGGCGTCAAATTTGAAACATACTGCGTACCGCGCATCCGTGGTGCCATGCTGGACGAACTCCGAACCATGGACTGGGTTCCCAGACTGGTGCGCAGCAAGGCCAGCAAGCTGGAAGCCGCCAGAAAGTCGGTCGAAGCAGCTGTCGGTCGACCGCCGACAGACGCTGAAATCGCCAGAAAGATGGCGTTGCCCATCCAGGAGTTCGAGAAGCTCAAGACAGAAGCCAGTGCGGTCAATCTGGTCAGCCTGAACAAGAAGTGGTACGAAACAGACAGCTACAAGGATGTTCGCGAAGTCGACGTCCTGGAAGATGCCAAAGGCGAAGACCCGACAACCGGCATTCAAAAGCTGGATGTCATGAAACTTGTCACCCGAGGGCTCAATCGCAACGAACGTCTCATCATCATTCTGTACTACTACGAAGAACTGACGATGAAGGAAATCGGCACGACCCTCGGGCTCTCGGAATCCCGAGTCAGCCAGATGCACAGCAGCATCGTCGCTCGCCTGAAGGAACAGCTGGGAGAACGCCGCCCGGAATTCAATCAGGTGTAATACGCGGTGACCGATCAGGTTCCGCCTCGGAAGAGCCCGGTCTGTTTGGCCGGGCTTTTTTCGTGCGCTCCACAATCATGCAGAGTGACCGTTTGGACCAATGACGTTCGCCGGTGTATGTTGTCAGCATGCCGGCTGAACTCACTATCGATACTGTTAAATCCCTGCACCCGTGCACGCGCGATTGGTTCCGCCAGGCATTTCGTTCGCCGACACGAGTTCAATCCAACGCGTGGCCGGTTCTTGCGGGCGGAAACAACGCGCTGCTGCTGGCTCCAACCGGGTCGGGCAAGACGCTGGCCGCATTCCTCACGTCGATTGACCGAATGTTCTTTGAACGCGACCACAACACTCCTGCTGATACAGCTGAGCGAAGTGGTGTTCGAGTCATCTACATCTCCCCGTTGAAGGCGCTCGGTGTCGATGTCGATCGCAATCTGCGAGCTCCGATTGCCGGGCTGCGTGCCTTCGCCGAACGCGAACAGGTTCCTCATCGAGTTCCGGCAGTCGCCGTTCGTTCCGGTGATACCACTCAGCGAGAACGAGCCCGCATTCTCCGCGATCCTCCGGACATCCTCATCACGACGCCGGAATCTCTATACCTGATGCTGACATCGCGGGCGCGTGAAATCCTGTCATCCGTTGAAACAGTGATTGTTGACGAAATCCACGCCATGGCTGGCACGAAGCGAGGATCACATCTATTCGTATCGCTGGAACGTCTGGAACGCCTGGTGACTGACCGTTCTGATCCCCCGACCGCAGTTGCCACACCGAAGTTTCAGCGAATCGGACTGTCGGCGACACAACGGCCGTTATCCGAAATCGCGGAGTTACTGGGAGGGGCCGTCGCGACTGCTTCACCGGAAACCGCTCCCCAGCGCCGACCAGTCACCATTATTGATGCATCTGAGCCGCGGCGTTTCCGGCTAACAATCGAAACCCCGGCGGAAGAACGCCAGCCACCTGGCGAACCCGATGACGACGGGGCGCCTATGTCGCATCCAGTGCTTCCGGTTCCGTCCGTCTGGCCGGCAATTCATCCTCGGCTGGTGGAACTGATTCGCAGCCATCAGTCCACCATGATCTTTGTGAACAGCCGGCGAATGGCGGAGCGGCTGTCGAGCGCGATCAATGAACTGGCAGAAGAAGAAATCGCGTTGGCTCATCATGGTTCCGTCGCCAAAGATGTTCGAGCCGATATCGAGGATCGACTCAAACGCGGCACACTACCGGCCATCGTTGCCACGTCATCAATGGAACTGGGCATCGACATGGGAGCCGTCGATCTGGTGATTCAGATCGAGGCTCCTCCTTCGATTGCATCGGGGACTCAACGGATCGGCCGGGCAGGGCACCAGGTAGGCGCCGAATCCATCGGAATCGTGTTTCCGAAATTCCGAGGTGACCTGTTGGCCTGCGCAGCAGCATCCGGAGCGATGCATAAAGGCTGGGTCGAAGAAACCCGATATCCCCGTAATCCGCTCGATGTACTCGCTCAGCAGATCGTCGCTATCGTCGCCGACCACAGCATTCAGCAGGAGGAACTCTACGCCCTCGTTCGAGGTGCTGCGCCGTTCTTTGAGCTGCCTCATTCCTCGTTTGTCGGTGTCCTTGACTTGCTGTCCGGACGATATCCGTCTGATGAGTTCTCCGAACTAAAACCGCGACTCAACTGGGATCGCGTCAGTGGGATGGTCTCGGCACGACGAGGTTCTCAGCGCCTGGCCATCCTCAACGGAGGCACCATTCCGGATCGAGGCTTATATGGAGTTTTCCTGGCGGGAGCGGATGGCGAAACCGGCAGCCGAGTCGGCGAGCTGGACGAAGAGATGGTCTTTGAATGTCGTCCAGGAGATGTCTTCCTGCTGGGCGCATCCGGATGGCGCGTTCTGGAAATTACGAGAGATCGCGTCATCGTCGTTCCTGCGCCGGGCGAACCTGGGCGCATGCCGTTCTGGCGAGGCGACGGACCTGGACGGCCACTCGAATTCGGCAAAGCCATCGGTCAGCTGACTCGGCAGCTTGTTGAAACACCACATGACGCCGCCATGCTGCTTCTTCAAAACGGCCACGGACTGGAAGCCAGCGCCGCAGAAACCCTGTTGACTTACCTGAAGGATCAGCAGAGTACCGCCGACGCGGTTCCTCATGATGAACGAATCGTCGTTGAATGCTTCCCTGACGAAGTGGGTGACTGGCGAATCGTCATTCTTACCCCGTTCGGTTCCCGAGTTCACGCGCCGTGGGGCATGTTGATCGGCTCCCGGCTGAAGCAAACGGCAGGCGACGACATCGACGTCACCTGGACCGATGACGGAATGATCTTTCGCGTCCCGGATACCGGCGATCCACCTTCCCTGGATACGTTTCTGCTGGATCCGGACACTGTCGAAGATGACCTCGTCCGGGAGATCAGTTCGTCCGCATTGTTCGCAGCTCGCTTTCGTGAGAATGCCGCCAGAGCGCTCATGCTTCCACGCCGAGGGCCACAGAAACGAACGCCACTCTGGCTGCAGCGTCGACGAGCCGCCGGTCTCCTCAAAGTTGCGTCGAAGTATCCCGGCTTTCCCATGATGATGGAAACATGGAGAGAATGCCTCAAGGACGTCTTCGACATGCAGGGGCTGATTGGGATCCTGCGATCAATCCGCAGCCGAAGTATCAACGTCCGGTACGTTCGCAGTGATTACCCGTCACCATTTTCAGCTTCCGTTCTTTTTAACTACGCGGGCAACTTCATCTATGACGGCGATGCTCCGCTCGCCGAACGTAAGGCGGCCACCCTCGCACTTGATAACGTGCAGCTCCGGGAACTCCTGGGAACCGCTGAGTTTCGCGAGTTGCTCGATGCCGACGTAATCGCTCAACTGTCGCTCGAGCTGCAACGTCTGGACGACTGGCAACCGCGCGACGCCGACGACATTCATGACCTGCTGATTGACCTGGGGCCCATGGATCTCGAATCACTCAGGCTGCGTAGCGGATCCGTGCCAATTCAGACCTGGATCGACCAACTTCTTGGCCACCGCCGCGTCTTAACATTTTGCGCCGCTGATGAGGCCACCAGAATCTACGCCGCAGCAGAGGATGCCGGGCGACTTCGGGATGCACTGGGCATCGTCCCACCTTCCGGTCTGGCGGACGCCTTTCTGGAACCCGTGGACCACGCCATTCTGGATTTGGTTTCGCGCTTCGCTCGCACACATACGCCGTTCACCATTCCGGAAGCAGTTGACAACCTTCAGCTGTCGGAACAGTCTGTCACCCGATCTCTGCAACAACTACTGTCAGAAGATCGAGTCCTGCGTGGTGAATTTCTTCCCGGTGGAGAAGGAATTGAATGGTGTGACGTTGACGTCTTCCATCGACTCAAACGGCGCAGCCTGGCTGCACTCCGAAAGGAAGTCGAACCCGTCGATCAGCAGGTACTCGCTCGCTTCCTGCCCGAATGGCACGGATTGACGAATCCGCGTTCCGGTCTGGACGGCCTCCTGGATGTCATTGAACAGCTTCAGGGAACACCAATACAGGCGTCCGTACTCGAAGATGAAATCCTGCCATTGCGAGTTCAGAACTTTCGGCCATCGGATCTCGACGAACTGTGCATTGCCGGCGAAGTCATCTGGCGAGGGCTCGACAGCACTGGTCCGTCCGACGGACGCATTGCCCTGTTCCTCACCGACCATTACAAACTTCTGGCCTCACCGGTGACTCCATCTGACAACCCGGTCGCCATTCAGATCCGTCAACTGCTGGCCGATCGCGGGGCACTGCATTTCGACCAGATCTGTGCCGCCGTCGAAGACTTTCCGAACGACCTGTTGGAAGAGCTGTGGAGGATGGTGTGGAATGGAGAGATCGCAAACGACACGCTGGCTCCGTTAAGGTCCCTGCGAATTGCTTCGTCATCCACTAGTAAGCGTCGGGATCGTCCTGTCAGCCGACGCTTTCGATCTCGCCGCACGGGACGACTGCCTGGTTCTGAAGGACGTTGGAGTCTGCTGCCGTCGATTGGACAGGGAGACAACCAACCCACAGTCACGGAACGACAGATGGCAATCGCCGGACAACTTATCGAACGCTACGGGATCCTCACGCGAGAAATGCTGGCACGCGAAAACATCGTTGGGGGATTCTCCGGTGTGTATCCGGTGTTGAAAGCAATGGAAGAATCCGGACGGATTCGACGAGGCTATTTCGTGGCCGGACTGGGCGCCGCGCAGTTTGCTGCTCCCGGAGCAGAAGACCGGCTGCGTTCCTGCAAACAATCCGAAACCGACAGTAAGTGCCGTGTTCTGGCAGCAACCGATCCCGCGAATCCGTGGGGAAACATCCTGCCGTGGCCCGAACATTCCGGGGACAACCGCCTCCAACGAGTCGCGGGCGCACTGGTCTTCGTTCAGGATGGACAACTGCTGGCGTTCCTGTCTCGAACTCGTCAGCAACTCACGACGTTTGATGCACTGATGTTCGACCAGGACAACGATGCCACGACGTTGCAATTCGTTTCTGCTCTTACGAATCTGGCAACGTCACGGCATCCACTCCTGCTTCGCACGATCAATGGAATGCCCGCTGACCAGTCACCCCTCGCATCACCGCTTCGAAACTCCGGATTCCAGCCAGCAGCCAAAGGGCTCCTGTGCCGTGGGCCAGGCCGCCAGGTCCGACTTCGCTTCCAAACGTAACTCTCTTCATCCATGCACCTTACGACCACATTGACCCGTTTCAGGCGAACCGAGTAACATTTATTGGACCTTGCCACCGCCATGACGGCGGCTGCAGTCAGATTCAAGGATGAATCCATGACCGAACAACCGGATGCAGCGGATGTGATTCCGCTGGACAGAGTAGCGCAGCTGCGTACCGCTCGCGGAGTGATTCGAGCGGAAGCCCAGGCTCTGAACACACTCGCAGAGACCATCGACAGTGCCTTCTGTAATGCCGTGGGAATCATCACTCGTTCGACCGGCTGCGTCATCGTTACAGGAGTCGGCAAAGCGGGTTTAATCGGGCAGAAGATCGTCGCGACTCTAGGCAGCACCGGAACACGGGCCTGGTTTCTCCATCCAACGGAAGCCGTTCATGGTGATCTTGGATGTGTTCACGACGATGACGTGGTTCTGGCAGTTTCCAACAGTGGTCGGTCCGAAGAAATCCTGCGACTGGTTCCCGCATTCGCCGAACGAAACATTCCTATCATCGCACTCACACGTGATGCCAACAATCCGCTTAGTCAGCAGGCCACGTTGACGATCAGCATTGGAACGCATCCGGAAGCGGGGGAGCTGCAGCTCGCACCCACAACCAGTACTACTGCCATGCTGGCCGCCGGCGATGCGCTCGCTCTGACACTCAGCCAGACCTCCGGCTTCACTGCACGTGATTTTGCAAAGTTCCATCCCGCCGGGAACCTCGGACGACAACTGCAGTCAGTCTGTGAAGTCATGCGAACTGAACATGATATGAGAGTCGCATCAGCGTCCAGCACCGTGCGGACGATTCTCATCGAACAGCAACGACCAGGACGTCGAACCGGAGCAATCCTTCTGGTCAACGATAACGGACAGTTGTGCGGCATCTTTACTGACAGTGATCTGGTCCGGCTGTTCGAACAACATCGCGAAACCCAACTGGATCGCCCGATATCTGAAGTGATGACCAGCGATCCATGTACGATCGTCCGGTCGGCTCTGCTGCCGCAGGCACTGGATTTGATGTCGCAACGCAAGCTGAGTGAACTGCCGGTGGTCGACGAACAGGGGCGTCCCGTTGGTCTTATCGACATCACCGATGTGATCGATCCGGCCACTGCAGTACAAAAGCTGCAGGATTCATCCATCCGACGCAGTGCCTGACCTTCCGGGCTGATTGCACAGGCAACCACACCAGAAAGCTCAACCAATGAACACGTATGATCCCGGACAGAGGATCTATCGATGTGCTGTCGCTGGTGCAATTCTGGCGGGGATCTGCTTTGGTTACGTCCGGCTCACTTCCAACTGGCTGGATGTCGAACGCACCCGGAAAGTGCCGCACGGCGAGTTGACCGAGACAGAGTCAACACCAGTTCCCCGTGGCTCTCGGATCGAAGGTCTGGAAGAAGGTCATTGGGCTCACGACGCGCCGTTTCGTTTTCATGACCCCGAAAACAATCGCACTCTTGCCTTTCAACACTTTGACGGCGATACACGGTCAAGCGACAGTTTTGCACACCTAACTACACGACCAGCCGGACAGTCGATGAAGATCAGCCCTGTGGTCATCATCTGGGAGAGCGATGATCCGACTGACAAACCAGTCATTGTCAGAGCAAACGAAGCGACAATCGATCTGTCACAACGCGTGGCATTGATGCATCAGCCGGACCAGCCAAAGCAGAATGTCCGCATCATTAGTGGAACGGTCAGCGGCGACGTCACCATTACTGGCCCGAAGAATCTGGACATTCAAGGCCGCGAATTCTTCGTTGACGAAAACACAATGAAACTCTGGTCTCGCCATCGCGTTGATTTTGCATGGGCAGATCGTACTGGCAATGATCCTGCCGTAACCAAAGGAAATGCTGCTGGCGGAGTTGAATTGTACCTGGAGCGTGAGTCCCCGGACGAACGCGGACTGGCGACGGCAAACAAGATCAAGCTGATGAGGCTCGATGGTCCGCTTAACTGCAACCTGAGCTTCCCGGAAAAACGGAACGATCAGGATGACATCGTGCTGGACGTATTCGCTGCCAGCCATTTTGAGTTCGACTATCATGAGAATCTTGGTGTGTTCCATGGCCTTCGAGACCGTCAGTACCTGCCGGAAACTCAGGTTCTGGTAACTCGGCAAACCAAAGGTGACCCGGACCGCCTGCTATGCCCCGAACTTTCACTGGAATTGCATCCAGAAGTCGATCCGAAAACCGGTATCGCCGATGAAGACCATCTGCAGATTGGCCGGATTTCTGCAATCGGTCATCGCAACAGCAAAGGCGAACTGGATCAGCCGGTCATCTACAATTCACCCGAACAGTCGATTGTTGCGAGAAAAATCGAGCGCCTCAGCTACGAGGTTGCTGCCCGACAGCTTGATCTGTTTGGCTTCCCGAATAACTACAAAGTTCCGTCGCGTCCAGGTAACGGTTCAATGATTCGAATCGCACAGAAAGTTTCGCGGCCCAACGGCGTCAAAGAAATCCGCACTCTGGATACACCTCACCTGCGTGTCCTTCAGGGAAAAGGCTCGGCCGTCGAAAGAATCCAATGTCCGCTGCCTGGTCGAATTCAGAGCATCGCGAATGCGGACTCAGCATATTCAATCGATGCTGACATTCCGGAAGCTACAACGGCCAGATGGTTCGGGCAAATGGTTAGTCAGCGTGCGCCCGACGGCCAGACGCATAAAATATCGCTGTCGGGAGGTGCGTCCGTCGATCTGCCCGATTCCGATATGCACCTGCAGGCGGGCAGCATTGATCTGACTCTGGCGACTCCTGAGAACTCAGATTCCGAAACGTCCACAGGCCGACGCAGTGATCTTTCACTGGAATCCATGGATGCTCAGCCGAAGCTGTTGGTTGCTGAAAAGGATGTCATCCTGAGATCCAGCCAGGTCGAGGGAGAAATCTCCGAAACACTCACCGTCAACTTCAGACCAGCCACAAGTATTGGCACTCAGTCTTCTGAAGACAATCGCCGGGCGGGCGACTCCAGTACGTTTAGCAACAGCAAAAACGACCAGCGCAAAGCAGAGTTCTTCGGAGAGCGGCTCACCGCCACCGTGCTGCTTCCGGAAGACTCCACTGCACAATCACGATGGGATCGCATTGAACTAACCGGTCCGGAATCAAAGGTGTTTCAGCATGACGCAGACGGTGGTCAACAGTATGTGGCGACCGGCAATATGTTCGTCGCAGAAAACGGAGCGGACCAGAATGCGGACATTCACATTCTAGGCAGCATCGCCAGGCCCGCTCGTATCGAATCGTCCATGGGCCATGCTAAGGGGCTGCAGATTGATCTGTATCAGAAGACCGGTAAGGCAGAAATCAACGGCGGCGGTGATCTGTACATCGTGATCGATCAGGATCTCGATGGAAACCCGGTACCACCAACCCCGATGCTGGTCACCTGGACCGACTACATGACGATGCAGGGCAAATTGGCACACTTTGTAGGCGGCGTGAAAATCGAACTCGAAGACCTGTCATTTGATGCCAGCAATGAACAGCTTCATAACATCACGTTGAACCAACCCGAACTGAAGGTTCACTTTGTCCGCCCGATTCAGCTGGCAGGATCCGGTCGCGACTCAGGCGCGTCATCGGGTTCCCCTGAAATCGAATACCTTCACTGTGTCAACAGAACGCTGATCCATCGAGACACCTATCAGGACAACCAGCTTGTCGGCATTCTGGATTCCGAACTCGTGGATCTCAAGGTCTGGCCTGGAACCGGTGAGATGACAGCGCTGGGTGCCGGCTATATCAAATCCACCGTCAGGGACGATGACGAAAGCCTGAGTCCCACGACTGGAATTTCGGTACAGGCAAACGTCCCGACGGAGATTGGCCATTCCGCTTTCATGCACATCAAAGCTGAATTCGTTGGACATATGGAAGGCAACTTCACGCGCCGCAACGTCTCGCTTTACAACTCCGTTGCCATCTCACGAGTCCCGGTTCCAGAACTTACGGCAGCCAGCGACCTGGAAAACACGCCAACGCATGAGATGCCGGACAACAGCGGATATTTGAGAGCACGCCAGGTGGATATCGAAGAAACTCCTGGCGCCGACGGCCGAGGATTCTCTATGACCGCTCGAAGCAACGCTCAGATTGTGACACGCGAATTCTCCGGTGATGCAGACAAGATTACCTACGACAGCGCCAAACAGCAGTGCGTTCTGTCGGCCGAAGGAAACCGCAGCGTCAAGGCCCAGCAGCACGCCGTTGGCTTACGCCCGGCACAGAACTTCAACGGCCCCAGCGTTCACTACAATGCGCGGACGAAACTGGCAAACGGGGCTCTCACCGGGGCCAACCTGAACTGAGTGAGTGTGTGATTGCCTGGTCACACTTGACCTGAACTGCAAACCCGTCAAGCATTCCATTATCTATTCGCATTTTCAGGGGCCGTACAGGCAGAACGCATCGTCGCGTTCTCCGGAGCAATTCAGAGCATGGCTGTCATCGAAAAACTGGGACAATTCTACTTAGGTCGTATGCACGATCTCGACTCCGGGGAAACCTCAACGCAGGAACTGCATTACGACGCAGGGGACCTCACTACACACGCGGTCTGCGTGGGAATGACAGGGAGCGGAAAGACCGGACTCTGCCTGTCACTCCTGGAAGAAGCAGCCATCGACGGCATCCCGGCCATCGCCATCGATCCGAAAGGTGACCTGGGAAATCTAATGCTGGCGTTTCCCGATCTCGCGCCGTCTGACTTTCAACCCTGGGTCGATCCGGGCGAAGCGACTCGTCGAGGCCTCACCGTACCTGAATTCGCCACCCAAACGGCTGAAACCTGGCGCAAGGGACTGGCCGAATGGAATCAGGGACCGGAACGACTCCAGAAGTACCGTGACGCCGTGGATGTTTCCATCTACACGCCTGCCAGCAGTGCCGGCAAACCGCTGACGGTCCTTCGTTCGTTTACTGCACCTGCTGCCGATGTTCTGAACGACAGTGAAGCTTTGCGCGAACGCATCATGGCGGCCGTGTCCGGCCTGCTTGCGTTAATGCAGATTGATGCGGATCCAATCAGCAGCCGTGAACACATTCTGTTATCAACGATTCTGGAAGAGTTCTGGAGTGACGGCAAAGACGTCGACATGGGAACACTCATCCGATCAATTCAGGCCCCCCCATTCGACAAAGTCGGTTTTCTGGATCTGGAATCCTTCTTTCCGGCGTCTGACCGATTCAAGCTGGCAATGTCACTGAATAACCTGCTGGCTTCACCCAGCTTTGCGGCGTGGCTGGAAGGGGAGCCACTCGACATTCAGAAGCTCTACTACTCGCCTGCCGGCAAACCGCGTCTTTCCATTATCTCAATGGCGCACCTGTCTGACGCCGAACGCATGTTCTTCGTCACCATCCTGCTGAACGAACTGATTGCCTGGATGCGAAGCCAGCCGGGGACCTCGAGTCTGCGAGCACTGCTGTACATGGATGAAGTCTTCGGCTACTTCCCGCCAACAGCCAATCCTCCGACCAAGCAGCCCATGCTGACATTGTTGAAACAAGCACGTGCATTCGGCCTGGGCTGCGTGCTGGCAACTCAGAACCCAGTCGACATCGACTACAAGGGCCTGTCGAACGCCGGAACATGGTTTCTTGGACGACTGCAGACAGAACGTGACAAGATGCGCGTGCTGGAAGGACTCGAAGGAGCCGCCGCGTCTGCCGGGGCAACATTCGACCGACAGAAGATGGAACAAACTCTCGCAGGTCTGGGAAGCCGAGTCTTCCTCATGAACAACGTCCACGAAGACCAACCCGTCGTGTTCAAAACGCGCTGGGCGTTGTCCTATCTCCGAGGCCCCGTGACACGCAGTCAAATCGAAACGCTCATGGCTCCCTGGCACGCTGCCAGAGAATCCACTGCCAGTGGAGCGACGTTTGGCCTGAAAGCAGAATCAGACGACACAGATGGGACGTCCAGACCCGTCCTTCCGCCGGAGATCCCGGAAGAGTTCATGCCGACGCGAGGCCGACACGATCAGCTCACTTATCGACCGGCACTGCTTGGACAGGCACGTGTTCACTTCGTGTCATCAAAGTTCGATGTCGATCACTGGGATCAGGTAACACTGCTGCGAGTCACGGCCGATGAAGTCACGCCGGATTTGTGGAACGAAGCAGACGAATGGGATGAAGATGACTTTCCTGAACTGGAATCCGATCCGGAAGCAAACGCGGCATGGCGAGACCTTGCTCCCGAACTCACCCAAAAGAAATCTTACTCCCGGTGGTCATCGCTGTTGAAAGACTACCTGTATCGCAATCGCCGTCTTTCAGTCTGGATCTGTCCGGCACTTGACGAACGGTCTCAGCAGGACGAGTCCGAATCTGACTTCCGAATCCGACTTCGACACGCGGCACGCGAAGCACGCGATCTGAAAGTCGGAAAGCTGCGAACGAAGTACGCATCCAAGTTCCGCACGCTGGAAGATCAAATTCGCCGAGCCGAACAGAAGGTCGAACGGGAGAAGTCTCAAAAGAGCCAGTCGCGAATGTCGACGCTGATTTCTGTCGGAACATCCATCGCCGGGGCACTCTTCGGACGCAAGCTGGCCAGCGCAACCAACGTCTCCCGAGCCGGAACCGCCATTCGATCCGCCGGGCGCATGTCCAAGGAAGCCGAGGATGTGCGACACGCTGAAGAAAGCCTGCAGGCAGTCGTGAAAAAACGCCAGGCACTCGATGCAGAAGTCGAGGAAGAAGTGCAGCTCATTCAGGACCAGTTCGACCCGGATCTGCTGGAACTGAAGGAAGAGGAAATCAAACCTCGCAAGAGCGACCTGTCGATCGAACAGGTGACACTGGTTTGGCTGCCGTACACCACCGACGAGAACGGACAAACAGCTCGAGCGTTCTGATCTGGGAACGCCAGCAACTCAGATCCAGCGTTCGATGCCATCCGGCAGGTATGCATCCGCCGACATTCATTTGCGTTCAGTTGATGCACGTCTACACTGGCCAGCCTGAATTCCGGTCACAGAGTTGAGTGCAAAGGTAGGTCGATGCTTCGATTAGAGACGATTCTCGGGTGGGTTGCAGTTTGCTTCGTTCTGGCGGGAGCTTCCGCCAGGGCGGCCCAACAAACGGCCCACGGCGTTGTGTTTCATGATGTCAACGACAACAAGAAATACGACCGGGAAGACCAACCACTCACCGGGATCCGAGTGTCCAACGGCACTCAGATCGTGGCCACCGACACCGACGGTCGCTACACACTCCCGATTGACGACGATGCGATCGTATTCGTCATCAAACCCCGAGGATGGCAGACGCCGCTTGATGACGACAACCTGCCGCAGTTCTTCTACGTTCACAAACCCAACGGTTCGCCTCAGTCCAGATTCCCCGGAGTCCGACCAACCGGGCCGCTTCCACCATCGATCGACTTTCCACTCACTCAGCAGGAAGAACCTGACGAATTCCAGGCGATTCTGTTCGGCGATACACAACCTCGTAATCAGCAGGAAGTCGATTGGATCGCCCACGACGTCATTGAAGAACTCATCGGTACGGACGCTTCGTTCGGCGTCACGCTGGGCGATATCGTGTTCGACGACCTCAACATCATGCAGCCGCTCAATCGCACCATCGCGCTGCTGGGAATTCCCTGGTACAACGTCATCGGCAACCACGATATCAATTCCGACGCCCGAGAACGCAAGTTCATCAACGAAACTTTCGAACGAGTGTACGGGCCATCGTATTATTCGTTCGACTACGGCCCGACCCATTTTCTGGTTCTCGACAACATCAACTGGCTACACAATTCGGGGTCCGGGAAGAGCGAATATCGAGGAGGCATCGGTGAAGAACAACTCAGCTTCATTGAGACCGATCTGGAACAGATCCCCGAAGACCAGATGGTAGTGCTGATGATGCACATCCCACTGACCAACACCGAAGACCGACAAGGCCTGTATCGATTGATTGAGAAGCGCCCCTTCTGCATTTCCGTATCGGGCCACACACATCATCATGAACATGTCTGGATCACCGATAAGGACGGCTGGGAAGGACCGAAGCCGCATCATCACATCATCAACGTGACAGTTTGCGGCAGCTGGTGGAGCGGTGCGCCGGATGAGCGAGGCATCCCGCACACAACGATGGCAGACGGTGCCCCCAACGGTTACTCATTGCTGTCATTCAACGGAACAGATTACACACTCGACTTTCGAGCCGCCGGACGATCAGCCGACTACCAGATGGAAATCGACGCCCCCGAGGTCGTTCGTGTGGAAGACCTTTCAAAGCAAACCATTTCAGCCAATGTCTTCAACGGGTCCGAAAAGACCATCGTCGAACTTCGAGTCGCCGAAGGAGAATGGAGACGGATGACAAAGGTCACCGCAAATGATCCGAAACTCGAACGTGTTCACGCTCGCGAAGCGAAGGTGCTGGCAAAGAGCCCCACCTGGAGGGAACTCACCTCGCCAAAACCGTCCACCCATCTATGGCAAATCAGCTTGCCTGATGGCCTGGCCGCCGGAACACACGCTCTGTCCGTCCGAGCCACCGACCGGCATGGGCGAGTGACCAACGGCATTCGCATTATGCGAGTGACGGACTAGATACGAGGCATTCGCCCGACCATTGGGTGCTATCAGGCGAAGACGCCAAGCTCGTACAAGCCGACCAAAATCCCCGTCATCGCCACGACAACCGCAATCCACATCCGCTTCCTGTTGGAGCTACGAGCAGCGATGATGGCAATCACTCCTGCGGTTCCGTAAAAGAACACAGTCGCCATTGTGTGTGGATTGTCTGAACGATTCCACTGATCGTTTTCCAGTGACAACAACGGCACGAAAATCTGGAGTGCCAATGAGACGAGGGCCCCTAAAATCGCAAGGATCCCCCATGCCCACAGGGCAGTTGTAACACCAGCTCGTCGAATGGATCGGGAGGCAGACGTCTCCTGTTTCCTCGCCTGGTTGGGAGGATCACTCGTCATTGTTTGCAACCTACTTGTTCCCACACGGGTTCCTGAGAAAAGAGCTCAATTCAGACGAATGAACCGAAAAACAGCGCCCAACATACTCGTCCACTCAGCATCCCTTGTTGGAACTCTTTATTCAAGATCGTCGACCGCAATCCCTGTGAGTCGTGACCACTTTGTTCGAAAGGAATCCCTCTCAAACAGAACCGGGTTCAAAACACCGACCGGACGTCGCCCTTTAGACAAATCCACCATCCCCTGGCACGCCGCGCGACCGATGTCTCGAAACATCTCTCCCGTCCAGGCAATCGAATGAGGAGCCAGAAGCACGTTGTCGAGTTCGCCAAACCGGTGAGGTTCGGTGATTGGCTCATTATCGAAGCAATCAAGAGCCGCACCGGCAATGCGGTTGTTCTTCAGGGCGTCGAAAAGAGCATCTTCATCGATAATTCCGCCGCGAGCCGTATTCAGGAGGTAAGCATCCGGTTTCATCCGTTCCAGTTCGGTCGCGCCAATCAGCCCACGCGTCTGATCGTTCAACGGACAGTGAACGGAAACAAAATCGGCTGTACTGAGCAGTTCATCCAGTTCCACCGACCGAGCTCCAATTTCTTTCATCGATTCCGGTGCAACGAACGGATCGAAGACAATCGGTTGCGCCATGTCAAAGCCCTCCAGCAGAGTCACCAGTTTCCTGCCGATGCCTCCCAGGCCGATCACGCCCAGCGTACGATCACGCAATTCGCAGCCCATGTAGTTCGTGCGGTCGTTCCACTGACCGGTCCGCACCAGACGATCCTTCGCCACCATATGGTGTGTCAGTGCAATCATCCAGCCGATCGTCGCTTCCGCGACTGGACGATCGACGGCACCGGGAGTAGTCATGGCGATCACATCACTGGCCGTACACGCACCGACGTCGACTCCATCGTAGCCAACTCCGAAACGTCCGACGGCCAGCAAGTCGTCGCTGGCCACCAGTGAGTCCGCAGTGACGCGCGGCGTCAACACAACCACCCCCTGAACGCCCTTGAGTTGTCCCGCGCCGATCTCCGGTAAGTGTTCGTCAAACTTCGACGCTCGGATGTACGCGTGCTCCTCCAGTACGCTGAGCCCCGCATCATCAAAGCGAGGCTGGCCGGAGTCATCATAGAAATCCGCTGTGAGAACGACACGAAACTCTTGTTGCATAGCTGAACCCGTCCGTCAAAACCACAAACTCTGTTGCCAAATCTACCCACAGGCGAGCAGTGCGACGACAACCAACTGCCTTTCACCGAGTGCCTTAACCACAGACTTCACTGATGTACACAGATAGTCGCAAACGATACAGTGATTCAAGACAGGCTCGCACACGCTCATGACTGAATTGAATGAATCTGATCGGCTCGAGGATGAGCAACCACCTGGACAGAACGATAATCAACATCTCCCTGTCAACTACTAGAGATTCTTCTACGTTCTCGTCGCGTCGTCTATCGTTCCACTGCCTGCCTCAGTCGTCTATTCGCACTGGGCTCAGGACAAAACCATTGCCTGGAAAATGATTCCGTTCTTTCCATTGCAGATCACTCTTTGGGTGCTGTTTCTGCTGTATGCAGGATTTGGAATTCTCTGGAGGCTGCTTCATCGGTGACGTCATTTCGCTCGCCATCTTTGTGTCCGGCCTGATTGCCAGCTCAACAACAGTGACCAGCATGTCAGCACCCCAAACACAAGATTCAACGAACGAGTACTGGTACTGGGCTGCCTGCGTCAATCTCGCTATGTTCACTCTTTTCTTCTTACTGGACAAGAACACCGACCACGCAAAGAACTCGATGAAGCGACTGCTGGATGGTGTCCAGGATGTTCAGATTCAAGAAATCGCGATCGAATGTCTACACCGCAGTTTCATCATCGAACGCCCTGATGATTTAGAATTCATGGAAGCGTGCTTCGGTAACTCACGTTCGGCAGCTGATGATTCGTTTGCAGACATCTAATTTACATTGCGAATTCAATTTAAGAATGGCGCAGACTGCGAAGTATTGAATGGGGGCTATGACAGTCAGAATTCTATTCTCTGTCTATCAATTCCTGAACGTGACCCGATTGAGTATGGCTGGTATACGGATGAAGTGGAACTAGACCCGGTTAGCATGCCGCCGAGCCTACGAGAATTCTGGACGTCGGTCGTGTCGAGCCCCGTTCCCAAGAACTGACCAGATCTATGCAGGTCTGAACACGTCCAGCGCCGTACCAAATTCTTATCTGATCCCGCTGCTTTGAACTCTGTCAGCAATCGCAGTGAAAATCGCTGATCAGCAGAGGAAAACAGGTGCTCCACCTGCATAACATGGCGACTCTGCCTGTTTCGATTTACTGCAGTGCCATTTCTCACCGGTCCGTTGAAAGTCATCTCAATGAAGCTGTCTCAGCATCTTTTTCTCGCTGTCGCATTGTTGAATTCCCTGCAAGCACTTGCAGGAGAAGAAGAACCGCTGTCTCTTGATGACTCTGTCCGGGACCGTTGTCTGGAGGTGCTGAGAGCCGGGCTGAAGGGCGACGAGTTTTGGCCCTCGATGCATGCGGCCGAAGGGTTGACACTTGGAGGTTACGGCGAAGAAGTGATTCACTTCGTGGAGCCCCTTTTGGCAACCGAAACGGATGACCAGCAGCGCTGCGGGATTTCTCGCGAACTCGTCCGCGCAGGTGACAAGCCAAAAGCCGCTGTGATGCTGAAAATCCTTAAGGGTGACAACACGTATGGCCATGTGCATGCCGCTGAAAGCCTCTATAAAGTCTTTGAAATCGGAGATGGCGAAGCACTTCGGCGCGCGTTTCTACAGAACGAAAACGCCAGACTGAAACTGATGTCAGCCGCAGCCCTGGGGCGATGCGGTAACCCGGATGCCTTCGTCTTCCTGCGCGAGTCACTTCACAGCGAAGACCTTAGCGTTTTGCAGGTCGCGGCATGGATTCTGGGACGTATTGGTGATGAATCCGATATCCCGCGACTCAAACAACAGTTGCCTCGGTGCGAAGAACCTCTCCTTCGGGCGTACGTCAACTGTGCGCTCGCCGCACTGGGAGACCAGGATGGACTGGTAGCACTCACAACAAATCTCAGCGACATTGATCCTGCCATCCGAACGTACTCGGCAGTTTTTGCAGGGGACGCGGGAGCCACTGAACTCGCCGACAAACTCATCAACATGCTGGACGATGAATATCCGGACGCTGCCATCCGAGCGGCACAGACACTGGTGATGTTCGCCAATCCGAATCAGTTGACATCGACCACCGACATCTCGACGCTTCCTTTCGAACCTACCGATAAGAACCCTCGGTATACGGAAGGTTCCATCATTGCACTCAACGACGGATCGCTGCTTCTCGCGACAACCGAATTCATCGACAGTGACAGCGACTTTGCGAAAGCCCGCATTGTCGCACGGCGGTCGGCAGACGGCGGACGAACATGGGGCGAAAAACGAGTCCTTCAGGAAAACACCGGCGGGTTGAATGTGATGAGTGTCACGTTGCGCCGACTGAAGTCCGGCAACATCGCCATGTTCTATCTGCAAAAGAACAGCCACTCCGATCTGGATCTGTTGGTGCGTCAATCAAACGACGAAGGAACAACGTTCGGACCACCGGTCACTGTCACCAATAATCCAGGCTACCACGTCGTCAACAATGACCGAATCACTCAACTGAAGTCCGGGCGGCTACTTGCACCGGCCGCATCGTCTGCCGATGTGACCAAAGAAAACCACTTCGTTTCCCATTGCTACCTGTCGGATGACGACGGGGCAACATGGCGAGACGGAACGGGGCATGTGGATGCAGCAAAACGAGGTGCCATGGAACCGGAAGTCATCGAACTGCGGGACGGTCGCGTCATGATGATCGTTCGGACGCAGCTGGGATATCCCGGCAAGAGCTACTCTGCCGACGGAGGTGACACGTGGGGCCCCATGACGCCTCTGGGAGTACAGGCTCCGGAAGCACCAGCGACCCTGCGGCGTATTCCCTCCACGGGAGACCTCCTGCTAATCTGGAACAATGTCTATACGCCGGGTGCCGGGCACAGTGGAAAACGAACTCCACTCACGGCTGCCATCTCAAACGACGAAGGCGAAACATGGAAAATCGTCAGGAATCTGGAATCGAATTCCGACCAGACGTTTTCCTACATCAGCCTGATCTTTGTGCGAGATCGAGCAGTCCTGAGCTACTGGAAGAACGACATCGGTAGCCGGAAGTACGCGACACGTTTTCGGTCGCTGCCTGTGTCGTGGTTCTATCGCCAGTAGACTCTTCAGGACAATACGTCCGCCAGCACGTGAGCTTCTTCCACGCCGGATAAGCGAAAGTCGAGTCCCTGGAACTTGTACGTGAATCGATTGTGGTCGATCCCCAGCAGGTGCAGCATGGTGGCATGAAAATCCCGTACGTGTGTACGGTTTTCAACTGCGTTGTAACCAAATTCGTCGGTCGCTCCGTACGTGATGCCACCCTTGACGCCGCCACCTGCCAGCCACATTGAAAACCCTTTGATGTGGTGGTCGCGGCCAGTTCCCTGAGCCATCGGAGTGCGACCGAACTCGCCGCCCCAGATGATGAGTGTATCATCCAGCATTCCTCGCTGACGCAAGTCGCTCACGAGTGCCGCCGTTCCCTGATCCACCAGCTTCGCGGTTGCTTCCACACCTGCCTTGACTCCACCGTGGTGGTCCCAGCCTCGATGATAAAGCTGAATGAAACGGACGCCTCGTTCCGCCAGCCGCCGTGCCAATAGACAATTACTACCGAATGAGCCATCTCCCGGAGTGCAGCCGTACATTTCGACGATGTGCTTCGGTTCACCTGACATGTCGGTGAGTTCCGGGACGGAGGCCTGCATCCGAAACGCCATTTCGTAACCGGTGATTCGAGTTGCAATCTCAGGGTCGTCCAGCGACTTGTTACGAATGGAATTGATTCGCGACACGGCGTCGACAACGTCACGCTGCTGCTCACGTCCGACCCCCGCCGGATTACCGACGTAGTGCACCGGATTCCCGGTAGAATGCATCTGAACTCCCTGAAACCGACTCGGTAGAAATCCGGAATGCCACTGCCGCGAACTGATCGGCTGGCTTTGACCGCCGCCTTCGCTGGTCAGCACGATGAAGCCGGGCAAATCCTGAGTCTCCGCGCCCAGACCGTACAGCACCCAGGATCCCATCGATGGACGTCCGCTGATCGCTGTCCCGGTATTGAAGAACGTATGAGCCGGATCGTGATTGATCTGTTCAGTGTGCATCGAGTTGATGATGCACATATCGTCTGCCAGTCCGGCGATCTGCTTGAATACTCCCGACATCCGCAGACCGCTTTCCCCGCACGGTACGAATTCATGCTGAGGAGCCAGCACGGTCAGTGCCTTGCCCTGGAGTTGAGCGATCGGCTGACCGGTCGTGAGCGATTCAGGCATTGGCTTGCCGTTGAATCGGGCAAGTTCCGGCTTATCGTCGAACGTCTCGAGATGACTCGGGCCACCGGCCATACACAAATGAATGACCCGTCTCACTCGTGCAGGCTGACTGGCCGCCGATGAGGTTGTCGTTGAGCCCAGCGTTGGGTTCATCAGAGAAGCAAGCGCAACCGATCCAACACCTGTTCGGCGAAGAAAGGTACGACGAGCGAGTTCAGCACGAGAGGATGGGTTCATGGTATTGCCATCATTAGCAGGAGCTCAGCATTATGCAGACACAAACGTAATCAGTAACGCATGATCGTCTCATGCAGGTTCAGGATGACTCGAGCCACACTGGTCCAGGCCGCCAGTACGGCGGGATCGAGATCATCTGCAACCGGCGCATTGCCTTCGGCGATGAGTTCACTGGCCGCCTCTGTGTGCTGTCGGTAGTGCGTCAGATGATCCTTGTGAATTCTGTTGAGCTCAACAGCAACATCTGGATCCGGTGGACGAGAGACCGCCTCGCGATACGCCCACTGAATGCACTCGTCCACTGATCCGCCACCGTCTTCCATGATTCGTTGTGCAAAGACTCGAGCGGCTTCCACGAAGGTCGGATCGTTGAGGAGCGCAAGCGCCTGGAGTGGTGTGTTCGATCGGGAACGTGCGGCCGTGCATTCTTCGCGGCTGGGGGCGTCAAACGCTTTCAGCATGGGGTGCAGAAAGGTGCGTTGCCAGTGCGTGTAGACTCCACGTCGGTACTGATTGGCCCCCATATCGGCGACGTATTTTCGACGCGGAAAGTTGAGTTGCGCGTAGTAGCCGCCGGGTTGATAGGGACGAACACTACGGCCCCCGAGTTCATCAATCAGTAGACCGCTGACAGCAAGCGCCGAATCCCGAACGATCTCAGCATCAAGTCGGAACCGGCCCTGTCGAGCAAACAAATCGTTGTAAGGATCGGTGCTTCTGAGTTCTGATGACGGCTTCGACGAGCGGCGATAGGTGTCGCTGTTCACAATGGTGCGCAGGATATGTTTGACATCCCATCCGGATTCCACAAACTCGACGGACAGCCAGTTCAACAGGTCGGGATGCGAAGGAAACGTCCCCTGGCCGCCAAAGTCATCCACTGACGTACAGACGCCGCGCCCAAACATCAGAAACCACAACCGGTTCACCATTGTCCGAGACGTCAGCACGTTGTCAGGTTCGCACAGCCAGTTCGCGAGGTCCAGTCGCGTCGCCCGTCGTCCGTCTGTGTTCAGAGATCCCAGAAATGCGGGAATCGCCGGTTCGACCACATCACCCGAATCATCCATCCAGTCACCTCGTGGCAGAATGCGAATCGTGCGAGGCTTCACCGCTCGACTCACCACGGTCAGCGGTGCTGTCTCCTCCAGTTCCTTTCGCTGTTTCCTGGTCTCATCAATCTGCTGATTCAGCTCGATCAATGGTTTTGCTGTGGAAAGGTAGTGTTCACGCACTGCCGATGATTGTGGTTCCGTCCGTTCAGCCGGAGCGATAACCAACGCTTCAGCAATAGCCGGCGGGATTCCTTCGGCGACGATCCAGCCGGCAGCATCCCAATACACCTGTCCACCGAACTGAGTAAACGCCATCCCTGCAACAGTATCACCGACCTTCAAACCCAGCTCATTTGCATCCACCTCGAGCCGTTTCCATTGCCCTGAAGCTGGCAGTTCCCCCTGACGGCGATAGCCTTCCCAGTTCGTTTCCTGCCGTCCAAAACTGATGTCGTCTTTTCCCCAGACCGCTCGATGATCCCACGAATCGCTATTCAGCTGCACCATTAACGACGTTGGCGGATTCTGTGAATCGATATACACCCAGACATAGAATCGTGTGCTTTCCACGACCTTGACGCCATTTTTAGCCGCACTGAAGAAGTGCTGCACGAGGCCATTACCGCTTTGTTGCCGTGACTTCGTCCCGCTGTGAACCGGATTTGGAGCAGACACGAATTTCCAGTCCCCGGAATTCGAACCACCGGTGTCCTGAACGTCGTCAATCCAGACGGTTTCAATATCCTGCTTGTCTGCGATTCGGCTGCGAGCCTCTGCTTCCCACGATTCCTGACCTTTCAGGAGTATCTCCGTCAACGGTGCCACCTTTGCCTGCAACTCAGCAATCTGGTGATCGACTTCAGCGAGTTGCTTCTGGAGTTCCGCTCCGGGCACTCGAATGTCGGGTTCTCGTCGACCGCGGCCTCCATAGACACCTCGTTCTTCAAGATCCGCAAAGAACGCTCCAAACGAATAGAAGTCTCGCGTGGTGTACGGATCGTACTTGTGATCGTGACACTGTGCGCACCCCATGGTCGCTCCCATGAATACCTGAGAGACATTTCGCACACGGTCTGCAAAATAGATTGCGAGGTATTCTTTGGCCTGAGATCCACCTTCCTCTGTGGTTTGGTTCAGGCGGTTGTAACCCGACGCCACTAACTGATCGATTGTCGCATCCGGGAGCAGATCACCCGCCAGCTGTTCTCGCACGAACTGATCGTATGGCATGTTGGCGTTGAACGCATTGATCACGTAATCGCGGAAGGGCGATTGTGAGATTTCCTGATCGCCGTGATAACCAACGGTGTCAGCATACCGCACAAGATCCAGCCAATAGATCGCCATCCGTTCGCCGAAATGCTTGGAGTCCAGAAGCCGATTGACGACCTTTTCGTAAGCATCATCGGATGTATCGTTCACAAACGCGTCGACTTCTTCCGATGTCGGTGGCAATCCGATCAGATCAAATGACAGTCGCCGAATCAGTGTAATGCGGTCCGCTTCGGGTGCCGGTTCCACGCCTTCTTCATTCAACCGAGCATCAACATACGCATCGATTGCGGCGGAGCCCGTCGCTTCGCTTCCACCTGAAAAATCCGGCCGACGCAGTGCCGTATAGGCCCAGTGAGGTTCATATTCTGCACCTTCTGCCACCCAGCGTCTGAGTGTTTCGCGTTCGGCGGGTGTTAGAGGTTTGTGCGCCGCCCGCGGAGGCATCACTTCGTCGGCTTCGTGTGAAAAGATGCGGCGCACCAGTTCGCTCGCATCGGCATCGCCGGGAACGATCGCTCCACCGTCCGAATTGGTTGCGGATTCCCTCTGGTCGAGTCGCAGGTCTCCTTCAACCGTTTTCGCATCAGGACCGTGACAGGCAAAACATTTGTCCGTCAGGATCGGCCGAACGTCTCGACTGAACAACACCGAAGGTTCTGCCGCAGTTGCCAGAACAGGAAACGCGATCGTGCTAAACAGGAAAACGACACGACAGTAGGACAACATGAATTGAACCCAACTACAACGTCCGCAAATGAATTAGATATCAGCAGCTCAGTTTACCAAACGCCGGTGGAATTCCCTACGGAAAGTGGGCGCTCAGTTAAGTGTGTTATAGTACGCACAAGGAGTGTCTGCGATGTCAGGAAAATCAGGAAAGCGTGAACGTCGTGTTTACGGGGACGAGTTTCGTCG